>Ga0310123_10000215_pt1 | contig 51844 bp, 44 predicted proteins | sample CB6_AW_1057_MG_FD_203505 | JGI IMG/M metagenome (GOLD analysis project Ga0310123, IMG submission 203505) | Marine microbial communities from Western Arctic Ocean, Canada - CB6_AW_1057 | ecosystem: Environmental > Aquatic > Marine > Oceanic | place: Canada: Western Arctic Ocean | collected... | reverse complement strand
GGCAGTGTGTAGAAGATCTCTCCGTTCAAGAACTCGTCTCTCAGTTTGCCGTTGAAGCTCTCGTTGTAGCCGTTCTCCCACGGACTGCCCGGCGCGATGTAGATAGCGGCGGTCGAACAGATCCAAACGTAGGTCAGGGGCTCTGTATCGCTCTCCCCGACAGACGGCGGGCGGTCAACACCGCGTCGAACGCGTCCTGGTTGCGACGCTGCATGATGAGAAAGTCCCAGCCATCCTCCATGAGCGCCTCGACCTCGGCAGGGTTGTTTGCCGGGTACCCGCAGGACTTGTTGAATTCCTTACATGCTGCAAGGATCGTCGCGACAGCGGCGTCGAAGCCCTCCTGGTCACGCACTCTCTCACCCTCCGCATTCCTGCTCGTGAACACCCCGCCGAGTGTTCCCGAGCCCACGGTGACGACGGCCACGCCCGGCACCGCCGAGATCGCACGGGCGTTGGCGACGCCTTCCCTGCTTTCGATGATCACGTTAATGAGAAGCTCGCCGTTGGGGTTGAGAGGCCAGACGTCGGCCTTGTCCAGGTATTCCACCTCTGTCATCCCCCAGTATGCGGCCGCGCGCTCGAAGCCATTCTCCGGGCGAACTCCGCCTTTCGACGTAAACCGCATAGCCGCTATGGCCTGATTGACCTCCTCGACGGTCTCGACCTGCTGCATTACCACTGCAACCTGCCCGTCATTCAACTGATCGATAAGGCGCTGCGTGGTTCCAGTGGGATCGCGGTGCATGATCGGGATCTTCGCGACGAACGGGTGGGTGCGAGCAGAGCCCCCCGCCGCGACAATGGCCTCCACAAACGCTCGGTACCGATCCACTGAATTCGGTGAATACGAGTTGAGTTCATAGTCGCCAAGCTGGTAGGCCACCAGTTCTCGGGCGGCCTCGCCTAGATCCGGCTGCGGCGCCACCGTGGGTGGTGCTTCGCCTGCTCCCGGGCCTCGACCTCTACCTCGTCGACTAGGCGTGTAAGGCGGGTGGGCGACGCCGAGGACCGGAAGTCCCTGCTCGATGAGGGAGATCATCTGGTTGAGCCGATCCGGTATCTGAACTTGTTCCGGTTCGGCGCAGCCTAACAGCGCCAGCCCGATCGCACAGAGTACAACGCTCCAACGCATGTGACCTCCGCTACTGGAAGTACGAAGGATCGGCCCCACACCGGGACCGATTCCCACTCTACTAGGGCGCACCCCGTAGGGGCGCGGTCAAAGTGGCCTGGATGTTCCGGATCGGCAAACAGCAGTGAAGCGTGGGTGGATTCAGACCGCCTCGAGGGCCTGATCCAGGTCGGCGATGAGGTCGTCGACGTTCTCGATTCCGGTCGAGTACCGGATCAGACTCTCGGGGATGCCCATGGCCTGGCGCTCCTCGAGCGTACACTCGACGTGACTCGTGGTGGCGGGTGGGCCGATGACGGTCTCGACGGCACCGAGGTTGGCCGCGGCATGGGCAAAGTGCAGACGGGGAACGAATCGACGCACCGCGTCGAAGCTGTCTTCAGCGAGCATGAAGCTCAGGACGCCCCCGAAACCACGCATCTGTTGTTTAGCGATCGCATGACCATCGTGTGACTCCAGGCCCGGATAGAACACACGCCCGATGGCGGAATGTGCCTCCAAGTGCCTAGCGATCTTCATGGCACTCTCGTTCTGTCGCTGAAGACGGAGCTCGAGGGTTTTCATGCCCCGCAGAAGCAGGTACGCGGCCATCGGGTGCAGGGTAGCCCCGTTGATCTCGCGATAGTGGTACACCTTATCCACGAGCTCCTTCGCGCCGCAAATCACGCCGCCCAAGGCGTCGGCATGCCCGCCGAGGAACTTGGTCGCGCTGTGGAGCACGAGGTCTGCGCCCAGCTCCAGAGGCGTCTGATTGATCGGTGTAGCAAACGTATTGTCGACGACGACCGTAGCTCCCACCCCATGCGCGGCTGTCGCGAGCCGATCGAGGTCAACGACTTTCGTCGTCGGGTTCGTCGGGCTTTCGAGATAGACGACGTCGCATCCCTTCGCGATCATCCGCTCGATCTGCTCGTGATCGGTCGTATCGCAGAGGCTGACCTCCACGCCGAAGCGGGGCAGGAACTCGGTGAAGATGACATTCGTGCCACCATACGTGTCTTTCACCGATACGACTCGATCTGTCGGGGAAAGGAGCGCGAACAAGGCGCTGCTGATGATGCCCATACCGGTCGACGCACTCGTCGCAGCTTCGGCTCCCTCCAGCTGGCGGAGCTTCTCCTCGAAGGCGTCGACGGTCGGGTTGGTATTGCGTCCGTAGATGTGACCCTCGGCCTTCCCGAGGGCGACGTCCATCCATTCATCTACGTCGCGGTATCCGAACGAGACACTGTGGACGACCGGAACCTGGGTCGCCCGCTGCATCAGTGACGTCTCTTCACCGGACCAGACGCACTGCGTCCCCATCTGCATCGATCGTGCTGGCTTCATCTGCTACCTGTGGGCGTATCCCCGGACAACCGGATTGGCCTAGTAAGCCGCCTCGTCCGGTCTTTTTTCGCCTGCCGTCAAAGCAAATGCGAGTCGATTCTCGGGCGGCGGCAGCGCGCACACCGAGTAGGCGCTGAACACACACGGCGGGTTATACGTGCGGTTGAAGTTGATCGTGGTCCAGCCGTCCTCGTCCGCAACAGGCACGCTCAGGTACCGGCCCGCTTGATAGGTGTCGATGTTGGCGGTCTCGTCCCACAGCATGACGAAGTAGTTGCTACTGGTCTCGCTCTGGAGGACGGCGATCAAGCTGTGTTCCTCACCATCCACGTGAAAGACCAGCTCGCCGGGCGTCTGATATTCGATCATGCCATTGGTCACGTCCTGGACCGGCAGCGCCCTCGGTTCCGGATAGGGCTCGAACTTGGCGGTGACGCGCCACGCCGTGTCGACCGGGTAGGACTCGGGGAGTTGGAAAGTCTCCCGTCTCGAGGAGTCCTCGTCCCAGACGCGGAGCCACAGACGGTCGGTGCCCGGCTCGCCATGGATCCGCAGGCCGAGCGATCCGAGTGCCAGGTTGGTCGTGTTACCCGATCGGTCGCTTTCGAGCAGCGTCATCTCCGTGAGGACCGGTCCTTCACGGACTCCCAGCGGAGATCCGGCTGCCGGCTCGAGCCGGACTTCCTGGCCGCTTCTGTGGATCGTACCGGCGAGCGCCGGAGAGTCCTCTTCCGGCAAGACGATCGGCAGCTCTGGGTCAGAGCCGAACGGCGTCGCACCTTGTGCGAGCTGCCAGAGCCCCATCCACAGAGCCACGCCCGAGAACGGTCTCACCAGTCGCTCACGACGATTTTCTCGCCACTCCTGGTGCTCCTGGGCGAACTCGTCGGGGGAGACGGGTGGGGGCGCGGGAAACTCTTCTGCCATGCAGCCCGTGAGAACCAGGGCCACGAATCCGAGGCACAACATGGAATGTTTCATGGGCGTGAATGTGCGCTTGCCACGTCCGCGGGCGCAAGTCGGGGAGCGTAGAAAGCAACGGCCCCGGAGGCGCGGAAGAGCGCCCCCGGGGCCATCCCAATGACGGGTCGATCTACAGCCCGGCAGGTCCTTTCAGACCCGGTTCGCCTACCGTTGGTCCGTAGCCTGCAGGTAGCGACGCGCCTCCTGGAATCCGTTGAACGAATCACGTCCGGCCCACACGTCCAGCAGCCGCTCGTAGGCATCGGACGCCATTTCGCGGTTGCCCGTTGCGGCGTAGGCCCGAGCGAGGCCGAGGAGTGAGAGTGAACGGTTCGGCATGCGGAGCAACGACGTCTCGAATTTCTCGATCGCGTCGGCGGGCCGGTCGACGTCGAGCAGGATCTCACCGTAAAGCTCGTGGACTGGCTTCAACGGAGAGGCTGCACCACGCGGCGATGCGCCCGCCTCGACGATGGCTTGCGCGTCGTACATGAGGCCGGTGGCCACGTCTCCATGTCCCATACCGGCATGCAGCAGCGCCCCGACCTCTTTCGCCATGATGTCGGCGTTCCTGTTGCCACCCTCGGCCATCGCCTTGAGTGCGGCTTCGGCCTCCGCGACGGTGGCGTCGTCACCCGTGTGGGCGGCGCTCATCCCCGTGGCGAGAAGCTCGTGCATCGACGACTCTGACGTGATCGGGCGAGCGTCCCACTGCTCGGTCTCGATGATGTAGCGAGCTTTCAGCAGCGACACCGCGCCGCTCGGCCGTCCCTGCCCGCCGGGGCCCTGAGGGCTGCCCTCGAGGAACCGTCCCGCGGCCATGTTCTCGATGCGATCGATCCACAATCTCCCCTTCGCGTAGTCCCCGAGTTGAAGGTCACCGTACTGGCCCCAATCCAGCGCATGGGTCGCGTCTCCCATACTGTCGCCCACCCTCCACAGGTCTCTCGCCGCTTGATAGGCACGCTCATTGTTGCCAGAGACCAGGTCCCACATGCCGTGCTGAATGAAGATGTGCGTAGGCATGTGAATCGCGTGCGAAACCGCGGCAGCGATCTCGGAAAATCGGTAAGCGGCTTCCAGCGCGAGCGGCGCGTTCACCGGACTGTCGAAGGAGTGGATCGTATAATGAGCGGCACCCGGATGGTTCGGGTTGTGCTCGAACAGATTCAAGGCGATGGCGCCGGCTTTGACATTGAGCCGCCCGCTCAGGTCGCGTGTCCCGCCGGCCGTGCTGAGCATCGAGAGCGCGTAGAACGTCGCGACCTCGGTATCGTTCGGGTACTCCTCGTACATGCGGCTCATCGCGTTCATGTAGCCAGTTCTGCGGGCGACCTGATCCCCCTCTCCCCAGAGGATCTCGACGGCGCTGAGGAAGCCCTTCTCGCGTTCCGTGGGAGCCTTTGCGAGGCGCTCGGCCGGGTTCGGACCCAGGCGCCGGAGCACTTTTCGCGGCTCGGTCGGGTCCATCTGCGAGTTCAAGGGATGGTTGTATGCGAGCGATTCGCCCCAGTACGCCATCGCGAAGTTAGGGTCGATCTCCTGAGCCGCATGGAACTGCTCGATCGCCTGCTTCCAACCGAAGCTGTGCAGAATGGCTGCGCCTCGGAGGAAGTGGAGTTGAACTTCGCCCGACGCCGACGTCGGGAATTCGAAGGAACCCACGTTCTCGAACTGTGCCTGCGCGGGTCTGGCGCTCACGAGTACGAAGACGATGAGTAGAAGGGCACGTGCACGATTCATGGATCGCTCCTCGCGATAAGGGCTACGCACGCCGCACCGAGCCTCGGAGCGACGTGCGGAACTATAACTCGCGAGAGACGATTCCGCTCCCCGACGGCCGTGTGGCTCGCGGGTCCCCCCCCGAGCCTTGGGCTCCCCCTCCTGCCTACTACTCGCCTCTGAGCGGAGTCATGGGATCGATCCGGCTTGCCTTCCGAGCGGGAAGGGCCGTCGCCAGCAAGGCGACGGTGCCGAGAAGTAGAGAGACCGCACCATAGGCGCGCACATCGAAGGGCTCGACGCCAAACAGGAGGCTCCCGAAGAGACGCGTCACGGCGACGGCCGCCACCAGTCCGATCACGAGGCCCACGATCGTCATAGCCATACCTTGTGACACGATCAGGCCTAGGACGTCACGACGCGTTGCTCCGAGCTCCTTGGTCCGAAGGTCGATGTAGTGATAGTGATTGATCTCTTCCCGTACCTCCGACTCCGCACCGGAGCTGAGCAGGTCGGGCCGGACCGTTCTTCGGAACCTCGGCGGCATGGGCGTCAGCCCCGCTGTCCCAGGATGGCTGCAACCGCGCCTGAGTACTCGTTCCATCGAGCCGTCTCATCTTCCAGGTGGCTCCGACCGTCCGGCGTGAGGCTGTAGAACTTCGCCCGCCTCCCCGTATCGGTCCTGCCCCACTCCGCGTCCAGCAGGCCCCGGCCTTGTAGTCTGTGCAGAGCCGGATAGAGGGCACCCTCCTCGACGCTGAGCACGCCTTGGCTTCCTTCCCGGAGCACTCGCCCGATGGCGTAGCCGTGCATCGACTCGGCTCGAAGAGTCTTCAGGACCAGGATATCGAGCGTTCCGGTGAACAAGTTGCTGCCCGTCATGTGCGGCTCCGTTCAGGGGGAGGCGGTGATGCCGAGCCAATCCGGCTGGCCTCCGATCGTGGTACACAAGTGATTGATGCATTGCTCACTTAGGTATGATAGGGCGCGATACCTAAGCGAGCAAGGGGTGGGTAGTACGACCTATTCGATCAGATGATGTAGTCGGAGACGTCGCGACCCTCGGTTCCTTGCCTGCTCAGGGGCCCCCTCCTATGATGCTCTTGGACTATTTTGGGGTGTTTCGGACGCCGAGCCCTTCGGAGATGTACCACGAAGGGATCGGCGTAATCGAGTAGTTGAGGCGTGCTGGATCTATAGGTTCTGGGTCGCGCCGTTCCCGCTCGGACGAGAGCCCGCCCTTTCGGAGGTGACCTATGAAGAAAGCTTTCGCCATCGGTGTAGTTCTCGCGGCCACAGCGCTCGTGGCGCCTCTCTCCCAAGCAGCCGGGCAGAGACAGCAGCGAACTCCCGATCCTCGCACGATGGGTGGGGGGGACTGCCGAGACAACGTCTACAACTGCGTGAATACGCCCAACCCGCTGCCTACGGCGAACACTGTGTGGCTCGAAGAGATGACGTGGATGGACGTCCGCGACGCGCTCTCCGCGGGCAAGACGACAGCCATCATTTCGACCGGCGGTATCGAGCCGAACGGCCCTTGGCTCGTCACGGGCAAGCATAACTACGTGTTACGCGCCAACTGCGAGGCGATCGCGCGCGAGCTCGGAAACGCGATATGCGCGCCGATCATCAAGCTGGTGCCGGAGGGGTCTATCGAGCCTCAGACCAGTCATATGACGAGCCCGGGCACCATCAGCATGCGCCAGGAGACGTTCGAGGCGGTGCTCACCGACGTGGCGCACAGCCTGAAGATGCACGGGTTCCAGAACATCATCTTCATCGGTGACAGCGGCGGAAACCAGAGTGGTCAGAGAGCCGTTGCCGAGAAATTGAACACCGAGTGGGAAGCCAGCCCGGTCGTGGCGCATGTTCAGGAGTACTACGACTACGGTAGCGTCGGGTCCTACATGGAAGGGAAGGGCCTGGTGGGCGGGGAGCGGGACAACCTGCACGACGATCCCGTCATCTCGCTCAATATGATGATCACCGATCCTTCCTCAATTCGCTACGACGAGAGGGTTGATGCTGGTTTGGCCAGCATCAACGGGGTCGCACTCGACGACCGTGTGCAGGCGCTCGAGTGGGCGCGGCAGATCGTCGAGTTCCGTGCGTGGCACACGGTCGCCGCGATCAACGCCGCGATCGCGAACAAGGGGACGTTGCCCGCTGCACCACGGAATCGTGGTCAGTTCGCAGGTAGGGGTGGTGAGCGGCCCGCGCCCGACCCGCGCTCGATGGGAGGTGGCGACTGCCGTCAAAGCAACTACAACTGTATGGACACGCCGAACCCCCTCCCCGCCGCCAACACGGTGTGGATCGAGGAGATGACGTGGATGGACGTCCGTGATGCATTAGCCGCAGGCAAGACGACGGCCATCATTGCGACCGGCGGCATCGAGCCCAACGGTCCGTGGCTCGTGACGGGCAAGCACAACTATGTGCTGAAAGCCAACTGCGACGCCATTGCCCGCAACCTCGGAAACGCCCTGTGCGCTCCGATCATGGAGTTGGTGCCCGAGGGCTCGATCGAGCCGCAGAGTGGGCACATGAGAAGCCCGGGAACGCTCAGCCTTCGGCAGGAGACGTTCGAGGCGGTGCTCACCGACGTGGCGCACAGCCTGAAGATGCACGGCTTCGAGAACATCATCTTCATCGGCGACAGCGGTGGAAATCAGAGTGGCCAGGCGGCGGTCGCCGAGCGTCTCACGGCGCAGTGGCACGGTAGCCCGGTCGTGGCGCACATCGGCGAGTACTACAGGGCGCCCGAGGGCTCCCGTAACGTGCTCCGCGAGCTGGGCGTCACCACGGATGACATGCCCCGCGACGGGCTGCACGACGGCGCCGGCATTGCGCTCAACATGATGCTCACCGACATCAATTCGGTTCGGTGGCAGGAGCGGGTGAAGACGGACCAGGCGATGATCAACGGCGTGTCGTTGGCCGACCTCAACCAGTCGCTCGAGTGGGCTCGTGAGATCTCCGATGCGCGTTCCGAGCGCACGGCTAAGATCATCGAGGAAGCGATCAAGAACGGAGGTAATTAAGCGCAGCATGTAGGGACGAACGCCGTACGGTAGTGCGGTAGTAAGGAAGGGGCGGTGCCGGAGTTTCGGCGCCGCCCCCTTCGTTCGTTACCTGCGTAGCCCCTATCGCTACATCTGGGGCTCGTAGATGATGGCGTGGATGTCGGTGTCGCCGATGTTCTTCACGGTGTGTGTCCACGCCTCATGGTAGGCGGAGGGGCGGCTTGGTTCAAAGGTGCCGCTCCACAGCCGGAACCTCATCCCCCCCGCCGGTTTAATGCCGAGTGCTGAATCGCTCGGGCCTCCACGGCCCGAGACCGGCGTTCGGCTTCCATCACACGAGCGTTCCTTTGGTATCCTCGAGAGTGACGATGACGACGAAGAAGAAGTGGAGGAGCGGGGCCCGCACGCTGCTGCTGATCGCGGTCGCGACACATGCCCCTGCCGTGCTGCACGGGCAAAGCATGCCCAGGCCGCTCGCGCCAACAGGGGCGGCGCTCACGGCCATTGCGGCGCCCGTCGATCAGGCTCCACGCATCGACGGCGTGCTCGATGAGGCCTTCTGGGAGACGATCCCCCCCATCACGGACTTCCGACAGCGGGTGCCGGTCGATGGCGATTTTCCCACCGAGCGGACCGAGGTCCGGATCGCCTTCGATAGCGACGCCATCTACTTCGGCTTCAGGCTCTTCGACTCACATCCCGACCTCATTCGCCGGAGCATTCTCCAGAGAGAGGGGCGCATAGACGAAGACGACCACATCTGGATCGGTCTCGACACGTACCACGACGGACGCAACGCGTACATCTTCGAGTTGAACTCCTTCGGGACTCAGGGCGACGCCTTGATCACCGACGAGAGCATGGCGTTGAGTGACTGGAATTGGGAGGGTGTCTACCGTAGCGAGGCGCGCGTCACCGACGAGGGTTGGACTCTCGAGGTCGCGATTCCGTTTACGACCATCCGCTTCGAGGACGCGGAGGCTCCGGAGATGGGTGTCGCGATTCGGCGTGCCATTCGACGCAAGAATGAAGAGGTGTTTTGGCCCCACATTCCCCAGCGTTACCGAGCCGGGTTCAACCAGGTCTCCCAGTACGCCACCCTGAGCGGGCTCCGGGACGTCCGCAGGGGGCGTTACATGGAGCTCAAGCCCTTCGCGATTTTGGGTGGCCAGAAGCTGTCCGAGAACCCTGACACGGACGTGGTGGACGATATCGGCGTGGATTTCAAGTACGCGATCACGTCGAACCTGACCGCCGATCTCACGTGGAACACCGACTTTGCGCAGGTCGAATCGGACAACGTCCAGGTCAATCTGACGCGCTTCAGCCTATTTTTTCCGGAAAAACGCGAGTTCTTTTTGGAGAGGGCAGGGCTCTTTTCGTTCGGGGAGGCTCGGCAGACGGAGATCTTTTTCAGCCGGCGTATCGGGTTGATCAACGAGATCAGGGGGGGTGGACGCATGACCGGCCAGATAGGGCCGCTTTCGGTCGGCGCGCTCAGCCTTCAAACGGGCGATCTCGACACGGGAACCGAGATTCTTCCCGGCTCCAACAACTCGGTTGTGCGCTTCAGGGGTGAGGTCTTCCCGAGAACCACGGTGGGCGGGATGTTCACGAGCCTCCAAAACGGGGTTGGGCACAACCGTGTTTTCGGGGCAGACACACAAGTCCGCTTCTGGGGCAGCAGTACGTTCGAGGGGTGGCTCGCGAACGTCGACGACTCGGGCACGGGCTCCTCCTCTGCGGGAAGTCTGAAGATCGATGTTCGCCCCCAGCGGTGGTATTCGGTGGGCGGAGGATTTCAGAGCATCGACGCCGGGTTCAACCCAGGCCTCGGCTTCGTGCGCCGGACCGACATGGTGAAGTATTCGGGTTCGGCCGCGTGGACGCCGCGGTTCGAGAGCAACTCGTGGGCGCGATCACTCGTGGCCGCGCTCCTCGTCGACCGGGTCGATGGCCAGGATGGTGTCCAACAGGGCTCGTCTCAGCTCATGCACAACATGTTCAGCCTCGAGAGCGGCGACTTCGTGATGCTGAATGTCCGTCGCCGTTTCGAACGCTTGGCGGCCGAAGACTTCATCCAAGGGCGAGCGTTGCCCGCGGGCGACTACGAATTCAGTTCAGTAGACGCCATCGTCAGTACGAACACGAGCAGAACCGTCTCGGGTCGGGCAAATGTGACGCTCGGCAATTTCTGGAACGGAACGCGGACCACGTACGGGGGATCGCTGAAGTGGAAGACGGGACCGTATCTGACGCTCACGCCCGCGGTGAGCCGCAACGACATCGATCTGCCCGTTACGGGCGGGCAATTTTCCACAACGGTCACATCGTTGAACGTCCTCGGTGCGGTGTCCCGAGACCTGTTCGCGAACGCTCTCGTCCAGTGGGACGACGTCTCGAAGGCGCTTCAGGCCAACATCCGGATCGACTGGATCCATGCGCCGGGCAGTGACCTGTTCGTGGTCTTCAACACGGGGTATCAGACGGGCGTTCTCCTGGATCCTAGGGATACGCGTTGGCTCCAGCGCACCGGGGTGGTGAAGCTCACCTACCTGAAGGCGTTCTAGCCGCTGGTTGGAGCCCGGTTGGGCGGGGTGCGCTCGAAGGCGCCCCCGCCCAGTCGAGTTCTCCTACTGTGTGACGGGCCGGGGTCGCTCCCACTTCTGGAACCACTTCCTGAGATAGAGCTGCGTGCGGAGGAAGTTGGAGGGCGTCGATGTCGTTCCGTGCCACTCGTTCTTGTACCGCACCATCAGCGTCGGAACCTCCAAGACCCTGAGGGCCATGTAGAACTCCTCCGTCTGAGGCATGGGGGTCCGAAGATCGCCTTCGCCCGTCATGAGCATGGTTGGCGTCGTGACGTTGCCTACATACATGAGGGGTGAGCGGCGGAGATGCTCCGAGGGATCGTCCCAGGGATACTCCTCGAAGTTGTTGTACCAGCTCGCTCCGTCGGTCGTGCCGACGAACGAAAGCCAGTTGGTCACCGGACAGTTCGCCGAGGCGGCCGCGAAGCGATCGGTATGACCCACGACCCAGGAGGTCAGGACTCCACCGCCGGAGCATCCATACACGAACATGTTGTCTTCATCGACGTATCCCCTGGCGATCACTTCGTCGACGCCAGCCATGAGGTCGTCGAAGTCCTGGCTCGGGTAGGCGTTCTTGATTGCATTCCCGAACTTGCTCCCGTACCCCGAACTCCCTCTCGGGTTGGTGTAGAGGACCACGTAGTCGTTGGCCGCATGGTTTTGCCAGCCGAAGTTGAACCCCGTGTTGTACATCCCGTGCGGGCCGCCGTGAATCGAGAGCATCAGCGGATACTGCCTCGCCGGATCGAAATTGGGCGGCCTCATGATCCACCCCTGGATATCGTAATCGCCTACCGACTTGTACCAGATCTCCTCGACTTCTCCGAGGGTCACACCGGCCAGGACGTCCGCATTCACCCGGGTCAGCGTCCGTACGGCTTCGGGTCGCGCCAAATCGAAGGACACGATGTCGCCTGGCTCGTGGGCGGTGCTCAGCGTGCCGACGGCCCGACCCCGGTCATCGATCGAGGACATAGACAGTAGGTGGTTTCCGTCCGTTACCGAACGAGGCGCGCCATCGAGGGAGGCGAACCAGAGGTTCTGGGTCCCCCGCATGCTCGAATTGAAATAGACACCGCTACCGTCCGACGCCCATGTGACGTTGCCCATGTTGCGTCCGAGTTCGCCCGCGATGCGCCGTGGATTCGAGCCGTCGGCGTTCATCACGTACAGCTCGTTCTCACGGTAGGTGTCATCGTGGAAGTCGAGTCCCTGATAGGCGATAAGGCTGCCGTCGGGCGACGGTACGGGGCTACCGTCCGGTCCGTGGCGTGTCGTGAGCTGGCGGATCTCCCCTGTGGCGAGCACGACCTCATAGATCTCGGACTCGCGCCAAACGTGTTCGGCGTTCTCCACTCTCAGCGAGCTGAATACCATGCTCTGTCCGTCGGGCATCCACTCTGCAGCGCTGTGATTCCAATCTCCGTCGGAGAGCTGGCGAGGCGTGCCTCCCTCGGCTGGTACCGCGAAAACGTGCGTATAACCGTCATCGATGTAGCCACGGCGATCTCGACGATACGAGAGGCGGTCCACCACCTTCGGCGCTCCGGTCCACTCGGCCCCGTCCGGCTGATCCGGCAGCTCCACCGACCATTCGCTTTCGGGCGACTCCACGGTCATCGTAAACGCGATCTGCGTTCCGTCGGGGGCCCAACGGAGATTGCCAGGCGAGCGCTGAACGCGCGTGATCTGGCTGGTCGCACCCTCGGCGTCCATCCACCGGACGAAAATCTGAGAGCCCGAATCATCCTCGTCTATGAAGGCGATCCGCATACCGTCGGGCGACCACGTCGGCGCAGAGCCGTCGACCAGGAACCGGTTCCTCGATCCGTCCTGGTTCATGATCCAAACGGAGGAACTGCGGCTGTCCTTCATCTGGTCCACCCAGGTGCGGGTGTAGACGATTTCGGCCCCGTCCGGTGAGATCTGCGGGTTGCTCACCCACTCCCAGTCGAGGTAGGTCTCGAGGCTGAGCGTTCCTTCCGGGGCCTGCCCGAACGCACTCGGCGGAAGAAGCAGGGCAGCACCAATCAGGACGATCATCAGACTTCTGGCAGGCATGACGGCCTCCTCTGTGAAATCGAGGGATCTCCGGCGGCGGTACACGGGGCGCCGACTGTAGCAGGCCCGAACATAGGGCACAGCGAACGTGGTTTCCAGTTCGTGGTGGAGTGGAGGCGGCCCACCTTGACGCTACCCCTCCTCCTAGGCCATTTGAAGGTTCGTCAGCCGAGCACGCTCACCACCGCGTCGTTCGGCGACCGTCTCAGATCCGGAGAGGTTGTCATGAGCGCGAACTCCCACAGGCGTCCACATCGAACTCCTCGAAATGGCCTCGCCACACCGTCCTCTATTGTAAGGACGCTCATTTCGTCGGGGAGGCTCGTCTCGGCGAGCCTTCTGCTCCCGCTGACCGGGCTAGCGAGCGTCGCCGCGGCCCAGGAGACGGCACGACGCCTCATCGTCGAGGACTATTACGACCTCCAGACGATCTCCTCACCGGTGATCTCGCCCGATGGCGGATGGGTCGCGTACGCCCTCGTGTCGCGCATCGAGATCGACAATTCGAGTCCGTCGGAGGTCTGGGTCGTGAGGACAGACGGAAGCGGCGATCCCAGACGGATCAGCCCGGCCGGGGTGGACGCCGGGGAGCCCTCCTGGGGACCGGACGGCCTTCTTCGCTATGTCTCTGGGGAGCGTGCATTCGCCGTCGCGCCGAACGACGAGCCTGGCTCACGCGCGGTCCTGCGAGGGGAGACGTTGGCCCTCATTCCCAGCCCGGATGGGAGGATGGCCGCCTCGCTCATGGACGTTGAGGTACCGGCCTCTGGGCCCGTCTATGCCTCCGACTTCGAGCGGCGTCACGAGGAGCGCTTCGATGGACGGGCCTGGGACTGGATGTATTTCCAGCGTGATCGGCAACCGATGCCGACCATCGATCCCACGGATCCGGCCGCTACGCCCCCCCAGGAAGTTGCGATCTCCGGGGGGCCGGGCACACCGGCGCGGACGCTCACGCGTCTGGGACTGCGACCGAACGGCCTGAGCTGGCGGCCCGACGGCCGTGCCCTCGTCTTTGCGGCCGATTCGGCGTATCGCGATGAGTGGACGTACGGCCGGAGGGATCTTTGGACCGTAACGACATCTGGCGACGTTCGCCGCCTGACGAGCGACGCACGTTATTCACTGGGCCAGCCCGCGTACTCGCCGGACGGTGAGCGGATTGCCTACATCAACCGCTACGCGACGGACTGGGTCATTGCCGAGCGGATCGGCCACGGAGGCCCGACCGACCTGATGGTCATGGACGCCCAAGGCGGAGACGCCGTGAACCTCACGGCCGACTGGGACCTGCGGCCGGGATCGCCCCGGTGGAGTCCCGACGGGCGGCATCTGTACTTCACGGCGGGTATCGGAGGTGAAACGCACCTCTTTCGCGCTGCTGCGAACGGCACGGGTGTCGAGCAGGTGACGAAGGGGCAACGGCGTCTTGGGAGCCTGACCATGGACGGGGATCTCTCGCAGATCGCCTACCTGGTTGGGCGCTTCGACGGACCCTCGGAGCTGTTCGTCGCGAAGGCGGACGGGAGCGACGAGCGGCAGCTCACGCGCGTCCACGAACGGGTCACCCGGGAGATCGCCTTCAGCCCGGCCGAGCGCATCCGCTTTGCGAGTTATGATGGGACGGAGATTGAGGGATGGGTCATGCTCCCGTACGGCTACGATCCTGCTCGCGGACCCTACCCACTGATCGTCCACAGCCACGGCGGGCCGCACTCAGCCTCCGGCTACGGCTTCAATTTCAAGCACCAGCTGTTCGCCGCGAACGGGTACATCGTGCTTCAGACCAACTTCCGCAGCTCGACGGGCTACGGAGAGGACTTCCTATGGGCGACGTGGGGTGCGTGGGGAGACAAAGACGGTGAGGATGTCATGTCCGGTACGGACTACGTTCTGGCCAACTACCCCGCCGACGCGGGGAGGGTGGCGACGATTGGGCATTCGTACGGCGGTTTCATGAGCAATTGGCTCATCACCCGGTATCCGGACCGCTTCCAGGCGGCGGCGGTCGGCGCGGGGATCTCCAACTGGATGAGCGATTACGGCACGGCGGACGTCGCGCGCACAAAAGAGACCGAGTTCTTCGGGACGCCCTGGACGGAGGAGGGCCGGGAGCGGATGATCAGGCAGTCACCGCTCATCTATGCGGATCAAGCACAAGCCGCCACGCTGTTCGTTCACGGAGAGGTGGATAACCGGGTTCCTTTCGAGGAGGGAGAGCAGATGTACTTCGCTCTGAAAAAGAATGGCGTGCCGGCCAAGTTCCTCCTTTACAACGACCAGTCCCACGGCATCCGAGGGCACTGGAACGTGGTGCATCGCATGATCAACGAGCTCGGTTGGTTCGACACGCATCTGAAGCCCCAGCGGGCGGTGAGCTTCGACGGAGGTGGACGGTGACCGGAAAGGCTCGTGAGGCCGAGGTAGCCGGGACGGGACAATAGGTGCTTCGGAACGAAGGGGATCCACTCGAGACGGTAGCGGTGTGCACGCCGGGTGACGCGTACTTCGGCGTCGTGGACCTCGATGCCCAGAACATGAACGAGGCGGCGGACCCGTCCCTCACGGTCTCGCAGCATCAGGCGATGGTCGGAATCATGGAGGGGGCTGGGGTGCGGGTCCTGCGAGTGCCGGAACTGGCCGAGCACCCGAACTCGACCTTCACGCGCGACGTGGCTCTGGTGACCCCCGAGGGTACCGTTCAGCTTCGCATGGGTCTCCCGGCCCGTCGGGAAGAACCGGCCTGGATCGTCAAGGCGCTCGAGGCGGTGGGCGAGCCCACCGTGGGGGTCATTGAGGAGCCTGGTACGGTCGAGGGTGGCGACGTGGTGCTCGCGGGGGACGTAGCGTTCGTTGGACACTCGGATCGGACGAATCAAGAGGGTATCCGCCAGCTCGGGGCGCTGCTCGAGCCCATGGGCTACACGCTTCGGATTGCCGACGTGCAGGGGCTCTACTTACACGTGGGGGGTGCGGTGAGCGTGATAGGGCCCCGGCGCGTGGTCTGCTGTGCCGAGGTGTTTCCAGATGACTACTTCGAGGGTTTCGACGTCGTGGAAGTGCCGAATCGGAACTTCGCCGCTTCGGTGGCCAACGTCATTTGCCTCCGCGAGAACGAGGTCATCGCGAACGTCGCGGAGAACCTGCCCACCATCGAGATTCTCGAATCGGAGGGCGTCACCGTGTACCGACTCGACCTCTCGGAGTTCAGAAAGGGGGCGGGCGGGCCCACCTGCATGATTCTTCCGGTGGAGCGCGGTTGAGTTTGCCGTCCGCACGGTGTGACGCGCGGTCGAGGTCCACCCGAGCCGCGCTCATTCCACTGCGATGAACCGTTCTCGCCATTCGGGTTTCGGAAGCAGGCACGAGTCGCTCCGTCCGAAGAGCCGGTAGCGGTTCTTGGCGACGAGGTTGTAGCCAGCGTCGAGGACGAGGTGGGGCAACACCCGTAGCCAGGATACGACGGTCCACGGTCCACTCAGCCGGCTCAGTACATACATCGCCGCCCCACCCCGGGAGAGGAGTTTTTCGGACGGCTCACCCGGATCCACGAGTACGTAGAACGTGTCGAGGTCGTCGGGCTCCCTGCCGTGGGCGCGAATGTGGTTGGCGGCGAAGGCACTCTGAATGGCTGCGAACCGGAAGACACCGCCGGGATCCCGCTTCAGTGTGAATCGGGTGATCTTCCCGCACAGCCCACAAAATCCGTCATACATCAGAATGGGATGGGTCATGTTCGCCATCACCTCCTACGTGAGGCCAATGCGGGCGTGGGCGTTCACAGTGTCAGCCTCCTAGGTGAGGTACACGCTAGGGCACCTTCGCGTTGCACCATAGCCGTCTCGCTCCGCTTCGTTGACGGGGGCTGGGCACGCCTCATATTGGGGTGGTCCTGACCCGCCGCAGGATGCGTTGGGTCCTATGAGTTTGCCGACGACCCGAGAGTAGAGGAAGCGGATCCATCATGGCCCCGTCCTACAGTCAATTCGCCGATTCCGTCGAGGCGGAAAGTGCGTTTACCGTGCTGGCGATCGCCAAGCAACTCGCCGCCGCAGGAAAAGATGTCATCGAGCTCGAGATCGGAGACAGCCCTTTCGCCACCCCACCCAACGCCGAGGCGGCGGGTATCGGGGCGATCAAGGACGGTCTGACGCGTTACGGACCCTCGCTCGGGCTGCCCGAGTTCCGGGCCGCCGCAGCCGAGTACGTCAATCGAGAGTACGGACTCGACACGGCCGCGGAGAACATTCTCGCGGGTCCGGGCGCGAAACAGTTCGAGCAGCTCTTCTGCGAGGCGTTCGTGAACCCCGGAGACGGGGTGCTGGTCTTCAGTCCGCACTTTCCCACCTACGGACCGAACATCGCACGCCGTGGGGCGCGCATGTGCCTGTCGAGCCTGAAAGCGTCGAACGACTTCCGACCCGACCTCGACGACGTGCGGCGATTCCTCGACGAGGACGCCAGCCCGAAGGGGATCTTCTTGAACAGCCCCCACAACCCGACGGGAGGGGTGGTGCTGGAGGAGGACCTGCAGGAGCTCGCCGAACTCGTTCGGGGCCGGGACGTGGCGGTCTTCAGTGACGAGCCGTACGACCGCATGGCATGGAGCGGCCAGCACCATTCGCTGTTGGGACAGCCCGGGATGATCGATCAAACCGTGGCGGCCTACTCGTTCAGCAAGTCGTTCAGCATGGGTGGGTGGAGACTCGGATTCTCGGTGAGCAGCGCGCCGACGATCCAGCTCATGGGCACACTGACCAACACCGTGCTGTCGTGTGTGTCGCCCTTCACACAGATGGCCGGCATCGCCGCCATGCGGAACGATTGCGCGCAGCGTGACGAGCGCATGGAAGAGTTTCGCCGCAAGGTCGAACTGCTGGTGACGGAGCTCAACCAGATCGACGGCGTGACGTGCAGGATGCCGGGGGGGAGCTTCTACGTGTTCCCGTCTATTGCGCCCGTGTGTGACCGGTTCGGCATCACGTCACACGGATTGGCGATGTATCTGCTGGAGGGAGCCGACGACGACATGGGGGTCGCCTGCCTCGGTGGAGAGTGCTTCGGGGCTGCGGGCCAGGGCTTCCTACGCTTGAGCTGCGCTCAGCCGGATGAGCGACTGAGAGATGCGGTGGCGTTCATCGCCGAGGCTGTAGGACGCGAAGAACGTGTGCGGGCATATCTGGCTGAGCATGAGGAGTATCGACTCTCTGAGCCGTACGGGCTCGAGCGAGCGGTTTCCCAGTAGGGGGAGGACGTATGGGTACATGGTACAGAGCCGGCATGGGTGGACTGGTCGTCATGGGTGCGCTCGGCTGCGAGAGTGAGGGAGCGGTCCCCGACCGCCTCAATGGCATGGTCTCACTTCAGGACGCCGGCCAACCCGTGTTCGGACTCTACGCGCCGCGAGCCGCTCCCCGTAGCGCGCGGGGAGCCCTGCCACCGGATCCGTCCGAGTTGAAGACTCCGATGGAGCTCGCGCACGAGACGATGGGTTACGCCTCTAGTGACTATGTGTTCAACAGCAGTATGGAGCGGGGCGTCGAGCAGGGGCTGCCCGCTTTTCAGGACTTCATGGACGCCATGCTGGAGTCCGGAGCGACCGCCCGGGAGCATCCGCTGGTTGTCAAGATGCAGAAGATCTCCGAGGATCCCGACTTCGCCACGCACATCGGCCAACAGCTCACGGCAGGCGTGAGCGGCATCATGTTCGTCCACGTCGAGAGCGCCGGGGAGCTACGGGGGGGGCTGGCCGCGATGCGCTTCGCATCGAACGGCGGCACCCGGAGTGACGATGTGGGTGGGGCGCCTGGGTATTGGGGGATGGCGGAGCAAGAGTACCGCGAAAGGGCTGACCTCTGGCCGCTCGATCCGGACGGTGAACTCATCAACTGGACGGTCATTGAGAGTCTCGAAGGTCTGGAGAACATCCGAGAGATCGCTGCGGTTCCAGGCATTGGTGTCCTGTGGCCCGGAGCCGGAACGCTGAGAGGTGTATTCAGCGCTACGGGGTCCGATGGCCAACGGGTGCTGGACGAAGAGGCCTGGGAGCAGGCCATTCAGAAGGTGCTTTCGGCGTGCCAGGAATTCGACATCGCGTGCGGCTATCCCGCCAACGCCGACGACATCGAGATGCGCATGGAGCAAGGATTCAGCGTCTTCGTCATGAATTGGGGGGAACGGGGCTTCGAGACCATCGATGTGGGGCGGCGAGTCGCAGGGCACTGACGTGGCTTTTTATACTGGGATCGTCCAAGCTCTGGCCGCCCTGTCGCTCCTTGCGATTGGAGCCGCCGTTGGGCTGTTGATTGCCCAGGCGTCTCCTTCCGGCCGTGCCTGGCTCAGCGACAAGCTCAGCGGCCAGGATCTCCATCCCATCGGTTGGGCTTGGTTTGTCTCTTTGGTCGCGATGTCGGGAAGCATGTACTTCTCCGATGTGGTCGGATTCGTCCCTTGTCTATTCTGTTGGTACCAGCGCATCGCCATGTACCCGATCGTATTAGTGCTCGGGATGGGATTGCTCTATAAGGACCCAAGGGTGTGGCGCTTTGCCCTGCCGCTCCCTCTGGTGGGGGTCGCGCTCTCGCTGTACCACGTGGCCCTTCAGTATCAGCCGAGCCTCGAGATCGTCTCATGCGGCACGGGGGTGTCGTGCTCGGCCCGGTATATGGCGGTGTTCGGATTCGTTTCGATTCCCGTGATGTCGGCGGCCGCTTTCCTGCTGATTAGCGCGCTCCTCATTACGGTGCGGACCGTTCAGCGAGGCGGCGAGGGTGGTTCCTGAAGCACCCCCTCTCAGGCGGCGCAACACGAGAGTTTGCCCACGTCCTTGTCGAACGTCAGCGCCGCGAGTTTGATGCCCTCGGCCAGCGTCAGGTAGGGATGGAGCGTCGACGTCAGATCCTCGATCGTGAGGCCGAACTTCACGGCCAACGCGGGCTCCATGATCAAGTCACCGGCTTCGGTCGCCAGGACCTGTGCCCCGATGATTTTCCGTGTCGCGGAGTCGGCAACGAGCTTGATGAAGCCCCGAGTATCCTGAGCTGCGAGTGACCTCGGGACGTTCTGCAATGGCAGAAGCGACGCGATCGCCTCGATTCCCTGGGCGCTGGCTTCTTCCCCAGAGAGCCCGACAAAAGCCACGGCGGGGTCCGTGAAGACCACCTGAGGAACGACTCGGCGGTCCACGGCTTCCGTGTTTCCATGGAGCGCGTTCCCCGCGGCCCTGCCTGCGTCCTGGGCGGCCACATACACGTGCATGGGTCCCCCCGTGACGTCGCCTGCGGCGTACACCTGTGGATGGCTCGTCTGCAGGAACTCGTCGACGACGATCTCGCCATCGGCACCCAGCGTCACTCCGGCCTCCTCGAGGCCCAGCCCGCTCGTGTTGGGACGGCGCCCGAGGGCGACCAAGAGTGTGGTGGCCGTCACTGACCTCGTCTCCCCTTGGCTCTCGAAGTGCACGATGTGATCACCGCCACCCTTTTCGACCCTGGTGATATCGAGGCCGGCATGGATCGTGATTCCCTCCTCCCTCAGATAACCCATCAGCTCGGTCCCCAAATCGAGGTCCTCCTTGGAGAGGATGCGTTGGGACCGGGACAGGATCGTCACCTCCACGCCGAACCGCGCAAAAGCCTGGGCGAGCTCCAGACCCACGGAGCCGGCTCCGAGAACGATCATCGATGAGGGGAGATCCTTCAGGGCCATGACGGACGTGCTGTCCAGATAGTCCGCCTCCGAGAGTCCGGGGATGTCCGGAATCAGGGGGGCGGCGCCCGTAGTCACGACCACCCGAGGCGCGGAAATCAGGGTGCCGTCGTCCAGCCGAACGCCCCCTCCGGGCTCGAGGTGGGCTCGTTGCTCGAAAAGCGAAACCGTGGGGTAGGCCTCCAACACATCGACGTATTTGCCCTTCCTGAACTCATCGACGAGATGATCCTTCTGAGACTGCACGCCGCTCCAGTCCAGATCACCTTCGTCGGTCGCGATACCGTCGAACGGGTGCTGGGACCTACCATGGTGTGCCGCTGCGGTTCGGATGAGAGCCTTAGACGGGATGCACCCTACGTTCACGCACGTGCCACCGATCGTCCCGGCATTGATGAGGGCGACCTCGAGTCCCTCTTCGGCGGCACGGATGGAAGCTGAAAACCCCGCGGACCCCCCACCGATGACCGCCAGGTCGAAGGGCTGCCCTTCATCCATCGGAGTCATGGCGTGTCGTGACCGCCTCTCTCGCCGTCGTGGTCATGCTCGTGCTCCTCGTCCATGTCCGGTTCGGCGTCGTGCTCGCCGCCGCCGTGCCGGTCATCGTCATGCTCGTCCGCGGCATGCTCGCCGGAGATCCCATCGGAGCCCGTGACGACACCCGTTATCGTCGCCCTGAAACCGGTCATCCTGGTCAGTTCCCCAATGAATTCTTCTGGTGAGGTTACGGAAACATCATAGACCACCGAGGCCGCACCGGATGGGTAAGAGACTTGGGCGTCCTCGACACCGTCGACGCGCCGTAGGGCCACACGGGCCGTTGTCGGGCAAGTCTCTCAGGTCATTCCCGTGACGGCGAGGTTGGCTTTGGCCATGTTCGGCGCCATGGCGGTCATCGCCCCATCCAGGTGGGCCTCGGCACCGGCTTCGTGGCCAGCCGTGTCCATGTTCCCGTGATCGCCCAGGACCTGAGACACGACGAGGGCGCCCAGGATCGTGAAGGCACCTGTGAGCTCGAGCTTCGTCATTTCAGACTTCTCCGTGGGTTAGAGTACCCAGACCGAGGTCCCCTCGCAGTTGGCCAGGATCGTCGTTCACGACCTTCGCTCAGAATCTAGCGTTGCCGGAAGGTAGAGGGTGGCACTGGTGGCGTAAAATCTTGGAAGGTTTCCGGGGAGGGGTCGAGCGAGGTTACGGATCGAGACGTCATGGAGGCCCCACGGCATCTTCGCCGCGGGGCCTCGGCTTTTAGTCCGATGCCGAAAACGACTGGTCCGCCTGATCAGGTAGGGAGACGAGCCGCAAATATGGCTTCGGGGAACTCCAGCCCTGCGGATACTTCTCCTCGGCCTCTTCGTTCGAAACGGAGGGAACGATGATCACGTCGTCGCCCTGAGTCCAGTTGGCCGGCGTCGCGAGCTTGTGGTGCGCGGTCAACTGCAGCGAATCCAGGACACGCAGGACTTCGTGGAAGTTACGGCCCGTGGTCATGGGATAGGTGAGCATCAGCTTCACCGTCTTGTCGGGTCCGATCACGAACAACGAGCGCACCGTCGCGTTGTCCCCCGCGTTTCTCTCGCCGGCACTGCCGGTCGCGTTGGGATGAATCATGCCGAAGAGCTTGGCCACATTCAGATCGGTATCGCCGATGAGTGGATAACCCACCGCGTGCCCTTGGGTCTCCTCGATGTCCTTGGACCACTCGATGTGGTCACTGACGGAGTCGATGCTGAGACCGGCGATCTTGCAGTTCCGCTTCGTGAACTCCGGTTCGAGGCCCGCTACCGAACCGAGCTCGGTCGTGCAAACCGGGGTGAAGTCCTTGGGGTGTGAGAAAAGCACAGCCCACCCGTCCCCGATCCATTCATGGAAGTTGATGGTTCCCTGCGTGGTCTCCGCCGTGAAATCCGGTACCTCGTCACCAATTTGTAGGGACACGTCCACGCTCCTTTGTATGAGGTGATGTGCCTGCTGTGATTCCCAACCATCGTTTGCCCTTTTCTAAATGCGCGGGCAGGGGGCGGTGTTCCCGGGTATCAGTGCTTCGCCACCCGGATAGTGGCGACACATCACCTCGTGCGCCATATGGCGCACTCGCTCGTGTGGTTGGCCTTCGTCAGAACTCCCAGGTGAGGCCGAAGGATGGCAGGATGGGCAGGAGAGTCTCACCGGCGAACTGGATCGGCCTCCCCGACGCAAGGTCGATCCCATAAGCATAGGACCGCAGGATCTCCACCCGTAATCGTCCGCGTCGGCTCCGAGGGTGTCGACCCCGAGCGTGTCGACCTGGAACTCCACTGGAGTGCTCGGCCATCCCGTGTGGTACTGCCAGCCCACGGAGAACTCCCAGGCGCTCGGGGTCATCGTCTAAACTCGAAGTCGTTCGCGGCGGGGCTCGAAGGCTAGCCGGGATCTACCCCAGCGCCGCGCGCATGATCTCGACGTCCGAATCGAAGTCGTCCGGATGGAGAGGTCCGAATGAGAAGCGGAAGAAGCTGCTCAAGGGGGATTCGTCTCCTCGTCGGGCCATGTCGCAGTCGGTGCCTTTCAGGACGGCCGCGCCTTTCTTGAAGAGCCCCTCGTTCAGTTCGGCTGCGGTCATGCCGCCGGAGAGCTTGCACCAGTGGTAGAAGCCGCCGTCGCCGGACCATAGCTCCAGGCCGAGCTTCTCGAAGGCCTCGCCGTAGCGATCCCGCTGACTGGAGTAAAACGCTGGCACGGCCTTCCGTGCGAGCTCGATGCGCTCGCGTCCGAATAGTTTGAGCGCGTAGCGCTGGGACGGGTGGGAGACGCCGCCCATCCCGAACGACGAGAAGTTGCTGAGAATCTCCACGTTCTGGCGGGAAGAGATCAACCAGCCGACGCGGATCCCGGGTGCTTGAAGCCCCTTGGTGGCGGCTCCAATGACGAAGAGGTCGGAGTCGTCGATATCGTCGACGTACGCCAGGGCGCTCACCGGATTCGTATGGAAGAGCTCGTAGGCCTCGTCCACGAGGACACCCATGCGGCCGGAGCGGGCCAGGTCGACGAACGCCTGCAGTTCGTCCTCGGAGCGGGTCTGTCCGGTCGGATTGCAGGGATTGCTCACCAGGACGAGTCCCTTTCCGTCGGAGTCGTCCAGGTAATCGTCGACGGTCGGTCGGAATCCGTTCGACTCACCGCTGGAGACCAGCGTGTAGGGCCGGCCCAAGCCCTCCAGCATGTCGTAATAGGGCGTATACTCGGTCTCCGCGATTCGGACGGTGACGGCAGGGTCGAGGAAGAGCAGCGTCGCGATAATCGCGGGTCGACCACCCGCGAAGACCATGACGTTTTCGGGCGCGAGACTCGAGCCGTACCAGGTGTTGTAGTAGTCCGCGATCGCCGTCCGAAGCGCGGGCATGCCCCAGGCCTTCGGGTAGCGAAGATCGTCCGAGGAGACCTGTACGCTCGAAGGTAGCTCCGGTCCTCCCGGGAGTTGCACCGTCCTGGGAAAGCCCTGACTCCAGGGATGCGTGCCGGCCTCACCCATGTAGGTCCCGAAGGCCTCCATGAAGGCATATAGGGTCTCGTAGATGCCCATCGGGCGGACGTAACGGAGCAGGGCCATGCGATTTTTGGTTCGTGGTGGTGGGGTCGAAAGATTCCGCGGGCCAAGGATGGCGGTAAGAATCGTCGGTGGAAAGGGGGGTGCTCCGTCACGAGCCTTGTTGGGCTTGCCTCGCTCCGGCATCTGCATCAGGATCAGACCTACACTAACGTCGTTCGACCTAGAGTCGTTCGACCTAGAATAGTCGGCCGGGGCGGACGCGGGGACTGTGCCACGCGATGCGTATTCAGTTGGCAAGAATCATCGACGAGTTCGACAGGGCCCAGATCCGGGTCCACAGACTTTCCGACAAGCTCACAGAGGCGCAGTGGAGCCAGCGTACCGACGCCGCTCGATGGTCCGTCGCAGAGTGTGTGGCTCATCTCAACCTGACGGGCCGGGCCTATGTGCCGTTGATCCGGGATGCTCTCGAAGAGGCCCGCGGGCGCGATGAGCCGTCAAGGCCTCGGTATCGTCGTGACCCCGTGGGATGGATGCTGGCGCTTGCCATGGGGCCGGTGCCCCAAATCGGTCGCTTCCGGCTCGGTGTGGTCAATACTACCGCCGCATTCACGCCCGAATGGGACCTGCCCCGCGGCCAGTTGATTGCGGAGTTCGATCGGTTTCAACCAGAGCAGCGAGGGGTGGTGTAAGAGGCCGAGGGGTGCGCGATCGATCGCGTGTGGGTGCGTTCTCCTTTCGACCCGCGCCTGCGGTACAACCTGTATTCTGCTCTGGTCATTCTGCCGCGACATCAGCTGCGCCACGTCGTGCAGGCGGAGCGGGTTTGGCAGTGAGTTCAGAAGTACCGCCGGATACTACGGCAGCAGCACCCCCCGGTTCAGCCACGGGATGTAGTCCCAGCTGAGCAGCCGCTCGGTGCCGTCGAACCGCCCGGCGCGAGAGCAACCAAGGGCGTACCGGACGACCGGCGGGATGCCAAGGAGGGACTCGGCCGCCCTCCAGATGGCTCATATGATCGAACGCGTTACCTTTGCACGCCGCGGCGGGTATGCGCCTGCCGTAGTCGGCTGACCTCAGTCTGTTCCACTCTTCGACCCCGGACCCACGAGACCGTGTTCGCGAACGCGTGGCGGCGATTCCAGCGCTGGATCCAACGTTCTGAGACGCTGGGCCCTGTCGGGCTCGCCGTCGTCGTCGGACTTCTCAGTGGGTTGGCGGCGATCATCCTGCGCTACCTGATCGTTTGGGCTCACTGGCTCTTTTTCGATTTTGTTGCTGGCATTCCAGCGCTTGTCGGCATGGTCAACCCCGGCTGGGGCGCGCTCGTCATCGTCCTTCCGGCCCTGGGGCTGGCCCTCGTCTCGATCGTCGGCCGGTTCGCTCCGGAGGCCATGGGTCACGGGATCCCCGAGGTGCAGTACGCCATCCGAGCTCGCGGTGGCCGTATCAGGGCGCGGGTCATCGGGGCGAAAGCAGCCCTGAGTGCGATCTCGATCGGCTCGGGGGGATCCGTGGGGCGGGAGGGTCCCATCGTACAGATGGGTGCGGCCCTCGGGAGCGTCATCGGGCAGATCACGGGGCTCAACCAGGAACAGGTGAAGATTCTCGTAGCGTGCGGTGCGGCCGGTGCGCTCGGGGCCAGCTTCAACGCACCCATCGCCGGTGTCATGTTCGCTCTGGAGGTGGTCCTCGGCAGCTTCGCGGCCCGATCCTTCGGCCTGGTCGTGATCTCCTCCGTCACGGCGACGGCTCTCTTCCAAGCACAGATGGGGCGGGAACCGGCCTTCGTGCTAATCCAACCGTTCACATTAGTCAGCAATTGGGAGTTCCTGCTCTATCTGATGCTGGGAGGGCTCCTCGGTATCATCTCGACGCTTTACGTGCGGAGCCTGTCGTGGTTCGAGGACCGGTTCGAGGCCTGGACATGGCCACCCCTCTGGAAAGCGGTTCTCGGGGGACTCGCGGTGGGCCTGATCGGGTTCTTTGGTCACGACCTCGTCTTCGGCTCGGGCGAAGAGGGGGTAGCACTTGCCCTCGGTGGTGGATTGACCCTGGGCGTCATGGTCGCGCTCGTCATCCTGAAGATCTTGGCGACGTCCATCACCCTCGGTGCCGGTGCGTCGGGGGGAGTGTTCACTCCGGCCCTGTTCATCGGAGCGATGGCGGGCGGGGCGTTCGGTCAGGGAGCCAATATCTTGTTCCCGACGTGGACTGCGGCACCCGGAGCTTACGCTTTGGTCGGGATGGCGGCCGTGTTCGCCGGAGCGGCACACGCCCCGATCACGGGCATCGTCATCCTCTTCGAGATGACCGACAACTACCAGATCATTCTCCCACTGATGTTTTCGGTTGTGGTCAGCTACTTGATCGCGGCCCGTGTCCTTCACGACTCCGTATACTCGATCAAGCTGCGACGCAGGGGCGCCCTTACGGCGCCCAGTTCGAGCATGAGCGTCCTCGACCTGCTCCTGGTAACGGATGTGATGGTCGAGGAGTTCGAGACGGTCGTAGCGGACATGAGTTTGGAGGAGTTGGCGAAGCTGGCACAGTCGCGGCGGACCCGGAGTTGGCCTGTGGTGGGGTCGGAGGGCGAACTCCGCGGCATCGTCACGGAAACAGACCTGGAACGGGCGCTTCTCGTGGAGCTGGACTCCATAGATGGCCCCGAGCTGTGTGTCCGGGACGTGATGACGACCGCCGTGACCACGTGTACCCCGGGCGACACACTCAGGACGGCGTTCGGACGCTTTACAGAGAAGGACGTACAACAGATCCCCGTCCTCGATCAGGACGACGAGTCCACGCTGGTCGGAGCGATCCGGCGCCACGACATGCTGTGGGCATACCGGAAGCTCATGGACGAGCACCAGGAACTCATGCATAGGGCGTCGGTCTTGGTGCGAGATCCCAAGGAAGACGCCGTTCAGATCGAAGTCCAAGTGGATGCCGGGGACCGTACCGTGGCCAACCGGTCGGTCCGTGACATTCGGGTGCCCCCTCACGCCTTGATCGTGCTCGTACGCCGCGGAGAGCGCTCGTTCATTCCCAAGGGGAATTCGCGCATCGAGGCAGGGGACGTGCTCGTGCTTCTAACGACCCGAAGGCACGAAGACGAGCTGCGCACCTGGACCTCGGCGTGGCATCGGCCCACGGGTGGTGTCGGAGTCCCGTCCTAGTGGCCTGTAACAGATGGTTGTTGAGCACCGAGAGCGAGGAGAGGAAACGCAGCCGGGTTGGAATGCCGCTGCGTGCGATTGACCTCGGCCCGGGTCGCGGCCGCCCTTAGGCGGCGACGGAGGTTTGCTCGAACTTTCGGACGGATCTATTTTTGGCCCGAGAGTTGGGCTGTTCGAGAGATGGTCCCTTCTCACGTTCCACAACGATCATGAACAAGGGCCGCATGGCTCTGGCGAGGAAGAACCACGGTGTTCGAGGATTCAATCAAGACAGAGGCGAAGCGGCGCGGCAATTTCCGTTGTGCTGCGTGCCAGAAACAGTTTGTTGAAGTGCAGCACATCGTGCCTCCGGCCGAGGATGGTTCGGACGAAATCGACAACGCCATCCCTTTGTGCGCGTTTTGCCACCACCGCCACGGCGACAACCCTGGTCTGCGCGACAAACTGCGTGGCCTGAGGGATGCCTGGTGGGCACGATGCGAGCAGGGTCGGGAGGGCTCCGGTGTCATCGAGTTGAACCAAGAACTGGACCAACTCCGGGCCGACTACATGTCGGATACGGCTCTGGCGCCCGAGCGATTGGTCGAGGTTAGAGACCTCCTTCTCGAAACCATCGAGGGCATCCGAGCCGACGTTTCGTCGGTGGATACTGTGCCGGAGATTCTCGCCGTGTCGACTGCGGTTTCCGGATCGATGAATTTCTTTCCGTGCCCGGCCTGTGGATATTCCGTGCCCTACGGCGCGGAAGCCTGCGTTAACTGTGGCGGTCGTGATTGGCCGGAATTCTAGTGCGGGGCGCCCCCGCATCGCTCGCTGAGACCCATTAACGGAGAGAGCCTGACAATGAAGAGGACCCTATGCAGCGTCGTCGCCCTCGCGCTCCTGCTCGGCGCCTGCGGGCAGGCCACGGAGCAGCCGGCGGACGAGGAGATCACCCGCCGAATCCCCCAGTTCGAAAACGATGACGTCGAAGTCTGGAAGAGCATCATCCTTCCCAATCAGCCGCTCAGCATGCACCGGCACGATAACCCGCGTGCGATCATCGCTCTGAAGGGCGGGACGTTGAGCGTGGTCACCGAGGCTGGCGACTCGAAGGAGCTCACCTGGGAGACGGGGAGCGCCTACTGGCTGGACGTGGACACGCCGGGAGAGCTCCACGGCGACGTGAATCAAGGCACCGAGCCGATTGAGGTCATCGTCGTGCAACTGAAGGGAGTCGGTCCAGGCGGAAGCTGAGCCCCCGGGTGTCCTGAATTTTTAGGGAGCGGTGCCGAAGAGTTGCGATTAAGTTGGTATCATGAATACACGCCACGCGTTTGCCGTTGCGGCGTTCGGCCTCCTCGGCTGTAACAGCACGACGACGTCGTCCTCTCCGGGCCCGATTTGTACGACGGATGCACGACCGTCGATCGTGGCGATGATTCGTGGTCAGGCGGATCAGCCGCTCCTCATCGGCGCCACCGTCACGATCGAGAACAGCGCGGGGTTGGCGGGTACGGCGGAGGGCTTCGGAGACTCGCTCAGCGTACCAGTCTTCGCCTCGAATCAAGGCGGAGACTTCGACGTTCGCGTGAACAAGCCCTGGTTCGGAAGCGTTTTCGTTCAGGGCGTCGCGGTGCCAGCCAAGCTGTGCGGTGTCCTGCAGGCGGTCGACGTCGAAGTCGTGCTGGTGCTCGACCTTGAGGCCCCGCCCGTGCGACAGGTGGTCCGCCCGCCCTCCGGCATCCGGCTGGGAGACGGCAATGTCACCACTCAGGTGGCGTCCTACGTGGAGGCCTCGCCCGGCACGTCGCGAGTGCTCGAGTGGAGTGCCGACAGCGCGGTGGTCTCCATCCTACAGGACGGCACGATCACATCTCGGTGCCTGCAGGCACCAGACAGCACGTGGGTTACGGCTTGGGCGTTGGTGGACCCGACGCAGCGAGATTCTCCTCGGGTTCGCGTTGCCCCGTCTCCCCTGGGTTCGATGCGCTGCCCGTAGAGCCAACGATCCCCTCCACGGTCACCGCGGCCGCCACGTGCCCGGTGATGTTGGTGGCACTCCGAAACATGTCCGGTATGCGATCGATGCCGAGCAGGATTCCGAGACCGGCCACGGGCACCCCCGCCGCTTCGAGGATCGGAGCCAGCGTCACGATGCTGGCCGACGGAACCGGCGCCACAGACATGGCGACCACGAAGCCGACCGCCCCCGCGCTGATCAGGGCCGTGGTCGGGAGTGAATGGCCGTACAGAGCTGCGAGAAAAACGACCGCAGCCGCCTGAAACAGTGCGCTGCCCGCTCGGTTGATCGCCGCACCCAGAGAGAGCACCAGCGAAGAGACCTGGGGCGATACACCCAACGCCCTGGCATCCTCGAAGAGGACCGGGAGAGAGGCCACAGAGCTGGTCGTGGAGAACCCGATCGTATAGGTGGCGACCACGCCGCGGATGAACTCGCCGACGCCTTTCCCGCCCAAGAAGCGCACTGCGGGCAGATAGAAGAGCGCCATGAAAACGAATAGGCCGATCACCACCGTGACGACGAACACTGCTAGGCTGGCGAGCAGGCCCAATCCCATCTGTGCCATGACGGGTGCTGCGAGTCCGAATACGCCGAGGGGGGCGGTCCACAAGATCCAGTGGATGAGCCGCATGAACATCTCGCTGATGTCTTCGGCGAGAGTGATCAAGCGTTGCCGCCGCTCTTCGGCTAACGCGCCCGCGGCCGCGCCGACGAGAAGTGTGAAGACGATGAGCGGTAGGAGTGCGCCTTCGGCCGCCGCGGCGAAGGGATTGGATGGAATCAGGCGAAGAAAGAAGTCGAGGAGTCCCGGAATTTCGCTTGCACCCTCGCCCGCGGCGGATGGGAGCACCGCCACCGGAGAGACGCGCAGGGCGATCTTCATGAAGACCATGCCGATGACGATCGCCGGCACCGTGGTGGCCCAGAAGAACCCCAGGGCGGAGCCTCCCAATTTGCCGAGCTCCTTGGGACTGCCGAGGCGGGCGACGCCGACGAAGATCGTGGTGACCACGAGTGGGATCACGACCATACGAATCGCGTTGATGAACAAGGTGCCCAACGGGGCGACGCCGGCGGCTGCTCGGCTCAAGAGATCGATGTCGGTGGCGCTGGCGAGGAGTCCGAGCGAGAGCCCGAGAATCAGCCCGAGGGCCGTGGCGCGTTGATTCATGCGGTCGACCAGTCAGGTTCGGATTCGAGACTACGGCCGTCGGCTGTCCACCCGAAAAGGTCCCAGTCGATCCGGCCCCCGGTGCTGAAATGAACGCCCTCGTCCTCCAGCAGCGCTCGCTGGATCTGCGCGGTATGATGGATCGGTGACGTCGAAATTTTTCCGGAACTGTTCACGACCCTCCACCACGGAAGGTCCAGATCGTCGGGAATTCTGGCCAAAGCGCTGCCCACGGCGCGGGGTGCGCCGGGCCTACCTGCCATCGCCGCCACTTCTCCGTAGGACGAGACCTGTCCGTAGGGGATGGTCGAGACGAGGGCGTATATGCGTCGGGTGAAGGGAGTCACTCCGTGATTCCGGCGGTCGTGGCGGATGCATCGCCAGCACTTCGGCTATTAGGTTGACAGGACACGAGAGTGGGAGCGACGGTCGTGCGCAACCCCTTCTCGGCTGGACACCGGTCGATCATCCTGCACGGGGAAACCACGGTTGTGAGAAATCATCTCTTGAAGAGAGCTCTCACGGAGATCGGCCGCCGACATGACTGACACGCACGAATTCTTCCCCGCCGGCGACGCTCGACCGGGTCGTGACCACGAACAGGACCATAAGCATGGACCCCCCCACAGCCACGGGCGGGGCGCCGCGCATACGCATTATCTCGGCAACGCCCTGGAGCGTGCTACCCAGTCGAAGCGGCTGTGGATCGTCCTGATCATTACGGCAGTCTTCATGCTGGCCGAAGTGGTCGGTGGGATCCTCGCCAACTCGCTCGCGCTCCTTGCCGACGCCGGTCACATGTTTGCCGATGTGGGTGCTCTGGCACTGTCTCTCGTCGCCATGCGTCTCGCCCAACGGCCGCCCAGTCCGGAGCGCACATTCGGATACGTCCGGTTGGAGATCCTCGCAGCCCTCGTCAACGGGGCGACGCTCCTCGGGATCAGTGCTTGGATCGCGTGGGAGGCCTGGGAGCGTCTTCACAACCCCGCGGAGGTGGACGGTCCGCTGATGATGGGCGTCGCTGGCGTCGGCTTGGTCGTGAACGTGATCGGGGCGGCGCTACTACACTCCCATGCGGGCGACAACCTCAACATCAGGGGAGCATATCTACACGTCCTGGGCGATCTGCTGGGGTCGATCGGCGCCCTCGGTGCCGGCGCCCTCATACTCCTCACGGGCTGGTACCCGGCTGATGCGGTCGCGTCCGTGTTGATCGCCGGCTTGATCCTGTTGGGCGCTTGGCGCCTGGTACGCGAGGCCACGGAGGTTCTGCTCGAGATGGTGCCGCGCCATGTGGACATGACGGCGGTGCTCGCTGATCTGCGCTCGATTCCCGACCTCGATGATGTCCATGATCTTCACGTCTGGACACTGACCAGCGGGTTGGTGGCCCTCAGCGGACACGGCGTGTTGGAGGACCCCGTACGTCACCAGGTGGTCTTGGACGAGATTCGTGAACGGATGGCCAACCATGCGATCAAGCACGTAACCTTCCAACTTGAGCCGCAGCAACTCCACCAGATCTCGCGCTCTGGTGAAGACAGGGGCGGGGAAGGGTGACGTTGTCACTGCCGTCGAGGACTGAGATGAGGCTGTTGTGATGAGATGTGCACCGTGGGTGGGACTCTTGATGATGGTGCTTCCTTGGACTCCGGTGGGTGCTGCCCCGGCGGGTGCTCAGGTTGGTGCTCGGGGGGTGGGCGGCGTTGTCGAGGACGGGCGCGGTGTCGCCTGTGGATCGGCCTTCGACGGCGAACGGGCGCCGGCCCGGGATCTCTACTGCATCGAGCTTCTGGCCCGACCCGGCATCCGGGGCGCTTCGGGGGTCGTCGAGCTCTCTCCTCTCTCCTCTCCCTTTTCGGCTGGCGTTACGCAAGACGGCCGGCTCGCGTACCGGCCTAGATTCACCCTGTCGGGACTGCCGGCGCCGTCGACCCTGGGCGACTTCACCACGTTCGTCGCCTGGGCGGCCGATCCCACCATGTACCCGATCGTCAAGTTGGGTGAAGTCGGCAACGGCACCTGGTCGCTCGAGCCGATCGATCTAAACAAGTTCGTCATCCTGATCTCGGCCGAGCGTTCGGCTGATGTCCCGGACCGGGAGGGTAGGCTGGTGCTCAGGGCACAGTCCGCGTCTGCCCGGATGCAGCCGGCCGATGTCCTGGATTTTCTCTACGGTGTGGGGCGTAGAACGCCGGGGGACTCAGTGGGCATGGGAGCGATGGCCTCTACCGGAGAGCAAGGGGGCGCAACCGGCGTTCGCTGGTTCATGCCGCCGATGCCTGAGGGGCTGTCGATGCTCCCCGGGGTCATGGAGCTGCGATCCGAAGTGGGTCCGTATCTGCCGTCCGTGCCCGATCCGGCGTCGCTCCCCGAGGTACGGCCGCGGGAGGTCCTCGAGTTGGGGGACGGCGACACGCTCCATCTCGAGGCCGGTCTGGTGCGTCGGGACATCAACGGACGGTCCTTCGTTATGTATGCGTTCAACGGCCAGCACCCTGGACCACTCCTTCGGGTCGACCAGGGCACGACCGTCACCGTGATGTTCACGAATCGCATCGATTGGCCTACGATGGTCCACTGGCACGGGCTTCGACTCGACAATCGCTTCGACGGCACGACGGCCACCCAGGACCCCGTGCCCCCGGGCGGCACTTTCGAGTACCGTGTGTTCTTCAGGGACGCGGGCATCTACTGGTACCATCCGCACGTCCGCGAGGACGTCACCCAGGATCTGGGCCTGTACGGCAACATGAGGGTGGTCTCGTCCAGGCCGGACTTCTACAGTCCGGCCCACCGGGAAGAGATCATCACGCTGGACGACTTGCTGGTGGGAGAGCAGGGGCTGGTTCCGTTCGGGCGGGAACAGGCGACGCACGCACTCATGGGACGATTCGGGAACGTCTTTCTGGTGAATGGCGAGCCCGATTGGGAGGTGGAGGCGCAGCGTGGGGAAGTGGTGCGCTTCTTCTTCACCAACGTCTCGAACACCCGCACCTACAACCTCTCCTTCGGCGGAGCCCCGATGAAGGTCGTGGGCTCCGACGTCGGCAACTTCGAGCGTGAGGAGTGGGTGGACAACGTGGTCATCGCTCCGGCCGAGCGTTACGTAGTTCATGTGCGTTTCCCGGAGGCGGGCCGCTTTGGGTTGGTCAACGACGTTCAAGGGCTGGACCACCTCTTCGGATCGTTCTTCTCGGAGAGCGACACCCTCGGCTCCGTGGTCGTGTCCGCGGAGGATGTGAGCGATGATCTGTCGAGTTCGTTCTTTACGCTTCGGGAGGACGGCCCGACGATCGAGGAGATCGACCGATACCGCCCGGAATTCGAACGCCCCGTCGACTACGAGCTCGAGTTGACCATGGACGGAGACAGTCTCCCCCAGGTGGTGGTCAACCTCATGCAACTCGACTCGACCTACTTCGCGCCGGTGGAGTGGTCAGGTACGATGCCGATGATGAACTGGGCGTCGTCGCCCGACAACGTGCGTTGGATTCTTCGTGACCCCCGGAGCGGCAGGGAAAACGGCGATATCGACTGGAGCTTCCGCGTGGGGGAGGTCGTGAAGATCCGGCTGCACAACAGCCGCCGGGTCTTGCACGCCATGCAGCACCCGATTCACATACACGGTCAACGGTTCCTGGTCCTGACGGTGAACGGCGTTCCAAACCGGAATCTCGTGTGGAAGGACACCCTGATGTTGCCGGTCGGGGTGACGGCTGACATCCTGCTTGAGCTCTCGAACCCCGGACTGTGGATGCTCCACTGCCATATTGCGGAGCACCTGGAGGCCGGTATGATGATGGTATTCACGGTTCAGTGAAGGCGCTTCCGAGAAGGGAAGCGCTGAAGGAGCACACTATGCGACGTTCGATCCTCTGTGCGGTATTCGCGTTGACCTCGCCCGTGATGGTTTCGGGACAGCTCGCCACCGAGCTCTCGAACGCCGTGCGCGACCGATACGTGACCGTTTCTGCGCCCGCCTACGTTCTCAGGAACGTCACGCTCGTCGACGGCACGGGGGGAGCCGTTCAACGGGGCCAGTCCGTAGTCGTTGAAGACGGCCGCATCACGGAGGTGGGCTCCAACGTCGACGTGCCTCGAGGCGCCGAGGTCTTGGATTATTCGGGTCATACGCTGATTCCCGGATTGGTCGGGCTTCACGACCACATGTTCTACACGGCAGCCGGGGGGCGTGCGGCACAACTCATGTTCTCCGGACCCCGTCTCTATCTGGGGTCGGGCGTGACCACGGTGCGCACGACCGGGAGCCGGGAGCCGTACGCGGAGATCAACCTCAAGGCGGAGATCGACGCGGGCCGCGTACCCGGCCCCCGCATGCACATCACGGCGCCCTACATCACGGGCGGCCAGGGGGCGTCCCGCATGACGCTCCTCAACTCCCCTGAGCAGGCGCGCCGGTTCGTGGCGTACTGGGGTGAGGAGGGCGCCACCTGGCTCAAGGCCTATACGAACATCCGGCGTGCCGAGCTCGAGGCGGTGGTCGACGAGGCGCACCGACGCGGCATGAAGGTGACCGGCCACCTCTGCTCCATCAGCTTCACCGAGGCTTTGGAGATCGGCATCGACAACGTGGAGCACGGCCTCCTCACCAACACGGACTATCACCCGCAGAAGGAGGCTGACCGATGCCCGCTGGGCAACGACGCCATCATCGAGACTCTCGACGTTAGAGGACCGGAGGTCGAGGCGACCTTCAGAAGGATGATCGACGCCGGGGTGGCCATGACGTCCACGCTTCCAGTGTACGAGCTGTTCGTTCCGAACCGGGCCACCCGGGACGTGCGATCCCTGGAGGCCATGTCGGACGAGGTGCGTGAGGCCTACCTGGCCGAGCGCGCCCGCATCGACAGCGATCCGAATCCCTCTGTGACCCTGGAGATGTTCAAGAACTCCATGGCCTACGAGCTACGCTTCGTGGAGATGGGTGGTCTCTTGGCGAACGGCGTGGATCCCACCGGCAACGGAGGCGCACTACCGGGATACGGGGATCAGCGGGGTGTGGAGCTTCTCATGGAGGCGGAGTTCAGCTTTTCGCAGGCCATCCAGATCGCGAGCCTCAACGGGGCGAAGATCCTTGGGGTGGACGATGAACTGGGTAGCATCGAGCCGGGCAAGATCGCTGACATGGTGCTCCTGCAGGGAGACCTCACCGGTGATCCATCCATCATCAGAAACACCGTGATCGTCTTCAAGGACGGGGTCGGTTACGACTCGCGTACGCTTCTGGACGAAGTGCGCGGTCGCGTCGGGATCAACTGATGGGCCGACTGATGAGCCGGTGTTTCCTCGCCCTCGTGTGGGGGTTGGCGGGTGCGTCGGCTGTCTCCGCCCAGGGGGTCGAAGAACAGGCCGTGATCCGTGCGGTCCAAGCGGTGTTCGACGCTATGGAGTCTCGTGACGGTGACGCGCTCCGAGCCTCCATGCTCGAGGAAGGACACTTCGTATCCGTGAACGAGTCTCGGACTCGATGGACCTTGCGGGACGACTTCGCGGCTAGCTTGGCGGACGCGGCACGCCCGTACCACGAGCGGATTTGGGATCCAGAAGTTCGCATCGACGGGCCGGTCGCCAGTGTTTGGGCACCGTACGACTTCTACCTCGGAGCTGAGTTCAGTCACTGTGGGACCGACGCATTCTTGCTCGCGAAGACGCCCGAGGGATGGAGAGTCTCGGCCGTGAGCTACACGGTCCTCCAACCCCCGACGTGTGAGCGACACCCACAAGGGCCGCCGTAAGCTCGCCATCGGGTAGCATCGCCCACCCTTTCCCCGTATGGGCCCGAACATGATCTTTGGGCGGCTGAACGCTGCCGCACGTACCGCCATGGGAGACTTTCGTGCACGACCCTGATCGACTCATCGACCCCGCCACCGGGCTCTCCACGCCGTGCCGCGTACGAGGGGGTTGAGTGAGCTTTCCGAGGCGCCGCCTCCGTCGGCTTCGTAAGGGTGACAACTGGAGACGGGCCGTGAGGGAGACTTCGCTTTCGGTCGACGACCTGGTCTATCCCCTCTTTGTCGTTGAAGGGGAGGGGGTCCGTAACCCGGTCGCCAGCATGCCGGGCGTCTTTCAGTTGTCCGTCGATCTCTTGGCCGAGGAAGTGTTGGAAGTTCAGGCGCTCGGGATTCCAGCGGTTCTCTTGTTCGGCGTGCCCGATGAAAAGGACAAGGATGCGGAGGGGCGGGCCGGCTACGATTCGGACGGTATTGTGCCCCGGGCTATTCGATCCATCAAGGAGGCCACCCCGGATCTGCTCGTTTGGGCCGACGTGTGCCTGTGCGAGTACACGGACCACGGGCATTGCGGTGTGGTCACGGAAGCGGGGGAGGTGGACGGAGACGCCTCGCTTCCGTTGCTGGCCCACGCAGCCCTCGTGTACGCCGAGGCCGGCGCCGACGCGGTGGCTCCGAGCGACATGATGGACGGCAGGGTCGGGGCGATTCGCGCGGCCCTGGACGACGGCGGCTTCGGTGACGTGCCCATTGTCTCCTACGCGGCCAAGTATGCATCGGCCTTCTACGGCCCGTTCCGCGACGTGGCCAATTCGGCCCCGGCGTTCGGGGATCGCAGAGGCTACCAAATGGATCCCGCCAACGGGGACGAGGCCCTTCGGGAAGTCGAGCTCGACATCGAAGAGGGTGCGGACATCGTCATGGTCAAGCCCGCCGGTCCCTACCTCGACGTGGTCTTCCGGGTCAAGGAGGCCTTCGGGATGCCGACGGCGGCGTACCAGGTCTCCGGAGAGTATGCTCTGATCAAGGCGGCGGCAGGGAACGGGTGGGTGGACGAAGAACGTGTGGTGTGGGAGAGCCTCGTCTCCATCAAGCGGGCCGGCGCCGACCTGATCGTCACCTATTTTGCCAAGGACGTGGCACGGTCGTTCCTCGGGCCGACTCGTGACCGCAAGTAACGGAGAGAGCGAGACTTGAGCACGACCGAGGCCGAACCGCTGTTCCTGGCCGCGTGCCGGCGAAGGCCGGTCCCTCACACACCGGTGTGGATCATGCGTCAGGCCGGACGATACCTCCCGGAATATCGCAAGATCCGCTCCGAGGTGGACTTTCTTACGCTCACGAAGACGCCCGAGCTCGCGGCCGAAGTGACCCTGCAACCGGTCCGACGGTTCGGGATGGACGCGGCGATCCTGTTCAGCGATATCATGACGCCCGTGGAGGGTATGGGCGTCAAGCTGGACTTCAACCCGGGCCCGGTCATCGAGACCCCCATCCGAAGCCTTGCCCAGGTCGACGCGCTACGAATTCCCGATCCCGAGGAGGGCGTGCCGTTCGTGCTCGAGACCGTGCGGATGCTGAGCGAGGCGTTGCCGCGCGAGGCGCCGCTCATCGGGTTCGCCGGAGCCCCTTTTACACTGTTCTGTTACCTGATCCAGGGCTCGGGCTCGAAAACGTTCGCGGAAGCCAAGGGGTTCTTGTTCGCCGAGCCTGAGGCTTCGCGCCGCCTCTTGGAGAAGCTGGCCGAGACGATGGTGCTCTACCTGGAGGCGCAGGCGCGCGCCGGCGCCAGGGCGCTCATGATTTTCGATTCATGGGCAGGGCTTCTCGGTCCGGAGCAGTATGCGGAGTTCGCGTTCCCGGCCGTCAAGCGGATCATCGACGCACTCCGTCCTCTGGACGTACCGCTCATCTACTTCCCCAATCAGGGAGCCACGCTCCTGGAGACCGTCCGAGAGTCGGGCGCCGACGTCGTCGGAATCGACTGGCGGTTGCCGTTGTCGCGGGCGCGGGCGATCCTAGGGGACGAGGTCGCCGTTCAGGGGAATTTGGACCCGACGGCGCTTTTTGCACCGAGGGACATCCTCGGGAAAGAGGTGGACCGGGTCTTGGATGAGGCAGGAACCGCGCCGGGCCATATTTTCAACCTGGGACACGGCATCGAGCGGACCACCGATCCGGATGCGGTGGCCTTTTTGGTGGACCGGGTCCACAACGGGGAGCGTGTTCCATGATCGATCATCAACGGCGGGTCTACGATTCGATGCTGGGTCTGCTTTCCAACGAGGACAATCCGACGCCCCTCGTCCAGCTCAACAGCGTGACCCCGTTCGAGCACGCCCAGGTCTACGGCAAACTCGAGTGGTACAATCCGTTCGGGGCCATCAAGGATCGGGTCGCCGCGAACATGATCCTCGACGCCGAGGAACAGGGGATTCTCGCTTCGGACCAAAAGTTGGTCGAGCCCACGTCGGGGAATACCGGGATGGGTCTCGCCATGGTATCCAACCTGAAGGGGTACTCCCTCACCACGCCGCTGTCCTCAGCCATCCCCCTCGAGAAGCGTACCATGCTCCGCTTCTTCGGTGCGGACGTCATCGAGTTGGAGGACACGCTTTGTCCCGCGCCCGGCGCCCCGGAGGGCGCCATCGCCAAGGCGGAAGAGCTCGGCGACAGGCCGGACTTCCACATGCTCAACCAGTATCGTAACGAGGCTAACCCGGGGGCCCATTATAAGACCACGGGCCCCGAGATTTGGCGTCAGACGGACGGGAACGTGACCCATTTCGTGGCGGGCTTGGGCACGTGCGGCACGATTACAGGGACCGGACGTTTCCTGAAGGAGCGGGATTCTGCTATCAAGGTTCATGGTGTGCATCCCCAGGAAGGACACGACATCCCCGGCGTGCGCAGTCTTCGACAGCTTCAGCAGACCGAGCTGTTCCGTCCCGACGAGTACGACGAGCTGGTGGAGGTGGTGAACCAGGAGGCATTCGACCTGTGCCTTCGGCTCAACCGCGAGGAGAGCATGATCGCCGGCCCGAGCGCGGCGATGGCGCTTGCGGGCGCCTTCAAGTTGGTGCCGGACGAACCCGGCGTGCTGGTGGTCGTGATCTTCCCGGACAGCGCCTTCAAGTACGCGTCTTCGGTCACCAAGCACCTCGCCGAGCTTCGCACGAGGAGTACCGGGGGCAGCGCCCGCGAGCGTATGATGGACGCGCTGGTGAAGAACGCCAAGGAGTCACCGGCGCTCACGATCGAAGTCGGACCGGCGCAGGAATTGATCGAAGAGGAGAAGCACTTCGTGGTCGACGTCCGAGAGATCGACGAGTACGACAGTGGGCACATCCCCTCGGCTGTCAACATGCCGCTCCAGGAGATGAACGCGTACCAGGCGATGCTCCCCGAGGACCGTGACACGCCGGTGCTGGTCGTTTGCCAGACGGGTGTGCGGTCGCTTTCCGGAGCCCTCTTCGTGGCGTCGCTGGGGTACCGGAACGTACGAAGCATCAACGGCGGTACCACGGCCTGGCAGAACAGCGGTTTCGACACATCCACCGCTTGAAGGGACCTCCAACAAGGGTACCCATGCTTTTCCGTCAGTACTTGGACAAAGAGCCGGTGGTAGCGGTGTCGTACCTGGTTTGGGTGTCCGACGAGGGGAATCGGAGCTGTTCTCGACCCCATCGGGGACCCTGAGCGCTACCTGAAGGAGTCGGAGGCAGGAAACCTGCCGATCAAGTACGTGATCGAGACGCACATGCACGCCGATCACCTTTCCAGCGGGCGCGAACTCGCAGAGGCAGCGGGAGCGGAGTACGCGTTCTTCGCCGGAACCGAGGCCAACTATTCATTCCGAGGCCTGGAAGACGGCGAGGTCTTGGACATGGGTAACACGCAAGCCGAGGTTCTCCATACGCCAGGGCATACGCCCGAGCACATCTCTCTGGTGGTGACTGATCATGCCAGGGGCGACGAGCCGTGGTTCGTGCTCACCGGCCATACGCTCATGGTGGGGGACATGGGACGGACCGAGCTCGCGACCTCGGCGGAGGAAGGGGCAGCGGATCTCTTCGAGAGCGCCGTACGGCTTCGTAGTCTTCCCGATCATCTGGAGGTGATGCCCGGGGCCTTCTCCGACTCCGTTTGTGGGCGAGGACTCAGCGGAAGGCCGAGCTCTACGATCGGCTTCGAGCGCCGTCACAACCGGGCGTTCTCTATGGAGAACAAAGAAGAGTTCGTCAGTCTCATGCTCGCCGAGATTCCAGCGCCCCCCCCTCCGGGCCGAACAGATCCGCGCCACCAACCTCGGGCTCGGTCCTGCGACTACGTAGCATGGCGAAGGAATCGTTCGTAGCTTTGCGATCGTGACATCGACTGCTGTCACGCTCGGGCTGAAGGAGAATTGGAGGCAGTTCACCCTCCTCGTAGTCGTCAACGCGTTCGTCGGGGCGATGGTGGGGCTGGAACGTACGGTCTTGCCCCTTCTGGCCGATCAGGAGTTCGGGCTGGCCTCCACCCGGGTCGCGCTCTCGTTCTTGATCTCATTCGGGTTGGTCAAGGCCGCCGCGAACTTCTTCGCGGGACGTCTCGGCGATCTTTACGGCCGTAAACGGATCCTGATTCTGGGGTGGCTCGTCGGGGTGCCGGTGCCGTTCATGATCATGTGGGCGCCGTCGTGGAACTGGATCATCGCGGCCAACGTGTTACTCGGCGTCAACCAGGGTCTCGCATGGTCGAGCACGGTAATCATGAAGATCGACTTGGCGGGACCGAAGCAACGCGGCTTCGCCATGGGTCTGAACGAGTTCGCCGGATATGTAGCCGTCGCACTGTCCGCGCTCGGTACCGGGTATATCGCTCAGGCGTACGGGCTTCGGCCGGAGCCGTTTTACCTCGGCATCGGCTTCGTTGCTCTGGGCCTAGGTCTGTCCACGGTGTTCGTTCGAGAGACGAGGGGTCATGCGGAACTGGAGGCGGCCGGCTCCGCGAGTGCCGCTTCGCCCGCGCCGAGCACGCGAGAAATTTTCGCGATCACGAGTTGGAGGAATCCCGCACTTGCCAGCGCGAGCCAGGCCGGACTGGTCAACAATCTGAACGACGGCCTCGCCTGGGGGCTCTTTCCTCTTTTTTCGCTTCGGCGGGATTGGATCTGCGCCAGATCGGAATATTGAGTTTCACGTACCCCTTCACGTGGGGGATACTCCAGCTCGGGACGGGAGCTTGGTCGGACCGTGTCGGCCGTAAGCGGCTGATCGCCGGAGGCATGTTGCTCCAGTGCAGCGCCCTCGCGGCGATCGCGACCGTGAGCGGATTCGCGGCCTGGGCGGGTGCCTGTGTAGCGCTTGGGGCGGGCACCGCGATGGTCTATCCCACGCTCCTCGCCTCCATTGGTGATGTTGCTCATCCGAGCTGACGCGGCTCGTCGGTAGGCGTTTGCCGACTGTGGCAAGACAGCGGCTACGCGGTCGGAGGGCTGCTGGCCGGGACGCTGGCCGGGACGCTGGCCGACCTGTTCGGAATGCGTCCGGCCATCGGAGCGGTGGCGGCTCTCACAGGGCTGTCCGGACTACTCGTGGCTTGGCGGATGCCGGAGACGTTGATCAGAAGGGACTGATCAAAACCGGAGAGCGAAGCCCAGTTCGAGACGGGGTACACCGTTGGACAGGGGCGGTTGCCCGGCCGAGCTCATACTGGGTTCCCGTGAGGTGGGGACCCAGACGTCCGTTTGTTTCAGGCTGCCGAGGACTAGCCCGGTCGCTCCGCCTGCTATGCCTAGAGCTCTCGCATACAGTATGACGTTGTCTCCGAAGTCGAAGCCATCGCTCTGACTCTTCCCCGTGAGGAGACCCGCGACCGCTCCCACGAGGAGGCCCGAGAAAAAGCCGATTCCGAAGCCCCTGAAGCCATAGCGCCTCTGGTCGATAGACACTTCGAGATCGGTGATATTCGAGTTGCGGAGGGTCCACGCGGTCGCTCCCTGAGGAGGCGGTACCGACTCGAACCCGACGACGAGCGCCCCAGTCGGCGCGTCCTGGACCGTGCCCACGGCGTTTTCGATCCCGTAAAGGGGGGCCGAGATGCGCACTCGGCTGCCGGGCTCGAGCGTGGCCAACTGGCCGAATCCTGCCGAGGCACTCATGAGGAAAAGGAGGGAGCCCACTCCACTCGCCAAGAGCAGGCGGCGGCGGGTCGATATCAGGCTCAAGGGGTCTCCACTTCGCATCTAAGACATCTCCATCGATTTGACGTTTCCGGTGCTTCCTTCACCCTGACTGTACGCACGGCCGCCGTAATAATGACCGGGGTCGGCGCGCCGGCCGCGAGCGGTGGCAACCGGTCAATAGAGGATGGAGGAGAGGGTGGGTCAATCCGCCTGCGCTGACGCTGGAACCAATTTGAAACCGTTCTTCAGCACGCTTGTGCGTATCCAGGCATTCCCTTGGCGGTCGATCCGAGTCAACACGCCAATCGAGACGAGTAGGTCGACCAGGATTGCCGACTCCCCGAGGAACTCGATGAACAACAGGGGTGTGAGCTGTAGCAGCAGAACGAGCGCGAGCAAACCGAAGCCCAAACGGATCATCCCCGGCCTCCATGCCCACAACGGCCCGAAGAAGAAGGCAGGCCACGAGAAACCGCTCTTGATGATCTCGCGTCGTCCTTCTGGGTGTTCGTAGACGTCGTGCGTCGTATTCGCTTGCACCGACCTCAGGCCCTCGTCTCGATTCCCTCGACTCAGCGATTCCTCGAGCCGAGGGCATTGGGCTTTCTTCCCCCGCTCATGCCGCTCGGGTTAGCGGGGGACTCCACACGGAAAGCTAGCGAGATGTCCCAAGGACCAGGCGAGAGGGCATCTATGGATCTACCCGAGTGGTCACAGGTACTCCGACGGTCTTGATGATATGCACGAGGAATCTGGCCGATTCCGTATCGCTGGCATTCTGAGAAACCGTATGGATGTCATCAGGATTCTCATAAAACATCTCGCCCGGCGACAGGGTCATCAGCTCCCCTCCCGCAACTTGCATGTTTACGCGACCCTCCAGCACATAGACAAAAACATGGGCATTGTGACGATGGGGCGGGGATGAGGGCTGTCCAGGAGCGAGGTTTATTTCCGAAACCAAGACCTCCTGGTTTTCCGGCAACTCGGGCAATGGAACATTCAATAGCTGTCCTTCAGCGGCGTTAGCCAGCGGGTTGATCGCTGACAGAATCATCAATAGGCACAAGCGGAATAGATGCTTCACAGTGACACCTCACCGTCGATTGATTCGAATAGGGCGAGTAAAGTAGCCTCAAACGCTCCTACCAGCAGGCCGACGCCGATACTATCTTATCTGTCATTCTTGGTGGTGAGTTGAGGGAGCGGAAGGCATGAACAAGCCCTTCTTGCACAGAATATTTCACACCAGATTCGAAAGTTGTTGCAGGGCCTGTAGCTCAGGTGGTTAGAGCGCACGCCTGATAAGCGTGAGGTCGGTAGTTCGAGTCTACCCAGGCCCATTTGGTAAAGAAATACCCGACAGTCACTTGTGGCTGTCGGGTATTTCTAGTTTTCAGCGCTGAAAACCGAACAGTGTCGGTAACAGTGCCAAACGAGGGCTAAAAAAAGGGTCAGTTCGTCAGCTTCTCCAGTGTCGTGAGCCTCTCCCCAAGTGCGTCGCGGTGCTGCTCTAGACGAAATTCCACTACGTCAGCGCGATGGCGAACCTGACCTAGGTGGCTGTAGACCCGCTCTACCATAGAGGCTCCGCCGTGCCCGAGTTCCTTGCCCACGGTGAACGGCGACACAGGCGCTCCACCATCAAGCGTCTGGAGTCTGGCCGAGCAATAGGTATGTCTGAATGCCTTGCTGCGCACTTCGCCTTTGCTCCAACCCGCTCGCTCTGCCACCGCGTCGAGCGCCTTTCTGAAGTCCGTGATAATAGACCGGGAAGAGGAGAAGGTTATCCTCCACGAGGTCCGCCCCCTCGATGTGCACGTGCATGTCCCACCGTCCCGGAATCGCATAGCTGCCCGCCCCGTCGACCTCCGCGCGCCCCCGGTGTGACCCCTCTCCGTCTGCGCCAACGAAGGCAATGAGAGAATCGTCGACCGCAATGATGGAGTTCGGGCTCAGCGTCCCGGTCTCGACATCCACGCCGGTGACGTCGCGCAGCACGAGGTCGTGCTCGACGGTCGGGCTCCCGCAGGCGGAAAGGAAGCTGACCAGCAACAGGGCCACGAGAGGGCGCTGGCTCCGGATCGTGAAGTGGACGGCCACAGGAACTCCCTCACCCTCCTCCGCTGGGGACCAACATCCCCAGCCCCCGGAGCATCCGGTTCAGCGCCGCCACATCGTTGTTGATCACTCCTTCGAGTGCGCTGAGATACTCGAGTAGCCGACTATGGAGGAGGCTCTGCACCTCGAGCTCCTGATCGGTCGGCGGGAAGTCGGCCGCGGAGATGCCGCGGGTCAGATACCCGAGCTTCCCCAGAAGCGTCGCGCCGAACCGCAACGCGTCCTGCCCCTGGCCCGTGAGACGGACGTCGACCATGTCCGACTGCAAGTCGACGAGCCTTTCCAAGAGCGCGGCCATCGCCTCGATCGCCTCCTCGTCCGATGCGTACCGGGCGAGCGTCTCGAGCTGGACCCGCAGCGCCTCGACCTGCTCGACGGCCTCACCGGCCCTCACGATGTCAGCGCGGACCGCCTTGATGAACGCGACCTGCGCGTCGATGTCGGCCAGGGTTCCCGCGGAGTTGGGATCTTTGAGCACCGTGAGCGGTTGTTCCTGGCTTTGGCCGTCCACCGTCAAGCGCACGGTGTAGCCGCCCGGGGGCAGGAGCACCGAGATCTGTGCGCCCACGGGCCGCCCCTCTTCGGGCACCTCGATGTGGGCCGCGAACATGGGAGCTGTGAACAGCGCAATCGGACCGTTCGGCTCGTCCCGGAGGTCCCAATGGATGCGGTTGATGCCCTGGCGGTTCGTGCCCTCGAGCGTTCGGACCACATCGCCCGAAGCGTCGAGGATCTCCACCTCCGGCACCTCGTCTGAGACGTCACCCAGCCAATAGTTAAGAGACGCGCCGTACTCCGGATCTTCGCCCATCGTCGGGTCGTCGTACTGGACCGAAGGCGGTGTGATGGGCCGGAAGCGGTACGCATCGCGAGGCGCGAACAGGTGTGAGGCGGACGCCATCACGTCCGGCGTCAGCTGTTGAAGGGGTGCCAGGTCGTCGAGAATCCAAAACCCGCGACCGTAGGTGCTGATCACCAAGTCGTTGAAGTGCTCCTGTATCACGATCCCCGACACCGGCGCGGCCGGTAGGTTGTTTTGCAGCGGCCGCCAGTTGTCCCCGGCGTCAAACGACACGTAGATCGCGTTCTCGGTGCCGACGTACAACAGGCCGGGGCGCACCGGATCCTCGGCGATCACCTTGGTATAGCTGAGCATGCTGCTCGGGATCCCGTCCGTGATCTTCTCGAACGAGGCTCCGTAATCACGAGTCCGATAGATGTGGGGATCGCGGACGTTGGCCTGGTGTCCGTCGACCGCCACGTACGCAGTTCCCGCGTCGTAGCGAGACGCGGCGATGCTCCGCACGGCGCCCCACTCGGGAATACCCCGCATGTTGCCGGTGACGTCGGTCCAGGTGCCGCCGTTGTCGCGCGTGATGTGCAGTAAGCCATCATTGGTGCCGGCCCAGATGAGCCCGGCCTCGATCGGCGACTCGGTGATGCCGAACACCACCCCCGCGTATTCGACCCCGATGTTGTCACCCGTCAGGCCGCCGGAGGACCCCATGCGGCTCCGATCGTTCAACGTCAGATCCGGACTGATCATCTCCCAGCTCTGGCCGCCGTTTCGTGTACGGTGCACGTGCTGGCTCCCCACATAAACGGTGTTGTGGTCGTGGGGCGAGATCGTGATCGGCGCGTCCCACACGAATCGATAACGAACGCCGGAGGCCGCGCCACGGCTTTGCTCCGGCCATACCTCGACCGTGCGATACTGGCGGCGGTCTTCCTCGTAGCGGACGACGATACCGCCGACCATACCCGACCCCGAGGCCGACGACCATATGATGTTCGGGTCTGTCGGATCCGGCGTGGCCCACCCGCTCTCACCGCCTCCGACGTGGTGCCACATCCCGCGCGGAATGCCGTCGATCCGGCGTCCCCCCAGAATCCGACTGTTGCTGGGACCCCGGTACGATGGCTCGTCCTGCTTGTTGCCCAACACGTTGTAGGGGATCGCGTTGTCGACAGTCACATGGTACATCTGCGCGTTCTTGAGCCGCTGCCGGAACCACGTCTTACCCCGATTGATGGAGATCGAGAGCCCTTGGTCGTGCGCCACGATCATGCGGTCGGCGTTCGTGGGATCGATCCACATGTCGTGGTGGTCGCCTCCCGGCGCTTCGGGACGCGGGGTCACGTCGAGCGTCCGGCCCCCGTCGGTCGACACCGTGAACGACGCGGTCAGGAAGTACGCTTCGTCCTCGTCGTCCGGGGAGATCACGACACGAGAATAGTAGTGGGGACGACCCATCGCGTTTCGGTCCCGCGTGATGAGCCTCCAGCTACGGCCGCCATCCTCCGATCCCCACACCTGACCGTCCTCCGTCGGCTCGCCGTTCCACGGGATTCCGTCTCCGGTCTCGATCATCGCGTAGACGCGTTGGGTGTTGGAGGGCGCGATGGCCACGGCCACCTTGCCGACGGGCTTGGTCGGGAGGCCGAGTTGGTTGTCGGGACCCGACAGTCGCTCCCACGTATCGCCCCCGTCGCGGGTCACGTGAAGTCCGCCCCCCGGGCCGCCGCTGGTGCGTCCCGAGGTATGGATCTCGAGCTGCCACATGCCCACGAACAACACCCGCGGGTTGGTCGGATCCATGGCGATGTCCGAGCACCCGGTGTCGTTATCGACGAACAGGACGTGCTCCCAGCTCTGCCCGCCGTCGAGGGTACGGAAGACGCCACGCTCCGGCTGCGGTCCGTAGCTGTGACCCAGCGCGCACACGAAGACGACGTCGGGATCGGTGGGGTGCACGGCCAGCCGGGGAATGCGCCCGGTCGCTGCCAGCCCCATCAGCGTCCAGGTGTCCCCCGCGTCGGTGGACTTGTATACGCCCTGCCCCACCGAGATATGGCTGCGGATCTTCCCTTCCCCGGTCCCGGCCCAGACGACGTTCGGGTTCGCAGGAGACACCGCGAGTGAACCGATCGACTGGACCGGCTGGTCGTCGAACATCTCGTCCCAATTCACGCCACCGTCGGTCGTCTTATACACGCCGCCGGAGGCCGCCCCCACGTAGTAGGTGTACGGCTCGCCCGGAATCCCGGCTGCCGAGCTGAAACGGTTTCCCTCTGGACCGATGGTCCGCCATTCGAGCGTGCCGTATGAGGACGCCGGGGGCGCGACCTGTGCGGCCAATGGGATGGCGGCGAGGGCGAAGGCGAACAACCCCGCCAGGAACCCGAGAGCAGAGTTGCGGAAGAAAAGTGCGTGCATGAGGAACCTCGCAGGCTTGGACTGGCCCATGACACCAGGGAGGACATGCTAGGCATAACACTCTGACGCAGTCAAGGCGGGATCGAAGGTGACATGCGCGCCCACAGCCTTCTGCGCCAGGCCCTCCCATGCGTCTACCAACCCGCACAGATCGTCGATCCGTCAGACACGTAACACTGCGATTCGAGAGGCTAAACACATCCTATCAAGGAGCGGACATAAAAGTGGACCCATCGTGACAGGACGAATGGCGGTCGGCCTGTCGTTCTCCGTGGGCGGATAATTAAGGATACTTCTCAGGTGACAGAGGAGAGACGGCCCCCCCCGTCTCCGGAGGTGGCCGTCTTCTCGTTCAGGAGGGGTCGAAGCAGTTCTTAGCTTCAGACCAAACAGTGCCAGAAACAGTGACAAACCCCACGACTGCTAGCGGTTGGTGACGGTTGATCGACCCTTGGCGCTACCTGGCGGCGATGAACATAAATGGCCTACCTACGGGGCGTACGCACGTAGGGCGGGGAAGGGGACTGTTGCTGGTGGTTGGTCGTCCACCGCCTGATAAGCGTGAGGTCGGTAGTTCGAGTCTACCCAGGCCCATTGGTGGAATCGTTGCCCCTACTGCACATACGCGCGGTTGGGGTTCCGTTTGTCTGCGATTCATACGCGGGTCCTCGGCACTCCAGGATCAGACTGCGCGGGCAACATCCGAGAGCGGGCCGGTAGGCGCAAGCAGAAGGCTGTCAGACGCCTCCATCGGTGGACAATGGGAATGGTTGCGTTCCCCTGAAGTCGTCGCGTAGATTCGGACGAACGTCAGTTCCCAGGGAAAAGTCCCTGGGTATTAGTGCTTCTGCACCCCAAGGTAGGGAGCGGGCCATCATGAAACTGCAGAAATGGTCCTGGATCGGGGCCGCCACTTTTGCACTCGTCGCGAGCTTCACGTTCCAGAGTTCAGCACAAGCCCAGGCAACCTTCGCGTTGTCGTCGCATGACGCGCCGTTGACCTACTCCGCGGACGTGGCCTCCATCATCCAGGAGAACTGCACGGTCTGCCACCGAGCGGGTGGAATCGGGCCCATGGAGCTCGTGACCTACGAGAACGTCAGGCTGTATGCTCCTCTCATCAAGATCAAGGTAGCCGGCCGCATAATGCCGCCGTACTACTACGACAAGGATGTCGGCATCCAGGATCTCAAGGAAGATTGGCGTCTTTCCGATGAAGACATCAACACCATCGTTTCCTGGGTCGACCAGGGTGCACCTCTGGGCAATGCGGACGAGATTCCGGAGTTGAACTTGCTCGACACCGACGACTGGTCGCTGTCGGCTCTGTTCGGCCCGCCGACCCTCACCGCCCCCTCGACGCCTATCGACGTGCCGGCCGCAGGACTCGACCTGTGGCACCGTCCCATTGTTGAGATCCTAGGCCTCCCTGAGGGTCAGGAGCGTTGCATCAAGGCCCTTCAGGTGAAGCCCCGCGGGGCCGCCAAGACGGTGGTCCACCACGCCAATTCGACCTTCCGGATCATGCTGGATGATGGCAGCTTCGAGGAGACAGGCGACCGGGTGACCGAGTACGCCATGGGCAAGCTGGGTGAGATCGTTCCCGACGGCGTTTGCCGGGTGCTTCCCGCGGATGCATATGTTCGCTGGGATATCCACATGTATCCCGGCGGGCTCGGCATGACTGCCGTGAACGACGTGATCGAGGGCAACGTGGTCGATCTGGGCATCTGGCTCCACCCGGAGGACTACGAGTACAAGTACAAGCAGGATCTCGCGCTCTATGGAATCCGTGAGGGTGAACTCGTCATGCCCCCACACGGGACGGCCATGACTCAGGGCTTTCGCACCTTCGACCACCCGGTCCGCATCGACAGCTTCCAGCCCCACGGGCATCTGCGGCTGCGGTCCGCGTCCCTGGAGGTTTTTTATCCGGAGACCAACCAGACCGACATCATCGGCATGGTCTCCAACTGGAGCGCCACCTGGCACCAGAGCCACATTTTCGAGGATGACGTGGCGCCCCTGATTCCGGCCGGCGCGGTCCTCATTATGAAGCAGTGGTACGACAACACGGCCGGCAACCCCAACAACCCGGATCCGGATCAGTGGGTGGATTATGGCAGCCGAACAGCTGACGAGATGTCACATTTCTGGATCGCCGTGACCCACCTCGATGAGGAGGGCTACGAAGAGCTCTTAGCGGAGCGGAGGGTGGCCGAAGTGCAGAGGACCGGTGGCGGGGACTGAGTCCATGATGCAGGTTCGCCAGACGGTGAGTGGAGTGGCCGCCGCGCTGCTTCTCTGGGGTCTACTGGCCAGTCCAGGGGCACTCGGGGCCCAGGTGACGGGGCCGGGGCCGGACGGCCGTTGGCCCCTGCAGCCCAACTCTCCCGGAAATCGAACCCTCGCCCCTTTCATGGAGGGCTGGTACGCGAATGAAGACGGTACGTACAGCATCTCCTTCGGGTATCTCAATCTCAACCAGGACACGTTGGAGATTCCCCTGGGAGAGGATAATTTCCTCGAGCCGGCTGAGTTCGACGGGATGCAGCCCACGACGTTTTACCCCGGACACCAGCGAGGCGTCTTCGCCGTTGATCTGCCGGCGGTGATGAAGGACCAGGACGTCTGGTGGACGCTTCGCAAGGCGAACGGAGAGGTCACGAAAGTGCCCGGCCGGACCCGTTCCAATGCCTACGAATTGGACTGGCTACCCCGGCCTCACGGTAGTCTCCCTCCGCTCGTCTCCTTCGACTCGGATACCGAGGAAGGCCGAGGACCTCCGGGCATCGTAGCAGCACGCGCGCTCACTGTTACGGCAGGATCCCCGCTCACCGTATCGATCAACGTTAGGGAAGCTTCGGAAAGGGATCGTTCAGATTTTCGGTTCTTTGAGCCTCTATCGCTTCGCGTGCTGTGGTCCATGCACCAGGGCCCCGGCAGGGTCGAGTTCACACGGGACGAGTCCACACCGATCGTCGAAGAGGACGAAGATCCACCCGGGGCTGAGACGATCACGGTTCCGGACGATGAGCAGCGCACGGTCCGCGTGGTGGCGACGTTTTCTGAGCCGGGTGAGTATATGTTGCGGGCGCGGGTGGACAACTGGCGTGCGCCAGACAGCAGCAATCCAGACAATTGCTGCTGGACCAACGGGTACGTCAGGGTGACCGTCAGGTAACCCAGGCCCTATATACGGGGCTAAAACCTGGATGGATAGAGACACGACGGGGAACGCACCAACCGGCGGATTCACGTGGTTTCACTGGAGCAGGATATGCAACGCATGACAAGGCTGACCTTAGCTCTCGCGATGGTTGTAGCTCTCACGAGCCCCGCGCTTATCAATGCCCAGGCGATGTCCTCAGCCGAGCCATTTAAGGTCGGGACGTTCGAGATCGGCGGCGCGCCGACGGTAGGGATTGTCCTCAGGGACGCTCTGGTCATTGATCTCGCGGCGGCGAACACTGCCCTCGAGATCGATCCGATGTACGCGCACGTCAACGCGCCGGCGGATATGATCGAGCTGATCGGGCAGTATGAGTACGGTCTGAAGTACCGGATCTACGAGATCGTCAACAACGTGGTGGGCAACGACCAGCTTGGAGCAGACTACGTTCACCGTATCGAAGACCTGGACATCCTTCCTCCGATCATGTATCCCAGCAAGATCATGAACGCCGCAGTCAACTTCTACACGCACGCGTGCGAAGGCTGCACCGAGGAGGAGCTGGCGGCGAGGACCCAGGAGCGCCAGGAGAACCGGGGGGTGCCGTACCTGTTCCTCAAGCCGACCCGCGGCGCGGTAATTGGCAGCGGCGATGACATCATACTGCCTTATGGACGTGACCGGATCGAATGGGAAGTCGAGTTGGCTGTCGTATTCGGCCGCGCGGGCAAGTACATCTCTGCGAGCCGCGCGTACGACCACGTGTTCGGGTACATGGTCGCCATGGATATATCCGATCGTGGCGGGCGTCCCCCGGGTGGTTACGGCTCAGGTTCGGACTGGTTCGTCGGTAAGGGCCATGACACCTTCGCGCCCCAGGGGCCGTGGATTGTTCCAAAGGAGTTCTACGGCGATCCGATGGAACGCCTGCACCAGAGTCTGGTCATCGACGGCGTGACCGTTCAGGACGCCAGGGCGGGGGACATGA
>Ga0310123_10000214_pt1 | contig 52160 bp, 41 predicted proteins | sample CB6_AW_1057_MG_FD_203505 | JGI IMG/M metagenome (GOLD analysis project Ga0310123, IMG submission 203505) | Marine microbial communities from Western Arctic Ocean, Canada - CB6_AW_1057 | ecosystem: Environmental > Aquatic > Marine > Oceanic | place: Canada: Western Arctic Ocean | collected... | reverse complement strand
GCAACCCCAGACGGAAAGACCAGGGAGGCTTCGTCCTTCTCGCGCTGTTGTTCGCCAGCGCCGCGATCGCGATCCAGGTGGCCGTCCTTCTTCCTCAGGCCGCGATGCAGGCGCAGCGCGTTCGGGAAGAGAGACTCATCTATCGTGGCGAACAGTACAAGCGCGCGATCGAGCTCTATTTCCGCAAGCACCAAAAGTATCCTCAAGAACTCGACGACTTGGAAGACACCAACGGCGTTCGCTACCTGCGCCGCCGCTACAAGGACCCCCTGACCGGCGAGGACGAATGGCGGCTGATCCACATGGGTCCGGACGGGCGATTCAAGGATTCGCTGATTTACGACCAAGAAGACCCGGAAGAAGGGCAAGGGCGGCGGTTGCCGGGGCAGCGCAGCTCCCAGAGCGGATTTCCGGGAGCGCGGGCAGGTTCATCGATGGGCGGGCAATCCGCACTCTTCAATCAACCCGGCGGTTATCAGCAAGCCGGAACGTACAACCCAGACCAGCCTTACAACCCGAACCAGCCCTACAACCCGAATTTGGGGCAGGGACAGAGTTTCACCTCACCCGATGGAACGTTTCGGGGTGCTGACCGGGCACGTGCCGTGCGGAAGTCGGCAGCCCCGGCGATACCGGGCCTGGTTGGAGCGCCGGGTCAAGCGGGTAGCGCTGATCCAAACGACCCCAACGCTGTCGGAGCCGATGGTCAGCCGGGCGTTCCGGGCGATCCAAACCAAGCCAGGTACCCCGACTACTCGCGAACCCTTCCCAGCCAAGTGCCGCCAGGAGCCGGCCAGCGGCGTTCGGGGGCTCGGAATCAACCGGGAGCCTACGGCCAGCCAGGACGTGGTGGGATCGGTGGGCAAGGTTTGGCGGGGAACCGCGGACAGAGAGGACAGTCAGGATCCCGGAGAGCAGGCTTCAACCAGCCCGGCGGCAACCAACAGCGGGGACAACAGCGAGGATTCACCGGCGCCAGAGGCGGCCAGCCGATGGGATTCGGTCAGCTGGGCGCCGGCAGTCAAGCTGCCAGTATCATCGGCAATTTGCTGACCCAGCCGCGACCCGGTGGCTTGGCCGGGCTCCAAGGAAACAGGCAGCAGCAGGGTCCCGGCATGACGGGTGGTATCGCGGGTGTCGCCAGCAAGGTCGAAGAAAGAGGCGTCAAGCTCTACAAGGGGCGCGACTATTTTAACGAGTGGGAATTCGTTTTCGACCATCGGGAGGCGCAAGCCCAGGGCATGGCCGCCATGGGCATGGGCGGGTTGGGTGGAGGCATGCCGGCCGGTCAGCCCGGGTTGAGCGCCAATCCGAACCTGACCATCACTCCCGGCGGCGCGGGTGGCATTCCAGGCGTGCCCGGCGGCCAGGGGGGCAACGCCTACCCATCGGGCTATCCAACTGTTGGCCGGGCGGGCGGTCAGCCGGATCCGGGCACGCAGCGTCGTCCCAATCGCAATCCAAACGATCAGCCTGGCGGACGCCGCTCGCCTTACCGCAACCTCCAGCCCGGCTCGAGCGGCTACGACCCGAATAACCCAACGCGCAATCGGTCGCCAAATCTGCCCGGCTTGAACCAGCCCGGTTTGAACCAACCTGGCTTCAATCAACCGGGCCGGAACCAGGGGCAGGGCGGCAACCAGCGCGGGCGTCCCGGATATGGTCAGCCGCGGTCCGGGCAGCAGCTTCCCGGGATTCCGGGCTTCCCCAACCAGCAGCAGCCGCAATCTCGGCGCGCCAATACGCCCAGACGCTAAAGGTACTTCAAGGTGTGCGAGCTAGTTGAGGTAGAGCTTCCTTTTGACAATCTCATCAGCAACCTCCGCGGGTACCAAGTGCTCACAACCCTGATCCTGACTGACCGCTAGCCGTACGTCTGTTGCCGAGACTTCACTGAGCCCCCGCGGCATCTCGATACCGTGGATTCGCCCTTCGTAGCGGGCCGGAACATGGTACCGCTCCCCCCGCGATCCCACCAACATCTGAAATTGCAGAAGCTGCTGAGAAAAGTCCGGGGCGTCGCCGTAGTCCCAGTTCACGATACGCTCAGCGGCATCGCGGCCGCAGATCATATGGATCTCGACGACAGGCCCATACTCGTCCCGAACGGCCTTGGCGATTTCAACAAACAATCCCTGATCCGATGAAGCAATCGCGCAACGAGGCTCACCCGATAGAGCAGCCTTCAGCAACGCCAGGCGCTCTTCGAAAGAAGCGCCCGTGTATTCTTTGTGCGGAAAGACTTCCGGCAGCAGGAAGACAATTTGATCGAGCTGATGTTGTTCGATAGAGGCCTCCGCCAGGACGATGTGTGCCTTCGTGACGGGATTGAACGCCCCCGGCAGAACTCCCACTCTGCCGTGCTCCAGCGGGCCTCCCTTAAAGAAACGAAGCATCGAATGGCCGCGGAAACAGCTCGCCAAGCGTAACCGACTCGGTTTTCCCTTTCAGGTCAGCCAGAATGATCTCGATGTCGCCGCAAAACTCCCACAGCACCTGACGGCACGCTCCGCAAGGCGGCGTCAGCTTGCTGGTGTCGGTGACCACGGCGATCCGCGTGAACTCGCGACAGCCTTCCGATAGTGCTTTAAACGCTGCCACGCGTTCGGCGCAAACCGTCAGTCCATACGTCGCGTTTTCAATATTGCATCCCGTGAAAATCCGGCCGTCCTGGGTTTCCAGGGCAGCCCCGACCGGGAAATTGGAAAAGTTGGCGACCGCGAATGAGCGGGCGGAGCGCGCCTCCTGGAACAGTTTTCGATACTCAAGATCCATGAAGACGACCTGGCCCCGAAGCTGGGCGTGGTGGCTAGCGGGGGCCCGCTTACGGGCGCTTGGGGCTCTGAATGCTAATTGGCCATGGGCCGGCGGTTGCCTACAAGGTAACCCAATTCGCGCAGTGGAGCGGGGCCGGCGCGGAGCATCTTGTCGTGGAAGGTCGAAAGGCTAAAGTCAGTTGTTTCGGTTTGGTAGTGCTCACGAACCTTGAGCCAGTCTTTCCAGCCAACGTAATACTGGGAAAGCTGAGTTGAGGTCAGTTTCGCCCGCAGCAGTTTTCCTTGAGCTTCCGCGGTCTCCTGGAAGGCTTGATCCACCATCAAAGTCATCGCATCTTCGTCCGACATGTTCATGGTGTGCATGCGGATATCGATGATGGCGTTGGCCAGCGCCCGCAACTTCAGCTTCTGCCAATTGACCTGGAACTCGTTATTCTTGGCTTGATACCCGGCACTAACAATGACCTCGGTAACGTATGTGGCCCAGCCCTCGATGTAGGGTCCGTTCGCGAAAACCGAGCGAAGCGTACGATGGAACGGGTCCAGGTCGGGATGGCCCTGACCGGCAAGTTCAAACTGGACGTAGTGGCCAGGCATCGCTTCGTGAAGCGAGAGGAGTTTCAACTGGAAATAGTTATACTCGCGAAGCTGGGAAGTGACACGCCGCCGCGGCCAATCAGAGGGGATCGGCGTTACCCAATAAAAGGCTCCCAGTTTTGGAGTCAGCGGAGGCGCGGGCATAAAGCCGGCCACCGAATACACGCCTCTCATGAACTCCGGGGTCTCAACGACTTGCAGATTGTCGCTCGAAGGCAGCATGATCACGTCCGCCTCGATAACGTACTGACGCAGCTCATCGATATCGTTCTTGATCCGGTCGGCCATTCGTTGCCAGTCACCGTTGCGCTGGCGGTTGTCATCCGCGACGGCTTCGAGAACGCCCTTCATGAGCGCCAGCTTGTCGCTGGGCGGGCGGGCGCTTCCGAAGATATCCTTGTCGAGGGCCTCTCCGACCAAAATCGTCTCACCTCTAACCCGCTCGAATTCCGCTTCGGCGTCGGCCAGCACCTGCTCAGGGGTGTGATCGTCGCCCAGCTCAACCTTGAACTTCGCCGCGTAAAGCTCCCGGCCCAAACGCCAATCGTAATCGTCGCGGCCGGAAAGGTCGTCCTTCAGATATGCGCCAAAGTCACGAAGGGCGGTCAAAGCTGCCACCGACGCTGAGTCGTAGTCGTCCTTGAGTTCATCCGGCATGCTCGCGGGAATCACTTCCTCGACCAGTTTGATCACGGCGTCATTGGCCTGTTGCGCTACCTCGGTCCAGACCGCAGGGGAGGATTGCAGATTCTGTTTCGCCTGGTCCAGGAATGCCGGGACCTTTTGCAGCCTGGAGATGACGTGTCCGTAGCGTTCCGCTTTGGGAGCATACTCGTGAACCAGAGGGGTGTAAAGCGCCGTCCCCAACAGCTCTACATATAAGTTGGGATTGTGTTCGTGCGCGCGGAGTTGATCCAGCTCCAGCAGCGTCTGATTGATGTAGTAGTCGATCGAGGCGAAGCTGACGAACTCCTCGCCCGCCAAGTCGTCCCGCGTCATTTCCTCTTCCGCGATTTGGGCCCGGTACTGCTTGCAGAGGTCGATGCGTTTGGCGATCCCGGCGGGGGAGTAGTCGTCGAGCAACTCATCGAGACGAATCGTCGTTCCTCCCTGGCCTTCCTCGTCGGCCCCTTCGACGTGCTCGTGATAGCCCAAGGCTGTCGCGGTAACGGGTGAGGCCGCCAGCGAATTATAGACGAAAGGCTCCGAGTTTTCTTTGAAAACCAAAATCGGATCGGGCCGAGTACTGCAGGCGATAGCCGCAAACAAAACCACGGCGCCCGCCGCGAGCATCAACTTCTTTCTTGAAAGCAACGAGATAGACTGTTTCATGGACACGATAAGTTCACTTAGTGATGCGACCGTCGAACGGCGTACGGGGAAATTTATCCCGGGCAGAGGGCTGGAGACAAAACCATCATCTTAAAATAGCTTATGCGCGGAGGCAAGCTCCGACACGAGGTTTTTTCTGGCAATCTCCGTAGACCTATGTTAACCGATTGGGCCACAAGACCCTATTGAAAGGTTGCGCGCTGCCTCTATTCATCGCTTGAGCGGCGAAGAAAACTCGGCACTTCGAGATCATGGGCAGGCTCTGTCTCAATCGGCCCGAGTGAGGATTCGACAACCGTACCCAGCTCCGGCTCCTCAGCCAGAACCACGGGCACATCTGTTTCCGGTTCGGAGAGGGGCGCCGAGCCGCCAATACCGCGATGGCGTCCCGCCGCCGCTTGTTGCATCGCCGGACGCAACTCAGCGGCCGCGAGAGCGGCCGCGTCCGACATCTTCTTGCTGATCCCGACATTTTCACTGCGGAAGCCGGTCGCGATCACGGTGATTTTCACGCGGTCTTCCATGGCGTCGTTCAACACGGCGCCGAAGATGATGTTGGCCTCCGGATCCGCCGCCTTCTGAATGATGGTCGATGCTTCGTGAACCTCGTGCAGGCCCAGCTTGGAAGAACCGGTGACATTAATCAGTATTCCGCGGGCGCCTTCAATGCTGGTGTCTTCAAGCAGCGGGCTGGAGACTGCATTCTTCGCGGCTTCCACGGCTGCGCTGCTGCCATCGGCAACCGCGCTCCCCATCATCGCGTATCCCATCCCCTGCATGATCGTGCGCACGTCGGCAAAGTCACGGTTAATGATCCCGGGAATGGTAATGATGTCGCTGATTCCCTGGACAGCCTGAAGAAGAATATCATCCGCGATCCGGAATGACTCAAACAAGCTGGTGCCCCGTTCGATCACCTCAATCAGGCGCTCGTTCGGAATCGTCACCACGGTGTCCACCGTCTCAGCCAGCTCGGCCAGGCCCTGTTCCGCTATCTTCATCCGGCGGCTGCCCTCGAATGAAAACGGCTTAGTCACAACGGCAACTGTCAACGCTCCGAGTTCATTGGCAAGGGAGGTGATAATCGGAGCCGCGCCGGTGCCGGTGCCGCCGCCGAGTCCGGCGGTGACGAAAACCATGTCGGAGTCGCCCAAAAGCTCGATCAAGCGTTCGGTGTCTTCCAGCGCCGCCTCTCGCCCGACTTCAGCGTTCGACCCGGCGCCGCGTCCACTTGTCAGCCTGGAGCCGAGCTGCAGCTTGACCTGTGCACGTGAGACTCGCAAGGCCTGTTCGTCAGTGTTGATGGCCGCGAAGACGACACCCTCCACGCCCGCTTCGATCATGCGGTTGACGGCATTGCAACCCGCCCCACCAACACCGATGACCTTGATCCGTGTGTTCGTTCCGGCGACTTCGTCGAATGTAAACTTTACGGCGTCGCTACTCATTGCGCCTCCCTAGCGGTCGGAATGGATATTGACTAAGCATTGTACGCTGAAGGCTCCTCACTAAGTATCCAGCAGAGACTTCAGCCAGTCGGTGACACGGTCGCGCCGCCGCTGCTGATACAGACGCAGCCTCTGCGCGTAAAGCACCAGGCCAATCGTCGTTGCCCAGGCCGGGTGATCCAGCTCCTGCGGCATATCTTCGAGCCGCGGCGGCAACCCGATTCTGGCGGGTGTGTTCATCGTGCTCTCCGCCACGTCGCAGAGGCCTGCCAGCGCCGCCAAACCTCCGGTAAGCACCACGCCCGCGATCACGAGATGCTCCAGCCGCGAACGGCGCAGTTCGGCTGCAACCAACTCGAACGTCTCTTCCGCGCGGGCTTGCAAGATCCGGTTGAGCAACCGGCGCGGTTTGGGTTCGGAGAGTTCCGGTACGATGCCCGGCACTTCGATCATGATGTTCTGGGGAGTTTGCTCGGCAATCGCGCAGCCGTATTGCTGGATTAACCGCGCGGCTTCTTCGCGTGGTGTGCGCAATACAGTCGACACGTCGCCAACAAAGTGCGAACCGCCAACGGGCAACGCCCCTGCCAGCCGCAAATGGCTGTCGACATAAGCAGCGAAGTCAACCGACCCGGCGCCCATGTCGATGACCACGACGCCCATCTCCCGCTCCCGTTCCTCGAGAACCGCCTGCGCCGCCGCAAAAGGCTCGAACACCGTCTCCTGCACAACCAACGATGCTCGATTGACAACCGCACAAAGATTGCTGTGGGCCTGAGCCTGGGCCGTAATGACTTGGACGTGAGCGTCCAGGCGTTGACCGCTCATCCCAACAGGATTCTGAAGACCGCTCTGCTGGTCGACGGCAAACGAGAGCGGGATCAGTTGCAACAGCGTACGGTCGCCGCCCAGCGAGCTCTCTCCGGCAGCTCGGACGACCGCGTCGACTTGTGCTTGCTGAACTTCATTCTCCCCGGAGGGCAGGTGAACATAGGTGTGGCTGACGTTGCTCTGAACGTGACTGCCGCCCACTCCTACTACCGCGGCTTCGATTGCCATGCCACCGTTTTTCTCAGCCTGCTGAACACATTCTTCAACCGATTGCAGGACGGCGTCCTGATTGGTGATGCTTTCCCGCGTCCAGCCGTCGGCCGTTGCCTGGCCGTGGCTGATGAAACGAAGATGCGAGTCTTCCTCCAGTGCGACGACGCACCGAGTCTGGTCCGTTCCCGCATCAAGACCAACTAGATAATCGTGGCGCTTCCTCATGCGATCATTCCGTAGCGACGACTCCTTTGTACCGCAAATCCACCGTGCGCACTCTGCCGAATTCCTTCTTCCAACTCTCGAAGTATTTTAGGAAGATCTGATAGCGGTGCCGGAAGTTTTCGCTTCCCATCTGAAGCTGCACGATCTCGCCGTCATTCACGGTCGTCAGTTTTGCGTTTCGCGGATCGACGACGTCCACTTCCGAAATCCTGGAACTGTAGAAGGGCTCCTCGGCGTCCAGGTCAGCGACCAGGGCCTGATAGAGCGCGACGCGCTTGGCACGGTCGGGCAGGGGCATCGAGGCGCTGATGCCTGTCAACACCGGAAACATAAACTGCTCCCCGGTTGGAGGACTCAAAAGTACCCCTTCGTGGTCGATCAGCTTCGGGGAAGCGGGCGGGTTGTTCGGAGATTGTGGAAAGCGGACAAACGCAACCGGCCGCCGCTCCTGGATTTGCACCCAGATGCGGCTGGGAACAACGCGCCGAACCGACGCTTTCTCCACCCATGCTATCTCGTTGATCTGCACGCGGCGCTGCTCCAGAGGAACGGAGAAAATGCTCGAACCGGCGTCGGGTCCGAAGAGTTCTTGAATCGATTGTTTGTGGACAAACCTGTTGCCGCTGATTCGCAGTGATTCTTGATCGCCCGAAAACAAGAAATGTCTGGACCCATAAAGATACGCTGTTACAGCATACGCCGTGGACAAGCCGGCTCCCAGGATGACGAATCCCAGCAGCCCTCTCATCAGCCAGGGCCGGGCGCTTCTGAGCATCTTGCGGCGTATCGGCACAGGCTTCTTTCGGCGCAGGTAAGACGAATCGGAAAATTCCGGTGGCGATATTTTTGCGCGTTTCGGCATAGGATTGGTGTGGCTACGGCTGTGCCGTCATCTGCTTCTCCAGGCTCGCGAGGCGAGCCAATATTTTTTCTCCCGCTTGCCAGACGCTGCCTGCCCCAAGCATAATGATCGCGTCGCCGGGTTGAGCGGACTCGGCAGCGGCGCGGCAGGCTTCCTCCATGGAGGGGGCGTAGGCGACGCTGGTCCGGCTAGCGGCTGCTTGAATGCCCGCGGCCAAGCGTTCGGCGTTGACGCCCTCAATCGGACTCTCGCCGGCACTGTAGATATCGAGCACGTGGAGGTTGTCGCAGTCGCCGAAACAAGCTGCGAACTCGCTTTCGAGCAACTGTGTGCGGCTGTAACGGTGTGGCTGGAACACCACGTGGATGCGGTTGAAACTGCAGTTGCGCGCTGCCTCCAGCGTCGCGCGGATTTCGGTGGGGTGATGTCCATAGTCGTCGATTACCGTCACTCCCGCTTGTTCTCCCCGGATCTGAAAGCGGCGGTCCACACCACTGAAAGACGCCAGGCCGCGGCGAATGCTCTCGACTGAAACCTCGAGTTCAAGCGCCACGAGTACCGCCGCCATTGAGTTCATCACGTTATGCCGGCCCACGGCGCGAACGGTGAACTCGCCTAGTTCCAGGCCGCGATAGCGCAGTTCGAAGCGGCTATTCAAGTGCCCGCAGACGACGTTTCGCGCAACAAGATCGGCATCCGGCGAGGTGCCGTAGGTCAGCACCGTTCTCTTGACGGCGGGCAGGATCTTGCGCACTTCCGGGTCGTCAATTCCCAGAATCGCGGAGCCATAGAAAGGAACACGGTTCGCGAACTCGACGAAGGCTTCTTTGACGCGATCAAAAGAGCCATAGTGGTCGACGTGCTCGGCATCGATGCAAGTGATCACGGCCAGAATTGGCGCAAGCTTCAGGAATGACCCGTCACTTTCGTCCGACTCCACCAGCAAGAGATCGCTCTTTCCCAGACGAGCGTTCGAGCCGAAGGCGTCGACACGTCCGCCAACGACGACCGTGGGGTCTTTGCCGGCGGAGTGCAGAACAGCGGCGGCGATGGAAGTTGTCGTTGTCTTCCCATGGCTGCCGGCGATCGCGATGCCGTATTTGAGCCGCATCAGCTCGGCGAGCAACTCTCCGCGCTCGATGATGGGAATCTGGCGTGTTTTCGCGGCGATGCGCTCGGGGTTGTCACTCGGAATCGCGGAGCTGACGACGATTGCGTCGGCGCCCTTCGTGTTCGCACCGGCGTGGCCTTCAAACACTCGGGCGCCGAGCGATTCCAGGCGTTCGGTGATAGCGGAACTTCTCATATCAGAGCCACTGATGCGGTAGCCGAGCGTGAGAAGGATCTCAGCTATGCCGCTCATGCCTATGCCGCCGATACCCACGAAGTGAATATGGCGATGCTTGATGGCTATTTGCTGAAACAACATATGAATTAATTACGCTACCTGATGCCCGCCAAACTCTCCAGCCGATCCGCTGCCCGCTCTGCTGCTCCGCTGACGGCACGGCTTCGCGCGGCGGCCTCCATCTCTACCAGCCGCTCGGGGTTGTCAACCAGCTTCATGATTTCCGCGGTCAAACGCTCACCCGTCAACTCGCTGTCAAGAACGAGCCGGGCCGCTCCCACTTGCTGCATCGCCTCCGCGTTGCGGAGCTGATGCTGATCAGCCGCAAACGGGTAAGGCACGAGAATCGATGCCTTGCCGGCCGCGTTGAGTTCGGCAACCGCTGAGGCCCCGGCGCGGCAGACTACGACGTCGGCTTCCGCGAATGCCGTTGGCATGTCGTCGAAGAAAGCAGAAACCTTCGCGTCGATTCCCGATGTTTGGTGCGCGGCACTCACTTCCTTGAATTCTCTCTCTCCGGTCTGGTGCAGCAATCTGACGCTCGATAAGCGCCGGTCGTCAGCCCACGTCTTGGCTGCCGCCAGCACAGCCTGATTGATGCGCCGCGAACCCTGGCTGCCCCCGGTCACGAGAACAGTAAACGGGTTCCGATTAGTCCTGGCGGGAAGGTTGAAGAATTCCTTGCGAATCGGAATCCCGCTGAACTCCTGGCGTTTGTCGGGGAAATATCCGCCCGCCTCGGCAAATCCTAGCAGCGCCCAAGCAGCGAATGGTCCCGCCAGACGATTGGCCAGTCCGGGCTTGGCATTCGGCTCCAGCACCACCACCGGAATGCCTCGGGCCAGCGCCATCAGCATGATGGGTCCCGAAGCGTATCCTCCCAGGCCCAGCACCGCCGCCGGACGCCTCTGCTCCAGTATTTGCCGGGCGGCGATCAGAGCTCGGGGCATGTCGAGGAACGTTCGAAGTCTGCGCGCCATCGAAACCTGTTTCAGGGCACCGGCGGCAACAAACTCGATCGGGAATCCCGCCGCTGGAACGAGACGGCTTTCCAGCCCTCGCGGGGTGCCGACGAAACAGCAGTCATGTCCTCTGGCTCGAAGTTCCCGAGCCACCTCAAGCCCGGGAAGGACGTGCCCCCCCGTGCCGCCCGCGGCGACCACAAACGTTGCCCTGTGCTTAAGGTGGGTCACTTTTTTCACCAGCCGCGGCTTCGCGAAAACTAGCACGGGCAGAGCCTCCAAAGCGCCCGCCAGCGGCAATCCACTCACTGCCTCAGTCCGCATGCTGGCTAACATTCAACAAAACTCCAGATGCGCCGAGCATCGTTACCATAGCTGTTCCGCCGTAACTGACAAACGGCAGCGGGATCCCTTTCGTTGGCAACAAAGCCAGCACGACTCCCAAATTGATCATGGCCTGGCAGACGATCATCGCCGTGATTCCCGCCGCCAGATAGCATCCCAACGGGTCCGGCGCGCGCAGGGCGATCGCAATCCCCCGCCACAGAATAATGAAAAACGCCAGCACCACCAGCGAGCCGCCGATCAGCCCCAACTCCTCGCAGATCACGGCGAACATGAAGTCGTTGTGCGCGGCGGGCAAGAAGTCCATCTTCTGCTTGCCGGCCATCAATCCCTGCCCAGCTAAGCCACCGGTGGCGACAGCGATCTGCGACTGCTGGATCTGATAGCCCGCCCCAAGCGGGTCCCGTTCCGGATGAAGAAACGTCGTGATCCGCTCAAGACGATACGGCTCGATCGCCACCGCGGCGGCCAGCAAGAGAACAACCGCCACGCCACCCCGCAAGAAATAGCTGGGTCTCAAACCCGCCACCCAGAGCACGACTCCGGCGATCGCCAAGACCAGCACCGCCGTGCCCAGATCGCGTCCGCCCAGGATGAGCCCGCAAAGCGCGGCAATGGCGAACCCGGCGGGTCCCAGGGTCCGCCAATCGTGAAGCTGCTCCGCCCTCTTGCCGAGGTAGAAGGCAAGGAAGAGAACAATCGCCAGCTTGGCGAATTCCGACGGCTGGACCGAGAAAAGCCAGATTCTCAAGAAGCGGTGAGTATTCGCCGTTTCGCTGACGAATAGCGCCACCGACAGCAACGCGATCGTCCCTCCCAAGATGAAATAGACCGTCCTCTGCACTCCCAGCTTGTGATAGTCCACGAACATCAAAAAACGCATCGCCAGCAGGCCGATCCCGGCTGAGATCGCCTGTTTGAAAACAAACCGCAGGGACCCATCCGCGCTGCCCGTCGTAGCGCTGAAGACCATCACGAGGCCGAAAAACATCAGCCCCAAAATGGTCAGGCACAGGACGCGGTCACATTTGAGTTGCTTCGGCATTTGTCGTCACCTAAGAGAACGAATCAGCTCCTTGAATACACGGCCACGGTGTTGATAATTTTCAAACTGGTCGAAACTCGAACAGGCCGGCGCCAGCAGCACCGTATCGCCTGGAGCCGCTTGACGATGCGCGAATTCAACGGCGCGTTCCAGCGTGCCGAGCACGTGGATCGGTGCGCAGCCCTCAAGCTGCTGTTCGATCTTTTGGGCCGAAGCGCCGATCAGCAGGCAGGCTCGCGCGCGTCCGGACAAAGCATCCTGCAAGGTCCGATAGTCGCTGCCCTTATCCGTGCCGCCCAGAATCACCCAGAGTCCGCTGTCGAATGCCTCAACGGCCTTGAGCGTGGCGTCCACATTGGTCGCCTTCGAATCGTTGTAATAATCCACGCCCGCAACGTTTTGTGCGAATTCGAGGCGGTGCTCGACGGGGCGAAAGCTCTGGATCGCGTGCCCGATCTCGCCAGCCGGAATCCCCGCCAAAGACGTCGCGGCGACAGCGGCCAAAGCATTCTCGAGATTGTGCGTTCCCCGGATCGGCAGCGCCGTTTCGGTGACCCGCTCGCCGTTCCACAGCAGCCAGTCGTCTCGGACCGCCGCAGCGAAGGTCCCCTGTCCGCCGCCGCCGGAAGACGTTCGCCCAAACCAGACGACCTCCGCCTTCGATGCGCCGGCGAAGCTGCGGCACACGGCATCATCCGCATTCAGCACCAACTGGTCACCACTTTCCTGCGCCAGCATGATTCGGGCTTTCGCCGCCGTATAGGCTTCGAAGGTCCCGTGGCGGTCCAGGTGGTCGGGCTTGATGTTGAGCACCACGGCAATGTGAGGGCGAAAACTATTCATCGCTTCAAGTTGGAAGCTGGAGAGTTCGAGGACGTTCCATGTGTCCGATGCCGACTCATCCACCATCGAAAGCACCGGGTAGCCGATATTTCCGCCAATCTGGACACGCCGCCCCGCCGATTCCAGGATGTGTCCGATCAAAGCTGTCGTCGTGGTCTTACCGTTGGTGCCGGTCACGCCGATCACGCGGCCTTGGAGCAGGCCTGCCGCGATCTCGAGTTCGCCCATCACCTGGACGCCTGAGTTGCGCGCCGCTTCGAGCTGCGGCAGATTCCAAGGAACACCCGGAGAGGGGACAATCAGGTCCTGTGCGCCGAACAGCGACGCGAGATGCTTGCCAAAGTGGCATCGGACGCCCTGATTTTCTAGCTCCTGTTTCACTTTCTCCAGCTTCTCGGCCGGTTGCGCGTCGGTGGCGGAAACAATGGCTCCCCGGCGGCCCAGAAATCCCACCGCCGCTTTCCCCGATTCTCCCAGCCCGACAATCAGCACACGTTTCCCCTCGAACCTCATCTCAATTTCAGCGTGCTTAGAGCAAACAGCGCCCAAACCAAGCCCGCGATCCAGAAGCGGGCAATGATTTTCGACTCCGGCCACCCGAGCGCCTCGAAGTGATGATGAAGCGGCGCCATCTTGAAGACCCGTTTCCCTCTCAACTTAAAACTGCCGACTTGCACGATGACCGATAACGCCTCCACAACAAACACGCCGCCCACGAATAGCAGCAAGATTTCCTGCTTCACCAGCACGGCGACGATGCCCATTGCGCCGCCGAGTCCCAGCGACCCGACGTCCCCCATAAAGATCTCCGCCGGATGCGCGTTATACCAAAGGAAGGCCAGACTCGCGCCGACCATCGACCCGCAGAATATCGTCAGCTCGGCCGCTTGCGGCACCCGAGCCACGTCGAGATACTCGGCAAACTCGCGGTGCCCCGCGATATACGCCAGAACGGTCAGCGCACCCGCGCAGATGATGGTCAGCCCGATCGCCAGCCCGTCAAGCCCGTCCGTCAGGTTGACCGCATTCGATGCTCCAACCAGGACGAGAAACAGAAAGACGAAGAACAAGACAAACGCAAAAGGATAGGTAAACGGGTTGTCCAGCAACGCCTCAAAGATCAGGTCTGGAGTCAGATTCTTGAAGAACGGAAATACGATGCGCGCATCGTAGTCCCCGCTCGAATAGAGCCAAGCAAGTATCGACCCGATCAACAGCGTGACCATGGCCTGCAGTGCAACCTTGGCGGCTGCGGTGAGGCCCAAATTCCTTCCCCGCTTGATCTTCGTGTAGTCATCAGCGAATCCGATGCCCGCGAAACCGGCCAGCCCAAGAAGCGCGATCCAAATGTAGATGTTCGCCAGGTTCGACCACAGCAAAGTGGGCAGGACGATCGAGATGCAGATGAGCAATCCACCCATCGTCGGCGTCCCCGCTTTCGATTGGTGGTTCTTTGGTCCTTCCTCACGAATAAATTGGCCGATCTGAAAGGTCCGGAGCGTGCGAATCAACCAAGGTCCGAGCAGCAGTCCCAGCCCCAGCGCCGTCATGCTGGCAAGGGCGGTACGAACGGTGATATAGCTGAAGACGCGAAGAGGGCTAAAAAACGGAAACAGCTCCTCGTATAGCAAGTGATAAAGCATAAGTCTTCAGTTCTTCGTGCTCTTGCCCGAACCTTTTACGGAAGCCAGGACGGCGTCCAGCGCAGTCTCCAAACCGACTCCGCGTGAGCCCTTGAATAACACCGCGTCTCCAGCGGCTAACAACGTTGTCAAGAAATCTCCCGCTTCCCGCACTTCGTCGAAAAAATGCACTGCTGAGCGCTGCAAACCGGATCTCAGCGCTTCTTCCGCGGTCTCGCATGCCGAGCCTGAGATGGCTACCAGCGCCCCGATCCCGCCGCTAGCAACATCGCGCCCAATCGCCCGGTGCAGATCGGCTGAATCAGGCCCCAGCTCTCGCATTTCTCCCAGAACGGCGATTCTGCGCTTGGCCGGAGTCTGACGCAAAACCTCCAGCATTTCGTGGACAGCACGCGGGTTCGAGTTGTAGCAGTCATTCAGAAACAATACGCCGCCGGTCTCGATCACTTCTCCCCGCATGCCACCCGGACGAAACTCCGAGATCGCATCCACCAGCCGCTCTGGCGCAATATCAAAACCCGATGCAGTGGCAACTGCCGCCAGGATGTTCGAAATATTGTGCCGGCCTGGAAGCGGACTGCTGAACCGCACGGGGCCGCGCTTTTCAGCCGACTTTGCAACCAGACGAAAGCGCACACCGAGTGCACCGAGCGTCTCCACATCCACTGCCTGAAAATCCGCCTCGTGATCGATGCCAAACGTCACCGCGCGGCCCGGGTGTACGTCAGCGAACCGCCGGACCCGCGCGTCATCCGCGTTCAGCACCGCCACGCCATCGCTCGGCAAACCTTCGACGAGCTCCCGCTTCGCCGATGCGATCTCGTCAACCGAAGAGAAATGTTCCAGATGAGCCGGGTTGACGTTGGTGACGACTCCGACTGACGGTTCGGCAACCTTTGCCAATGCCTGAATCTCGCCGGCGTGATTCATTCCCATCTCAAGGACACCGACCTCGGCGCGATCGTCGAAACGCAACAAAGAGAGCGGCAGCCCCAAATCGTTGTTGAGATTCCCGCTCGATTTCGCGGCTCTATACCGCGTTGCCAGTACCGTTGCGATCAACTCCTTCGTCGTGGTCTTGCCGTTGCTTCCGGTAACCGCCACGATCGGGCGGCCCCATTGCCGGCGAGCTTGGCTAGCCAGGCGTCCCAGCGCCCGGCGAGGATCTTCGACGGCTAGCACGGGTTCAATAGCCGGGTGTTTGCTTGCCCACTCCTGACTCACAACCGCCGCGCGGGACCCTCTCTCCAATGCCGGCACGATGTAGTCGTGGCCATCGAAGTTCGGACCCGGGATCGCGAAGAAGAGGTCTCCGTCACCCGCCGTTCGTGAATCGATCGAATATCCCGTCACTTCGCTATCTACTCTGGGCCGGGTTGCCCCGACGATCTCCGCGATCCGTGCCAAACCCAATTTCATCGAAAACTAGCCCGTGGGCTACCCGTCCCCGATCGGACCTCGGCACTGGACTCAGCCATACCCCATCCCACCAAGCACTTCGCGGGCCACCGCCCGGTCATCGAATGGGATCTTCTCTCGCCCGACCGTCTGGCAGGTCTCATGTCCCTTGCCGGCAAGCAGAACAATGTCGCCTTTTCTGGCCTCTTTCAGCGTTTTGGCGATTGCCTGAGCCCGGTCCGCCTCCAGCAAGAAGCGGCTTTCCACCCTCTTGAGTCCCACGAGAATGTCATTCATGATGTTCAGCGGGTCTTCGCTTCGCGGATTGTCGGATGTAAGAATTACCATGTCGCTGAAGCGCCCCGCAATTTCTCCCATGGCCGGACGCTTGGTGCGGTCCCGGTCGCCACCGCAGCCGAACATTGTCAGAACACGGCCTGGCGTCTTTCCTCGCTCCAGCAAACTCCGCGCCGCCCGAATCAGGTTCTCCAATGCATCGTCAGTATGCGCGTAGTCGACGACAATCAAGAATGGCTGCCCGCAATCGACGGCCTCGAATCGGCCCGCAATCGGAGGACAACTTTCAATACCCGCGGCTACCGTTTCCAGGTCAAGCCCATGGGCCAAGCCCGTCGCGATCGCGGCCAGCATATTTGGAACGTTATACTCGCCCCGAAGCCGTGCCGCGATCTTGCGCGATCCGCTGGGTGTTGACACTTCGAAGCGCAGGCTGTCAGCCGTCGCTTCGACCTTCGTCGCCCGCACCGTTGCTCCTTTGGACATCCCGTACGTCAACGTCTCAAAGCCGCCGATTTCAGCCAACTCATTCCCGAAAGCGTCATCCCGATTGATCACCGCAAACCGGGGAGTCGCGCCGCCCGCACCCTGGAACAGACGTTTCTTCGCCCCGCCGTAAGCCTCCATGGTCGAGTGAAAATCCAAGTGATCCCGCGAGATATTTGTAAACACCACAGTGTGAAAATCGAACCCGAATACCCGCCGAAGCTCTAGAGCGTGGGAAGATACCTCCAATGTCGCGTACGTCCCTTTTTGCTCTTCCAGATCCGCGAAATAGCGAACCAGATCCAGCGACTCCGGCGTCGTGTTCACCGCCGCGACCGACTTCTTGCCGACCTGGTGATCCACGGTGCCGATGCGAGCCGTCGTGAAACCGGCGCCCCGCAGCACCGAGTCGATCAGGAATACGGTGGTCGTCTTTCCATTCGTTCCGGTGACACCGGTCAATTTCAGCCGCTGGTCCGGACGTTCGTAGAACCGTAGCGACGCCCGGGCCAGAGCCTCTCGCCCATGCTTGACCCGAACCCAGCGGTCCTGGAAGTCCTTTCGCCCCGCCTCGGTCCCGGGCTCGCGCTCGCTGACAATGCCGGTGGCTCCCGCTTTGAGCGCACTGTCGATGAACTGGTGTCCGTCGACATTTTCTCCCGGGAAAGCGAAAAACAGCTCGCTCGGCTGAAGCTTGCGCGAGTCGTACTGAAGCCCCGATACCACTTGCGACGACAATTGCGGCGACAAAGATGTGCTGACAATTTCACCACGGAGCAGTTGTCCGACCGTCATTTGGCGATCGCCACCGCCGAGGGCGTGAATTCCACCGCAATCGTCCGGCCAGGTTGAATCGCCGACCCCGCGGCGGGGCGCTGCCGCAGGGCGAATCCGGTTCCGCGCAGGTCGACACGCAGGCCGATGGAAGTGCTCAATGCCACAACTTCGCGAACCGTCTTGCCGCTGAAATCCGGGACAGCGCCAGGCGCAACCATTACATCAACGGGCTCGGACCGAGCGACCTGAGACCGAGCGAATGGCAAGCGTGTTTTCGCGGCCTCAAGGACAGGCGGAAAGTGCCCCGTACCCTCCGGCGCTAGCCGAGGAGCCGCCCGCTCCGTATTCGCGAGCAGCGAGCTCGGCTCCATCACCGCCACGAGAATCTCGCCGTCGGCGATTTCACGCGTGGCCCCCTCACTGCCGTCAACCGTCTCTTCATCGAGTGGTCCGGCAAAGTCCGCCAGTAAATCCTCGGGGACTGGCTCCCGCGCTGTTGGCTTGGGCGTGATGGGCAGATCCGGCGGCACATCGCGAAAGCGCAGCGCCTGGGTCGCCACCCGCGGGAACACGGGAGCCGCTACCGAGCCGCCGTAATACTTTCCAACCGGGGAATCCAGTACGATGACGACCACAATTGAGGGGTCATTCACCGGAGCGAAGCCAACAAAGCTCGGAACATAATTCTTCCGCGAATAGGCCCCTGTATCCGGGTCCACCTTCTGCGCCGTGCCGGTCTTGCCGCCCGTCCGGTAGCCGGATGTTTGAGCCAAGCGGCCTGTTCCCGCTCGCACGACCTCTTCCATCATGGCTCGCATCACGGCAGCCGTTTTTGAAGACAGTACGCGCTTGGGTTCGGCGCGGTCAGCCTGCTCCACGCGGCCATCCGGATAGGCAATCGACTGCACCAGCGTGAGCTGCGGCAGCAGACCGCCATTCGCCACGACCGATATAGCCCGGGCCATCTGCATTACGTTGACCCCGATTTCCTGCCCGATGGGCACGGACCCAATCGAGCCCGGATTCCATCTTTCGACCGGACGCAGCAACCCGGCCGTTTCACCCGGCAAGGGGAGCCCGGTTACCTGCCCGAAACCGAACCTCCGGGCGTAGCGGTAGAGCCGTTCCGGTTCCAAGCGCAGTCCCAGCTTGATCGTGCCGACATTGCTCGATTTCGCCAGGATCTGAGCCACCGTCAGCATACCGAAGGGCTTGTGATCCCGCACTCGCCGCTTCCCAATGTAGATGGCGCCAAGCTGGCAATCGAGAACCTCGTCCGGCGCCGCCAGTCCTTCCTCGATGGCGGCGGAGATTGGAATTACTTTGAAGGTAGACCCAGGCTCGATCAGGTTGCTGAGAGCAAAGTTGCGGCGCAATCCCAAGCTGCTTGCGTCCCGCACCCGGTCATTGGGGTCGAATGTCGGCCAGTTAGCGTTAGCCAACAAATCGCCGTTACGGGGGTCCATGACCACGATCGTTCCCGCGATGGACTGTGTCTCGGCAATGGCGCGCGCCAACTCTCGCTCCACCATCATTTGAATTCGATGGTCGATCGTCAGCACCAAGTCCGCGCCAGGAACGGGCTCTTTCACCACGCGGCTGGCGTAATGCTTGCGCTTGGCATCGTATTGAACCAGGCGCTTTCCCGGCTCGCCTTGTAGTAGTGAATTGAAGGACTGCTCCAGTCCCGCCTGCCCGGCATGATCGATGCCCACCGCGCCCAGCAAATGGGCCGCCACGGTTCCGTGAGGGTAATAGCGCTTGTTCTCCTTCTCGAAATGGATCCCGGCAAGGTTGAGGTTGCGAATTCTTTCGGCCTCTCCGGGCTCGGCCAGACGCTTGACCCACTGGAATCGGGCGCGGGTTAGCTTGTCGAGAATGGCGCGTGCGTCGGTGTCGAGTACTTCCGAGAGGAGTGACGCGGTTAGCTCCGGATTCGGCACTTGACCGGGAAATACTCCGATCGACGCGGCGGGCGTGCTGAAGGCCAGTTTCTCTCCGAGCCGGTCGTAAATGACGCCGCGGGCGGCGCGGATCTCAATCGTCCCCTCGTGCTGCTTTTTAGCCTTTTTGTTAAAGTGCTCTGCCTGCAGAACCTGGTAGTCCCAAAGACAAACCAGGACCGCGGCGAACCAGCACGTGGAAAGAAGACCGAAAAGAATGAGCCGAAAGGGGGGACGGCTGCTGACCTTGTTCAGCAAGAGGCCAAAACGGCCCAGCGGCCCGCTACGGTTCCTTCGGGAGCCGCGACCGCTTTGCTGTCCAGTGCATGCCATCCGTTACTCATGTGGTAGTCCGGGCGCGGAACCAGCCGTTCAAGGACTGGCCGGCAATCCGGTCAGGGCTGGGCGTTCGTGTTATGGCTCGCCAATTCACTGCTGCCCATCAACGGTGTAATCGTGCGATTCTGCCAGGCGTAACGCTCCGGCGGGGGCGTCGCCAGCCCTCTTGCTTCCGCTAGCGCGGTCACTCGGCGGACATCGCTTAGCATGGCCTGGCGCATCGTCAACTGGTGATTGACTTCCATCAGCGATCGCTGCTGCTTGCTGAGCTGCTCAAGACGATAACCTGACTGCCGCAGGGCGGCTCGTGGCCCAAAAGCGGCCAATACGACAACAACAGCCACGAATCCGCCGATCACATAGCGGCGCAAGGCGCTCTTCTCGGCTGGGTCGATACTTCGTCTGCGCTTGGAATTGTCAATATCCTTGACATGGAAATAAACGCCCTCCATCGGCGTCGGACTCACTGCCGCCGAGCGTCTGGAGAGTCCGGCCCGGATGGCGCGTCCCGCGCGAACCCCATCGAAAGTGAAGCCGCTGGGTCCCAATAAATCTGTCGGTAGGGATTGTTGGGCCTCGTAGGAACGGGACTTGTTGCCATCCGGGTCAAACTCTACGACATTGCCATGCTTCTCTTGCGTTTGCAGTGATAATAGCGGCGCTGAACTCGTTGTACGTGCCAGCACTTGCAGGATTAATTCTGGTGTGGCCATTCGAGAGCGGTCCTTTTGCTCGCGCGCAGCTTAGCGCTTCGGCTTGCTGGATTCTTTCTGATCTCGTCGAGCGACGGCCTCACGATCCGCCGCGTAAGCACTTCGTACACTCCTTCTTGCTTCCAGGAGCGAAAACTCTGCTTCACCAAACGGTCTTCCAAGGAGTGAAAACTAATCGCGACCATGCGGCCACCCGGGGAAAGTAGCGACGGCGCCACTTCCATCAACCTCTCCAGTTCACCCAGCTCATCATTGACGGCGATTCGAATTCCTTGAAATGTCCTTGTTGCGGGATGAATTCTCCCGCGGGCTGCTCGAGGAACGGCCTTCTCCACAATTTCTGCTAAATGAGTGGTGGTGCGGATGGGCCGTCCCCGAACAATGGCTCTAGCGATTTCTCGACTCCTCCTTTCCTCACCGAACTGATAGATCAGGTCGGCAAGTTGCCGCTCACCGTAGTGATTGACAATGGTTTCCGCCGTCAGGCGTTGCCCCTGATCCATAGCCATGTTCAGGGGCCCTTCGTGCATGAAACTGAAACCTCGCTCTGGCTCCAAGTGCCGCCGGGAGAGTCCCACATCCGCCAGAATTCCCTGGACGGGGGCCTTCACAAAGTCGGCGACGGAACTGTATTCGGTATGGATCAAGGTCAGCTTATCCTGATACTCCGCTAGCCTCTCGCGGCCCGCCTCGATCGCCGTCGAATCGCGGTCCAGGGCAATCAAGCGGCCGGTTGTCAACTTTTTCAAGATGGCTTCGCTGTGTCCGCCCTCGCCAAAAGTGCAATCCACATAGACTCCGGCCGGATCGACACTCAAGTATTCGATTGCTTCCTCGAGGAGAACCGGATAGTGGCGCAATCATCAAACCCCCAGGTTGGCGGCGTGCTTCGACTCTTCGGGAGTCAGCGTTTTCTGCTCCGCCACCTCTTCGAACCGGCTGGCGCTCAGCACTAACATATGGTTGGACGACCAAAGGATTTTCACTTCGCCGCTCATGCCCGCGGTCTCCCGCAAAACCGCGGGCACAAGCACACGACCTTGGTTGTCCAAGGATTCTTCAGAACCGTACTTGTTCGCTTGGAACAAAACCTTGTCTTTCACTTCGCCGTCCATGTCTTTACTTTCGGTGGACTTTTCCGATAACCTGGTTTCAATGGCTTCCCACTCGCGTAGCGGGAACACTTTGACGGCTTTGCCGTCGAGGCTGGTGATGAATACATCCCGATCCTCATACCGGTTCTCGAACCGTTGCCGAACCTTGACCGGCAGCTTCAGTCGGCCCTTCTCGTCGACGTTGCCGGTCTGTGTTCCTCGAAACAAGATCATGGACTGTCAACTTTGTCGGATCAGCGATCATGCTAAATGTCCACTTTGAACCACTTCTGACCACTTCCAACCCTTACAGAATGGCCGCTGAGCACTTGTTTGTCAAGGAAAAAGAACAAAAAAAATTCCCATCAGCGCTAGCACTACTAGATACGAGGGTTTATCTGCGATAGCTACACTATCTTGTGGTGCTGCAGTGCACAGATAGCAATGTGGAGGGTAAGTCTGCTATACTGAAGTCGAGCGAAGAGCTTGCAGAAACGGAAACGCCCCCCGGGCCTCTACAAACGGTCCAGGGGGCGGGATGATCAGCACGAGGCCGTCAGGGTGCCCGGGACTCTGGCGGCTTCTGCATCTCTGGGTAATATTATAGCAGAGTTGTCCCCTCCCGACTACCGGTTACAAGTCTCAACAAGAACTGGCGTCCACCGTTTAAATCGGACCCTTCTGTAAATCGGTGCAGTTCCCCCGAGGTAGGACAGCACAAGTTCCTAGATTGGTCTCTCACTAACCAGTCGCAGACCAGCGCTAAGCAGCCAAGTCGAGCCTATTCCGGGTGCTAGGATGGCTCTATGAGAACCCCCGCGAACTTACGCATCGGGCTCCCGGCCTTGCTGCTACTCTCTAGTGTCATGTCCGCCGAGACCCATCATTTCGAGCCCGTCGACTACCACAACACTTTCTCCTTCGCCCACCAGCCTGTACTTTGGATCAAGCCCGGCGACACAGTCGTTACCAAGACAATCGACGCCCGTGGTTTCGACGCCGAAAACAAAAAAGTCGGCGAACGCCCCAACCCGCAAACCGGCCCCTTCTTCATCGAAGGCGCCGAGCCGGGCGATGTGCTCGTCATCCGCTTCGACAAGATCGAGCCTAGCCGGGCGACGGCTTGGTCCAGCACCGTGCTGGCGCCCTATACCGCTGATCCCAACTTCTTGCGCTTCGAGGCCGAGACAGAACAAATCACCGAGACTTGGAATATCGACAAAGACCGGCGCGTGGCCCGAGTTTCCTCGGGATCCATCCAGCCCCAGGGGATCGAGGTGCCGCTGCGTCCGATGCTCGGTTGCGTCGCGGTTGCGCCTCCCAGGAAAGAAGCCGTCCCGACCAGCACTCCCGACACCTTCGGCGGCAACATGGACTACAACGGTATGGTCCCCGGAACCAAATTGATGCTACCCGTCTCCGAGCCCGGCGCGCTACTATTCGTCGGCGACGGTCACGCCCGTCAGGGAGACGGAGAAGTTGTCGGCAACGCTCTCGAAGTTTCCATGGACGTCGAATTCACGGTCGATCTCATCAAAAACAAGAAGATCTCGTGGCCGCGCCTCGAAAACGAGACGCACATCATGGTTCTCGGCAGCGCTCGTCCCCTGATACAGGCGCTGCAGCACGCCACCACCGAACTGCAACGCTGGCTGATGAGCGACTACGGCTTCGACGAGCGGGGCTCATCGCTGCTGCTGGGGCATGTCCTGGAATACGACATTGCCAACGTAGTCGATCCCCATTTCACAGTCGTCGCGAAGATCCGCAAGGATTATCTGCCGGTCGGGAGCCAGTAAGCACGCGCCGCCCCGACGTGGCGCATGCATTCTTGCGTGCCGTGTCGCCATTCTTGGCGACATCGCCTCGACACCGCGCGCAATATCGTACACGGCCGGACAGAAGGCGTGGGCGGAAGTTCACGCTTACCTCGGCCCGGAGGCGCGCGCCAGCCGCGATCGGTTCCATAATGGAAGAAGTCTCCTTCGGCCCACTCCTTTCCTCGCCACGTTGATGGTTCCTGCAACTTGTCATCTGAATCACCACAGAATTCGTCTGCCCAAACGCCTGCCCCGGCGCAGTCGAGCGGTTTTCTCGGTGATGCCTGGGCGGCGGTAAAAGGCACGCGGGAGGACTACACCTCGGGCAGCCTCTCCCGGGCCATCACTCTGCTGGCGATTCCCATGATGCTCGAACTGGTCATGGAGTCGACCTTCGGGCTGGTCGACATCTACTTCGTTGGCAAGCTGGGCTCCGACGCGGTCGCGACGGTCGGACTCAGCGCCTCGGTGCTGGTTATTCTGTTCGCGATCGCGCTGGGGTTGAGCATGGGGGCCACCGCCCTGGTCGCTCGCCGGATCGGGGAGGGTGACCCAGAAGGAGCCGGACGCGCGGCGGTGCAGGCGATTCTGGCAGGCATCTTTTTTTCCGTGCCGCCGGCCTTGGCGGGCGTTGCCTTTGCTCCGCAGTTGCTTGCCTGGATGGGAGCCGAGCCCGAGATAGCTGCCGGCTCGTCCTACCTGGCGATGTTGCTGGCCGGCTCCATTACGATTTTTCTGATCTTTCTCAATAACGCGATTTTCCGTGGGGCCGGGGATGCCGCGATCGCGATGCGCGCCCTCTGGCTGGCGAACATCATCAACATGGTTCTTGACCCCTGCTTGATCTTCGGTTGGGGACCGTTCCCGGAGCTGGGGCTTCTGGGAGCGGCGGTCGCGACAACCATAGGCCGCGGCATCGGTGTCGTCTACCAATTTGGGGTGCTTCTCGGCGGCAAGCACCGAGTAGCGGTGACGCCGGACCAGCTTCGTTTGGATCTCCCGGTCATGAAGCGCTTGCTGCGAGTGTCGGTCAGTGGAATCGCCCAGTTCTTTGTCGCCACGGCGAGCTGGCTCGGCATCATGCGCATCATAGCCTTGTTTGGATCAATGACCTTGGCCGGCTATACCATCGCTCTGCGGCTGATCATGTTTTCCATCTTGATTTCATGGGGCCTCGCCAACGCCGCCGCAACGCTGGTAGGGCAATCGCTGGGCGCGGGAAAGCCCGAACGCGCCGAGCGTGCCGTCTGGCTGGCGGGTTTCTACAACACGATCTTCTTGAGTTCGGTGACGGTCGTGTTTTGGCTGTTTGCCGAGCCCTTTATCGCGTTCTTTACACAAGACGCGGAGGTAATCAGCATTGGCGTCGAGGCCTTGCGAATCCTGAGCGCCGGACAGATTTTCGCGGCCTACAGCATGGTCACCGCAGCAGCCTTCAACGGCGCCGGAGACACTGATACACCAACCCTCATCAACATCTTCTGCTACTGGCTCTGGCAGTTGCCTTTGGCCTACACCCTCGCCCGCGTGCTCGATTTCGGCGCCACCGGGGTCTATCTTGCCGTCGCGCTAACGGGAGTCACCTGGACCATCATCGGAATCACGCTGTTCCGCCGCGGCCGCTGGAAAACCAGGGTTGTTTGACGGCTGAGGGCGTTTGGATTCGGGCGCGAACGGTTCGTTGCCCTCAAAGATGGAAGCATACTGGTCGATCCCAGAATGTAGAGCCTCGCGACAGCTCCAGCCAAGGCGTTCTGGTAGAGTGAGTCCGCAGATTCGACCTCGCCTAAATTTATGCCTCTTAGCATCAAAAACGACGAAGCGCACCGATTGGCTGAGGAGTTGGCTCACCTGGCGGGCGAGAGCCTGACACAGGCCGTCACCGAGGCGATTCGGCAACGGCTGGAGCGGGAAAGCCGCAAGCGTGAGCGGTCGGGCATAGCGCGCAAGTTGATGAGCATCGGTCGCCGCTGCTCATCCCGGCCACTCACTGACTCACGGGCGCCGGACGAAATCCTGTATGACAAAGACGGCTTGCCATAAGCGTCGCCTTAGCTGCGTTCACCCGGTTTCGTCTCCCTAGGTCAGTCGCTTTACGGTCGCCAGACGGACCGTGCCACCCCGGATCAGAAACCCGTTTCAATTCATCGGATTCTCCAAAAAACCGAATCCGATCCAGTTGCGGTATTATTGGCAAACTAAACCGCCAGGTTTACGCAAACGCCCAAACCGTGACCGGCCAAACTATCTCTCATTACGAAGTCCTCGAAAAACTCGGGGAAGGCGGGATGGGTAGGGTCTACAAAGCGATCGACAAAAAGCTCGGCCGTACCGTCGCGCTGAAGTTTCTGGCTCCCCACCTCGTCTCGAACGACGAAAGCCGCCGCCGCTTCATCCGCGAAGCCAAGGCCGCGGCAGCGCTGCAACACCCCAACATCTGCACTGTTTACGAGATTGACGAGGTTAATGGGCAGACCTTCATCGCCATGGCCTATCTCGACGGGCAGGAACTGTCGCAAGAAATCGAAGCGGGGCCGCTTAAAGTCGGGCGCCTGCTCGATCTCGCCGAACAGGTCGCGCGAGGCCTCCAGGAAGCTCACAGCAAAGACGTCGTCCACCGCGACATCAAGCCAGCAAACATCATGGTGACGGGCCAGGGGCAGGCAGTCCTGATGGACTTCGGGCTGGCGCAACTAGCACACGGCGGATCGAAACTCACCAAGGAAGGAACCTCCCTCGGCACCTCCGCTTACATGTCGCCGGAACAAACGACCGGCGAGAAGATCGACCTGCGAACCGACGTGTGGGCTTTGGGTGTGGTGCTTTACGAGATGGCCACCGGGCAGTTACCATTTCAAGGCCACTACGAGCAAGCGATTCTCTATTCGATCCTTAACGAACCGCCCGAGCCGATCACCAGTATCCGCACGGGGCTCCCCGTCGACCTCGAGCGCATCGTCAATAAGTGCCTGGCGAAAAGAGCGGACGAGCGATACCAGAGTACGGACGAGCTGCTGGCTGACGTGCGAGTCCTCAAGAGAACCACGGAATCGGGCGCGGACCGGCGGCCGGCCTCCGGCGAACAAAACCTGAGGCCGTCCGTGGCGGTGCTGCCGTTCGAGAACCGCAGCCGCGACGAAGATGACGAATTCCTCAGCGACGGCATTGCCGAAGACATTATCAACGCGCTGACCAAAGTAGCCGGGGTGCGAGTGGCGGCACGCAGCTCGGCGTTCCATTTCAAGGGCAAGAATGCCCCTTTGGAAGAGGTGGCCGAGAAGTTGCGCGTGGGGGCCGTGGTGGAGGGCACGGTTCGCCGTGCGGGACAGCGCCTCCGCATCACCGCCCAACTCGTGGATGTTGCGGAAGGCTACCAGATCTGGTCGGAGCGCTACGACCGAGTCATGAAGGACATCTTTGACGTCCAGGACGAGATCTCGCTGGCAATCGTCGATCAACTGAAGGTCAAGCTGATCGGCGAGCAGCGGCTGGTCGAGAAGCCGACTGAAAATGACGAGGCCTACCAGCTCTACCTTCGCGGCAGGCACCATACGTACCGCCTTACGGGCGACAGCATAAAAAAGGGTCTCGAACTCCTGCGGCAAGCCCGCAAACTCGATCCGTCCTTTGCGCAGGTGTACGCCACCGAGTCTTTCGCGCAGGCGGTACTCACGGTCCTGGGCTTTCTAGCCCCGAGCGAGGGCTGGGAGAAAGCAAGGTCCCTGGTGGTCAAGGCCATTGAGCTGGACGACAATCTGGCCGAAGCACATTCCTATTACGGTCTTGCGCTGATGTTTGCCGATTGGGACTGGCCACAAGCAGAAGCTGAGCTCCGCCGAGCGCTGGCGCTAAAGCCGGAAGACCCCAACACCCACGGCTGGCTAGCTGAATTGCTCCTTCCGCTGCGCCGCTTTGACGAAGCACTGGCGGAAGCCCAGCGGGCCTACGAGCTTGATCCTCTCTCGGTAGAAGGGAATCGCAAGCGGGCACTTTGTGAGTTGTTCAGTCGCGACCACGAAGCTTGCATCCAAAGCTGCCACCCGTGCTCGACCTCGACCCGCGGCACGCCCTTGCGCACTTCTATCTTGGCCTCGCCCAATACTTCAGTGGCAGGCCGGACGACGCTCTGGAGACCCTCAAAAAGGCCTGCGAGTCGCTGGGTTACGATCCCTTGTTGTATTCGGCATTGGGTTACGTGCTCGGCAGGGCAGGAAGGGTCGACGAAGCGAGGGGAATCCTTGCCGAGTTCCGGGCGGGCCGGGCGAAGGGCCTTCCTTACTCTTGGCTCATCTCAGTCGTGCATCTCGGGCTGGGAGAGAACGACGAGGCTCTAAGCGCTCTTGAACAGACAGTTGAGGAGCGTGAGGGACTGGCTGCATATACGAACGTATTTCAGATGTTCGACCCTATTCGTTCCGAGCCGCGCTTCCAGGCTCTGCTGCGCAAAATGAACTTCCAAACATGACCAGAATCGGCAGGAGGCGCTTGCCCTTCTGGCCTGCGTTCCTCTGACCTCGATTGAATGGTGCGGTCTACGCACACCCTACGCGACGAGCTTCTCCAGCAAACCCCGAGCCGTCGTCAGCCACTTCGGCCCGGGCGGATCGGCCAGTACCCATTCCAACTCGCCGTTTGGCGAGAACGTCACGCCCGGCGTAGACGAAACGAACTCCATCAGCCGTTCCGGCTTGACTTTGGAATCCTCGCGGAAACGCATCGAGAGGCGCTGGCCGCGTCTTTCGATGGACTCGACCCCGATCTCCTCGGCGCTCGTTTTCAAGATCGAGTATCCCATCAAGTTCGTCACCGCCAAGGGGACCGGACCGTAGCGGTCCTTGAGTTCCGCCGCGGCTTCGCTCCGCTCGGCCTCATTGCGAATCTCCGCCAGGCGCTTGTAGGTCTGCAAGCGCTGTAGCTCGTCGGCGATGTATCCGGGCGGAATGTGAATATCGAGCTGCAGCTTCAGCGACGCGCGGCCTCGCGGCTTGACATCTTCCCCTTGCAGCCCGCGAACCGTCTCGTCGAGCAGCCGGCAATATGTCTCAAAGCCCACCGCCGCGATCTGACCGTGCTGCTGCGAGCCCAGCAGGTTGCCCGCCCCGCGTAATTCCAAATCCAGGGCCGCTATCTTAAAACCTGACCCGAGTTCGCTAAACTCCTTGAGCGCCGCCAGGCGCTTGCGGGCGACCTCGGAAAGCTCCTTGCCTTCCGGCACCAGCAGGTAGGCGTAAGCCCTGCGGTTTGAGCGCCCGACGCGTCCTCGTAATTGGTAAAGCTCGGCCAACCCGTAGTGGTCGGCATTGTTCATCAGGATAGTATTGGCCAACGGTATGTCGAGCCCATTTTCAACGATCGTAGTTGATACCAGCACGTCGTACTCGTGCGACATGAACTTCAGCATCACGTCCTCGAGTTCTTTCCCCACCATTTGGCCGTGTCCGACCCCGATTCTGGCCGCGGGAACCAGCCCTTGGAGGTGCGAGGCCATTTGCCAAATCGATTCGACCCGGTTGTGAATGAAGTAGGCTTGTCCTCCGCGCTCCAGCTCACGGCGAAGCGCTGTTTGAACGACCTGGTCGGAATAGGGCGCCACGACGGTCTGAATCGAGAGGCGATCTTTCGGCGGTGTTTGGATGATCGAGACATCCCGCAACCCAACAAACGACATATGAAGTGTTCGCGGGATGGGAGTAGCGGTCAATGTCAGGACGTCAACGTTCTTCTTGAATTGTTTGATGCGCTCCTTGTGCCGGACGCCGAAGCGCTGCTCTTCGTCGACAATCAGCAAGCCCAGGTCGGCAAAGGTGATGTCCTTCGAGAGCAAGCGGTGAGTTCCGATAATGAGGTCGATCTTGCCGGCGGCTAAGCGCTCGACGATTTGCTTCTGCTCGCGGGCGTTTCGGAAACGCGTCAGCATCTCGATCTCGGCCGGAAAGGCGGCGAAGCGCTGGCGGATCGTTTCGAAATGCTGAAACGCCAGCACAGTCGTCGGCACGAGCACCGCGACCTGTTTGCCGTCGCCAAGTGCTTTGAAAGCGGCCCGCATGGCGACTTCGGTCTTGCCGAAACCGACGTCACCGCAGACCAGTCGGTCCATGGGTTGCTGCGATTCCATGTCGCGCTTGATGTCCTTGATGGTTTGGAGCTGGTCGGGAGTTTCAGAGAACGCGAATGTGTCTTCGAACTCCTGCTGCCAGTTGCTATCCGGTGAGTAGACGAAACCGGTGGCGAGTTTGCGCGCGGCGTAGAGCTTGAGCAGCTCTTCGGCCATGTCGACCAAACGCGCTTTCACGCGCGATTTCGTCTTTTTCCAAGTCTGCCCGCCCATGCGGTCAATCTGAGGCTGCGCGCCCCCGCCGCTATGGTATTTCTGGACGAGATCCAAGCGTGGAAGAGAAACGTAAAGCCGGGCCCGGTCGGCATATTCGATCAGCATGAAGTCTTCCTGGCGGCTGCCGTGCGACATTTCCTTCAAGCCCAAGTAGCGCCCGATGCCGTGCTCGGAGTGGACCACCCGGTCCCCTTCCTTGAGGTCCTCCAAATCGGAAAGAAAGGTCGAAACGACGGATTTGTGCTTGGTGGGCCGTGCCACCAATTCCGAGGAGGATCCGAAGAGATCTTCGGCGCCATAAATGGCGACCCGCGACTCCGGGAAAGCAACACCCTCCCGAAGCGGCGCCTGGACTAGAATCACGCTTGAGACCGGTCCGGCCAAATAGGCTTTTTCCTCCAAATAGGGACTCGCCGCTTTGGAAGGATCCTTGAGCCCCAACTGGAAGCTGATCTCGTATTCGTTGAGAAGATCCGCCAGCCGCTCGACGTCGCCCAGCGAGCCGGATGCGATCAACGCCCGTGAGCCGCTCTTGACCTGGGCTTGCAGCTCTCGCATGGCTAAAGCAATGTTCCCGTTGAAGCGGGGCGCCGGTTGCGTGGAGATGTGAAGGCCGTCCTCGCCCGCCAGACCGAGCTGGTCCAATTCGATCTGACAGAATGCTTTGGCCCGATCCCTCATTTCGTCCAATGAAAAATAGAACTGCTCGGGCTTCGAACAGCCGTCATCGCCACGATTCCAGGCGTCGGTGAGGCGGTCCCACAGCTTTTCAGCCTCTGATTCAAGCGACGACGCCTCGGCCCACACGGCGATGGGCCGGTCCAAAAGGTCCCACAAACTCTTCGTCCTCTGCAGCCCGGGGCGGGTTTCGAACTCCCAGCCCGGCCCGAGAAGCTCCGGCTCGGCATCATCCCCCGCCGCTGTTGGCAGGGGCATGGGATATTCAGTCAGCGGCAGCAGGACAGCCTGCTCGGCGGTCTGCACCGATTTCTGCGTCTCGGGATCGAACTCGCGGATGGATTCCACCTCATCACCGAGCATCTCGATCCTGACCGGACGCGGGGCCTCGGGCGAATACACATCAATAATCCCGCCGCGGATCGAGTACTGACCGGCCATGTCGACCGGTTCGTGCCGCGAGTATCCGGCCGAGACAAGGCCGGATTCAAGATCCTCCAAATAAAACTCGTCGCCGATCTCGATTCTCCAGGTCAGATTGCGGTAGAACTCGGCTGGAGCTATCTTGAGAAGAAGCGCCGACACGGGAACGATTGCCACCGAAAGCGAACGCTCGGCGGCGCGCCACAGGCCGATGCCGCGCTTCTCCACGATGTCGGCGTGCGGGGAAAGGCCGTCGTAGGGGGTGACGTCGAGCCCCGGCAGAACCAGCGGCAAACCGTGGTCCGGGGCCAGCCCCAGCAAGTCAAAGAACGCGGACGCGCTCTCGCACATCTGCTCAGCCGCCGTGGACGAGGGGACCACGATCACTACGGGCCGCTGAGTTTGATCGTGAAGTAAGGCGGCGTAGAGCGCCTCGGCCGTCGGGCGCAATCCCGACAACTGTAGTTTTTTAGCTCGTGGTGATCGTGCGGCGGCGAGTACTTTTTCGAAGGACGGGTGCCGGGCCAGTCCTTCAATGACTTCTTTTACGGCGGGAAGAATCAAGTTCGTTGGTTGAGGATCGATTTGACGATGTCGGTGCTCGAATAGCCAGGCTCAAAAGGTAGCGCCAACACCTTGCCTCCAGCCTGCTCGACAATCTCTCGCCCCACGATCAGATGGCTCCAGTCGGCGCCCTTGACAAGTACATCGGGAAGCAAACGCTCCAGCAGCGCGCAAGGGGTATCTTCCTCGAAAATGGTCACGGCGTCGACGGCCGCAAGAGCAGCGAGCGTCTCGGCTCGCTCTGTTTCGGGCAAGACGGGCCGCTCGGGACCTTTGATCCGCTTTACGCTGGTATCGCTATTGATCGCCACGACGAGAACGTCCCCGTGATCCCGGGCCCGTTCGAGAAGCCGCACGTGACCGGGATGCAGCAGATCGAAACAGCCGTTCGTGAACACAACGCTGCTCCGGCGGGCGTGCCACTGCCCGCGGAGTTCGACGAGGCGATCATTGGATAAAACGGCTCTCATGGCCAGAAAGTCCTCATTCTAGCGTGCGGGGAGCCAAGAAGCAGGGCGCGGAGTTGACCAATGCAAGATGAGCCTGTGGCGCACGTCTCCAGACGTGCCGTGTCGCCATTCGTGACGACATGCCTTGATTCGAGTCGGACCGCCTGCCGGCTGGCTGAGTCACGCTGACACACTCCAGCCGCAGCCCGACACGACTCCTTCAATTCAACCGACGTTAAGTAGTTTTTTTTCAATAAGAAGATAAAGTCCGGCTGTGGCTCACCAAATGCAATCTAGAGAGCCGAAGCGGTGAGATACGACACCTCTCAGCCTCTTCAAACCGAACCTCTGCTGAATTCGGCGGAGTCGGAGCAAAAGGCGACTCAAATGCTAGATGCAGAGCAGTGGGTTTCCGGACGGTAAGGCGTAGCTCTGGCAAAGCCGGGTTCAGTGGAGGGATGATTTGGGTTCAAATCCCCCCTAGGGGGGCGTGGTATCCGAGGGTTGCGGGTGGCTTTTCGGCCTATTTCCAGACGCGGACGGGGCCGGAAAGTATGAGCGGGCACTCTCCACTCGCAGCCCCGGATATACGCCCCTTGGCCAGTCTCTGGCGCTTGGCCTGCCCGGTGTGCGGTTCCGACCTTGACTTCCTACCCGCCGCACACCGGACCGGCTCTCAACAGCCTGGTTCTCAATAGGAAAGCGTTCCGGTCCGGGCTTCTTCTTGGTCACTCGGCAGGTAGAGCGTCTGGCAGCGCTCGCAACGATAGACCTCGCCGGCTTCGGCTCGGGCGCGAATGTCATCGCCATACTCATACCAGCGCTTCAGGTGACCGCGGCAGATGTTGTTGTTCTTCCCGGATTCGTTGCAGGCGCGTTGACGGAGAACGCGCTGTTTCAGCTTAGTCCCATCTTGGAGGGTTGCGATCAGATTAGGATCCGGCGCTTCTTCGGCCGGGATTTCTTCGGTTTTCGTGGCGGTTTCTTGTTCAGCCATGGCGTTGGCGCCGGCGACGTGGTACTGACGTCCGGCCAGCAAAACGAGTATAACAATTGGTGCCCCACAGTGGGATTCTCGCAAAACGTAGCGGAACACTAGCGGGCCGGTTTCCGTTCCCTGACCCGGAGCCCCGGCCGTAAGAGAGTGGTTAGCCGCTAGGGCGCGCTTATTCGACAGCGGCCACGTTCCCCGTTTTGGTTGAGCCTGTTCTGCTTTAGCATTTCACAAAACCGTAGCGCAGGGCTCGCAAAAGACCCGCGGTCTTTCTTAACAGCAGCGATACAACGAAATTGCGCCCCAGGCGCCAATTGTGGGCCGCTAGCCGTCCGGCTTAGCGCATGCTTTAAAGTGAGAATAGGAAAACAACTATGACGAATTGCGCGACCTACGACGACGTCAACCTGGTGCTGCGCCTTTATGACCTCCGGAGAGAAGAAAGGCTGCGCAAGGCGCGGGCTTGGTTCGTGGCCGCCTTCCATGCCAAGACCCTGGAGGAGTTCAACGAGACTTGTCCGCCCGGTTCCGATGAGAATGCTTCGTTCCGGATGGTAGTCTCGTATTGGGACATGGTGGCCTCATTCGTTACCGGTGGCGTGCTGCAGCAGGAACTTTTCTTCCAGAGCGGCAGGGAATTACTGGTGGTTTGGGAAAGGTTACGCGATCTGCTGCCGGCCTATCGCGAGAGTCGATCCGACCCCACGTCGTTCGAGAACATCGAGAAGGTTGCCAAATCCTATATTGAATGGATGAACGAACGCTCCCCAGGTTCCTACGATGCGTTCTCGAAGCGCATTCGAGGCGAGTGACGGCCAGCCCGTGGCGCGCATTCTCATCGCCTGTCCTCGTTTCCAGGCCGTGCTCGAAACAGGTCAACTTGCAGGCGTCTGGTAACATGAGAAAGGTCGTTCGGACCGACGGCGGAGTTGTTCGCAATCCTCCCTAAATTCAACAAAGTCAGTTAGCACGAAGCAGGAATGTCCAACAAGGCCAGACAGGTGAAGATAACCTCCGCCGCCGCCGCCCCAGCAGGGCAAAACGCTGGGCCGGCTGCCGGGACCGAAGCCACATCTCCAAACGGAACGGAATCGCAGGTGTCCGGGGAGGCTCCAGGCCCCGTCGAAATGGATGAACCCCAAGCTAATGATGATGGGGCGGCCCAGGCTGCGTCCGCGGAGGATTCAGACCAGCCTGCCGATGCACCGGCGGAAGAGTCTCTTGGCGAGGAACGCGACCGCTTGCGGAAAGAAATCGAAGAACAACTCGACCGATTTCAGCGGGCGCAAGCAGAGTTTGAGAACATTCGGAAGCGGCTGCGGCGCGAAAAAGAAGACGCCCACGAATATGCCTCCATGGGTGTGATCGAGTCGTTGCTGCCGATTATCGATGACTTCCAGCGTGCTTTGGAGAGCCCTGGATTGGATCCAAAATTCCGTGAAGGATTGGAGCTGATCAGCAAGAGGATCTTCGAGGTGTTTAGCCGCGCCGGCCTCAAGCCGATTGAAGCCGGAGACGGCAAGTTCAATCCCTATCTTCACCATGCGGTGGACAAGGCGCCCGCCGAAAACGATGAGCAGGACCAGGAAATTCTGGAAGTCTATCAGCCGGGGTATCTCTTCAAGGACCGGCTGCTGAGGGCGTCCTTCGTGAAAGTAGCGGTAAAGGAGTAGAGCGGGGCCCCTGAAGGAGCAGGGCGAACACCTAACCTCTGCCGGCTGCTTCGGTCTGGTTGGCTTGGCCCCGTCGTTTCACCCGCCGAATATCGGGATACTGCGGGCGTCAACTCAAACGAGCTGTTAATCGTGGAAAAACGAGATTACTACGAAGTTCTAGGCGTGGGGCGCGACTCGGCCGATCAGGCGATCAAGAGCGCCTATCGCAAGCTGGCGCTGAGGTACCACCCCGACCGCAATCCTGACAATTCGGAAGCGGAAGAGAAGTTCAAGGAGGCGTCGGAGGCCTACAGCGTCCTCAGCGACGCCGAAAAGCGCAACCGCTACGACCGCTTAGGGCACCAGGGCGTCGCCGGCGCGGGCGGTTTCAATCCCGCGGACTTCAGCGACTTCTCCGATATCTTTGGCGACTTTTTCGGGCTGGGCGATCTCTTCGGAGGCGGACAACGCCGCTCGAGGGCTCGCCGCGGGGCCGACTTGCAATATGACCTCGAGGTGGAATTCGAGGATGCGGTTTTTGGAATGAATACCGAAATTCGCTTTCCGAGCAGCGAGGTTTGCGGCGAGTGCGACGGCAGCGGCGCCGAGCGCGGCACCTCTCCCAGAACCTGCCCCACTTGCTCGGGACGCGGACAAGTTCAATTCCAGCAGGGGTTCTTTTCCGTCAGCCGCCCCTGTTCTTCGTGCCGCGGAGCGGGCCGCATTGCCGAAAAGCACTGCGCCACCTGCCGTGGAGAAGGCCGCGTACGCAAACAGCGCAAGCTAAAGATCAACATCCCGCCCGGGGTCGACACCGGCACGCGCTTGCGGCTCACTGGTGAAGGGGAAGGCGGTTCACAGGGCGGGCCTCCGGGCGACCTCTATGTTCTGCTGAGTGTTCGCGAACACCCCATCTTTGAGCGCGCGGAGACGGATTTGCACTGCGAGGTGCCGATCAATGTTGCGCAAGCCGCCTTGGGCGTACAGATCGAGGTCCCCGCGCTGGAGGGCTCCGAGGTTCTGCGCATTCCCCCGGGCGCGCAGAGTGGCAGTACCTATCGCATACGCCACAAAGGAGTCGCCGGAGTCCGCGACGGGCGCCGAGGCGACCTGGTGATCCACATCAAAGTGGTTGTGCCCGCCAAGATGACCAAGCCGCAAAGGCAGATCTTCGAACAGCTCTTGGACGAACTGCCCGCCGACAATACTCCGACTGAGAAGGGCATCTTCGAGAAGGTGAAGAACTACTTCGCGAACTAGGTGCTGGTGGCCGATGGTTTGACCAGTCATACTCTAGCCTGGGGCTAGCTTGAGCATGAGCAGTCTGGAGAAATTATGCCCTTGACCGATTTTCCCTAAGGGCAGGCTTGACGCGGCCCGAGGCTGGAAGATGGCTTTTCGGAAGGCGGCCCCTCACGATTGTGGTCAAATCGGCCTTTCTTGTGCCTCCAATACCCTAACCGCTTGCATATGAATGGCTTGGGCTGGTAGGTTAAAAATGGCAGGATTAGTCATCGGCACTTTTCAGGCCGGCTACCAAAACCGGGAATCTTCTGGCCGCGTAAGCTCATCTCGACGGAGACGCAGCTTGCCTAGGGTTTAGGAGTCAGTTTCTTGAGTATGAAATTTCGCTCGCTTTTTAGCCTCTTCTCCAGAGATCTGGCGATTGACCTGGGCACGGCTAACACGCTCGTGGCGGTTCGGGGCAAGGGTATCGTCGTCAACGAACCCTCGATCGTTGCTATCAACAAGAACAACGGGGAAGTGGAAGCCGTCGGGAAAGAGGCCAAAGAAATGGTCGGGCGAACGCCCGGCAACATCGTCGCCATTCGTCCTATGAAGGACGGGGTGATTGCGGACTTCAAGGTCACCGAGAAAATGCTGACCTATTTTATTCAGAAGTCGCATAACCGCAAGATGCTGGTTCATCCACGAATTGTGATCGGAGTTCCGAGCGAGATCACGCCGGTGGAAGAGCGGGCTGTTCGAGACTCCGCCTATCGGGCCCATGCCAGCGAAGTGCATTTAGTGGAGCAGGCGATGGTGGCGGCGATCGGAGCCGGGCTGCCTATTACCGAGCCCTGCGGCAACATGGTGGTAGACATTGGCGGGGGCACGACAGACGTCGCGGTGATCTCGATGTCGGGCATCGTCTATTCGCGCTCGGTACGGGTTGCCGGCAATGAGATGGATGAGGCGATCATCAATTTCTTGAAAAGGAAGTACAACTTGCTGATCGGCGAGCGCACCGCGGAACGAGTCAAGATTGAGATTGGCTCGGCCTACAAGCTCGACAAACCGCTCACCATGGAGATCAAGGGCAGGAACCTCATCGAAGGCGTGCCGCGAACTGTCAAAGTCAATGACACGGAGATAAGAGAAGCGCTTTCAGATTGCATGAATACGATCATGAATGCGATTCGCGTTGCCCTCGAGAGGACTCCGCCTGAATTGAGTGCGGATATCAGTGACCGCGGAATCGTTCTCACCGGTGGTGGCGGCCTGATACGAAACCTGGACGTGCGGATTCGGGAAGAGACCGGATTGCCGGTCTCGATTGCGGAAGACCCATTGGCCTCGGTCGTGATGGGAACCACCCGCATGCTCAGTGACTTTAAGCTGCTTCGCCGTATTTCGATTGAGTAGCCGTAAGCCGCGGTTTGCCGGACAGGCGGGCGAGCCCGGCCTTGGGGTTGCTGCCCGCGGGGGCTCTGATGAGCCGGCCTGAGAGGCAAGAATGCTTGCCCCGACGGCTGCGGATCGAAGGGAGCGGCGATTGTGCTTGAATTCTTCGCTCGGTATCGCAATGTGTCCGTGCTTGTCGCGGTCCTGTTTCTTCAGTTTGTTCTGCTTGGCTATCAAGTAAAAAGAAACGACGATGTTCGCGTCTTGCGTGTCTGGACAGTCGCTGCAATCACTCCAATTGAGATAGCACTGAAGGCTGTTTCTTCGTTCGTCACTGCTCCCTGGCAAGAATACGTCTGGCTCGTGGATACGCGCGAGCAGAACCAGCAGCTTCGTGAACAGGTCAGCCGGCTCAAACTGGAAAATCAGGAGTTTCGCCGCGCTTTGACGCGGTTCGGGCGGGAAGCCGAGCTCGTGGATTTTCAGACGAAAATTCTTTCGGAAAGCATTTTGGCGGAAGCGATTGGCCGAGGATCGAATCCAAACTCCAAGGAAATCTTTCTCGACAAGGGGTCCAGGCACGGCGTGAAGTCGGGCATGCCGGTCATCACCCCCGATGGCATTGCGGGGAACGTGCAGGCTGTCTACGGCGGGGCCTCGCTGGTCCGGCTCATCAGCGACGCGCACGCCGGAGTCGGAATCGTTCTGGAAGATTCACAGACCCGCGGCGTGATGAAAGGAACGGGCTCGGGCGAATGCCGTATCGACTACGTCGGCGATGAGATCGCCGTTCGGGTCGGGGAGAAGGTTTTCACCTCTGGAGATGACCGCATATACCCCAAGGGACTAGCAGTGGGCGAAGTGACAAGGCTGGAGCAGGGAACTGAATTCCAGCGAATCTACGTGCGGCCGTTCGCCGCCTTGGATCGTCTCGACGACGTGCTGATCGTGACAGCTGGCATCCACGAAGAGCTTCCAGAGATTCCGCGGCCGCAGCCACCCGAGTACCTGATGCCGAGTCCGTCGCCCAGCCAGGACGGGGCGGACTCAGGTGAACTCGGCAGGAACGCTCTCGAATCGAGCCAGGAAAGCGCGGCGACGGAGGGACAAGCGCCGCGGACGAAATGGCCCGTGCCAATGACGGACGCCGACCGGCTCAAAGAACGATATCGCGCGATCGGAGCGGCCCAGGGGCATCGCTTCGGCGAAGGCGAGCCAGGGACTCCCCCGCCGGACTTTAATATCGGACTCATCCCTTTCGTGGGTCCAAACGGCCAACCTGCGTCAGATCACACCGCGGCTAACCGGAAGCCGCCCGGCGACGACCGTCCGTCCGATTCTGAGTCGGCTTCCGAGAGTTCGATTGTGGACACCGGCGCAGGCGGTTCAGGTGGGGCAGGCGAGGCGGTTCAGAGTTCGGGTGAGCAATCCACCGAGGAAGCTCAGAGTACGCCGCCGACTCTTGCTCCGCAATGAAGACGTCCCTCTGGGTGAGAGCAGACCTGTGACACAAGCAGCCGGGAGCCCGGTCATGGCGCGAGATGTTGGCAGCTTAGGACCGGTCGGTTCCGTCGGAGCGGTCATCGCCGCTCTGGCCTTGCAAGTGTACCTCCCCCAATACTTGGGTTTCATCGGCAATCTCGATCTCCCGCTGCTGGTTGCGATTTACCTGGCGCTGATGAGCCGCAATGTGATCGTTGGGCTGTTAATTGGAGCCGCAATCGGGCTGGCGCAAGACAGCCTGACGGATGGCTCGGTGGGAGTGTTTGGTATTCTCAAGACGGTGATTGGCTACCTTGCTGGGACAATCAGCCTGTTCATGGAGGTCGACCATCCCGGTGCCAGAAGTGTTCTCGTCGCGTTATTCTTCCTGATTCATCAAGTTCTCTTCTGGATCGTGGAGACGGTGTTACTAGGAAATGAAATCTCGATGCAGCCCGTACTGACGTTGATTCTGGCAGCGGCCCATGCTGGGCTGGCTCTGGCGGTTTTCAGTTTATTGGATCGCCTTAAGAAAACGTCGTGAACCTTTACTCCAGCAGCAGGAAGAAACCCGGGCACTTGCAGGTTGCTGTCTTCCAGTTCGTCTCGGCGGCTGTTTGCCTTTGGCTGCTGTCGGGTTTCTGGCAGTTGCAAGTGCAGAGTCCTGATGTTTACGCTGCCCGAGCCGAAAGAAACCGGATCAAATCACTCCCGCTGCTAGCTCCGCGGGGGGAAATCATGGACCGCGACGGCCGAATTTTGGTCGACAACAGTCCGACATTCAAAGTTCTTCTTTCGCGAGCCGCCATGCGGGAAGAAAACCTCCCGCTGATCGCCGAAGGATTGAACATTCCCTACGAGCAGTTGCGCGCTCAGCTTCGGCGGCTGCGTAGGTCGAATGCGCCAGAGTACCAAGCGGTCATTCTGAAAGAAAATCTGGCTCCGGGCGACATTGCGTTCGTGGAGTCCCATCGCGCGGAGTTCCCGGAACTGGAGCTGATCCGCTCCCCAAAGCGCTTGTATCCCCAAGACGGTTTGGCTTCGCACGTTGTCGGCTACGTTGGTGAAATCAGCGATGCCGAACTCGAGCAGCTTGAGTTCGCACTCTACGAACCGGGGGCCGAGGTCGGCAAGGCGGGCATCGAACGCCAGTACAACGACGTCTTGAGCGGGTCGGACGGACGGCGGGTCGTGGTAGTCGATAGCTTGGGCCGGGAGCGGGAAGTGAGAGGAAACGTCGAGGCCAAACCGGGCCGCGGCATCCGCTTGACGATCGACCTCGACCTGCAAGTGGTCGCCGAACTGGCGATGGAAGGCAAGACAGGTGCGGTCGTTGCTCTCGATCCCAGAAACGGCGAAGTTCTGGCACTTGTGAGCAGGCCCAATTACCTCCCTAACAAATTCGTTGGCGGGATTAGCGTGGAAGACTGGCGGCAACTCGCAAACGACCCCCAAAAACCAATGCTGAATCGGCCGATTCAGGCGCAATTAGCGCCAGGGTCGATATTCAAACCGATCGTTGCGCTGGCCGCCAATCGCAATCCGGTAGTCGACATGGATTTTAGTGTTGTCTGTCAGGGGGGAGCGTTTTTCTATGGGCGCTACTTCCGCTGCCACAAGAGGGGTGGCCACGGCCGTGTCACGCTTCATGAGGCGCTCGTGCAGTCTTGCGATGTTTATTTCTATACGCTGGGGAACCGCCTGGGAATCGATTCCATTGCAGAGACTTCCATGCTGGTCGGTTTCGGTGAGCCCACGGGGATTGACCTGCCTCATGAAGAAGACGGAACGGTGCCCTCGACGGGCTGGAAACTGCGGTTTTTCCGCGAAAAGTGGTACGCCGGCGAAACGATTTCGGTCGCCATCGGACAGGGAGCGCTTACCACCACACCTTTGCAGATCGCGTCGGCGATAGGGGGACTGGCGATGGGGGGTGAATGGCACCAGCCGCATTTGGTTCCCCATGACGAAATGCAATCGATACGTCAAGGTTTTCAGCCGCCCGCGCCCCGGCGTGCCGAGCTGGACTCAAGTGCTGTCCGGGAAATCGTCAGGGGGTTATGGGGTGTCGTCAACGAAGCGGGCACGGGAGTGCGCTCCAGAATCCCGGGCTACGACGTCTGCGGCAAGACGGGCACCGCCCAAGTTGTATCAAGGCAATACGCCAAAGAACACGATGTGGAAGCTTCGAAGGACAACGCTTGGTTCGTCGGATTCGCACCCTGCGAGGCCCCCGAGATTGTGGTCGTGGCGCTCCACGAACACGGTGAACATGGCCACCTCGCCGCCCCGATTGTCAGGGATGTCATCAAGGCATACTTCGACAAGAAGCAGCGGACACGCTGGACCCAGCGGAAAACCACATCCGCGCCCGCACAGACGGCCAGCAACTTTTCGATGCTGGCGCCGCGGAGGGTGAGACCTTGATCCGGCACTACTCGGCTCGTGATTTCGACTGGGTCCTTCTCGGGATCACGATAGCGATCACGATGCTCGGTTTGCTGGAAATTTACAGCGCAACACGCAATACTCCCTGGCAGGAGGCCCACGTAAGGCAGATCGTCTGGATCGGTCTGGGCCTGATCTTGCTATGGGTCTTCTCCGCTATTGACTACAACATTTTGATCCACCATGCACTGACCTTTTACGCTATCGCCGTGGCTCTGTTGTTGTTGATCATGGTTCTAGGCCAGGTCATCGGCGGCGCGCGGCGCTGGCTTCTCTTGCCTGGAGGAACTACGCTGCAGGTCTCTGAGTTCGTGAAAGTGGTGCTAGTATTACTGATGGCAAGGTTTTTTTCGGCCCTGCATCCAGAACGTGTTTCCGCCAAGAATCTGCTGAAGATCGCAGGTTTGTTCGCGGTGCCCATGTTTCTGGTTGCTCGGCAGCCGGATTTGAGTACGGCCCTCAGTTACGCACCGATTCTGGTCATGGGTGTGTTTGTGGCGGGGCTGCGCTGGAAGTTCGTGCTGGTTTTGGCGCTGGCAGGCGCTTTGATCCTGCCGCTGGCGTGGCAGTATTTGCAGCCTTATCAGAAGGAGCGGCTGATTACCTTCATGGATCCGGAACGGGATCCGCGCGGTTCAGGTTATCAGCCGATCCAGTCAAAGATTGCTGTGGGCGCGGGCGGTATTTGGGGCTCTGGATTTTCACAGGGCTCACAGACGCAGCTAAGGTTCCTGCCGGTTCCGCATACGGATTTCATTTTTTCCGCCTATGCCGAGGAGACGGGTTTCGTCGGGGTCACTGTGGTCATGGCATTGTACTTCGCGATATTGATGAAGATCGCCGGAAACGCTAAAACCTCGGCCGATAGCGCGGGGATGTACATTTGTATGGGCGTCGGCGCGTTATTGTTGTTTCATTTTCTGGTGAACATCGGTATGGTCATCGGACGAATGCCGGTCACCGGTTTGCCGTTGCCGTTGATGAGCTACGGCGGGTCGAATTTGCTGGCCACGTTTATGCTATTGGGCTTGGTGAATAATGTCCGGCTTCGGCGGTTCACCAACTGATGGTTTTTGACGGCGGGTGGATGCCCGCTGAGTCTGATCTGCGGGTCCGGGCAATTTTTGCCGGGTTCGATTGATAATATAAAGAGTAGATGGGAAGGATGCACGCCCTGAGACCGCTGGAGCGGAGGGCAGTCCTTCGGCTCCGAAGCGTTGAGCGCAACTTTACGTGGGCGCTCCGCTTGGCGGCTTGCCAAACGATTTTTCGAACTTGCGCAGAGTGCAAGTAGTCTGAGTTTCATTTGAGACATCGCTTCGCACATTTCGATGACGCGCGAGAGGCCGCTTCGCTGGAACCGAACGACTGAACCCCAACTGATCCGCCCGGCTCTCAGACGCCCTTCCCCACGGAGGAATCTCGTGTCGAAAGAGCTTATCGTCCATTCGTCACAGCATGAAACCCGGCTGGCCATCCTGGAGGAAGACCAGCTTGTGGAACTTCACGTCGAAAACGAATCTCAGCACGCCCTGGCCGGCAGCATCTATAAAGGTCGCGTCACTCGCGTCCTGCCGGGAATGCAGTCGGCGTTCGTCAATATCGGACTCGAAAGAGATGCCTTTCTCTACGTGTCTGACTTCTTCGATGAAAGTGACGAAGAGTTCGACCAGGTTTCGGTAACCCCAGCTTCGGCGGGCAAAGGGAAGCCCGACGAGGCTTCCGAGCTGGCAACGGTTGAGGCTAGTGGCGCCGCGGCGCCGCAGAACGGTTCGACACAGGAAAACAGTTCGATCCAACAGGACGGTTCGACACAAGAAAAGGGTGTCAATACCGAAGACAACAGGTCCGGCAGGCGAGACAGGAGGGGCCGCCGGTCAAGGCGCCGCCGGGGAAAAGGTTCTTCCGGGTTCCCGACGGCCAAGTACGCTGACGTCGGGGCGGAAGAGGAGTCTAAGGAGGCCACGCCGGCGGCAGGGGAAACCACGGACGAGGCTGACGAGACTTCGATCCAAGACTTAGCGGCGGAATCCGGTTTCGTCGTTCTCCCTGGTGAGTCATTGGCGAAGTATACCGATGACCCGGCCGAGATAATCTCCGATAGCAGCGAGGAAACTGACTCTCCGAGCCGCGGCCGTGAGGAAGCGGCAAGCGACGAATCTTTGACTGGCAGTGATATTTCCGCGCCCGCGGCGGTCGAGTCACCGGCAGGAAGCGACGACGACTTAGAGACCGCTGTCAACGCCGGCCGCGACGAGGTGCAAGACCTCGGTGACGAGCTGGGCGACCCCGCGGAGGCAAGCGAACAAGACCTCGTCGTCGGCTCAGCGACTGAGATGACTGTTGAGGAGGACGAATCTCCGTCTTTCCTCGACCCGGATCCCGACTCGCAACGGGTAGAGCAGTTGATCGCGGAGCCGGAGCAACAACTCGAAGAGGCCGATCGCGCCGAGAACACTCCGGAAGATTCGGAAGTAGTGGAAGCCGCGGCTGCCACAACGGAAACCGAAGCAGAAACCGATGATGTCCAGCCGGAGGATGAAGCGCCCGAGCCTCAGACAGCCGAACTGCTTTCCGAGGAGGAAGCCTCCGGGAGTACCGCGGTGGCAGCTCCAGGTGAAGCAGACGAACCGCCTCAAGCCCTTGAGGCCGGCGACGAGCACCACGCTTTCCCCGGATACCCCGGCCTGCCGCTAGCTGACTCGGACGAAAGTGAGGACTCGGGCGAAGGCAAAGCCTCCCCCTCGATCAGCGGCGGCGACAGTGACGAATCAGCGCCCGAGTCGTCAGACTCGGCTGACAACAGCGGTTCGCGCCGCGAAGCGAGGGTCCGAGGAGATTCGGGATCGTCGAGCTTCGTTCACCGCCGCGGCCGTCGCGGACGCAGGCGTTCGCAACGTCAAAGGAAAGAACCCGAAAAACAATCTTCGGGAGACGCCGCTCCGGCAGCCGAATCAGGAAAAAGTAACGGAGATTCAGGCCGAAAGATTAACGATCTGCTCGCCAAAGGTCAGGAGGTGCTGGTCCAGATCGCCAAAGAACCCCTCGGCAAAAAAGGCGCCCGCATCACCTCGCATATTGCCCTGCCGGGCCGCTTTCTGGTCTACATGCCGACGGTGGATCACATCGGTGTCTCACGGAAAATTCCATCCGATAAGGAACGAGTTCGCTTGCGAAAAATCGTCCAGACCCACCGCACCGGCATGCCGGGCGGCTTCATTGTGCGAACAGCGGGCGAGGGAGTCAGCGAAGAAGACGTTCGCGGCGACATGCTGTTCCTCTACAATCAGTGGCTCGACATTCGCGACCGGTCCGACGGCAGTCCGGCGCCGGCCCTGCTGCACCATGACGATGATGTTGTTGAGCGGGTCTTGCGAGACCGCGTCGGGGAAGACTTCAAAACCATCTGGGTGGACGGGGAATCGGAATATGAGCGAATCCTGCGGTTTGTGGAACGCTTCCAGCCCGATCTGCTCAAAGGCGTCAAACTCTACACACGTGGCAAACCGATGTTCGATCAGTTCAACATTACGGCGGAACTGGCGAAAGCGATGCGTCCGAAGGTATGGCTGAAATCCGGGGGCTACATCGTCATCAATCAGACCGAGGCGCTGGTTGCCATCGATGTCAACACGGGCAAGTATGTCGGCAAGTCCGACCGGCTGGAAGATACGATCGTCAACACCAATCTCGAAGCTGTCAAGGAGATTGTCCGCCAGCTTCGGATTCGCGATCTTGGCGGCATCATCGTCGTCGACTTCATCGACATGGAAGACCGCTCGAACCGCCAGCAAGTCTTGGCCGCGATCGAGAATGATTTGAGAGCCGACATGGCTCCTTCCAAAGTTCTGCCTTTCAACGAATTCGGACTGGTCGCCATCACCCGCAAACGAGTCAAACAGTCCCTGGAGCGGGCGCTGTGCACACCGTGTCCCTATTGTCACGGCTCGGCCACCGTGAAGTCGGTGCAAACCGTGATTCAGGACATTTTGGGCGAAGCCAGAAAAATGGCCACCTCAAAAGAGCCCACAAAAGACATCACACTTCGTGTCAACCAGGAAGTTGCCCGTAAGCTGAAGTCGCGTGACAACAACTATGTTCAGGAGATCGAACAGATCATGCGAGGGCACGTCCTGGTCCGCAGCGATGTCTCGCTGCACCGCGAGCACTTCGATATCGGTTAGCGTTCGCGTTTCCCGCGAGTGATGGTCCAAGGGCGCGGCCGGCCCGCGGTTACTTTCGTTGCATCTGATCGGTGCTCCGCTCTCAGGCGTCAATCCCGGCCTTCGCCGCCTTAGGAAATCCCATCGCCGGACTCCTAGCTTAGCTTCTTGTGCCGGAAAGCAGCTAAGTTCACAGTCCCCCAACCGTGCTCTTCTTCAGGTTGTATTGAAATGCGAACTGCAGCCGGATCGTCTGGCCGGTGAACGCCTTTGGAAGCGCGGGGAACGGATTCGACGCGCTGATACCAGCGACTGCAGCACGATCCAGCGAAGGAACCCCCGACGAAGAAGCGATGACGAGTTTCGGCACCGATCCGTTCTTTCCGATCGCAAACTGGATTGCCACTCGGCCGCGGTTCATGCCCAGCCGGGCGCTTTCGGGAATGACCGCGTGCCAGTTCCGCCGCACCGCCGCCAAAACCTGAATCAGATAGGACCGGAAATCGACGCCCTTGGGATCGCTGATCAACTCCAGGTTGCTTCCCGTATTGCCGGGTGAAGGGGGAAGGTAGCCGCCCAAACCGCCGGTGCCGTAGCCATCCCCCACCCTGGGGCGCCCCGAGGCGCCCTCTCGCATCTGCCGCAAGGCGCCCGCAGTGATGTCTCCCGTGCGGGCGCTCAACTTGAGACTCCCCAACTGCATCGGCCCTTCCCGTCCCGGGCTGGTCGCGCTTGGATTCTCGAGAACGAGCTTTGGCTTGGAGACCCGCGGCGCGCGGGGCACGGGAAGTTCATTGGGACGCCGAATCCGCGCCAGGGTCGTATTCGGCCGCAGCTCGCCGGGATTTGGGCTCCGCGCGGCGGGTATTTCCACCTTGGGTTTCTCCGTCTCGGGTGGCTCAGGCTGTGTCGGCGCTTGCTGCTCCAGTTCCTGTGGCTCGGGTTCGGGAACTTCAGGTTCAACACTTTCAGCGGGTTCCGGCTCAATCGGTTCCGGTTCGGGAGGAGCCGTCGATTCAGCAGTTTCAGGAATGACTAGCAGAGGCATGGCTTCCTCCGCCGGACCGCTAAACTGGGTGGCCGCCGGCCCCTTGTTGGGGTCGGGCTGAGTCAGTTCGGCCAGCTCCTGGGGCGAGGGAGCAAACAAAGTGGCGGTGGGCCGGATTTCGTGGCTACGCAGTTCGAACGACCTGTTCGATCGGCCAAAGGGTTGAGTCAACAACAGCAGGACCCAAACCGCGTGGACAGCCATCGATCCCACCCCGGCACGGCGCCAATTCGAAGTCGAAGTGGTATCCCAGTCCAGCAGCAGATCGGGGCCGGGCTCATCGGCTGAGGTGCTGCCGGTGACCGGCTTCGAAAACGAGGCTTGAGTTGAATCACGGCGGAAGTCTTCCCAAAACTTGGCTGCCGGCGCATACTCCTCAATCAGCAGTTGGAGCAAAGGCGCCTCGCCTGGCGATGCCATCGCGGCAGACGGTGGGTTCTTCGCCTGCTCGGATTGATGGCGCTTGTACTCAGCGAGCCAGCCCTTCCTGAGAGTGGAATAGTTCTCGAGGAGGATGTCGAGATCGGGGCCGTCCTGGGCGGCTGGCGAAACTCGGTTTATCGGCGGATCCAGTTGACGCTTTTGAGGCGAGGAATCCCCTCCGAAGTGCTGAAAGCGTTTGTCGTACTCTTCCAGCAGTAAATGCGGGCCAGGTTCTTCGCCTTGTTTAGGTTTCACTGATCGTGAGCAGCCAGCGTTGCGGTTACAATGCTCTCGTGCCGCTCCATTTCCTCTCTTATTCTAAGCGCAACGCCGAGTGCGTTTCGAGCTTGCCGGCCGGTTACCCGAGGCTGTCTACGGGTTTGAACAGACTGCAGGAAAGATTCGATCTGCCGGACAAGGGGCTCGCCTTTAGTAACCGGCAGTTGGCGAAATGCGATCTTTTGCTGTTCATCCACGGCACAGATGACACCATCTTGACGTGTGTAGTCGATCGAAATGTACTGGCGAGGCTGGAAGAAACGCAGTTTGCGGATCTTTTCAACCGAGGCGCGGCTGGCCGTGAGATTTGCCACACAACCGTTCTCGAACACGATTCGAACGCTGCTGATATCGGGTTTCGATGACAGCACGGCCAGCCCCGTGGCCTCGAGCCGGGTGATCGGACTGTCGACCATGCTGAGGATGATGTCGAGGTCGTGAATCATCAAGTCCAGCACGACATCGATATCGAGGCTGCGTTTTGAAAACAGGCTCATGCGGTGAACTTCGAAAAACAGCGGCAGCGTGGCCTGCTCTTTTGCCGCTTCGACCGCGGGGTTGAACCGCTCCAAATGACCCACTTGCAGGATGCGCCCGTTCTCGTTCGCGGCATGGACCAAGGTGTCCGCGGCATCGAGGCTCGGAGCGATCGGTTTTTCGACGAGTACGTCAATTCCAGATTCGAGCAGCGATACGCCGATTTCGCAGTGGAGGGCCGTCGGGACCACTAAGCTGACCGCCTGTACGCGTCCCGCAAGCTCATCGATGGAGGTCAGCGCCTGGCAGCCGAACTTCTGGGCAACGGCCTCGGCCCGCTCCCGATCTGAGTCGACGACGGCAACCAGCTCGGCGGCCTCGGAAGAGTTGAGAACACGGGCGTGCTGCTCACCGAAAGCGCCAACGCCGACGACAGCAGTTTTGACTCGCGTCATTTCACTCCAACGATGGAAATGTCCGCCTCGTCCGCCAGCTCCATCAGTTCGGCGCGGTCAATCAGTAAGGTCTTCCCGGCCTCGAGAGCCAATGCAGTGGCTTTCGCCTGTTGCATCTTCTTGATCGTCGTTGGGCCAATGACCGGCACATCGAAGCGCATGTCCTGCTTGGGCTTGGCGGCTTTGACAATCGTGAGATTACGGCCGTTGCTGAATTCAGCCGCGCGCAGAATCACGGCGTCGGTTCCTTCCATCGCTTCGACCGCCACGCAGGCCTGCTCGCAGATGACTACCGTCTGTCCGATATCAAATCCCGCCAACGCTTGAGCGACCTGCCGCCCGTAGTCGATATCGGCCTGCTCGTCATCGGTGGGACTGCGTTTCGTCAGCGGCCCCTCGGCCGCCATCGACGGTCCCAGAAACTGAACCGAGTCGAGCAGTTCGATCCCTTCGTCGGAAAGAACACTCGCTACCGCCCCGATCAGCGAATCGGTGTTCTTTTGTGGCAGCGCGGCCAACAGCTTGAATAGTTTCCAGTCGGGCCGAATCGAGGAATAGATCCGCGCGTGCTGCACGCGGCCGGCCATGATGACTTCGCTGATTTGCTCCTGTTTGAGGATTTTGATCAGCTTGGAAAGTTCACCGAGAGAAATCCAGTGGCAGCGGTCGGCCAGCTTTTCGATCTCGGGAGAAGCTTCTTCTTTGATCGCCACCGCGACGACTTCATGCCCCTGCTCCTTGGCTGATGAGAGTACAAGTAAGGGGAATCGTCCGCCGCCGGCAATCAAGCAGCATTTCACTTGACGACTCCGCGGCTCGAGTTGCGAATAAACTCGACGACACGCTCTACGTGCTCTTCGCTTTCCACTTCTTCGGCCACTTTCTCGAGCGCCTGATCGGTGTTCAAGCCGGACTTGGTCAATATTCGGAAAGTCTTGTGCAAGCGCTGGACTGCCTCCGCCGAAAAGCCGCGGCGCTCGAGGCCGACCTTGTTGACGCCGAAAGTCCGCGCGCCGCGTTCGGTAACCACCAGTGCGTAAGGCATCACGTCTTGCGTGATCACACTGTAGCCGCCGATGTAGCAGTGTTCCCCGATCACGCAGAACTGGTGTACGCCGCTATGGGCGCCGACAACCGCGTAATCCTCGATAGTGACGTGCCCTCCGAGTGTTGAGCCATGCGACAGGATGCAGTGTGAGCCCACGTGACAGTCGTGCGCCACATGCGCGTAGGCCTGAAGCAGATTGTCATCGCCCAGCGACGTAAGAAGCCCGCCGCCTTCGGTGCCCCGATGAATCGTGACAAACTCACGAACAAGATTGCGGCTCCCGATTCGCGTCTCGGACCGCTCTCCTTTGTACTTGAGGTCTTGAGGCGCCACGCCCACCGTCGAGTAAGGGTGAAAGACATTGTCTTCCCCGATCCAGGACGGGCCTTCGACAAATATGTACGCAAGCAGGCGACTGCGCGCGCCGATTTCGACATCTTCCCTGATGACGCAGAACGGTCCGATTTCCGCGCTCTCATCGATGCGGGAGCTGGGATGGACAATGGCCGTGGAATGAACCGCCATCAAAAACCCGGGCCCGCGATCGTAGGGGAGCGGCTGCGTCCAAACGCATTCAGACCGACGCCGGGAAGGGAGTGTGCAAAGGGCCTCCCGCGAGTCCAGCCTTCTTGACGTGGCGCACGCATTCCTGCGTGCCGTGTCACCATTCCTGGCGACATAGTGGCGCGGACAATCTTGTCCGCGCTTGGCGGGCATTTCTGTCCGCCCCGTGCCAGCAGCCTGGACTGCGAAACCCCTCGACCCCGCATCATGGCGATGGCTCGCGGCTCCCGGCGATGAGGGATTTCTCCGCTACTTGGCACATCAGAACCGCCTCAGCAACGACCTTCCCATCAACGGTCGCCAGGCCCTTCATCTTGGAAACCGTGGCCTTTCGTTTCACCAGCTCCATCTCGATGCGCAGTTGATCACCCGGAAAGACCGGCCGCCGAAACTTCGCGTGTTCGATGGCGGCGAAAAGCACCAGCTTGTCCTTGAGCTGACTGGCCGCGTCCGGGACGGAACGCATCAGCCAAACCGCGCCGACCTGTGCCATGCATTCCACGATCAGCACACCGGGCATGACGGGGAAGTCGGGAAAGTGCCCCTGGAAAAACGGCTCGTTCGCTGTGACATTCTTGATGCCGACAGCCCGCTCCGCATCGATATGCTCGATACGGTCGATGAGCAGCATCGGAAAGCGATGCGGAATCAACTCGCGGATCTGGTGAATGTCGAGCATTGTTCGGTTGAGCGGTTTATCCGTTGAGCCGTTGACGGCCGGGCAGAGGCGTGGACGGCATTCCACGCTCAGCCAGTGGATAACGGACCGCGCTCCTTCATCGCGACCGCGTCTTCATCCCGTCCAACGTGTGGACCTCTTTGGTTGCCGCTCGTCCGCGTCAGGAAAGGCGTATTATAGCAGCGTTGTTCCGTTTTTCCGTTGAGGAGTTGAGCCGAACGGCGAGTGCCAACCAAGGGCTGTGCAAGTCCACGGGGCTGGCGCGGCTCAACGGCTCAACGGAACAACCGCTGAACGGAATGGACCCCATACTCCACTACACTTCTCAACGACTGCCCGCCATCATCGACTGGATTGGCAACCTGGTTCGCATCGAGTCGCCCACTCACGACAAAGCAGCCGTCGACCGGGCGGTCGAATTCGTCGCCGATCACCTGGCGCCGGTGGCAACAGTCAAGCTCCACCGCCAAACAGAATTCGGCCGGCACCTGCGGGCTGAGTTCAAACTGCCAGGCCGAGCCAAGAGCAGGCAAGTTTTGGGACTAGGACACCTCGATACCGTTTGGTCAATCGGCACCCTCGCAAGAATGCCTTTCAAACGCTCCAAAGGGCGCCTCTGGGGTCCGGGCGTCTTCGACATGAAGTCAGGAGTCGCGTTCTTCGTCTTCGCGGCGGAAGCGCTTCGAGAGCTTGACATTCCTTGTAAGAGCAAGTTCGTTCTCCAACTAAATTCCGATGAAGAAGTCGGCAGTCCTACTTCGCGCCGTTTCACGGATCGCGAGGCCCAGCGCAGCAGCGCCGTTTTGGTGGCCGAGCCGGCCTGGGGGCTCGACGGCCGCGCCAAGACGGCTCGCAAAGGCGGGGGCACTTTTACCCTGCGAGTCAAAGGACAGCCCGCGCACGCCGGTCTCGACTTCGCCGCCGGCGCCAGCGCGGTGTTAGAGCTCTCCCGGCAGCTCCTGAAAGTATCCGAGTGGACCAACATCGAAAAGGGTGTCACCGTCAACCCCGGTGTAGTGCGTGGCGGCACGGCTTCGAACGTTGTGCCCGAGGAAGCGTGGGCCGAGGTCGACGTCAGAGTTCCCCGGCCGTCGGATGCTACCCGGCTCGAACGCAAGTTCCTCGGCTTGAAGCCGCAAGACCGGCGTACCAGTTTGACGGTGGAGGGCGGACTACGGCGTCCTCCGCTCGTGCGGTCTCCCGGTGTTGGGCGCCTGTACCGCCTCGCCCGGAAACTGGCGGCGGAGTTGAGCGTAGAACTAGGCGAGGCCCATGTCGGTGGTGGGTCCGATGGCAACTTCACCGGGGCGCTCGGAATACCGACGTTGGATGGCCTCGGCGGAGTAGGGGAGGGAGCTCACGCCCTCACCGAAAGCATCCTGATCGGCCGCATCGCCGACCGCACCGCGCTCCTGGCAAAGCTCATAGCGGCCTGTTGAGTAAACAACTACCGGCTCAGGGTCGGCGGCTTCGCCCGCAACTGGAACTTGCCTGAGGCATGAACTGCCGGGACAGAGCCGCGCCCGCAAGGGTTCGGTCGACTCTGGCAGTGAACGCATTCCGGTGGCGGCCCCGACGCACTGGCTACCCTCGACCGCACCCTTGCGGGCGAGGCTCTGTTCGAAACCGCTCGGAGCGGAGGAACCGGGGGAGACAGCTCTCCCTACAGGGTTGCTGCGTCGATTTGTGTTTACCGGGAGATCGTAAATTGTTCGCGGGCGGACGGCCCGCCGGGTCAATGGTCGGCTATGCTCGAATACGGCTACCGAAATCCGTTCCGGATCGAATTGAGAAGGTTCCGGTGGAATTGGCAAAGCTTACCGTCAGGCGCGGGGTGGCCGCATTTCTGACAGACGCCAGCCGTCTCGCTACCATATCGAGCCTGATCGCGGCCGTTGCGAGGACCTGCCGATCGACCCTTACGATTTCTCTGGTTTTTCTTTTTGGGTGGCCGGGGAGGCTTATTGCCTTCCTGACCCCCTGTTCGTCGCTGTTGCATATATTAAACGAAGGGCCTGCCGGATCATCGGACCGTAG
>Ga0310123_10000213_pt1 | contig 52273 bp, 28 predicted proteins | sample CB6_AW_1057_MG_FD_203505 | JGI IMG/M metagenome (GOLD analysis project Ga0310123, IMG submission 203505) | Marine microbial communities from Western Arctic Ocean, Canada - CB6_AW_1057 | ecosystem: Environmental > Aquatic > Marine > Oceanic | place: Canada: Western Arctic Ocean | collected... | reverse complement strand
GGCTCAAGCGAGCAGCTTCTCGACAACATCACCTGCGACGTCTGTCAGGCGGTAGTCACGGCCCTGGAAGCGGTAGGTCAGTTTCAGGTGGTCCAGGCCCAGGAGGTGCAGCACGGTGGCCTGCAGGTCGTGGACGTGGACCTTGTCCTTGACCGCGTAGTAGCCCAACTCGTCGGTCTCACCGACCGTCGTGCCGCCCCGGATGCCGCCTCCGGCCAGCCACATCGAGTACGACTCGATGTGATGGTCTCGCCCGAGCGTGTCTCGGGGTTCACCCTGCGGCGTGCGGCCGAACTCGCCGCCCCAGATCACCAGGGTCTCTTCGAGCAGCCCACGTTGCTTGAGGTCCTTGACCAGTGCGGTGGCCGCCTGGTCGATCTCGGCACAGCGTTGATCGAGCGGTTTGCCGAGGTTGGTGCCGGGGTTGCCGTGGTGGTCCCAGTCGGTGTGGTACAGCTGCACGAAGCGGGTCCCGCGTTCGACCAGTCTCCGAGCCAGCAGGCAGTTGCGGGCAAAGGACCCCTGGGCGGGGTCGACTCCGTAGCTGTCGAGTGTGTGCCGGGTTTCTGCTGAGAGATCCATCAGGGCCGGTGCGCTGGATTGCATCCGGTAGGCCATCTCGTAGGTGCCGATCCGGGTGGAGATTTCCGGGTCGCCCACCTGCTTGAGCCGCAGCGCGTTGAGTCGATTGACGGCTCGGACGAACTGTCCCTGGTTCTTGTAATCGATGCCTTTGGGTGAGGAGAGGTTGAGGATCGGGTCGGCGCCGTTGAGGAAGGGGACGCCCTGGAACTGGCTGGGCAGGAACCCGTTGCCCCACAGCGGCGTCCCGCCTCGTGGGCCTCGCGGCCCCGAGTGCATCACCACGAAGCCGGGCAGGTTGCCCGACGGGCTGCCCAGGCCGTAGGTGACCCACGAACCCATGCTCGGGCGGCCGAAACGGTTGAAGCCGGTGTTCATGAACAGCTTGGCCGGTCCGTGGTTGAATACCTCGGTCTTGACCGTCCTCACGATCGCCACGTCGTCGGCGATCGAACCGAGATGGGGCAGCAGCGAGGAGATCTGCTGGCCGCTGTCGCCCCATTGCAGGAACTGGCGGCGGGTGCCCAACAGCTTGGCGTCCTTCTTGATGAACGCGAACCGCTTGTTCTCGACGTAGGAGGGCGGGATCACCTTGCCGTCCATCTGCTGCAGCTTCGGCTTGTAGTCAAACAGCTCGAGCTGGCTGGGGCCTCCGGCCATGAACAGGTAGATCACCCGCTTGGCCCTGGCCGCAAAGTGGCCCTTCTGCGGAGCACCGGGTGCGCCGGGAGTGGTTGGGGCGGCCTGAGCACCCGAACCGAGTTGTCCGTCAGAGAGCAGGTGGGCCAGGCCAAGGGAACCGATGCCCAGGCCGGCATTGCCAAAGAAATGACGTCGCGTCTGTTCGCGGACCAGCAGCTGTTCTTCAACGGACGCTGGCTGCGTGTTGTCTGAAGGCACCATCGGACTACTCCCTGGTGATGAATTCGTCGAGATTGACCAGCACGCGGGCGACGGCCGTCCAGGCGGCCGCCTCACTGGCATTCACTCCAACCGGCCGCCGGGCGGGGGCGACCATGTTGGCACTGGTGTCGGATTCGGAAAACCGCTTCCGCTGGCTTGCCAGGTACTCACTCAATGCCACCAGTTCCTCAGCGGTCGGTTCTCGCGACAGGCAGGCCCGGAATCCGAACCGCAATCGCTCGTGGTCGGGAGTCGGCGCCTCGACCAGCATCCTCAGCGCCACGCCCTGGGCCATCTCGAAGAAGGCCTCGTCGTTGGCGAGTGTCAGGGCCTGCAGGGGGGTATTCGAGCGGCTGCGGCGGGTGCAGGTGGTGGTCGCGTCGGGTGCGTCGAAGGTCGGCAGGAACGGGTAGGGGCTGGAACGCCAGAAGTAGGTGTACATGCAGCGGCGGAATCGGTCCTCGCCCTGGGCCTCGGGCCACGACTTCTTCTGCTGGGTCAGGATGTAGATGCCCTTGGGCTGAGGCGGGTAGACGCCGGGTCCGCCGATCTTGTCGGAGATCAGCCCCGAGGCGACCAAGGCTGTGTCGCGGATCGTCTCGGCCGACATCCGCATCCGCATCTGTCGAGCCAGCAGCCGGTTCCTGGGATCGCGCTCGAGCAACTCGATGCGGGTCACCGAGCTCTGGCGGTACGTCGCGCTGGTGACGATCAGCCGGTGCAGGTCCTTGACCGCCCAGTCGCGGCGGATGAACTCGCTGGCGAGCCAATCGAGCAGCCCCGGGTGCGAGGGCGGGTCGCTCTGCAGGCCGAAATCGTTCTCGGTCTCGACGAAACCCAGTCCGAAGAACCGTTGCCAGTATCGGTTGACGGTGACGCGGGCGGTCAGAGGGTGTTGGGGTTCGAAGAGCCAGTTGGCCAGGTCGAGACGATTGCCGAATTTTCCTGAGGACTTCATTTCCGGCAGCACCTCGGGCACGCCCGGCAGCACGTGGGCTCCCTTGCGGAGGAAATCGCCTCGGATGTGGATGTGGGTCGTGCGCGGCTGTTTCAGCTCGCGGAGGACCATCGTGGTGGGGATCGCCTTGTTGAGATCTGTGAGTCGTTTCTTGAGACCGATGACGGTATCGGAGAGTGTCTTGCGGCCGCTGTCGGTTCGGCGGTAGGCGTCCACGAGTTGGGTCTGCTGAGCCTTGGACCTCTTTTCTCGTGGCGTGCGGGCGATGGCCAGGATCGGGGCGGGGATCTTCAGGTCGGCGGGGTCCGCGCCGCTGACGGAGATGCGGAAGCGGCCGACGAGGTAGTTGGCGGTCTTGCCGAGGTGGGCCATGCTGAGCACCAGTTTCGAGCCACCTTTGTTCACGATCGGCTTGGCGGGGAAGAAGATCGCCTGGCGGTTGACGTTGGGCGAGCCGGTCTTGGTGTTGATCGACCAGCCGGTCTCGGGCTTGCCGTCGATCGCGTTGCTGACCGGGTGGCCTTCCTGTGAGTGGTCGGCGGCGGCGGCGGCGATCGGGACCGGCGTCGGCTTGGCTTTGCCGGCGGTGGCTGCTGCGGTGGGTGCTGCGGTGAGGGTGATTTCGCTGAGAATGAAGTTGCCGTTGTCGGCTCGGCCGGGACCGTTTTTCGGCAGGCTGTCGTGCGTGAGCGTTTCGATACGCACGGCGGTGATCTTTTCGAGCGTGGTGTCGAGCGTGATGGTGTAGGTGTCGTTGGCCGGGACGCTGAAGTCGACGATCAGCGAGTTGTCGTCGAGCCGGGTGAGGACGGCTCCTTTGGCGGTGGTCCACTTGGTCGGCTTGAGCATGGTGAACGAGCCGGCGTTGATCGAGGCGAGTCGTTTTTCCCAGTCGGGCATCCCGGCGGCGAATGAGGTGTCGTGCTGGGCCAGCGGCTTTTCGGCTGCGGAGATCGCGGCGGCCAGTCGGGTCTGTTCGCCGGCCTGGTCGGGCGAGGGGACCGAGATCTTGGGCCCCTTGGCGTTGGCGTCGTTGTTGTCCTCAGTGCTGTTGAACACGGCGAACAGCTGGTAGAAGTCGCGTTGCGAGATCGGGTCGAACTTGTGTGCGTGACACCGAGCACATCCCACGGTCAGGCCCAGGAAGGTGGCACCGGTGGTGTTGACTCGATCGACGACCGCGTCGACGCGGAACTGCTCGTCGTCGGTCCCGCCCTCCTGGTTGATCAGCGTATTGCGGTGGAACCCGGTGGCGACCTGCTGATCGAGTCGAGCGGCGGGCAGCAGGTCTCCGGCGAGTTGTTCGGTGGAAAAGCGATCAAAGGGCATGTCGTCGTTGATGGCACCGATGACCCAGTCGCGGTACTTCCAGATCGAGCGGGCTGCGTCGATGGTGAATCCGTCGGAGTCGGCGTAGCGGGCCAGGTCGAGCCAGTGGCGGCCCCAGCGTTCGCCGTAGCGTGGCGAGGCGAGCATGCGGTCGACGAGTCTTGAGTAGGCACCCGGTGCGGTGTCGGCCAGGAAGGCATCGACCTGGTCGGTCGAGGGGGGCAGTCCGAGCAGGTCGAGGCTGAGTCGGCGGATCAGCGAAACCCGGTCGGCTGCGGGCGCGGGCTTGAGTTGTTCACGGTCCAGCCGTGCCAGCACGAAGGTGTCGATGGCGTTGCGGACCCACGCGGGGTTGCTGATCGCGGGCAGTTTGGCTCGGACGATCGGCTGAAACGACCAGTGTTCGCTGCTGCGTCGTCCTCCGACGATCACCTCGTCGGCGGGGTACTTGCCGCCCTGGACGATCCATGCTCGGATCAGTGCGATTTCGGCGGCCTGCAGCTGGGGTTTTTCGTAGGGCATCCGCTCGAGGTCATCGTTGCCGGTGAGTGCCTGAAACAGCAGGCTCTTGTCGGGCTGACCCGGCACGATGCCGGCACCGCGGTCGCCTCCTCGAGTGGCCAGTCGGCCGGCGTCGATGCGGAACCCCGACATCGACTTCTTCGACCCATGGCAGCCGTTGCAGTGCTTGGCAAACAGCGGCTTGATCTGTTTCTGGTAGTCGATCTGCGGCTCGGCGGAGTTGGTCACCGACGTGTCGGCGAGCACCGATGCGGAGGCGAGCAGCGCGAGGAAGAGGGCTGATCGGCGGGGCATGGGGGGCTGGTGTCGGGGTGGGGGGTGGGTGGTTAGTTGGGCTTTCATCGTATCACCGGTTGTGATCGCTGGGCAACCGGGGCTAGGCGCGATGTGGTGGGTAGAGGCGATGCGGGCGGCAGACCTGCCGCCGGGGTCTGACGCCCCGCCTTGAACAGGTTGTCAAATTCCCGCTTGGCGGTCCTCAGGCGGGGGGCCTGACCCCTTCTCGTGTGGCGACCACTGTGTGAGCAAAGGGGTCAGGCCCCCCGCCCTTGGGTGGCATGGGTTGAGTTGGACGGTGGATTGGGGCGGGGCGTCAGACCCCGGCGAAAACGTGTGAGGAAACGTGTGGTGAGAACCGTGTGAGGAAAGGGGTCAGGCCCCCCCGCCCTTGGGTGGCAGGGGTGGAGCTGGGCGGTTGATCGGGGCGGGGCGTCAGACCCCAGCGGATGTGGACCTAGTTAGAGGAGATCGGAGTTGGCTGCCAGGAACTGCTCGGCCCAGCGATAGTGATCGAGCAGTCCCTTGGTGGGGCGGCCCATCAGGTGGTAGGCGGCCCAGAGTGCTTCGATCGAGGCCAGCCCGCCCTCGGGATCGTCGAAGATCTTCGAACTGCGAGGGTACGCAGTCTGCAACCCAGGCAGGCTCCTCACAGGCAACTCGGCGTAGCCCGGTTCCATCCCTGCGGTGAGTCGCCAGGTACCGTCCAGGAGCAACAGGCCCCCTGCGGCATCCTCGGGACCAATCACCTCTCCGCCCATTCCCAGCCGCACGTAGCCCTCAAGCGGCTCCTCGCCTCGCTCAGGAAACGTCCAGAACACGAACCCCTCGCGGCCTCGCAGCGGTTCGAGCGAGCACTTGCTGCGTCGTTCGCGGGGGTGCACGACGCAGATCGTCGGCGGTGACAGTCTCACCAGGCCGGACGCCGTGCCGCTCACTTGCCGTCTCCACCGCTCTTGAGCGACCGAACTTTCTGGAGCGTCTGTTCGAGTTCCTGTTCCAGCCGCGGCACATCGGCCGGGTCGTCGGGTTGGGCTCGGGCTCCGGCGAGTTGAAGCTGGAGGCTGTCGAGTTTCTTGCGGGCGACGGCGAGCTGTTTCTTCTGCTTGCGATTGAGACCCATCGGGTGCCGTTGCCTTTGTGCGATTCGTTGCCGCTGGAGGGGGTGGGTCTGTAGAGTGATCGATTCGGACATCGATCACACAGGCCCGGAGCGCAGTCTAGCAGTGTCTGAGGAGGTGAGCGAGATTGTGGAGGCGGTGGGCCGAGCGATGCTCGGGTCGAGCTGTTACCGCGTGGTGCTGAGTCGGCGTCGGGGAGACCGGCCCGAGTTGGCCGAGCGGGTCGTGGTGCGGCCGGTCGAGTTGGCCGATGGACCACGCTACCAGTTCACCTCCGAGACGCACCGGCAGCAGACTCATGAGAATCTCGAACCCGCCGCCGCGGTGGTGCGGATCGGCGAATGGTTTCCCGAGTGCTACGGCGACCTGCACCTGTTTGGTTCCGAGGAGGATGTTTCGGCACGAGTCGGGCGGGGGGGTCGGTTGAAGGTTCACCGCAAGCCGGCCACCACGCTGCCGCCTGAGTCGAGTTCACACGATCGCACCAAGCAGCACCTGCTGCCTGATGGGCAGAAGTGTGCCTTCCTTGAGGCGATCGGGGTGATGACCTCCGAGGGACGCGTGAAGGCGTCGCGGCAGGCGAAGTTTCGCCAGGTCAACCGGTTCCTGGAACTGGTCGACGACTGTGTCGGGTCGCTGCCCAAGGAGGGTGACCTGCAGGTGGTCGATTTCGGCTGCGGCAAGAGCTACCTGACGTTCGCGTTGTACCACCTGCTGACGGAGCTGCGTGGCCGCGAGGTACGGATCGTGGGGATCGAGCGTGAGGCGGAGGTGGTGGCCGATTGCCGGGACGTGGCCCGGAGGCTGGGATGGGATGCAATCGAATTCCACCAGGGTGAGATTGCCGACTTCCCGCGCGATGTTTTCGCTGAGGGCGGTGTTGGCGGTGTTGGCGGTGTTGGCGGTGGTGGCAATGAAACTCGAGTGGACCTGGCGGTGTCGCTGCATGCCTGCGACACGGCGACCGACGACGCCCTGGCCCGAGCGGTCGGATGGAAGGCGGGTGTGATCCTGGCGGTGCCGTGTTGTCAGCACGAGTTGGCACCGGGGCTGGCGATCGAGGAGTTGTCGTCGGTGCATCGGCACGGGATCCTGCACGAGCGACTCTCGGCCCTGGTGACTGACGCGTTGCGGGCCGAGGCGTTGGAGGTATGCGGGTACCGGACCGGCGTGATCGAGTTCATCGACATGGAGCACACGGCCAAGAACGTGCTGTTGCGTGCGGTGCGTCGCGAGCCGGGCGAGGCGGACGAGCGACGACGGCGGGAGCGGGCCGTGGCGTACCGGGGATTGAGAGGGATGCTGGGGCTGGAGACGTTCCGACTGGAGGAGCAGTTGGAGGCGGAGCTGGGCGGTGAGTTCGCCGAGCGATTGGGGGCAGACGCGGGGGGCTAGCCCGCCTGCGGCGGGTTGAAAACCACAAGTTTGGGGATGGGACGGGGTCTGATCCGCCTTCGGCGGACCCACAGAAAGTCCCGCTCCATCCAGAACGGCACGCAGGCGGGGCCTGACCCCTTTTCAACCAGCACTCATTGCAACTCGAAGAAGGGGTCAGGCCCCGCCTGTGAAACGCGACAGGTGGAGCAAACCCCGTTGTGGGCGGCGTCTGACCCCAGGGTCCGAGTTCTTCAACGGGCTGCCAGGGGTCCGTTTGAGCTCAGGACAGGCACCTCCGCCCTGCTACGGGCGGGGCTGCGGAGCCAGTCCCCGGGCTAGCGTCCGCGGCGGCGTCTGGATCGGGAGGCGAGGTAGCGGCCCAGGGCGGTGATGTAGGGCTGGCTGGTCGTCACTCTCTGGTAGTCGACGTCCTGGCCGGCGGCTCCCTGTTCCAACCGGGTGCAGAAGCGGTTGAAGTGGTGCAGGTAGCGTTCTCGGACCCGGTGCGGATCGACCAGCATGCGTCGCGAGGGCACTTCGAGGTCGCGGAACTGCGTCGGTCGCGAAAACGGAAAATCGACCTCCTCGGGAGCCACCACGTGGAACAGGATCAACTCGTGACGCGCGTGGCGGAACCGGGCCAACGCCTTAATCAACTCGTCGGCCTCGTCCAGGAAGTCGCTGATCACTACCACCAGGCTGCGGCGTGGCAGGGTCGGCAGGACTTCTCCGAGCGATTCGGCGACCCCCCCGGCAAATGGTCCTGATGCTTCGTCGGTTGGCTCGAGGCCCTCGAGCGTGTCGGTGACCTGGGCGAAGAGGGCCTGCTGGGTCGAGGGGGCCAGGCGGGTGCGGACGTGGTCGTCGAAAACCGTCAGCCCGACCGCGTCACGTTGAGCCAGCAGCAGGTAGGCCAGCGACGCGGCCAGCTGGCGGGCGTAGTCGAACTTCGACAGCGTGCTGTCGCCGTAGGCCATGCTGCCCGAAGCGTCGACCAGCAACTGGCAACGCAGGCTCGTCTCGTCCTCGAACTCCTTCACGAAGTACTTCCCCGTCTTGCCGTAGGCCCGCCAGTCGATGTGACGGATCTCGTCTCCGGGGTGGTACGGCCGGTGCTCGGTGAACTCGACACTGGCACCCTTCATCGGGCTCTTGTGCTGACCCAGGATGTCGCCTTCGACCACCAACCGGGCGACGAGGTCGAGCCGACCGTACTCGGCCAACGCCGTCGGATCGTCGGTCGAGGGGGTCGAGGAAGTCACGGCCTGGCCGGTTCGATCGGGGCGAGAGGGTGTTGGTGTTGAGGAGTCGGTGCGTGGCATCGGATCGGTCCGGCGTGGCGCGTTGTGGCGTCGGTCGCCACGTCAGCGGCGGTCGGACTGTAGGTGGTGAGAGGGTCGTGACGGTTTCTTCAGATTGCGATAAGTCGTGTTGCGACGGGGCTGTAGGACGAATTCCAGGACTTTGATCAAAACAAACTGAAAAACCCCATCTTGACAAAACTGGATGCCGATTTATAGTGGCGGGTCTCGTCAGTTCACAAGATGTAGGTGTTCTCGGACTCCAGTCCCCTATACCTTGTGGTATTTGAGTCATCAAAAACGGCTCAGGTATTGTTCAATTTCACACTTCCGTAGTCCATTTTTCGTGACTTTTCGTCGTTCGACCGACCCTGTGGGGGGGGGGCGATTGGCGGGATTCCCGAGTCCGGCAACTGGAGAGAGACGCTACCAAGAAGGGGTGCATGATGCACGAAGCGAAGGGTATTGAAGAGCAAGGACGTTCGAACGAGTTGGCCCAGGGGCGGGTCGGAATGAAACCGGGGTTGGGTGAGAACCTGGCCGAGGGTTCAGCGGAACATCGGGACAACGGAAACGGAGATGGAAACGGCAACGGGCACACGGATCTCGAGCAGGCGACGGGCAAGGCCCTGGCGTTTGTCTCGGAGTTCTGTCCGGCCGACACGGATCCCTTCGACACGGTCGAGTGGGATTTGCGTACGGCGTCGATCAAGGACGAGAGCGGCGGCGTGCTGTTCGAGCAGGTCGACTGCGAGATTCCGGTCGACTGGAGTGCGTTGGCGACCAACGTGGTGGTCAGCAAGTATTTCTACGGCGAGCCGGGCACAAACGAGCGTGAGACAAGCGTCCGCCAGTTGATCCAGCGGGTGACTCGGACGATCGCCGACTGGGGCAAGGCGGACGGATATTTCGCCAGCGAAGAGGACGGCGAGCGGTTCTACGGCGAGCTGGCTTGGCTGTGTCTGCACCAGTACGGCGCGTTCAATTCGCCGGTCTGGTTCAACGTCGGCCTGTACCACCAGTACGGCGTGGGCGGATCGCGAGGCAACTACCGATTCGACACCGAGACGAAGTCGATCCGTCGTCCCGAGACCTCCTACGAGTATCCTCAGGCGTCGGCCTGCTTCATCCAGTCGGTCGAGGACAACATGGAGGACATCATGCGTCTTGCCACGAGCGAGGCGATGTTGTTCAAGTTCGGCTCGGGCACCGGCACCGATCTCTCGACGATCCGCAGTTCTCGCGAGCGTCTCTCGGGCGGCGGAACCCCCTCGGGTCCGTTGTCGTTCATGCGTGTCTACGACCAGATCGCGGCGGTGGTCAAGAGTGGAGGCAAGACGCGTCGTGCGGCGAAGATGCAGAGTCTGAAGGACTGGCATCCCGACGTGATGGACTTCATCCAGGCCAAGGCGAAGGAGGAGAGGAAGGCTCGGACTCTGATCGAGAGTGGCAAGTACGAGGCCAACTTCAACGGCGAGGCCTACAGTTCGATCATGTTCCAGAACGCGAATCTCTCGGTTCGCATCAGCGACGAGTTCATGGAGAAAGTCGAAGCCGACCAGTCGTGGCAGACCCGTTTTGTGACCGACAACTCCGGCGACGGTCCCGTCTACCAGGCCGCCGAGATGATGCACGAGATTGCTCAAGGCACCTGGTACTGCGGCGACCCGGGCCTGCAGTACGAGACGACGATCAACCGTTGGCACACGTGTCCCGAGACCGGTCCGATCAACGCATCGAACCCGTGTTCGGAGTACATGTTCCTGGACGACACGGCGTGCAACCTGGCGAGCATCAACCTGCGGAAGTTTGTCGGGCCCGACGGCTTGTTCGACGTCGCCCGGTTCCGCCAGGCGGCTCGGATCTACATCACCGCCCAGGAGATCCTGGTCGATCGTGCCAGTTATCCGACGCCCTCGATCGCCGAGAACAGTCACCTGTTCCGGCCTTTGGGCCTGGGATATGCGAACCTGGGCAGCCTGTTGATGTCGATGGGCATTCCCTACGACAGCGACACAGGCCGGGGCATCTGTGGCGCGATGACGGCTTTGCTCAACGGCGAGGCGTACCGCACGTCGAGCCACATCGCTTCGAACATCGGTCCGTTTGCCGGCTACTCGGAGAACAGCGACTCGATGCTGAGCGTGATGCAGATGCACCGCGACGCGGTGGAGTCGATCGACGATGCGTGTCCGACGTACCTGAAGGACGCGGCTCGTGAGTGCTGGGACGAGTGCCTGGTGACGGGTCGTGTGCACGGGTTCCGCAACGCCCAGGCCACCGTGCTGGCACCGACGGGAACGATCGCCTTCATGATGGACTGCGACACGACCGGCATCGAGCCGGACATCGCCTTGGTCAAGTACAAGCAGCTGGCCGGTGGCGGGATGATGAAGATCGTCAACCGCACGGTGCCCGAGGCTTTGGAGATGCTGGGTTACGATCAGACTTCGGTCGAGTCGATCGTGGCCTACATCGACGAGCACGAGACGATCGAGGGTGCCGAAGCGCTGAAGGCCGAGCACCTGCCGGTCTTCGACTGTGCCTTCACTCCGGCCAACGGCGAGCGGTCGATTTCGTGGCAGGGTCATGTCGGCATGATGGCCGCCGCTCAACCGTTCCTCTCGGGCGCCATCTCCAAGACGGTCAACATGCCCGAGGATTCCACAGTCGAGGAGATCCAGGAGGCGTACGTGGAGGGATGGCGACTGGGCTTGAAGGCCCTGGCCATCTACCGCGACGGTTCGAAGATGAGCCAGCCTCTGGCGACCAGCAAGGAAGGCGACCGTGCCGACGGGGTACCTGGCCCGTCCCGGCGTCGTCTGCCAGCCACTCGGCAGTCGCTGACTCACAAGTTCTCCGTCGGTGGCCACGAGGGCTACATCACCGTGGGCCTGTACGAGGACGGGGAACCCGGCGAGTTGTTCATCACGATGGCCAAGGAAGGGAGCACGATCGGCGGGCTGATGGACACCATCGGCACTCTGACCAGCATGTCGCTGCAGTACGGGGTCCCGCTGGAGGCTCTGACCAGCAAGTTCAGTCACATGAGATTCGAACCGTCCGGCTGGACGGGCAACCCCGAGATTCCCAACGCCAAGAGCGTGGTGGACTACATCTTCCGGTGGCTGGGAATCCACTTCCAGCCGGGATATGGCGAGCCGAACGGTGCGGTGCCGATCGCGACTGAATCGGCCGCTTCGGGTGCCGTCACCTCGGTCGCCTCGATCGCCGACATCGAGCAATCGGTGGCCGAAGTCGTTGCGGCTCACGCGGACCTTGGTGCGGCCGCCGTGCGGAGCCAGCAGTTTGCCCAGTTTCAGGTCGATGCACCTGCCTGTGACAGCTGTGGAGCGATCACCGTTCGCAATGGCAACTGTTACCTGTGCCACAACTGTGGAAACAGCATGGGATGTAGCTGAAGGACCGGCGAGTCTCTTGCAACGGGCACCCCGATCAATGGAACGATCGGGGTGCCTTCTTCTTATGGCAGTCCCCGCAGGGACACAAAGCGAGAACTTTGCCGATGACGACTCCGAAACTGACGATCGACGGCCAGGTCGAGGTGCCGCTGGTGTTGACCCAGCAGGACCTGGCCGGTTTTGACTCATCCGAGCAGGTGTTGGACGTGAGTCGTTTTCATCCCACCCGCAGCGGTGACGGCGTGACGCTCGAGTCTCTGCTCTCACGCGTCATTCCGACCTCAGAGGCCAGCTACCTGACACTGCACGCCACCGCGGACGACTTCGCGGCCAGCGTGCCGTTGGAGCCGATTCGCGGCGAGGGGATCCTGGTCTACAACGTGGCGGGTCAGCCGATGACTGCCGAGCAGGGTGGTCCGTTCCGGTTCCTGATCAAGGATCCTGCGGCATGTCATACCGACGAGTTGGATGACTGCGCGAACGTGAAGTTCGTGGACCGGATCGAGTTGACTGCCGGGCCGGGCCGTGATACTCGACCGACCGATGATGCGGAGCACGAGGAGTTGCATCGTGGCGAGGGCGAGGGACTGGCTTCGTAGGTGGCTGTCTTCTTTGTGGGTTTGCGGTGGCTGGCTCTGGGCGGTGGCTGGTGCAAAAGGGGTCAGGCCCCGCTTGTGGCGGACTTTCAGTCCACCACAGGCGGCGTCAGACCCCAGGCTAACAGTCCACCACAGGTCCGCCGCAGGCGGATCTGACCCCTGCCTAGTTCCTCAACCCCAGCAGTCGGCTCATCTGCGGGTTGGCGGCGTTGATGGCACCGAAGCGTGGTTCCAGCGAAAGGTGGAATCCGGCGGCTCGTCGGCTGTTGTCGTAGCTGGCTCCGAAGTGGACCAGGAAGTCGCCGCCGATGCGGGTCAAGGTCAGCGACTGTCCCTGGCTGCGGTCTTCGGCGAGGTCGTAGGCACTCTGCAGGGTCGAGACCCACTTGGGGCTCATGCGGTAACTGAGTCCCGCGGCGAGGATCTGGCTGTCGATCCCTCCACCCTCAATCTGCCTCAGGTTGGCAAACAGAGTGCCTCGAGCCGTCCGCTGGCTCAGCAGACCCACGTTCCACATCCGGGGTGCGTTGTCGAAGAGGTCCAGCGTTGCGTCGGCCAACAGCGTGGTACGGTCGCTGAGGTGCCAGCGGTAGGCGGTCCCCAGCAGTCCGAAGTCTTCACCGAAGTTGTCTCGATCGGGCCTGGGGAACCAGGTCGCTTCGAGGTCGAGTGTCATCCAGTTGCGGATCTGTTCTCGGCCCGGAGCCCCCGTCTTGGTCTGCAGTCGGTGCCGCCATGCCAATCTCAGGGCCTGCTGGTCGGCGACCAGTTCGTGCCACGGTGCGGTCATTCCCAGTCCGATCCCGCTGCGGACTCCGAAGCTGCGGGTGTCGAAACCACTCGGCAGCGAACCTGCGAAGCTGTTGGCCAGCAGCCGGTAGCGGAAGCGTTCCTGTGCGTTGTCGTCGATCGGGTTGTACTGGGGGATGTCGCCGGGGCCTCGAGACGTTTCGGTCCAGGCGAGGTCGGTTTCGAATGTCATCTTGTGGGCCAGCCCGTTGAGTCCGAAGATCGAGCTGCGGATGCCGGGGTCGATCCGTGTCATCGAGAGACTGCCTCGCAGGCCCGTGCTGAAGAGGTGCCGGTCGATCTCGGTCCCGGCCATCCCCTCGCTCCAGTAGGCACTCTCGGCCATCACGTACGGAGTCAGCGGCGCCGGTCCCAGCATCAGCGGCATCGAGAGTTCGTGCCGCGACATCAGCACGGCACCACCCACGTCGGCGGAATGGGCCAGTGGAGCGAAGACATCGTTGGGGTCCAGCGGCGCGTCGGCTGGTCGGAGCCTGGCGTAGCCGGCCGAGGTGTGCGACGACCAACTGAGTTCGGGCAAGCCGATGATCCCGTGGGCCAGGGGTTGCGAGAACACAAACAGGTCGCCTCGCGGCAGCCACTCGGTCGTGGTCTCGAAGTCGTTGATCCGCGGCTGGGCCAGCAGGCTCCAGGCCGTGCTGTCGCTGCGTTGTTCGAGGTACAGCAGCGTGTCCTGGTCCTTCTCTCCGTCGAACTCCTGTTCGTAGTACTGTTCGAGCAGGTTGCGATCCGAGACAAAGCCGAATTCGCCTCGGACCGTGAAGTCTCCGGGCAGTTGGTGTTGGTGAATCAGCCGGCCACGTCCGCGGTGGGGCGAATCGAGTCCGAGTGCTCGTCGGTCTCGACCGAGGTTGTCGAGTCCGCGGTCGTGCAGGTACGCCGCGTTGCTCCAGCCGCTGACATCACCAGCGAGTCCCAGCAATCCGTCCTGTCGATAGACCAGCCCGCTGCCGATGCGGGGTCCTCGATCGGTGTAGTAGTCTGCCTGCAGCGTCCAGTCGACTCCCTCGGTCGGTTCGATGTCCAGCAGCGTGAACAGGCTCCAGGTGGTTTCGGCCTGGAACCCGAAGATGCTGTCCTGCCGGAAGTTGATTCGTCGGAGTGGAAAGTTGAATTCGGTGACGGGTGCGCCGAGGTTGGGTGCGAAGAAGACCGGGGTGTCTCCCAGCAGCAGCGTGTTGTTCTGTGAGGTGATCCAGTCGACGGTGTTGTCGGTGAGTGGATGGGCCGGTGCACCGAGCCAACGTGGGAGTCTGCGTCGATCGAGGAAGACGTCGCTGGCCTGGAGCCGATAGCCGGGTTCTCCGAAGGGGCTGGTCGAGGCCCATGCGTTCGTGGCGTGGAAGTTGTGGTCCCCCTCCTGCCGGATCTTCTCGGCCCGGATCCTCAATGGCACTCGGCTGCCGGGGATCTGGACCAGGAGGTCGGCATCGATCATCAGCGCCCGTCGTTCTCGAGCGTCGTAGAGTGCCCTGCGGGCGCGCACGACGTGGCCTCCCTGCCGCAGTTCGATGTTGCCCTCGAGGTAGATCTGGATGCCCTTGTTGACGGCCTGCAGGAGTTGCGAGGAGACGTCCTGATCGTCGCTCATCTGCGCCCAGATCACGGCTCGGTCGGCCGAGAGATCGACGGTGCCGCTGCCGAACAGCGACCCGGTCTTGTTCGTCTCGACCTGGTCGATCACCAGGTTGATGCCGCCGGTGATCACGAACACCTTCTCGTTGGGAGTGGTCCCTGTTGCGGTGTCGGTGGTGACGCTGAAGGGTCTGTTGGTCCGAGGAAACAGTTGCACCCTCCGGACTCGCTTTTGCGGTTCGCCGCCCAGCGGAGCCGGGACGGGAGCAGCAGCGGCGGTGGGTCCGGGCTGGTAGGCGGCCAGTTGGGGACCATTGTCGGGACGCCGTTGCCTGTGTGCGGCACCGCGGCGATACAGCGGATCCTCGGCCAGCAGCGAGGGGGTCTTCTGGGGGCGGGCGATGGTGACGGTGGGGGGGTTCTCGGTGAGTGCCAGGCTGTGCAGCAGGACCGGACGGCTGTGAGTCTGGTCGGGGCTCTCGAGCCGGACGTTGTCTTCGAGATAGACCGAGATGCGGATCCCGGTTTCCGGGGCCCGTGCCCGGCTGATCCAGGCGATTCCCTGCCCGGCGGTGATCACGGTACCGGCCTGTCGGATGGTGACATTGCGCCGAAGCAGCACGACGCTGGGCAGGACACCGGGACCGCGGGCGGGGGTTTCGAATCCGAAGTCGGCTGAAATCGAGACGTGGTCGGGGGCCGCGACCGGCTCATCGCTCCAGGTCACCTCGGGCAGCGCGATCGCGAGAGTGACCACAGCCGCGACGAGCCGACGCCACGGTGGTGCGACGGCAGAGTGCGGGTGGCGGCAAGAGAGTGCGTCGGTGGGCGTCCTGCCCGACACGCGGGAATCCGATTCCTGGAGGCACAATACCGGAGCGGCCGCCGCCGGAGGATGGCTCGAGAGGTGAGCAACCCGGAGGAGGCGGGGAGTTTCCGGAGTGGACCCGTGTCGCGTTGAGCACGGGGGGCGGGATTATAGGTCCGCATTTTCCGGAGTGTCAATAAGCCTCCGCCGCGGCCGTTTCCGACTCCGCCTCTCGGGCAGGCTTCCCGCAGACTCCCACCGTCCCCAGCAGGAACACCACCGGCATCACCGGGGCTCGCATCCGCATCGTCGACCAGAACACCACGTGCACCAGTGACAGCGCGAGCAGCAACAGCAGAGGTGATTGCCAACCGCGGTGAGCTGTCCAGGGCGCGCGGCACAGCCCGACCAGCATCGCCACAATCGCGGCGGCGTACCAGGTGGCGACGGCCCACTTGAGAGCTGTGGGCCAGGCCGAACCGGGTGCGGATTCCAGCGGCCACGGTGTCCAGAACCTCAGCACACGCAGCAGACACGCCCTGGCAAACCCACCCGGGTCGTCGGCGGCATGTGCGAGTGCCAGGCGGTACATGAACCGGTCACGCTGACGTTCGGCCTGGATGCCACGAGGCGGGGTCGGCAACCGGGCCTCGAGGCGCTCACGCCATTCACCGGGTCGATGCCCGGGATCGGACGTCTTGTCGTTCCAGGTCGTACCCAGCGGTCGTCGCACCACCTGGTCATAGAAGTCCGGGTTGTTGCCCAGCAGCAGCGTGTAGCCTCCATGGGTGCTCGTCAGCACGGGGGTTCCCGAGACGGCCAGGTTGCGTCCCAGCCACGGGCCGATACACAGCGCGATACCGGCGAGCGTGGCGGCGAGGGCCAGAGGGTGTCTCGATCGATCCGGCCCGGTCCGTTTTCTGAAGCGTGCGACGCCCGCGACGACGGCCAACACCGCGGCGAAGGCCCAGACCGAGGGTCGGCACAGTGCCGCGAGTCCAAACAGAATCCCCAGCAACAGTCCTCTTGAGCCCGACGGGGCGGCCGGCGACGTGACGACGGCCAGCACTCCCATCGCCAGTGCGGCAAACAGGGTCTCGGTCATCGGCAGCGTGGCTCCGACAACCAGCAGCGGATCGACGGCGACGGCCGCCGCCGGCCACCAGGCACGTCGGGAGAGTCCCAGGTGCAGGCCGGTGACAAGGGTCAGAGCGACCGTGGCGAGGCCCAGCAGCAGGTGCAGACCCGCCACCCCGACGTCACCGGCTCCGGTCCAGAGCACCGCGGCCAGCAGCAGGGGGTACAGCGGAGGTCGGTACGCGGTGGGGGTGCCGTGATCCGGGTGCGTGAACTCTCCGGTTTGAACCAGCCCCTGGGCCAGCAGCCGGTAGTGGTCGCGGTCATCCTGCAGCGAGTCCATCCGCCAGGCTGCCACCGGCACGCGGACCGCCAGCGCCAGGAGGATCACTCCCAGTAGAGGTAGGAGGTGAGAACGGTAGCCGACCACAGGGACTCCTGTTGGCTCCTCGGGCGGACCGCGACTATCCTTAGGGCCACTGGTGCCCACGGGCGGTGCCAGTCTAACCGAACTCCGCCAACGCGGGAGATAAGGCCGGGGATCGATGGACTCCAACGGGACTGGTCCCGACCATTTGCAGGACGCACTTCAAGTGCCACCCTCTCAGGACCCTCCGGTTCCGAGACTGTTGGCGATGGTGCTGCGGTACCGGTTCGCCCTGCTTGTGGCCACCGTCGTGGCGGCCCTGCTGGCGGTGGTCCCGGCCGGTCAGTTGAGATTCGACCAGTCGATCGAATCGCTCTACGCCCAGGACAATCCGCACCTGGCCGCGTTTCGTGCCAGCCGCGAGTTGTTCGGCGGAGACGAGTTCGTGATCGTCTCCTACGAAGACCCTCAGCTGTTTGGCAGCGACGACCCGGATTCGCCGTTGTCGAGTGAGTTGAGCGAGGAGGCGAGGCTGCGGATCGAGGCACTTGCCGAAGCTCTGAGCGGGGTCAAGGGAGTCCAGTCCGAGAGCACTCAGCACCTGGTGCGGGCGCTGGAACCCGACGGGGTGCTCGGCCGCGTGATGAAACGGATCAGCGGCCTGAGGCGACGCGTTTTGAAGTTGGTCGAGGGTGTCCTGGTGGGGGAGGACCGGCGGACGGTGGCGATCGTGTTGAGGCTGTCGCCGGCGGTTGGGGCGGAGGCGACCGCGGGTCGTGCGGCGACGTTTGCCGAGATCCGCCGGCTGGCGGCCGGTCACAACCCGGTGGCCCGGGTCGTCGGGGAACCGGTGCAGGTGCACGACATGTTCCGTTACGTCGAGCAGGACGGTCGGACGCTGTTCTGGTGGTCGCTGGGCCTGCTGGCGGCGGTGATCCTGGTGCTGTTTCGGAGTCTCCGCTGGGTCGTGCTGCCGCTGGCGGTTGTGCTCACCGCGATTCTCTGGACCGAGGCCCTGTTGGTGCTCAGCGGGATGAAACTGAGCATGGTCAGCTCGATGCTCAATTCCCTGGTCACGATCATCGGCGTCGCCACCTGCACTCACGTGACCGTGCACTACCGCGAGCATCGCAGCGAGCTGGCACCTCTGGAGGCGTTGACCCTGACGATGCAGCAGTTGGCTCCGGCGATCTTCTGGACGGGTGCCACCACCGCGGTCGGGTTTGGGGCTCTGCTGTCGAGCAGCATCAGCCCGGTGCGGAGTTTCGGGATCATGATGGGCCTGGCGACACTGCTGGTGCTGCTGGCGGCGCTGTTGCTGCTGCCCGGCGGGATCCTGCTGGGTCGACGCCTGGCGGACCCCGGCCGGGTCCCCGGCGAAGGTCAACTGACACGCGCGCTGCAGTCTCTGGCCCAAGGCATCCGCCGTCGCCCCGGGGGGGTCTTGATCGGGGTCGCGCTCTTGGTGACCGCGGCGGGAGCGGGGATGACGCGGCTGAGGGTCGAGACCGACTTCAGCGAGAACTTCCGCGCCGACAGCCCGATCCGGCTGGGGCTGGAGTTCTTCGAGACCAAGTTGGGAGGTGCGGGAAACTGGGAGGTCAACTTCCCGGTCCCGCAGGAACTGGACGACGAGCAGATCGCTCGAGTCGAGAAGTTGGCCGAGCGGCTTCGCAGCGAGGTGGCGGCACAGATGAAGACGATCGACGGCCGCCGACGACTGACCAAGGTCGTGCCGATCAGCGATGGACTCGAAATGGTCCCCCGCGTCCCGTTCCTCCTGAATACTCTCGAGAAGCGGCTCAGGGTACTCGATCGATCACAGCCGGAGTACGTCACCAGCCTGTACAACGCCGAGGCGGGCCGGATGCGGATCGTGTTGCGGTCGCTGGAGCGTGAGCAGGCTGGTGAGAAGCGGGAGTTGATCGAGCGGGTTGAGGCGATTGCGCGGGAGGAGTTTCCGGAGGTGGAGCCTGGTGAGCGGCCGGTCGAGGCGACGGGGTTGTATGTGCTGTTGACGTTTCTGATCGAGAGTCTGCTGCGGGACCAGGTGGTCAGCTTTGTGCTGGCGGCGATCGGGATCACGGTGATGATGGCCCTGGCCTTCCGCAGCGTGCTGGTGGGAGTGGTAGCCCTGCTGCCCAACCTGTTCCCGATCGTGATGGTGATCGGCACGATGGGCTGGATGGGACTGCCGGTGAACATTGCCACGGCGATGATTGCCAGCGTGTCGCTGGGCCTGACGGTGGATTCGAGCATCCACTACATCTCGGGTTTCCGCAGGGCGCGTGCGGCCGGAGATGACGTGGCCGCTGCGCTGGAGCGAACTCACACCGGTGTCGGCCGCGCGGTGGTGCTGGCCAACCTGGCATTGGTCGTGGGGTTCAGCGTGCTGACACTCTCGCACTTCATCCCGCTGGTCTACTTCGGGATCCTGGTCAGCGTGGCGATGCTCGGAGGGCTGGCCGGCAACCTGGTGCTGCTGCCGGTGCTGTTGGCCTGGGTCGAGCGTGACGAATGAGTGGCTAGCAGCCCGCTCATGAGAAAGAACTCGGACCCTGGGGTCTGATCCGCCTGCGGCGGACCCACAACGGGGTTTGCTCCACCTGTCGCGTTTCGCAGGCGGGGCCTGCCCCCTTCTTCGAGTTGCAACGAGTGCTGGTTGAAAAGGGGTCAGGCCCCGCCTGCGTGCCGTTCTGGGTGGAGCGGGACTTTCTGTGGGCGGCGTCTGACCCCGTCCCATCCCCAAACTTGTGTTTTTCAACCCGCCGCAGGCGGGCTAGTCGACGCTGTCCGAGTCGATGCGATCCTCGATCACGTCGACCAGAGCGTCGTGCTGTCCCAGGGGCGGTTTCAGTTCCCAGGTGACCTCGGGAAACCGCTCGGCCAAAAGGTCTCGGTGCTCGGCGAGGTGCTGCGAGGCGTGTCGGCCGGGCGAGAGGAAGAAGGGCAGCAGCAGCACCCGAGAGGCTCCACGTTCGACGCACAGCGCGCCGGCAGCGGGGATGTCCGGCTCGGCAATCTCCAGGTAGGCCGTCTCGACCAGGTCATCGGGCCGGCGTGTTGCCAGGGACTCGGCCAGCCAGTCCAGATCACGGTTGGCCGAATCGAGTCGGCTGCCGTGAGCGACGAGGAGGATGGCTGTGGTCATCGGGTGAGTCGGGTGAGTCGGGTGATTCGGTTGATTCGGTTGATTCGGTTGAGAGCGGGTCGGCTTGTTGACCGTCGGAATTGTCGCACCCTAGACTCGAATCGGCCAGTACCGGCTTCTCCTGTCCACCGCACTCTCGGCGACCTCCATGTCAGATGCTCCGATCACGATCGGTCCGTATGAGATCGAGTCCGAGCTGGGTGCCGGGGGAATGGGGACCGTCTACCGGGCGATTCACGTCGAGACATCCGAGGCAGTCGCCGTCAAGGTGCTCTTGGCGTCGATGGCCCGCGAGCCGGGGTTGGTCGAGCGGTTCCGCCGTGAGGTCGAATCGCTGCAGACGCTGACCAACCCTCACATCGTGCGTTTCCTGGACAGCGGTGAGCACGAGGGGACGTATTACTACGCGATGGAGCTGGTCGAGGGTGAGACCTTGACCCAGCGGCTGGGTCGGGTGAAGCGTCTGGGTTGGGAGGACGTGATCGAGATCTCGGTCCAGGTCTGCCGTGCGCTGAAGGCGGCTCACGACGCGGGCATCATCCACCGCGACCTGAAGCCGGGCAACCTGATGCTGACCTGCGACGACGTGGTCAAGCTGGCCGATTTCGGAGTGGCCCAGATCTTCGCCGCCGGCAAGTTGACCGCGACCGGCGGGATCGTGGGCACGGCCGAGTACATGTCGCCCGAGCAGGCCCAGGGTCGCAAGGCTCACCCCAGCAGCGATCTGTATTCGCTGGGCGCGGTGATGTACTGCATGCTGACCGGTCGCCCGCCGTTTGTGGGTCGCAGCACCGTGCAGATCATCCAGCAGCAGCGATACGGGCAATTCGACCCACCCCGGTCGATCGTCCCCGAGATTCCTCGATGGCTCGACGAAGTCGTCTGCCGGCTGATGTCCAAGCAGCCCGAGGACCGCTACCCCGACGCCTATGTTCTCGGCCTGCGGCTGACTGAGATTCCTCGCAAGCTGGCTCTGTCGCAGGGTGAACCAGCAGATCCCAAACCCGACGCCCCCGACGACACCACGAGTGTCTATCGGCTGGCTGATCTCGAGGATGATTCGGCAACCCAGGGCAGCGGTGACTTGACGATGTCGGCCACCGCCGTAACGGCCGACGCCTTGCCGCGGGCCGAGGCTGCGGTGGAGTTGGGGGGAGCGACGCTGGCCCGGGACCTGATGAAGATCGAGATCCAGCGGCAGGCCCAGCGAGGTCGCTGGAGTGGGTGGCTCAACAGCACGCCCGGGCTGATGGGGGCGCTGTTGCTGGTGGTGTCGATTGGAGCCTTGATGTGGGGGCTGGGTCGGATGAGTCCGGATCAGCGATTTGCCGAGGGTGTCAGGTTGCTGGAACTCGCGGATCCCGATTGGCAGACCGCTCGAGACCGGTACCTGGCTCCGCTGGTGGCCGAGGACCCTGCGCGGTGGCGGGACAAGGCGGCTGTGTACCTTGAGCGGATCGAGCAGTTGGAGGCCGAGTCTCGGTCACGGCCGAGCAGGCGATTGCAGGCGGGGGATGCGAGTGAGGTGACCCGGTTCCTGAGACTGGCTCGAGAATACAAGCGGCTGGGTGACCGGGCACGCGCGATTCGGATCGTGGAGTCGGTGCTCGAGTTGGTCGAGGGACAGCAGGGGTGGGAATCGGAAGCGGGGGTCGCACGAGGGCTGCTGAAGCAATGGCAGGGTGAGTTGGTGGGAGCCCCGAGCGACTCGAAGCTGGCGACCGGGGCGCTGGCACGGGCTCGCACGGCTCAAGAGGGCGGTCGGATTGAGGAAGCTCGCCGGGTGTGGCAGAGTATTGTCGAGTTGTATGCCGGGGACACGTCTGCGAGAGATGCGGTCGAGGAGGCCCGGCGGGGTTTGGCCGAGACCGAGGATGAACGCTGATGAACCACGAGCAGGGCGAGAGCGGTGAGAACGGCACGGGCGGTGAGCTGGACCTGAAGGCTCACATCCGCACGGTGCCCGATTTTCCGGTGCCCGGGGTCCGCTTCCGAGACATCACGCCGCTGTTGGCCTCACCCGAAGCGTACTCGGAAGTGATCCGCCGACTGGCCGATGCGTACCGCGAGGGGGGTGTGGACGTGGTGGCGAGTGTGGAGGCGAGGGGGTTCCTGTTCGGAGCACCGCTGGCCCTGGAGCTGGGAGCCCGGTTCGTGCCGGTCCGCAAGCCGGGCAAGTTGCCGCACGAGACCCGTTCGCACTCCTACCAGCTCGAGTACGGTGAGGACACCCTGGAGGTCCACACCGACGCGGTGAAGGCTGGTGACCGGGTACTGATGGTCGACGACCTGCTGGCCACCGGCGGGACGGTTGCCGCCTGCCGAAAGCTTCTGGTCGAGGCGGGTGCTGTGGTGTTGGGATGTGCGGTGGTGATCGAACTGCTGGGGTTGGGGGGTCGTGAAGCGTTGGCCGGGTGTGAGGTGACCACGTTGATGACCTACAGCGAAGACGAGTGACGTGGTGACGAGTGAAGACCGACTGCAGGGAGTTGTCCAGGAGTGCCAGGACATGATGGCACACGCCTGGGTGGTCCGTACGTTCGTGAAGCACAGCGAGGAGGTCGAGGATTTTCCCGAGCTGATGGGGATCGTGCGGGCGGTATTCGATACGTCGCGGGCCCTGGAGACCCGGCTGCAGGACCCCGCGGGTTACATCAAGATGCTCGGCAAGAAGATCGGCCGCATGCGCAGGGCGACCGAACAGTTTCGTCGCGATGCTCCGTTGGCCTCGACTCACACCAACTTTATCCAGGCGGTTCGATCGATCGATCTCTGCGTCAGCCGGCTCGAAGAGCTGCTCAGGGAAGCCAGCTGACGCGGGGACTGGCTCCGCCGCCCCGCCGGGGGCGTGGCTCTGGAGCCAGTCCCCAAGTCATCTTCGCGCGGTTGCGGGGGCGGAGATATACTCTTGCGGCCTGGGACTGAGAACTGCGTGTTGAGCGAGATGATCCGGTGCGGACGATCGCGGTGATGAACCAGAAGGGGGGCGTCGGCAAGACGACCACCAGCGTCAACCTGGCCGCAGGACTGGCCGCGGCGGGTCGGAGTGTCTGCCTGGTGGATCTCGATCCCCAGGCCCACGCTGCGCTGCACCTGGGCATCGAAGCTCCCGTGGGCACACCCAGCCTCTATGACGTCATGCTGGGTCGACGCACGTTGATCGAGATCCGTCGGCAGGTGGCCGAGTCGCTCTGGGTCATCCCCGGCAACGTGGACCTGGCGGGGGTCGAGAGGGAACTGGCCGCTGCGGCCGGACGTGAGACGGTGTTGCGGGACGCATTGAGAGAATTCGAGACCGGTTGCCGGTTGGACTACTGCCTGGTCGACTGCCCGCCGTCGCTGGGTGTGCTGACGATCAACGCTCTGGCGGCCGTCGGCGAGGTGTTCATCACCCTGCAGCCGCACTTCCTCGCCCTGCAGGGGCTCTCGAAACTGCTCGAAACCGCTGCCCTGGTCACCCGACGCCTGAACCGGGAGCTGAAGATCAGCGGGGTCGTGCTGTGCCTGTTCGAGACCGGGACGAGACTGGCCGCTGACATCAGTGACGATCTGGGCGACTTCTTTGAAGCCAGTGATCCTCAAGCACCCTGGGCCGGTGCGACCATCTTCGAGTCGCGGATCCGTCGCAACATCCGGCTGGCCGAAGCCGCCGGGTTCGGCCAGTCGATCTTCGACTACGACCCCGAGTGCAACGGGGCCGCCGACTACCGGGGATTGGTCCAGGAAGTGATCGCCGGCGAGTCGTCGAGTGGGCTGGTCAGGGCTGCTTGAGCCCACGCCGGGGACTGGCTCCGCAGCCCCGCCTCTGGCGGGGCGGAGGTGCCTGTCCCGGTTGCAGACACCGGCTGACCAGCGCCGGGACAGGCACCGGCGCCCCGCCAGAGGCGGGGCTCTGGAGCCAGTCCCTGGTGACCGAAACAGCCACCCGAAATCCGCTACAACCGTTCCAGGTGGAATCCTGACGGGTCCATCGGTTTCGGAAAAACCAGCAATTGGCTGCAACAACTGGTGCGGGTCTGGCATCCTAAAGTAGATTGGCAATCGGAATCCCTTGCCCGGTCTTCCTAAACCACAGAATCACTCCAGCTTTCGGTTCGATACTCGAGCTGTCGCACGCGTATCGAACCTCAGGCTGACTGCACAAGATGCACGGGGGGTAAGCAGATGCGCGTGTTCGAGACCGTCGAGACGGTTGTCGTGAGAACCAGGCGATCACTGATGGTGGCTGCGGTGGCTGTGGTGTTGCATGTCGGTCCGGTGTACGGCCAGGACGCGACCAAGAAGGCTGCTGCCCAGCCTGCGGCTGTGAAGGCGGAGGAATTCGAGCAGTGGATCTACGTTCCGTACAAGGACCTGCAGTCGGTCTTCGACAAGCATCCTTCGGCGGTATTTCTTCCGTACGCGGAGTATTTGCGTTTGTGGGAGGCTGCCGGAGGATCGGACCGGGTTGCGAAGGGGCCTCCGGTCGAGGGCGTGATCACCCAGGCGGACTACGTGGCCACGGTCGACGAGAACCTGGCTCGGATCGTCGCCACGTTGACGGTGCAGGTATTGGGCAAGAGCTGGGCTGAGATTCCGATCCGGTTTGGCCAGGCGGCGATTGGCCGTGTGACTGCGACCCGCAAAGGCGAGGCGGCCCAGGTCTTGCTTCGCGGCACGGGTGCGGGTCGTTACGCGTTGTTGTTCCCCGAGTCGGGCACTCACTCTGTGACGCTCGAGTTGACTGCCCGGATCCGCGCATCGGCCGACGGTCATTCGTTCGAGTTTGATTGTCCGACGGTGGGGATGACGACGTTCGAGTTGAGTGTGCCTCGACCCGAGCAGGCCGTCGATCTGACGCCTCGATTGGTGGCCTTGCCGGTCGAGGCGGCCGAGGGTCGCACTCGGGTGCGGGCCCGGCTGGGAGCGACTCCGAAGATCACGGCGTTGTGGTATCCGCGAGTCGGCCAGAAGCCGGACATGGACCTGTTGACCAGCGTGTCGAACTACCAGCAGATCTCGATCCGCGACGGGTTGGTTCACACCGACGTCTTCCTGCACCACGAGGTGCTGCGTGGCGAGTTGACCGAGTTGAGGATCGCGGTTCCGCTCGGTCACCAGATCCTGGACGTGGCTTCGACCCAGGCCAAGATCCGCAAGTGGATTCCGGTCACCGAGGAGAAGCGTCAGGTGGTCACGGTCGAGTTCATCGGTGCGGTGCGTGGCAAGTTTGTGCTCGAGGTACACACCGAGCGTCCGGCTCCGGCGATGGGCGAGGTGTTTGCGGTTTCGGGAGTCGACACGGCGGGGATCGAGAAGTCGACGATCGACGACCCGGGCATGACGATCCACGGCATCCATTCTCTGGACGCGGTCCGCGAGAGTGGCCAGGTGGTGCTGACTCACGGCACCGATCTGACGCTCAACGTGATTCCACCGCGGGGTTTGGTGAGAATCGAGCCGGGCGAGGTCTTTGCGTCGATCCGCCGTCCGGGTGGTCGTTCGTACAAGTACTTCAGCCCCCGTTTCGATCTCAGGGTGTCCTACGAACCGGTGCAGCCCCGGATCACGGTCGACCAGTCGACGCAGCTGGTCTTTCGGGACGACGAGTTGCGGAGCCTGTCGCGGTTGAAGTACACCGTCGAGCGAGCCGGGGTCTTCGAGTGGAAGCTGCTGTTGCCCGCGGGTCTCGAACTCGACGGAGTCACCGGCGACGCGTACAAGGAGCACACGTTCGACAAGACGACCCGGCTGTTGACCGTGGTGCTGGCCCAGCGACGCCAGGGAGCCCTGGGCCTGACGATCAACGCACACCAGGCGTTTGACGACGAAGCGGAGACGGTCGACGTTTCGTTGCCGGTGATCGAGCCACGCGGTGTGGTCCGCGAGAACGGGACGATCTCGGTTTATGCTCCGGATGCTTTCGAGGTGATCACCGACGAGGAGAAACTTTCGGGGATCCAACCCAATCGCAGCGGCGGCGTGGGCGCCACGGTGGGCCGGGCGCGGTTGGCCAGTACCTGGCAGTACACGGCGTATCCGACCGAAGATGACACCCGGCAACTGGCTCTTCCGGTGACCACCCGCCGACGCCCCACCAGGCTCTCGGCCACCGTCGCCACCACCGCCAACGCCAAGCAGCAGGTGGTCGATGTCGATTCGAAGGTGATCTTCACCGTCGAATACGCCGGGAAGGACACGTTTCGGATCCGGGTGCCCGAGTCGATCGGCAAGGATGCTCAGATCACGACTGCGGCGACACCCGGTGGAGCATCGACAGCGGTGCCGATCCGCGAGAAGACTGCCGGAGATCCCGAAGACGGCTGGGTGACCTGGACGATCGTGATGCAGCGGGAGCTGATCGGGCCGGTGGCGTTTGACGTCAGCTGGGACCTGAAGACCGGTGACGCCGAGGCCACGACCGAGACGGCCTCGGGCACCACGGTCACCATCCATCCTCCCCAGGCTCTTGATCTCGACAACGACAACATCACCGGCGAAGTGGTGATCCAGAAGGCCGACGCGTTGGAGGTCAAGTGGCCGGCCCATGACAAGCTGGCCGACGCGGGACTCGAGTTCATCGACGTGCGGGAGCTGAGGCTGTTGCCGACGGCCGGATCGGCCGCGTTCCGTTTCCACACTCAACCGGTCAGCATCGAGATTTCGACCCGGAAGTTTGAATCCGAGAAGGTGGTGCAGACGGTCGTGTCTCGGGCCCTGGTCGAGATCGTGATCAACAAGGACGGGACCGCCAGCGTGCGGGCCCGTTACCGGCTCAAGAGCAGCGAGCGGCAGAGGCTGCGGGTGGACATGCCGGAGGGGACGAGCGTTTCGGAGATATTTGTCGACCTGAGAAAGGTGCTGGTCGAGAAGGCCGGAGTCGGTCAGCAGGTCGAGGTCGGCTGGAGCGCCTACTCATTCAACGTCGCCGGTACGAAGACCGACGAGGAGTTCTTTCTCTCGATCCGGTATGACCTGAAGCAGAAGGAGTTCTTCGACAGCTGGTTTGGCAGTACCGAGACGATCAAGCTGCCTCAGATCGGCGGCGTGGCGTCTGATGAGCAGGAGGTGGTGACGCAGGAGCTCAGGACGGTGGTGTTTGTGCCGCGTGAGTACAAGCTGGTTGGAGTTCCCGAGCGGTTCGTAATTCTGCGGACCCCCTACGGCAGACTCGAACGCTGGTTTGACGACCAGCAGCGCACCGCCACGCTCGGGTCTCTTCCCGTCCAGGGCCATTCCTTCGTCTACGGCAATCTTGGAGGTGCCCAATCCCTGGCCGCGACCTGGTGGGCGACCTCGTCGATGGCCGCGGGGATCAGCATCCCGATCTTTGCGATCGGCTGCGTGCTGCTGTGGACTCCGTGGAGCAACCGGATGAGCGTCGTGCTGGTCGCCACCTTCCTCGTGTCGTTGCTGTCGTTGTCGTACGCCGACAGCGTCTACGAGTCGTTGATGGCCGCTCGGTGGGGAATCGGGTTCGGCGTGGCCGCCTGGATGCTCGCCGCGGTGGTCGGGTTCCAGGAGTCGAGCAGCGTGGCATCGGCAGTGGGCAAGATGAAGGCAGCGATCGCAGGCGTCGTGAAAGGCGTCAGCCGGAGGGGGAAAGACGGTCCCGATACACAGCCGGCCTACGAGACGGCCGACACGCCGTCTGATGAGCCGGCTGATGAGTCGGCCGCGGAAGACGACAGTTCCGCGGGTTCGGCCGAGGAGGGTGACACCGAAGCGGAACCGCTCGAGGAGGGGGACTCGGGTGCTGCGGGCGAGGCTTCCGACGTTTATGAGGTCGATGGTGGAGCTGATGAGGGTTCCGGCGGTGAGGCGGATGGCGGGGAGACCGACCCGGATTTCCCTGACAAGTCGGACAAGTCGGACAAGTCGGACAAGTCGGACAAGTCGGACAAGTCGGACAAGTCGGACGAATCGGACCAGACGGAGTCTCAGCCGTGAGTGGATCACAAGCGAGTCGGATCTGGATTCTCTCGAGCCTGCTGGCGGTGCTGTGCGTTGCGGCCCCGCTGCCGGCCCAGTCGAAGAAGGTCACGAAGCGTCCTCGTCGGGTGTTCATACCGATCGAGGATCTGGGAGTGGTGATCGACCGCGACGGTCGCGGCGTGATGCTGGAGAAGGGGGAGTACACCGAGTTGCGTGCGTTGGCGGCCCGCAACGAGGCAACTCTGCCTCGCGTCCCCGCGGCGCTGGTACTGCGTGAAGTGATCTACACGGCGCGGCCCAGCGGCGACCAGTTGCTGATCGACGCATCGATCCGGTTCCAGCAGTTCGCTTCCGGCTGGCAGTCGCTGCGGTTGCCGTTGCGGGGGGTATCGGTCGAGAGGGCCGTGCTGGATGGCAAGCCGGCCCGAGTGGCTCGATTCCAGGTGACCCGCAACAAGGCGACGGTCAAGGGACTCGAGTTGTTCCACGAGACGGTCGGGACCTCGGCACTGGAGTTGGGACTGTCGACTCCTCTTGCGTCGGTCGGCAGTGACCGAGTTGCCGCATTCGGGCTGGTGCCCGCGGCGACGGCCACGTTGGTGGTCCACCTGCCCGCGGGTAAGCACCTGCTGGTCGACGGGCTGGCGGTGCGTCGACCCGCCGCGGCCGATCAGCCGGCGACGTACAACCTGCCGGTGGGTGGTCGCAGCGACATCCGCCTGGCGGTGACCGACCGGCAGACCCAGCGAGCCGGCGACTCGCTGGTATTTGCCTCGACCGCGTTTGGCATCGGGGTGGCTCCCGGCGAGGTGACCTGGCAGGCGGTGACGGGGCTGGAAGTATTTGGCGAGGCGCTGGACGTATTCGTGGCGAGTGTGCCGCGGACTCTGGAGATCACCGACGTGGCCTCGAGCGGGCTGGAGAACTGGGAGCTGGCCGATGATCCGGACAATCCCCGGCTGACGCGGATCACGTTGCGTTATCGCCAGAGGTTCACCGGTTCGCGTCGTGTGACGTTCCGGGGAGTGATGACCACAGCGGTCGGCCAAATGTGGCAGGTTCCTCGCCTGAGGCTCTCGGGAATCACATCCCACATCGGCCAGGTGCTGGTCCATTCGCCTCCGGGCGTTCGCCTGCAAGCGGGCCAGGCGACGGGAGTGCGTCGGGTGTCCGATGTGACGATCCTGGCCAAGATCCCCGCCGGCAGCAGCGTGATGCAGTTCGACGCATGGCGAGAGGACTTCAACCTGTCGTTTGCCACCGAGACGAAGCGGCAGGAACTGCAGGCGGCGTTGGCGACGATCCTGAGTATTTCCGACGACGGGCTCGACCTGGTCACCGATGCGACGATCGAGAGCCTGTTCTCGTCGTTGTTCCAGGTCGACTTCTCGCTGCCGGAGGGTTGGAACGTGACCGAGGTCAAGGTGGCCGGCAAGCCGGTCTCGTGGCAGCGATTGCCCGGAGCCGATGGTCGGCAGAGGCTGCGGGTGGGGTTTGCCAAGGCGATTCCCGAGGGGACCGAGGTGAGTGTCAGTGTTCAGGCTCACCATGACCTGGAGAATTGGCCGCTGGGCAGCGTGACCAGCCGGCAGGTGCCGTTGCCCGACATTGCGCTTGAGATTGGCGGCAGTGACCCCGAGGAATTGGCGGGTCTGATCGTCGAGGGTCGTTACCTGATCCGGGCTCCGGACGTCTACGACGTCGTGGCCGACGATCTGGTCGGACTCGACCAGGCCAACCTGAAGCTGCCTGGCCAGCGGCTGGGCTACATGTACCAGGCCCCGCGGGTCTCCGGCACGTTGCGGATCGGCCGTCGTCCGCCGCGGGTTTCGGCGGAATCCCTGACGGTGGCCCGTCTCGACCGCGAAACATTCTCGGCACACCTCGAGTCTCATCTCGACATAAAGGGTGGCGGACTGCGGGCGGTGGTGGTCGAATTGCCCGAGTGGGTGGGGTCGGACCTGAGATTCCGGGTGTTGGGCTCATCGACGCGAATCGTGGAACAACTGCCGTCAGCTGCCAAGGACGGGCGGCGTCGTTTTCGGCTGAAGCTCGACGAGTTCGCTCGGAACCGCCTGTCGCTGGCGGTCGATCTGACGATGGCCCGCGACGCGGCCCAGGACGATGCGTCCCGGTTTCCGTTGCCGACGATGACGGTGATTGGAGCCGAGCGGGACAACGGGTTCGTGGCGATCGAGGCGGCTGATGATCAGCGGATCGACGTGATGGCGTTCGAACGGTCAGTCCGTGAGGGTGAGTCGGGGGCCAAGTTGGGCAAGTTGGCCGAGATCGATCCGATCGACCTGCCGGTTACGTCGTACCGGCCTCGTGAGCGGATCGTGAAGGCCTACCGCTACCTGGTTCCCGGTTACCAGGTCAGCCTCGGTGAGACCCGTTTCGACCACGGCACGGTGGCCCGGGCGGTCTGTCACAGCAGCACGGTGACCAGCATCCTGGCCCGGACCGGACACATGCAGCACCGGGCGTCGTTCGACCTGACGGCCGCCGGTGTGCAGAGCCTGGTGGTCGACCTGCGGGGACAAGACCACGAGCAGAGGTCTCTGTGGGCGGTCACCGTCGACGGTCGGCCGGTCAAGGCTCATCGCCGCCAGAGTGATTCTCAGAGCAAGACATTCGTGGTCGGCTGGCCGGTTGATGCCCAGGGAGCCGGTCGCCACACGCTGCAGGTATTCTACCGATCGGAGCTGGATCACGAGATCCGCGGTTCGGATCGACTGGTGCAGAATGCGCCTGTGGTATCGCTCAAGAGCGGCACCGGCGAGCCGGTGCCGATCGAAGTGCTCGAACAGGACTGGGTGCTGCACCATCCGTGGCAGACCCTGGTGGTGGCCTCCGACGGCCGCTTCATCCCCAGTGATGCTTTGAACCAGGTCAGCCTGCTGGGTGCCATGAGAGATTCGATGGGTAATCTCTCGCCCGGCAACCTGCTCTCGCGGCTGATCGTGCTGGTGATCATGGCTGGTGCGATCGGGATCCTAACGCTGGCCTTCCGCCGTCGCCGCTACGTCGGGTTGGTGACTGCGGCGGGTGCGCTGATGGTGGTGGGGCTGGTCTTGCCGGCGATACTGCTGCTGGCCCCGTCGGGCATGCGTCGCCTGGCGCCGGGTTCGGACGCTGACGTCGCGGCCACGAAGACCGGCGAGTCGTTCGGTAACGCGTCGCCCATGCAAGATAGTGACGGGGCCGATGCGGCCGAAGGCTTGCCGATGGCCAGCATGGGAGCCATGGGTGGAGGTGGTGGTTTCGGTGGTGGCGGTGGCATGGGCGGTGGCTTCCCGGGAGGAGGAGGTCGTGGTGGAGCGATGGGTGGCGAAGCCGACATGCTCGAACGGGCCGCCACCGAGGACTCTCGACACAGCGACGTCAAGTCGGACTCGCCTCCGACAGTCACCAGGAAGTCTGCTCCGATGGCCAAGCCTCAGTCGGAGGTCACACGGCGTCCTGCAGACAAGTCGGTGGCCAGCAACCGTCCATCGGGTGCAAATGCCGCGGGGCCTCGGCCTGGGGAGCGAACACCTACTGATCTCCTGTCTACTGTTCCGGCGGCGCCTCCGCAGACGGCTAGTCCGCAAAGTGCAGCCAGCTCGCCGGACGCGGATCCCGCTTCGGGTCCTGCCGCGGCAAACTTGCCGCACTTTTTCGAACAGTCGTCGGGATTCCAATCGACCGAGGGATTCCAGGGAGGCGACGTCCTGGTTCTGACCGACGGCGCCGTGACACGGGGCGAGGGTCGTGGGCGGAGCGGTGCGGTGATGTCGTTGGCACTGGAGCTCAGGCCACCGGCGGGAACCGTGAAACGGGAATTCCATTTCCTGGGCAGCCGTGAGTCCTCAAGCGGCTCGGACCTCGACATCGCCTACCAGGACTTCGAGTCGCAATCGACGGGGCGGAGTTTCATCATCATGCTAGTGGTGGTTGCCTGCTGGTTCTACAGGCAGCGTCGGGTGGTTGAGAGGTTGATGGGTGTGATTGGCGGGCTGGTGGCTCCGCTGGCGCTGGTCACGATCCTGCCCCCCTGGTGTCACATGTACCTCGACGGCCTCTTCCTGGGCGCCGCGGCCGGCACCGGTCTGTGGCTGGCAATCGCCTCGATGGGCTGGTTCCGCTCGAGCATGAACTGGGTGATGTCCAACCTGGCTCGCGACGTGATCCGAGCCGGCAGCGTGCTGTTGGCCGTTTCGCTGCTGTCTGCTCCGCTGTGGGCCCAGGCGAAGCCCAAACCGAAGTCACCGGCCGTGCTGCCACCCCTGGCGGCTCCGCTGGAGGTGGTGCCCCTGGCACCCGGCCAGGATCCTCGGAATGCCACCCGCGTGCTGTTGCCTCGTGGCGAGTTCCAGCGGCTGTGGAACCTGGCCCATCCCGAGCGTCGGGTGTTGCCGGCGGCGCCTCGGCCGGGAGTGGTCTCGCATGCTTCGTGGACGGCTCGCGTGTTGCCCTCGGGCAAGGGGGTCCCGGCGCGGGTGGCGATCCGAGGCGATCTGCAGATGTACAGTTTCCGTGACGGGCAGGTCGTGTTGTCGATTCCGATCGGCCCGGTGGCCATCGGTGGTGCTCGCCTGAACGGTAAGCCGGCTCCGCTGGTGACCCGTGCCAAGCCCGGTGCCTACCCGCTCGCGGTGGTGCTCAACGGGCAGGGATCTCACCGGTTCGAAATCGACTGCGAGGTCCCGTTGGTTCAGACCGGCCCGGCCGGCCAGTTCACGGTGACGCTGGGACCCTCGCCTGTGGGCCGCTTCAGTTTCGAGTTGCCCGACAGCGATCTCTTGGTTCGGGTCAACGGTTCGACGACACGTCACCGCCTTAAGGTGGTCGATGACACCGAGACGATCGAGCTGGGTGTGGACGCGGGGGGGGTGCTGCGCTTGGCCTGGCAGCCGAAGCAGGCGGCCGAGGCGGCTGACGGCGTGGTGCAGCTGGAATCGTACACCTCGATCCACGTAGCCGATCCCGGCGTCAAGCACCGCAGTCACTACCGGTTCCGTGTCCGCCAGGGAGGACTGCCCGAGGCGTCGTTCGAGTTGCCTGCCAGCCTGAGCGTGCAGCAGGTGACGGGTGCGGACGTGGGGGGTTGGGATGTGGAGACCGATGGCGACGAGCGACGCCTGAACGTGTTCTTCCGCCGTCGGGTCGATGACGAGACGGTGGTACGGGTCGAGCTGTTCCAGGACCGTCGTGTCGGCGAGAGGCCGAGCGAACTGGTGGTCGATTCGATGGGCGCGGTGGGTTTTCCGCGCGACAAGGGTCAGCTGGCGATCTTTGTCGACGATCAGTTCGTGTCCCGCACCGTCTCGAACTCGAACCTGCGACAGGTCGACGTGGCCAAGTCGATTCGTCCGTCGTGGTGCGGCAAGGCCCTGCCCTTGGCCAATGCCAAGGTCGTGGTGCCTCCTCGACTGGTCTACAGCTACATCACAAGGCCCTATGCTCTCTCGCTGCGTCTGACTCGGCGGACACCCGAGGCGCGGGCGGTGGCGCGTCACGCGGTGCGGATCGAGCACCGCAAGGTGCGGATGGCGTCGCGGATTGCCTGGCAGTTGAGCCAGGCGGCTCGGGCCAGCGTCACTTTTGCCCTGCCGGTGGACTACCTGCCGGTGAGTGTCGAGGCGACGGCATTGGCCGACTGGTTTGTGCATATCGACGAGGACGGGAACCGGCGATTGACCGTAGAGTTCGACGGTCCACGGACCGGTGCCATCGAAGTGGCTCTCGAGGGCGTCCTGCCTCGCGCGACCGACATCGAGGAACTCGAACTGGCCTTGCCGATTCCTCTGGGCCTGGGCCGTCTGACGAGCCAGATCATGGTCTGGCTCGACGAGGCCTTCTCGGCGTCCGTTGCCGAGGGCGGCGGATGGCGTTCGATCCACCCTTCGAGTGCCGATCGGGATCTCAGACAACTCGACCTCCGCAAGGCTCGCTTCGCCTTCGTGCAGAGTGGGACCAATACCGACTTGGTCGTGTTGAAGGTCAAGCGGGCGGTGCCGGGCCTGCAGGCCACGGTGGTTTCGCTGGTCACGGTCACCGATACGCTGGTCGATCATTCGCTGGCCCTGTCGTGGCAGATCACCCAGGCGGCCGCCGACGAGTTCGTGTTTACGACTCCCGGTTGGCTCAGAACAGTGCTGCAATTCAACGACCCTCGGATCCGCGAGGTCCGCAGCCATCCCGTCGGAAACGACCCCGACGGCCCGGTTCGCTGGATCGTGACGCTCAACGAACCGGAACGCGAGAAGCTGTTCCTGATCGCCCAGGCCATCCTGCCTCCGCCGTCGGCCGGATCGGTGGTTGTCGAATCGCCTCGGGTGGTCTTCGAGCAGTCGGTGCTCAGCAGTGACGCAGAGGGAGACGGGGGGGTGTCGTACAAGTCGGTCGAGATCCAGGAGCGGTACTCGATGCTGATCAACCAGTCGACCGGGACGCTGTCGTTGAAGGACTCGTCGGGAGTCGAGCGTGTTGAGAAGGAGGACCTGGGTCGGCTGCAGGTGCGGATCGAGGCGTCGTTGTATGACCAGGCGACGGAGATGTGGCGGGTGCTGCCCAGGGCAAAGGCGATGCCGGTGTGGAACTACGTCCGCTCGTCGGCCCTGAAACAGACCACCGCGAAGGTGCAGTTGGCCGAGCTGGTGAGTGTGCTGGCTGCCGATGGCAGCTGGCGGACCGAGGCGATCTACACGATCCGCAACCGCGCCCAGCAGTTCCTGGCGGTGCGGATTCCCGGGGGGTCTCGGGTGCTGTCGGTCAGCGTCAACGGCGTGGCCTCGCGGCCGGTCGATTCGGACGCGGCAAGGGCCGAGGGGGTGGTGCTGGTCGCCTTGCCCAACACCAGCGAAGGAGATCTCTCGTTCCCGGTCCGAATGATCGTGGCAGGCCAATTCACCCAGGCGGGGAAACTGCCCAGCGGATTCCACCTGTTTGCCGACAAGCGAGCGATCCCGGTCCCCAGCGTGGTGGCACCCATCACCGAGCTGGATGACGACTCGGAACCGGGCCCATTTGCCGAGCACGGGATGAAGGTCGAGGAGACCTCGTGGACGGTACACCTGCCCAGCGAGCTGGACGTGGTGCCGGTCGAGGGCGACGGGACCAACTTGGCTCTGGTGGGAAGTGAACGGATCGAGTTGAACCAGAAGCGGGCGGCACTCGATGACGCCAATTACCTGTTGGGGGTCCTGGAGAGCAAGTCGAGCGAGAAGGCCAAGTACAAGGCGGCCCTCAATCTCAAGGATCTCGGAGTCGAAATGAGAACCTACCAGAGACTGGGCGACCGCCGCCGTCCCGGCCTGCAGCTCGAGGAACGCGACGGCGAGGTGTATTTCGAGAAGCAGAACGAGGATTTTCAGGCCCGCTACCGCAAGACGCTCGACAAGCTCCAGGTCGATGACTCGAAGCAGCGTGTGACGATCGTCGACGAGTCGGGGAGCATGGAGGGCCAGGACGAGCAGGCTCAGAAGGCACAGATCTTCCGCAACAACTACCAGTTGTGGCAGGGCAACTCGATGACTGCCCCGGAAAAGAGCGAGCGGGAATCCGGCCGCGATGTCGCGGGATTCAACTTCAAGCTGAAGTTGCCCGCCTCGAAGGATGGTACGACCCTGCAGAAGGGAGGCGGCAAGAAGGGCGACAAGGGAAAATCGGCCGGTGGTGTTGTGAGCGGAAAGTTGGCCACCCGGGAACTGAGGAAGCGACGCCAGGCGCAGAGTCTCAGCCAGATCGCCGGTCTGAACGCCTTGGCCGTGAAGGAGGAGCAGAAGAAGGTCACCCTGGAAATGGGTGATCAGAAGCCGGGTTGGGGGCTGCAGGACCAGCTACGGGCCGGGCGCTTTGCCGATGCGACGCCGACCCTGCCGCCTCAGGTGAACGTCGGCGGTCGAGGTAGCCAGCAGGCCGACTTCAACGCAAACGGGCTGCTCGACCTCGATGTGGAACTCGGGGGCGCGTCGGCCGCCGACGTCGCCGGCGGTCTCTCAGTCGACTTCGAAATCCCCACCGGTGGCCAGACGCTGCAGTTCGCCACCACCGGTGACAACCCGAAGCTCGAATTGTCGATGCGGCCGCGTGAGTCGATCCAGCAGGGGCTGAACCTGTTGTGGACGATCGCCTGGCTGGCTGTCGGCAGCGGCGTGATCGTCGCGCTGCGGCGGCAGGGAACGATGGACCTGCTGAAGCGGCACCTGGCCAAGGGCCTGATCGGCGTGGGGCTGATCAGCTACCTGCTGCTGCCCGGCGGCTGGGTGGTGTTGGGATTCCTGCTGTTCGTGGTCGGCCTGATCGTCTTCGCGGTCCAGAACCGGGTGGCGGCTGGTAGCGAGGGTGCCTGAGGCGGTTGCGGTCCGCGGCGGAGTTGGGCCCGGCGGTCAGTCGCTGGACCTGGCTGCGGCCAGGGGCCAGCTCTTGAAATCCAGGGGGACGGCCACCTTGAGGATCTGGGTGGGGGCTTCGTAGACGAACCGCCAACCACCCCTCGGGCCCTCGATGTTCTTGAAGTGATAGACCAGCTGTGCGGTGCCGTCGCCCAGACGTGGAGTCTCGAAGCGGTCATAGGCCACTCGTCGCGGCGTTTTCGAGCTGGTGGGCACGAGCAGGTGGGCCCGGTTGTAGAGCATCCACAGCCGGTGAGACTCGAAGGAGGGTCCTCCCGATTCGTACTGCACGGTGATGGTGACACGGGCATCGTGTCGAGAGTTGCCGGCGGAGGTGATTCGGGTGGAGGACATCGCGACGGCGACGCCGGCCCGTCTGAGGACACTCGGGGGTGCGCCGGGTCGGGCGGGAAAGGCAAACGCCTGGGTGTCGGCCGCCAGCCAGACGTCGGCGGTCCCGCTGAGGCTGACGTGGCGGGGCAGTTCTTTCGAGGGGGTTTCGAAATCGAGCCTCAGTTTCAGCTGCGGGTCGTCACCGGTGAACGGGAGTTCGAGCGTGGCGGCGGGGCTCCGCGGCAGCAGCGGTTTCACCCGGTCGTTGCCGAATCGGCCCAGGGCCCGGAAGTTGGCGGGTCGGCAGACGAGGTACAGCGGCCTGAGCCTCGGTTCGGCCATCCACTCGAGTCTCAGCGGAATCAGCTTTCGATCGCTGCCGGGGATCGACCGGGCTGGCTTCGAGGTGGCGGTGACACGAAACGGTCCCGACAGGGCGATCGATCCTCGGGGGGGCCGATTCGAGCCGGGGACCAAGGTCCCGATGCCGTGCTGATGGACGAGGTTCAACCGAGTCAGCGACAGCATGCTGTCGATCGCCTGCCAGTAGGTGGCCCGGTTCAGATCGAGCTGGACCCGCTGGCGTCGTTGTTTGCTTGTGAGGGTTCCCAGTTCCAGGCGGTTGCCGGTTTGCCTGGAGATCGAGGCGACGAGGTCTTCGAGCCGTGGTTGGTTGCCGGCGGTGACACGTGAGGCCTGTGCCGAGCGGGTTGCGGCTGTGCGTTCGAGTGTCCGTCTCACTCGGCGGACCGCGGTCCGCGCGGCGGCACTCTTGATCGTGTCGGGTGCGGGGAGGTGTTTGAGGATGTCTGGTCCGAGTGCCAGGAGCCGTCTGCGGGCACTCTCGCGCTTGGCCCGCTGCTTGCTGCTGAGGTCGGTGACCAGTTGCCCGACCGCGTCGGCGAGTTTGCTGCGGGCGGCGGGGGAGGTCGGGGGATCGACCGAGTGTGCCCCTTGGGTGAGCGGGCAGGATACGAGCATGCCGCCCAAAAGTGCGACCCAGAGCAGGGATCGGCGGAAGCGCGGTCGCATCGGGGGTGTCCGGGATGAGTGAAACGGGTGCCGTGGTGGTCTGGGAATGTTGTCGCGGAACCGGACCGGGTCCTGTTCAGTGTACGTGAGCCGGGGGTGGGTTGCACGACGTGTCGCGACCGGTCGATTGACGCGAGGGGGGGCCGGGGCTGTAATCGAGACCGAAGGAGTCCAGCGGATGCCAAGCCTGACCGTCGAAAACTATCTCAAGGCGATCCTGCAGATTGGTGTTCGTGAGGGCATCGAGTGGGTATCGGCCGGGCAGGTGTCTTCGGCGCTGGGCGTATCGCCGGGCACGGTGACCAGCATGCACCAGACTCTGGGTGAGGCCGACCTGGTCGAGTACCGGGCGTACGAGGGCGTGTGCCTGACCGAGGCGGGTCGGATGCTGGGGATGAGGATGTTGCGGCGGCATCGGCTGATCGAGCAGTTCCTGGTGCAGACGCTGGGTCTTTCGTGGGACCAGGTCCACGAGGAGGCCGAGCACATGGAGCATGCTGTCAGCGACGATCTGGTCGAGCGGATCGATGAGTTCCTCGGCCGCCCCGGTTTTGATCCTCACGGAGATCCCATCCCCACGGCCGACGGGAAGTGGCCCGAGTCGATGGCCGACGGGACGACTCTGGCCAGTTGTCCGTCGGGGTCGCGGGTGCGGGTCGTGCGGGTGACGGACCAAGGTGCCGAGTTCCTGCAGTTCCTGACTCACAACGGAGTCGCGTTGGGTGTCGTGGGCGAGGTGGTGTCGAACAACCACGAGGCGGGAACGGTGACACTGGAGATCGACGGGTCGGCGATGTCTCTGGGCGAGCAGGCGGCGTCGCGGCTGATGGTCGACCGTCTGTAGAGGGCCGACGCGGGTGCTACTTGCCCGATTCCTTGAGGATCGTGAGGTCGACGGGTTGTCCTGAGTCGATCACGATCTTGGCGGCGACCTTGGAGAAGATCGACTGGACGGTCTCGAGGTACATCCGTTTCATCGCCAGTTGCCGTGCCGTGGCGTAGTCCTGCGTGCCGCTTTGAGCTTCTCGCTGCATCTGTGTCACCAGCAGATCGAATCGTGCGGCTTCGCCCTGTGCGGCGGCGACGCTCCGGCTGAAGTAGGCGTCGGCCTGGAGCTTCACGCGGTTGGCCTCGGCCTTGCTCTCGTTGGACCGCTTGACCTGGTAGGCCCGTGCGTTGTTGATGTGCGTTTGCCGCTCGGCCCGGGCGTTCATCACCTCGAGGAACTCGGACTTGGCCTGGATCGGTGGATAGACGGCTCCGACGGTCACGTCGTCGACGACCAGCCCGAGCTCTTCTGCGGGGTGGCTGGCGGCGAGGTGGTGCAGGAGGACTTCGCGGAGTCGGTTGCGGCCGAGGACGTAGACGAAGTCGACACCGCTGCGGCTGACGGCGTCGGCGACCAGGGATTCGACCAGCGACCTCAGCCGGATCCGCGGAAGGGACTCCCGGAACAGGAATCGCTCGATGTCGCCGACATGGTAGTGGACGGTGACCTGGAGATTGAGAATGTTGCGGTCGCCGGTGAGGAACTGCGACTGGTGGGCGGGGTCGACGTTCTTGAGGAAGTCGGCGGCGGCGTCCTGATTGAGTTCCGGGCCGAATTCGGGCAGGCCGACCGTCAGGGTGCGGACTTCGTGAGTGTTGACTCGGTCGACCTGGGCCAGGGGCCAGGGCAGGTCCCACCGCAGGCCGCTCGAAGAGATCTCGACCCGTCCCTCGTCGTTGCGGACCAGCTCGCCGAATCGACGGACCACTCCCTGCTGGTTGCCGCGAACGATGTAGAATCCGCTCAGCAGCCACGCCCCGAGCAACAAGAGCACAGGCAGGACGTGCCAGCGGCGGAACCCGGTGTGCGGCTTTTCAGAAAAGTCCGTAGAGGCTGAAGAGGCTGCCTGGGTGGGAAGATCGGGAGGTTGGGTCACTTGTCATCCTCCCCTTCGGTGGCCGAGGAGGTGGGAGTCGCCACGGGGGGTCTCGAGTCGGTGGTAGGAGCCGAGGGGACTCCGCGGGTGAGCAGTTTCAGCAACTCGCTGGATCCCGAGAGCACCAGCGTGGTGCGGTCGTTGAGTATGATGCGGTAGCTGGCCAGTGTGCGTGTGAAGTGATAGAACTCGACATCGCGACGATGGGCCTGGTTGAGGATTCTGAGGCTGTCGGCGTCGGCGCGGCCGCGGATCAGCTCGGCGTCGCGGCGGGCGTTGGCCAGGATCTGGCTGTACTGCAGGTCGGCCTGGCTCCTGATCCGGGTGTTCTCTGCCAGACCCTCGCTGCGGTACTGCTCGGCAATCTTCTTCCGCTCTGTCTTCATCCTCTCGTAAACCGCCACCTGGTTCTGCTGGGGGAAGTTGAGCCGCTTGATGCGGACGTCGATCAACTCGATCCCGTACCGCTGCCTGAGCAGGTCGGCCAACTCGGCACGCACGGATTGAGGAATCGAGACGAGTTGCCCGGGCCGAGCACTGTCGGGTCCGGATTCGGATCCGTTGACGCTGACCAGCTGGTCGAAATCCGTCTCGCCCAATCGGGTCCGCAGTGCGGGCAGGACGTGTTCGGAGAGTCGGACGTGGGCCGACTGGGTGGTCCCCAGCGTGGTGAAGAACCGATACAGCGGCCGATCGGTGGGGGCTGCGGTGTTTGCTGCGGTGTTTGCTGCGGTGGGGGCTGCGGTGTTTGTGGAAGCGATCCGCCAGCAGAGGTAGGCGTCGACGGTGATATTTTTCTTGTCGGCGGTGACCATTTCGCCCCCGGGCGGGTCATAGAAGTGGACCCGAGCGTCGAAGGTTCGAGTGGTTTCGATGGGCCAGGGGAGTTTCCAGTTCAGGCCCCGGTCCTGGGGTTGATCGAGGAGCCTGACGACCCGTCCGAGTCGTTCGACGAGCACCCATTCGGATTCGTCGACGAAAGTGCAGGAGGACCCGGCGAGTCCGCAGGCGAGTACGAGTCCTGCGAGCGTGAGCAGGGACCGCGACCTTGGGGAGCCGGGTTCGGGCGTGTTGTCGTTGCTGTTGTCGTTCATCGGGGATCTCGCGGTCGGTTGTCACGTGTCGAGGGGGGCGAGACGATTTGTTCTTCATCGTCGCCGGGTCCCAGCGGTTGTGCGAGCAGCGGCAGGTTGCCGCTGCCGGGTTGAGTCAGCATCAGGTGTTTGCGTCCGGTGGCCTTGGGATCGAGGATCATCAGCGGTCGTCCCTGCAGTGCGGCTTCGACGGCCTGGAAGTAGAGGTGCAGCATGGCGACGTTGCGTGAACCGTTGTTGGCGGAGCTGGCGTCGAGCAGTTTGAGGAATCGGCTGGCGGTTCCGTGAGCCTGGGAGATGGTATCGGCGGCGTCGGCCCTGGCCGAATCGAGCGTGGCAGCGGCTTCGCCTGAGAGCAGGTTTCCGTCGAGCAGCATCTGCCAGGCGGCGGGGTCGTCCAGGGACCAGTACGAAACGACGGGGGAGCGTTGGGTGTTGGTTGGGGAATCGGTTGAGGCGAGGAAGGCGATGGCCCGTGCACCGGCTGCGGCGATCAGTCGTCGGGCGTAGTATTCTTCGGCCTCGTTGATCAGCCGTTCACGTTCTTCGAGTGCATCGGCGACCTGTCGGTATGCGGCGACGACCTGTCGGGGCGGGTGGATGTCGATGAGCTTGAGGTCAACGACTTCGAGTCCGAGTTGGTATGAGGCGACGGCGTGCCTTGTCGCTTTGAGGCACTGAGCCTGCAGAGCCTCTCGGCGATCGGCCATCAGGTCGGCGAGTGAGGCACCGGCGGCGACTTCACGAATGGCACTCTCGGCAGCCGCTCTCAGCAGAGTCTCCGGCGCCGCGTTCCCGAAGGCGTAGCGGCGGAGGTTCCTTGCGTTGCCGATCCGGTATTCGACCATCGCGGTCAATTCGACCAGCAGTTCGTCTCCGGTGACCAGTTGTGCTTCATCGAGCAGGGACTGATCGAGGTCGAGTCCCTGGGGCGTTTCGGACGGATCAGGCGTACTGGAAAGGGCTTGATCGTGCCGGCTGTTCCATTCGACCGGTGCCAGGAAGAGCCCGGGATCGGAGTCCTGTTTATCCGGGTCATCGTGTCGGAACCCGATCGGCAGCACACGGACCTGCAGCACTTTTTCGCTGCGGACGACTTCCAGAGGCCGGGGCCATCTCCAGTGCCACCCGGGTCCGAGGTCCTGGTGTGGGCTCCCGAAGCGGGTGACGACGCCCTGTTCGTCGGGTCCGACGACGGTGATTCCCGAGACGCACCAGGTGAACAGCCCGGCGGCGGCGGCGAGTTTGAGTCCGAGTCGGCGGCGGGAGATGGCTTCGAAGGTGAGTCGTGAGGGTGAGAGGATTTCGGTGATGCGTGCGGCGGACCTGGCGAGTGTGCTGGTGAGTCGTCCCCAGCGGGTTTCGTGCCAGCGTTGGAACCAGAGCAGCCTGAGTGCATTGAGCATCACGGCCAGCGAGGCGAATTCGTGGAAGACGGCGGCGCCCGCCGGCGGCAGCAGCCCGACGGCTCCCAGCACGATGCCCACGGCGTTCATTCCGAACGCGAAAATCCAGATGCTCTGGCGGATCGTGCGGACGAGTTGTCGTGAGAGTTGCAGCAGTCCGGGGAGTGGTCTGAGCGGGTCGCCCATCAGGACCAGGTCACCGGCCTCGGCGGCGAGGTCGCTGCCGACGCCACCCAGTGCGATCCCGACCGTGGCGGTTGCCAGTGCGGGAGCGTCGTTGACTCCGTCGCCGACCATCGCCACGCGTCGACCCTGCGATTCTTCTTCGGTGATCCAGCGGGCCTTGTCACCGGGCAGCAATTCGCTGCGGACCAGGTCGACGCTCGGCAGCGATTGTGCGAGTGCATCGGCCGGTTCGGGACGGTCACCGGTCAGCAGTGCGACCTTTGAGATGCCGAGTTGCTTGAGTTCATCGAGGACGTCGGCCGATTCGGTACGGGGGTCGTCGGTGACCCCCAGTGCCCCGACCCAGTTCCCGTCGACGGCGACCAGGATGGCTGTCTGGCCCATTGCGACCAGTTCGTCGAGGGCTGCCTGTGCGGCTGAATTGATCACGACGCCGTGTTGTTCGAGCAGTCTGCGGTTGCCGACCAGGACGGTAGCGGGTGTTTCACCGAGGGCACCGTCGGGGAACGAGGCGGTGACACCGAACCCCGGTTCTGCCGAGAAGGACTCGGGGGTCGGCACGACCAACCCTCGGCGTTCGGCTTCGTTGACGACCAGTCGCGCCAGCACGTGTTCGCTGGCTCGTTCGGCGGCGGCGGCGATCCTGATCAGTTCGTCGGGTTCCAGCCCGCCCTGCGGAGCGGTCCTGACCAGCCCCAGCACGGGTTCACCTCGTGTCAGCGTGCCGGTCTTGTCGAATGCGAAGGTGTCGACGGCGGCGAGTTGTTCGAGAGCGATCGAGCCCTTGACCACGACGCCCTCGCGTGCCAGCCACGCCATCGCGGCCATCACCGCGCTGGGCGTGGCCAGGATCAGCGGGCAGGGGCAGGCGACGACCAGCACGGCCAGTGCCGGCAGGAACCCCGATTCCCAGCTCCCCGCCTCGCCCAGGAATCTCCAGCCAACCAGCGTCAACAGTGCCGCGATCAGCACCGCGGGCAGGAACAGGCGTGCCAGTCGGTCGGCGGTCCGTTCCAGCGGCGCCTTCCGCTTTGTGGCCTCGGTCACCAGGGCAATCACCTGGCCCAGGGTCGAGCGGTCTCCGATCCGCTCGGTGCTGACGACGAGGGCTCCAAACTGGTTGAGCGTGCCGGTGAAGACGGGATCGCCGGGCTCCTTGTCGATCGGCAGGCTCTCGCCGGTCAGTGCCGACTGGTCGACGGCCGAGGTCCCCGAGTGGACCTGTCCGTCGACGGGCAGGCGTTCTCCGGGCCGGACGACGACCAGGTCGCCCACTTCCAGCTCCTGGACCTCCACGTCTGTCTCGGTCTCATCGATGAGTCGATGTGCGATTCTGGGGCACAGCTGGAAGATGCCACGAATGGCCCGTTGTGCCCGATCGACCGTGTAGCCCTCGATGCTCTCACCACACAGGGCCACGAACACCACCAGTGAGGCGGTGACCGGTTCGCGGAGCAGGATGGCGGCCAGGCAGGCGATCGTCAGGGCCAGGTCGGCTCCGATGCGGCCGACGAAGAGGCCCTCGAGAGATTGAAACAGGATTCGAGACCCGCCGAGTACCGCGGCCAGCAGTGCCAGCCGAAAGCCGAGGATGACCTGGTACTCTGACCATTGGCTGACTCCGGCTGCGGCGACCGAACCGATCAGCAGGTCCGCACCCAGCAGCAGGCCCACGACGGCGGTCAGCAGGTAGATCGGAGCCGAGCGGTAGTGGAAACCGGCCTGTTGGGGGGGAATCGATCCTCCCGAAGAGCCGTCATCCTGCAGGAATTCCCGTGCCGATTCGGGGATGTAATGCATGGGGCTTGCGCGTCCTGGACCACGTGCGGCCTCCGTGCACCACTGCGGCGGTCTGCGACCGCCGAGCCTCCATCGTAAACCCCCTGTCGAGAGGTTGCCAGACGCGGTCCTGGTGGCGATGCCGTCACCTGCTGGTGTTCGCTATAATCGAGGGATCGGGACGGCATCAACACGAGAAAAAACCCTGGCCCGGGCACCCTGGACATGTCGGATTTTGAGAGTTACCAGAACCCCCTGATCACGCGGTACGCGTCGAAGGAGATGAGCCGGACCTGGTCGTCTCAGACTCGCCACGCCACGTGGCGTAGGCTGTGGGTGGCGTTGGCCGAGTCGCAGCAGGAGCTGGGTCTTGAGATCACCGACGAGCAGCTGGGGTCGTTGCGTGAGGCGATCGAGGACATCGATTTCGAGGTGGTGGCCGGCTACGAACGCGAACTGCGTCACGACGTGATGGCTCATGTGCACGCCTACGGCGACCGGTGTCCGGCGGCTCGCGGGATCATCCACCTGGGTGCGACCAGTTGTTTTGTCACCGACAACACGGACCTGTTGCTGTTGCGGCAGTCGCTGGAGCTGGTCCGCGACCGGTTGGTGGGTGTGATCCATCACCTGGGTCTGTTCGCGACGTCTCAGCGTGATCTGCCCTGCCTGGGTTTCACGCACCTTCAGCCGGCTCAGCCGGTCACCGTCGGCAAGCGGGCGGCTTTGTGGTGTTACGACCTGGTGCTGGACCTCGAGGAACTCGAGCACCGCATCGCCAGCCTCAAGCTCCGCGGCGTGAAGGGGACCACCGGCACCCAGGCGTCCTTCCTGTCGCTGTTTGACGGCGACCATCAGAAGGTGTCTCGGCTCGAGGAGCTGGTGGCCGAGAAGATGGGTGGCGAGGCCGTGTACCCGGTCACCGGCCAGACCTATTCGCGGAAGGTCGACGTCCAGGTCCTGGGAGTTCTTTGCGGCATCGGCATTTCGGCTCACAAGGCGGGCAACGACATCCGTATTTTGCAGCACCGCAAGGAGGTGGAGGAGCCGTTTGGGTCCCGACAGGTGGGATCTTCGGCGATGGCCTACAAGCGGAACCCGATGCGGTCCGAGCGGATGTGCGGGCTATCGCGGTTTGCAATCTCGCTGTTCGACAGTGCTGCCGACACGGCAGCCACCCAGTGGATGGAACGCACGCTCGACGACAGTGCCAACCGCCGGTTGGTGTTGCCCCAGGCCTTCCTGGCCATCGACGCGGTCTTGATTCTGTATCGCAACATTGTCGAGGGATTGGTGGTGTATCCCGCGGTGATTGCCCGTCATCTGAACGAGGAGCTGCCGTTCATGGCGACCGAGGAGATCCTGATGGCGGGTGTCCGAGCCGGCGGCGACCGGCAGGCGTTGCACGAGGCGATCCGGGTCCACAGCCAGGCGGCCGGTGACGAGGTGAAGCAGCGGGGTGGCGAGAACGACCTGATGGCGAGGTTGCAGGCCGACCCGCAATTTGCCGGAGTCGATCTCGATGGGGCACTTGACGCGAGTGGTTTCATCGGCCGAGCGGTCGAGCAGGTCGACGAGTTCATTGCCGAGGTGATCGAGCCGATCCGCGAGCGGTATCGGGGAGCGTTGGACGCCGAGGCGGGCGAGGTGACGGTTTAACCCGCCTGGCGGCGCACTCTGGGATCGCCGTTCATACGAGGCCGGGGCTTGATGACCGTCTGCCAGTCAGAGTGGGCGAGCGTGAACACGAAAGAACTCCGCAATCTCCGGCTTGCCGGCTTCTGCGGCCGACCCGAGCAACCGCTGATCCCGGAGGCCAGCTTTGCCGCCGTAACGCGTGACCTGATCCTGGTGACCGGCGAGAATGTCCTCGACCGATAGGAAATCGATCTCGCTCATCTACTCGGCCAGTCGCTGCAGGTCCTCGCCAAAGTTCTGATTGATCTTGTCCAGTGACGCCTGCAACCGGCGCTGGGACTTTTTGTTGCGTACCGGCGTGACAAGGATCGCATCGCCGTTGCTCGTCAGTTCCAGCGGCGTGTCCGACGTAATATGAAGCAGGTCCAGGATGGGCTTGTCGATGATCAGCGCCAGGCTGTTTCCGTGTTTGATCAACTTCTTGCTCAGCGGTGCTCTCCCAACGCCCTGGATACACAAAGTGTATACAAGGTGCCCAGGTAGGTTGACGGAATGTTCGGGATCAGGCGGCGGAAGGGACGGGCGTCAAGTGGGGACTCCCGTCCGAAACGAAACGTCACCCAGTCGAAATGACAGGTGTCACCTTCACGGCGCAGACCTTGTACTCGGGGATCTTCCCGTGGGGGTCCAATGCATCGTTGGTCAGCACATTGACGGCGGCTTCGCGGAAGTGGAACGGGATGAAGATCGAGCCCCTCTGCAGGCCTCGATCGGCCCGCGCTTTCAACTCGATCGAACCGCGACGGCTGGTGACTCTCAGCCGCTGCCCCTCCCGGGCACCCACCGTCTGCAGGTCGTCGGGGTGCATGGCGACAAAGGGTTCGGGTTGGAGCGCGTTCAGCGGCTTGCTGCGTCGGGTCATGCTGCCGGTGTGCCAGTGTTCGAGCACGCGGCCGGTATTGAGCACAAAGGGGAACTCGTCGTCGGGCAATTCGTCGGCGGGCAGGTAGGCACAGGGCACGAAGCGACCGCGGCCGTTTTCGGTCGGGAACCCGTCGCCGAAGAGGATCTGTGTGCCGTCGTCGGTTTCGGGATCGGCGCAGGGCCAGAGTCGACCGGTGTCTCCGAGCAGCTGGTGGGTCAGGCCCTGGTAGTTGCTGGTCAGCGACGTGAATTCGTCGAAGACGTCCGAGACACTCTGGTAATCGGACTCGAGCCCGACCCGTCGAGACACTTCGCAGAGGATCTCCCAGTCCTGCCGGGCGTCTCCGGGTGGTTCGAGCACGGGCCGTCCGAGTTGGACTCGACGGTCGGTGTTGGTGTAGGTCCCGATCTTCTCGAAGTAGCTACTCGCCGGCAGGATCACGTCGGCAAACTCGGCGGTCTCGGTCAGGAAGATGTCCTGGATGACGAGGAATTCGAGTTCCGAGAGTGCTCGGCGGACTTTGTTCGCGTTGGGGTCTGAGATGAAGGGGTTCTCGCCCATGATGTACATGCCGCGAATCGACCCCTCGAGTGCCCCCTTCATGATCTCGACGACGGTCAGCCCGGGTTGAGCATCGAGTTCTCGGCCCCAGGCCCTGTTGAATTTCTGCCGGATCTCGTCGTCGGCGACCGACTGGTAGTCGGGGAAGACCATCGGGATCAGTCCCGAGTCGCTGGCTCCCTGGACGTTGTTCTGTCCTCGGAGCGGGTGCAGCCCGGTGCCGGGTCGACCGACGTTTCCGGTGGCCAGGCACAGCGAGATCAGGCAGCGGGCGTTGTCGGTGCCGGTCACGTGTTGCGAGATGCCCATGCCCCAGAAGACGATCATCGATCCACCGCCGCCGGGTGGGGTGGCCCGAGAGATCGTAGCGGCAATGGCTTCGATCTCTTCGGCGGGCACTCCGCAGATCTCCTCAGCCTGCTCGGGGCTGTAATCGGCTGCGACGAGCGATTCGATTTCATCGAATCCTTCGGTGTGGCTGTCGATGTAATTGCGATCGAGCAAACCATCTCGGCAGAGTACGTGCAGCAGCGAGTTGTAGAAGGCGACATCGGTGCCGGGCCGGATCTGAGCGAAGTGTTTGGCGAAGTCGGCGATCTGGTTGCGTCGCACGTCGACCACGATCAGCTCGGTCCCCGCCTTGACGGCCTGCTTGATGAACGTGGCTGCGACGGGGTGGTTTTCGGTGGTATTGGACCCGGTGATCAGCGCGACATCGGCTCGTGCGACATCGGCGAAGACGTTGGTCACGGCTCCCGAGCCGATGGTCTCCATCAGTGCCGCGACGCTCGAGGCGTGGCACAGCCGCGTGCAGTGGTCGACGTTGTTGGTGCCCAGCCCGGCCCGCATGAACCTCTGGAACAGGTAGGCCTCTTCGTTGGACCCCTTGGCCGATCCGAATCCGGCCAGCGAGTTGCTTCCGTGCGTATCTCGGATCGAGGTCAGTTTCCGGCCGATCAACTCGAATGCTTCCTCCCAGGTCGCTTCGCGGAAGGCGGGCATCACGGTATCCAGATCGACCAGTCCGCCGGGCTTGTTCCTCTTGCCGGGCAGCGAATCAATGACCTCTGGTGAGAGTGGCCCCTTGGGGTAGGCGGATTCGCGGCGGATCAGCGGGGTCTTCAGGCGGTCCGGGTGCAGCGTGTAGTCCCAGCCGTAGCGTCCCTTGACGCACAGTCGTCCCTGGTTGACCGGGCTGTCTCGGCCCTCGACTTCGACGATCGTGCCCTGGTGGGTCCAGGCGGTGATCGCGCAACCGACGCCGCAATACGGGCAGACCGTGTCGACACTCTGCATCTGGTCACGATCGACAACCGGCAGCGTCATCGTGTGTCCGAGCAGGGCTCCGGTCGGGCAGGCCGCGGCACATTCGCCGCAGGACACGCAGCTGCTTTGGCCCATTGGGAGATCGAAGTCGAAGGCGATGCGGGCGGTGACTCCCTTGCCGGTCCGGCCGATCACGTCGTTCGACTGGATGTCGTTGCAGGCACGGATACAGCGGTCACAGAGAATGCAGGCCTGGTGGTCGACGGCGATGACCGCGGAGGAATGGTCCTGGGGTCTTTGTGGAGCATCGGCCGACACAGCGGTTGGGTGGGACGAGTCGAGCAGGCCGAACCCGGTTCCCAGTTGCTCGAGTGCACAATCTCCGGTTCGCTGCTGCTGCTGGCAGGGCGAGGGATGTTCCGAGAGCAAGAGGCGGGTCAGTTGACGGCGTTGCAGTGTGACGGCGTCCGAGTCGGTCTCGACCGTCATCCCTTCGCTGCATTGCCGGACACAGCTGGCCGCGAGCACGCGTTCGCCGACATCGACAACGCAGATGCGGCAGACCCCGGCCGGTTCCAGGCCGGGGTCGTGGCACAGCGCCGGGATTTCGATTCCCGCCTCGCGGGCGGCGTCCCAGATCGAGGTTCCCTCGGGGACTCGTACCGTATGCCCATCGATCGTCAATTCGACGGCGGCGGCGGCGGATTGTTTGGAGATCATGCCCCGGGCACCTCTTCGGGGAAGTGCTCGAGCATCGAGAGGATCGGGACCAGGGCGACTTGTCCGAGTCCGCAGATCGAGGTTTGTTCGAGTGTCTGGCCCAGCGGGGTGAGTTCATCCAGCGATCCGGGGCTGGCGGATCCGTCGGCGACGCGATCGAGCAGAGTGACGGCGTGATGGCTGCCGATCCGGCAGGGGACGCACTTGCCGCACGATTCGTTGCGGAAGAACCGGACCAGGCTGGTGGCCAGGTCGAACAGGTCGCGATCTTCGGCGGCGACGATCACGGCACCGGTGCCGAGCATGCTGCCGGCCGCGGCGATGGATTCGAAATCGAGCGGGGTGTCGAGTCTCTCACCGGGCAGGAAGCGTGAGCTGGCACCACCGGGCAGGAACGCCTTCACACTCTTCCCGCCGACGACGCCGCCGGCCGATTCGATCAGTTCGGCCACCGTCGTGCCGACGGGGATCTCGTGGACACCCGGCTGGTTGACATCTCCTGAGATCGAAACGAACTTCAGCCCTTCGAAGCCGTCGGCCCCCTGCAGCCGCCACCAGTCGGCTCCGCGGGCGATGATCGTCACGGCGAGTGCAAAGGTCTCGACGTTGTTGATCAGGGTGGGCTGTCCGAACAGCCCGACCTGGCCGGGGTAGGGTGGCTTGTTGCGGGGTTCGCCGCGTCGGTCTTCGAGAGCTTCGAGCAGTGCGGTTTCCTCACCGAGAATGTAGCCGCCGGGTGAGACGAAGATTTCGATCTCAAAGGCTCGTCCACTTCCAGCCGCGTCGGGGCCGAGCACACCCTGTTGCGTGGCAAGCTGCAGGGCCTCTTCGAGGGCCTGCTGTTCAAGCGAGTACTCGTGCCTGAGGAAGATGATGCCGCGGCGGGCTCCGACACTCAGTCCGGCCAGCACCATGCCCTCGATGACCAGGTGAGGCAGAGTGGCCAGCAGCATGCGGTCCTTGAAGGTCCCCGGTTCACTTTCGTCGGCGTTGCAGATGACGTACTTGGTATCGGCCGATTCGGCGGCGACCAGTTCCCACTTGCGTGCCGTGGGGAAGCCGGCCCCGCCCATGCCTTTGAGTCCGGCATCGCCGAGGCGTCTGACGCAGGTGTCCCTGAGAGTGGGGAGATCTGCGGCCAGCTGTTTCAGAGTGCCGTAGTGATCGCTGGGGCCCGGGTAGGGGTCCGCCTGCCAGTTGCGTCCCTCGGGGCGTTGCAGCCAGTCGACGGTGTCGTCCTCGAGCAGTTGATCAACCGATGAGGCGGGTGAGGGGGGTGCGGCGGGTCGATCGTTGACGGCGACTGCCGGGGCGTGATCGCAGCGACCCAGGCACGAGACTTCGACGACTTCGAGTCCCGGGTCGGATTCGGCCAATTGCTCGAGCTGGCCGCGGAGGTCCTCGCAGCCGTGCATCCGGCAGACCACGTCACGGCAGACGGCGATGTGTCGTTTCGGCGGGGGAGTGCGTCGGAAGTGGGAGTAGAAGCTGACGAGTCCCTCGAGCCGGTACCTAGGGACTCCTCGCCGCCGGGCGAGATCTTCGAGGTGGTCTTGCTCGAGGTAGCCGTGCTGGTGTTGCAGGTCCAGCAATTCGCGGAGCAGCTCCAATGTGACACTCCCGCGACGGCCTCGTCGGCGGCTGGGCCAGGCGTCAACCGGGTCGGGTCAGGGCCTGGCGGCCTTCGGAGGACGGGGCTGACAGTACTTGAGTGCGAGCAGGATGTAGGCGGTCGAGAGGTTCGGGTCGCCCTCGTACCACCGTGGAGCCCGGTTGACCCAGCTGCCGTTGGGACGCTGCAGCGTGGCGACCTGGTCGAACAGTTCGGCTCGCCAGTCGTGGTGGACTCCGGCCGAGTCTTCGACGTGGTCGAGATCGAGCACGGCGAGGGACTTGGCGAAGGTGTGGTAGTAGTAGTAGAGGCCCTGTTGTCCGAGCCCGGGGTTGATCCGCACCGAGTAGTTGTTCTTGATCCAGCCGATGGCGGCCTTGATCCTGGGGTCACCCGGTTTGACTCCGGCGTAGATCATGCTCTTGAGTCCCGCGTAGGTCATCGACCCGTAGGATCTCAGCCCCCCGTTGGCAGTGAGCCCGGCCTGCGAGGTGCCTCCGGCGGCGGGCGTGTAGTAGAAGCCTCCGTTACCGATCTTCCCGGCAAACGGCGTGGTGTTGTGTTCGGACTCGAGGTTCTGGCAGCGGCTGACGAACAGCAGCACGTTCTTCATCGCCGGGTCATCCTGCTTGACTCCCGCCGAGAGCAGTGCTTCCTGAAAGAACTGGGTATTGGAGAGGTCGGGTCGCTTGTGCTTTCCGTAGCCGGCTCCGCCGAAGCCCGGGTCGGAGGTTTCGAGTCCTTCGCCCTTGTCCCACTGCAGGTTCTTGAGGAAGTCGCGGGCACGGGCGATGTGAGCGGCGTAGCGTTTGCGGGCGGCGGGTGAGGCCGAGGGTGATGCGGCGTGCAGGGCGAGCATCGCGATGCTGGTCTCGTAGTTCCTGTGCAGCGTCTTCTTGTGGTAGATGCCGCCGTCTTTCTGAGCGAGTGATTCGAGGAACTTGAGGCTGCGGGCGACGACGGGGTCATTGGCGGTCAGTCCGCTTTCGAGCAGTGCGGTGGTGGCCAGCGCGGTCAGGCCGGCGGCCTGAGGCGAGGTCCAGCTGCCGTCGTCGTCCTGGGCGGATTTCAGGAAGTTGATGGCCCGGGTCCGAACCTGGAGCCAGCGGGTCTTGTCGGGTCCGATGGTTTTCTTGTCGGCTGCGGAGGCGAACCCGGAGCTGGCGACCAGCAGGCTGCAGACCAGCAGGGCGGTGAATCTCTCAGCGGTGCGGATCATGCGGATCATGCGGATCATGCGGATCATGTTCGGGTGTTCCATTCTGTGGGTCACCGTGGGAGCCGGTGGGGGCGAGGGGGTTTTGGCGGCTGGGTTCGCATCCCGAT
>Ga0310123_10000210_pt1 | contig 52352 bp, 42 predicted proteins | sample CB6_AW_1057_MG_FD_203505 | JGI IMG/M metagenome (GOLD analysis project Ga0310123, IMG submission 203505) | Marine microbial communities from Western Arctic Ocean, Canada - CB6_AW_1057 | ecosystem: Environmental > Aquatic > Marine > Oceanic | place: Canada: Western Arctic Ocean | collected... | reverse complement strand
TCGATAGAATTCATAGAGGAGGGCGTTGCTTCAAGGACGCAGCTGGAGCAGATAGAGATTGCTCTTGAGTTGTTTCGCGAGTATCCGGAACACTTTGAGCTCGCACGAACGGCAGCCGACGTGGAACGTATCTTCGAAGAGGGGAGGATTGCGTCCATGCTGGGGATGGAAGGTGGGCACGTGATTGAGAATTCGCTCGGGACGCTCCGGGCATTCTACGAACTCGGGGCTCGCTACATGACGCTGACACACAGCGCCAGCCTTGACTGGGCTGGCTCTTCGGAGGGTTCGCCCGCCAATGGGCTCACAGAGTTCGGTCGCGAAGTCGTCCGGGAAATGAATCGTCTGGGAATGCTTGTGGACCTCTCCCACGTGTCGGACGCGACGATGTCGGATGCGCTCGATGTCACCCAAGCCCCCGTGATCTTTTCGCATTCGTCGGCCCGTACTCTCACCAAACACCATCGGAACGTTCCGGACTCGATCCTGAACCGGCTCCCGGCAAACGGCGGCCTGATCATGATCGCGTTTTACCCGCCATTTGTCAGCGAAGGAGAAACCGCTCAACTCGCTGATGTGGCTGATCATATCGACTACGTGAAAACCCTGATTGGAGTGGATCACGTTGGGTTGGGTAGCGACTTCGATGGAATCCCAGTCGTGGCCGAGGGGCTGGAGGATGTATCCAAATACCCGGTACTTATCGCTGAACTTTCGCGCCGGGGGTGGGCTGAGTCGGAGCTCAGAAAGCTTGCGGGGGAGAACGTCCTGCGGGTGATGCGGGAGGCGGAATCGGTTGCCCGTCGCCTCAAGAGGGAAAGTCCTCCCTCTGCGGTGAGAATTGAGGACATGTTTGGCAGGTGAGTCCTTCTGGTCATCCTCCGGCGACCTCGAAGATCTCCTGAAGGGCCCCAAGGAAGCGGATGTTCTCTCGAGTCCGCGTCCACAACCCTCCCCCCAAATTATCACCCGAGTGACTGAACAGCCCGGTAAGCCGCGTGGAAAGATCCGAGGCCCTGGGGTCGAGAGCGCTTCCGAGGCGGAGGGTTTCGGTGAAGGGAATGAGGTGATCGGATCTCCCATGAAGGAGGCGGATCGGTGCGGATAGTTGGTTGATGAAGGGAACGGGTTCGACCAAGGGGATCTCACGCCGAATGGCTGGAACCAGCTCACTGACGAGTGCCTCGGATGCTTCTGGATCAGGTTCGCGATCAACAGGTGGCGCAAAGACGTCGAAAAGGGATCGGTCGCTGGGTGGGAGCTGGCGGCGGAGTTCCTCCTTGACCGGATCTGAGTCCGGATCCCAGGTATGGAGCCGATTTTCACCGGCTTCAACCGCTAGTTGATGTAGTGCCGCAACCAATTCCGTGCGGTCTCCTAGCGAGGCGGAGAGTGGGATGCAGTTCCTCCCGATGACCCATCGCACGTAGGGATCCGGACGCTGTCGGTAACTCACACCGTCCCATTCATGCTCTCCGATGAACGAGAACCGAAAGGTTCGTTCGATGTCGGCGTAGCCACCCCATCCCACAACCCCACGGATCTTCCGCCCTAATTCCATGTCTGCTGCTGCGAAGAGAGCCTGCGGCGCTCCGAAGGAGAGCCCTGCTATCATGATGCCACCGGGCTTAATGGCGGGTGATCGATAGAGCCAATTCACGGCTCCCCTCAGGATCTCCTGGGCTCGCTGAGGTGCGAATTCGAGCTCTGTCCACTCTCGGATCTCGGGCACCAGCACGCTAGCTCCGGTCGAGGCGAGGGCCTTTACAAACCGTCCTAGCTCAGGATGGGCTCTGCCGAGCCGTGTCATTCCGTGTAGCACGATCCAGCCCCGTGTTTCGGATCCCTCAGGCCGGATGATTGTACCGGGAATAGGGTCTACTTCCTCCCCAACTGGGATCAGAACCTCTGACTCGCGCAGGATGGAAGGGGGGGAGCGCCAGGCCCTTGAGAACTGGAATGCTTTCCTGAAGGAGGGGAGGAGGTCAGTCGACATGTCTCTAGTCTACCGGAACCGCAGAGCAGGTGGCTAGCTTGAGGGCATAAGGCCCCTTCCACTGGCAGTGAGCGGCAAGTATCTATAGTGGGTCGGTGCCCATGGGTCCCGGTCCTGGACACGGAGATGTATGATTAAGCAGCAACCCCCCTACTTCCAAGCCCTACTGGCTTCGGGCTCTGTATTCCTGCTCTACGTTCTGACTCTTGCACCAACGACGGCGTTCTGGGACGCTAGTGAGTACATTGCGACCGCACATATTTTCGGGCTTCCCCACCCTCCTGGAAATCCCTTATTCGTGGCGGTAGGGAAGGTTTGGACTCTCCTTCTTGCGCCCACAAACTTGCCGATCTCCGTCCGGGTCAATCTCATGGCCGCTCTGACCTCTGCGGTTGCGACCGGGTTTCTCTTTCTGGTTACATACCGTGTTCTCGCGAGATGGATCGCGCCAGCTAGAGGGGGGGTGCGATCGGAAGATCCCGGGCCATGGATTAGACGGTTCCCGGTTCTTGGGGCCTGGGTGGGGGCGGTCCTGGGATCGACCGCATTCACGGTTTGGAACCAGTCTACGGTGAATGAGAAGGTCTATACTCCGAGCGTTCTCGTTATTGCTCTGGTGTCTTGGCTTACGATCCGATGGCTAGACCGGAAGGATGAGCCCGGAATGGGATGGATCCTAGTGCTTGCGATTTATCTGATGGTACTTGGATCCACCAACCACCTCATGTCCCTTCTACCGGCGCCCGCACTGCTTGCTGTGGTGTTGCTCGAGAAGAAGTCTCTACTGTTGGATGGACGGTTCCTCTCCCGCAGTTTGGCGGCAGTCCTCCTGGGGCTCTCATTCAACCTGGTTCTGCCAATTCGCTCCGCCCAGCAACCGGTGATCAACGAGGGAGAGCCAATATGTGAGTCCGTCGTCAGTACGGCGGTGGCGGTCTATTCATTGGGGATGGCAGGTTGCCCGGAGTTGGCTGCGAACCTTACACGGGAGCAGTATGGGAAGCCGTCGATGCTTGCGGACCCCACTGCTGACCCCTCGTCACCAAGGCCGAGGGGGCTCGGGATCCTGACGCACCAGTTCCTAAACTACTTTCAGTACTTTGACTGGCAGTGGGCCCGTGGACTTGCGGTGTCTGAACTACCCGGGAACGCGAGACTCCCTTTCTCCCTAGTCTTCCTGGGACTCGGTTTCTGGGGTCTGGTAGTCTCTGGGAGGGCACACCGGGGCTATCTGGTCTACCTCGGTATTCTAGCGTTTACCCTTACGGTAGCACTCGTCTACTACCTGAACTTCAAGTACGGATACTCGCTGCAGCCAAACCTTGGGGATGTGGTGCCTAGAGAAGTCCGCGAGCGCGACTACTTCTTTATCGCCTCGTTTCATCTATGGGGGTTCCTGGCCGGTATCGGACTTATGGCCGCCTGGAGATGGGCGGCTGGTGGTGGCTTCACAGGCCGGAATCTGGCACTCGCTTCACCGGTTGTGCTGCTGGCGCTAGTGCCTCTTGTCTTCAACTGGGATTGGGCCTCCCGGAGGGGAGATTATGCTGCCAGGGACTGGGCATACAATATGCTTCAGAGCGTAGAGCCCTATGGAATCCTGTTCACGAATGGGGACAATGATACCTTCCCCCTTTGGTACCTTCAGGAAGTAGAGGAAGTGCGGCAGGACGTGACCGTCGTCGTCGTGCAGTACCTGATGACTCAATGGTATCCGAGACAACTGAAGTACCACACCGCTCCGGAACGCCAGCGGTTGTTCGACGACCCCGAGGCCGCTGAGATCTACGGGAGCCCCGGTCCGCCACCTTCAAGGGCGATGATGACGCTCTCAGACGCCGATATGGATCGGGTAGCGTTTGCCATACTGCCGGAAGACTATACGGTGACCATTGGTAATCAGCCGGTTCGGTTCCCAGCGGGATTCCAGTTCACGCGAGCCGATCAGCTGACATTAGCCATTATCCAGGACTCGATCGGAGAGAGACCGATCCACTTTGCCAGCACCGGGAGTCAGGCACGTACGGTCGGCCTAGATCAGTTCGTGGTTCGCCAGGGCCTGGCCGCGAAGTTACGCCTCGAGAACCTGGAAGGGGCAGCGGGGGTCGTGAGGCTCTCAGATGCTGTTGGCGGGGAGTGGCTAGATTTCGATAGATCGATGGCCTTGGCGAGTGAAGTCTTCATGTACCGTGGGTTGAGGGATCGGGAGATTTGGGCTGACCGAGCGACCCTCAACATCCCTTGGCACTTTTACTTCCTTTACCTACAGATGGCCGACGCAGTTTCCCTGACTAGGGAAGCGGAGGAACTGAGCGGAGCAGAGGAAGCGCTATTCGAGGAGCTCCTAGGCGAGGCCAATCGTTTCCTGCTTGTGGCGCAGGGTGGTTCCAGAGCATCCATATAGCCAGAGCAGAACATAATTAGTATGAATAGCGAGCAAGCTGTTTCCTCCTTGAGACCCTAGTCATATTTTCCGCCAACTTGGCTGAGCGACCTGCCCCCAACTGCGGTACCACCTACAGTATTAGGCCAACCTCCTCATGGGGCCGAAAGGGAAATCCCCCGAGTATGGGGAGATTCAGGAACGTCAGATCGGGTGGCCGAGTAGAGGATTCGGTTGCCGGAGCCGTCGCAGCCAGAACCAAAACAGGCGGAATACGAGGGTATGTGCGTCGAGCCTTTGGGCATTACCATTTCAGAGATTACGAACTGTCGGCGGGAGTGAAGCTGTGGAAAGGCTAGTAGGCCGACAACTCTTCGATCGCACTGAGGACATCATCTACCTGAGGGAGGGTCGCTTTTTCGAGCTGGGGTGAGTAAGCCACCCACACATCTTTCGCGGCGACGCGCTTCACGGGGCCATCCAGCCAGGAAAACAGTTGGTCCGCGATCCTCGCGACGATTTCTGCCCCAATTCCAAAAGAAAGGGCGTCTTCGTGGGCGACGATCACTTTATGGGTCTTCCTCACAGACTCTCCCACCAGGTCCATGTCCAGGGGGCTCAGTGACCGCAGGTCGATAATCTCCACGTCGATCCCATCCCTCTCCCAGGCGATTTTAGCCGCGTCTACCGAGCGTTTCACGAGTGCACCGCAGGCGATGACTGTAAGATCGGATCCGGGTCGGACAACTTTCGCTTTTCCGAAGGGGATCATGAAGTTGTCCCCAGGATAGAGACCCTTGTTATGGACCTGCCTGTAGAGATGCTTGTGCTCCAGGAAGAGCACTGGGTCCTCGCATCGGATCGCCGTGCGCAAGAGCCCATTCGCATCTTGTGCGGTCGATGGGAGGATCACCCTGAGGCCAGGAGTTTGGGCAAAGATGCTCGCTCCCGTCTGGGAGTGATAGAGGGATCCTCCCTTCAGGTAGCCCCCGAAGGGCACGCGGATGACCACGGGGGCCGCCCAATCGTTCCCCGACCGGTACCTTAGTGTGGCGAGCTCATTTCGGATCTGTTGAAAGGCTGGCCATATGTAGTCGAAAAACTGGATCTCGACTACAGGCTTGAAACCTCGAATGGCCAGTCCGATTGCCCGACCCACGATGTTTGCTTCCGCGAGTGGAGTGTTGAATACTCGGCAGCTCCCAAAACGCCGCTGGAGTCCATGGGTCACCTTGAAGACTCCGCCCTTTCCGGGTACCTGATCCAAGATCTCTTCGCGGGAAGCATCGGCCACGTCCTGGCCAAAGCATACGATCCTGGGATCACGCTCCATCTCGTCGCGGAGACACGCGTTGAGGAGGTCGACCATCGTGTGCTTGTCACTCCCTTCCTCGCGAAGTTCGTTCTCGGTGTCAAAGCAATCCGAGGTAGGGTCTACCTCCTCTGAATAGAGCCAACGGTTTGCAGTTTCCGGTCCCGGCTGGCTGTATTCGAGAGCCCGGTCAGAGGCCTGAGACACCATTTCCTTCAGCTTCGCAGCGATGGATTCCAACTCGTCCTCGTCTGCCAGCCCCTCATCTAGGAGGAGCGTTCGTGCTCTGAGTAGGGGATCCCTCGTCTCTCGTTCGACCCGCTCTATGGCCGAACAGTACACACGATCGTCGTCTGACTCTGAGTGAGAATTCAAACGGACGGTGTGGGCGTGAAGCAGAGCCGGCCCCCTCCCCTTGCGGCAATGCTCGATCACTTCCCCACCCTTTGCCCACGAGTCCAACAGGTCCGTGCCGTCACACCGCACAACGTGGAGGTTCGGGAACTCTGCAAGTAGACGTGAAATGTTTCCCCCAGGCGTTTGTACCTCTACCGGCACGGAGATCGCGTACTCATTGTCCTCGATCAAAAAGACGATCGGTAGCTTCAAGTTACAGGCTGTGTTCAGCGCCTCCCAAAATTCCCCCTCCGAAGTTGCGCCTTCACCGCTGCAGACGATGACGACCTCGTCATCCTCGAAATCTTCGATCAATTTTCGGATCTCAGGCTCCATCTTCGCCCGGTATCCGGCCTCAGCAGTCCCGACGCCTTGGAGGTATTGAGTGCCCACAGGTGAGGACACGCTTACGGTCCGGAGCGCCGGGTCACTAAAGTGATATGGCATCTGACGACCCCCAGACGCCGGGTCCTCCTCTGCCGCTACCGCCTGCAGCAGGTGCTCGAAGGGGCTCTGCCCCATCGCAAGGGCAAAGGGCCGGTCGCGGTAATAGAGGTATAACCAGTCGGAGCCGGGCCTGATATGCCGGGCGATTGCTACTTGGATCGCCTCGTGTCCTGCCGCAGAGAGTTGGAAGAAGATCTTGCTTTGTCGTTTGAGCCTCATCTCCTGCTCATCGAGGAGTCTAGAGGTGAGCATGAGGTGGTACATCTCTAGTAGCTCGGCAGGGTCAAGCCCATGTAGGTCCCGGGCTGAGGTCGTCTCAGGCTGTGGGATCTTGGTGGCCATCAAAGCTCCGCTTCTTACGATTGTGGGGGACGTCCAGGACAAGATACGCCGGGCACTGGGGAGGGCCAACCCAAGACGGATGTTGCTGAGATCACTTCGAAGGCCGGCTGAACCAGCTCAGGTGAACCCGGTACCGAGTTCGCCTTGCAGCTGGTCCGCCAGCCTTTCGGGGTCTGTCACGGGGGCCTCACAGACGAAACGGCGGCAGACGTAGGCCGCGGAACGGCCAGTGACCAGCCCACGGCCTTCGAGCAGAGGCATGTGGGACGGAAGCCAATCCCCGTGGTCCACCCCTTGAGTCCTCAGGAGATCTTCGGGGTCGGCACCCGTCACCACTCGTGCAGGAAGGAATGGTCTGTGAACCTCTCTGAGGAGCGTGGCCCTCAATGGGTCGTCGTTCCTTCCGAGCAAGGCGACCTCAATGGGATCGGTGAGCAGACGACCGGCGATCGACAGGAGGTGCCCGAACCCCGTGGGCATCGACTCCATGGACATTGCCTCGCGAGAGACCATCTTCCTCGCCTCTTCAATTCGATCTTTGTCGTCGAGCAGGTACCCGAGGCGGAGCCGAAGCTCTGCGGCCAGCGCCGTACCCGAGGGTGTTGGATTGTCCGTAACCTCACGGGGCCGGATGATGAGGGCTTCGCCGTCAGTCGGTGTATCGAAGAGAAGTCCACTCTCAGAATCCCGAAACCGCGCTTCCACCTCCTCATCCAAGTCGAGGGCTGCTTGGAGCCAGCCCACGTCCAGGGTAGCCTCATGCAAGCTCAGAAGTGCATTTCCGAGTCCAGCCACATCATCAAGGAACCCCGGAATGCGCGCTTCCCCCAGGGTGACCTGATGTAGGAGTACGTTGTCTGGCCGGAGCACCTTCGTGAGCCAGTTCGCACACTCGCTGGCAGCTACTAAGTACCGCGGCTCGTCAAGGGCCGCACCGACTTCCGCCAACACACGAAGGGTCAACGCATTCCAGGAAGCCAGGATCTTCTCATCGCGCAGCGGGGCTTCGCGGCTCGCCCGCTGACTCTTCAGTGTTTCTCGGCATGTATGCAATCTCTTGTCCAACTCCTCTCGTGGCAGACCCTCGTCCCGGGCCACGGCATCCAGATCGTGCGGCAGGTGGAGTATGTTTCTCCCCTCAAAATTTCCCCTTGTGGACACGCCGTAACACCGACAGAACAGTCGCGCGTCTTCCTTATCCAGATGCGCCTCTACCTCAGTTCGAGCCCAGAGGTAGAACCGACCTTCCTCCCCCTCTGAGTCCGCATCTCTGGCGGTGTAGAAACCTCCCTCCCTCGATCGGAAGTCACTGAGGACGTCGTCAAGCACCCCCCTGCAGACGCTCTCGAACTCTTCGTCGTCCGTGAGCTGAAAGGCGCGGAGATACACCGCTGCGAGGAGCGCGTTGTCGTAGAGCATCTTTTCGAAATGGGGGACGAGCCACCGTTCGTCGACCGAGTAACGGTGAAAGCCACCCCCCAAGTGATCCCTGACACCGCCCCTCGCCATCTTCCGAAGAGTGAGGAGCGCGGCGTCCAGCGCCGGCTGCTGGCCCGTCAACGCATGGTGTTCGAGGAGGAAGCCCAAGATTACGGGCTGAGGGAATTTTGGCGCTCGCCCAAGGCCTCCGTGTACGGGATCGAGGTGACGGAGTAGCGTCTGGACAGCGCGCTTGGGAAGTGCTGGGTCGAGGTCCTCTGCGTCAGCGCCTTCGCCTCCGTGTGGGCCCAGGGTAGACTGGACGAGCAGGCCCCGGATCTGTTCCGCTGAGTTCAGGACGTCTTCTCTCCGATCCTCCCATGCCTGGCTCACGGCCTGGAGTAGCTGACGGAATGAAGGCATTCCCTGTCGGGGCTCGGGGGGAAAGTAGGTCCCGCCGTAGAAGGGCTTCCCCTCGGGAGTGAGAAACACGGTGAGCGGCCAGCCACCTCTTCCGGAGAGCGCTTGGACGGCCCCCATGTAGATCGAGTCCACATCGGGGCGCTCCTCCCGGTCAACCTTCACGCTGACGAAGCCCTCGTTCATGAGTCGGGCTGTTTCGGGATCGTCGAAGGACTCGCGCTCCATCACGTGACACCAGTGGCAGGCGGAGTACCCGATCGAAAGAAGGATCGGCCGGTCTTGGTCCCGGGAATGGGTGCGGGCCTCCTCCCCCCAAGGGTACCAATCCACCGGGTTGTGTGCGTGCTGCCTCAGGTAGGGACTCGTCTCCTGGGCTAACCGGTTCAACGACGGTCTTTCTCGCACAACTCGTCCTCGGCGAACAACCGAAGGTCCGATTCCCCATCAAGCTGTACGGCGTACCGATCCCAGACGTTCGAATCATGCCGGATGATGGTGCCCCCCCGGCCCACGACTTCAGGCTCGAGCGGGAATCCGCCACGGCAGATAACGATCCGAGTACCCTGGGGGTAACGCGGGACTCTAACCATGGAGCTCTTGCTCTACCGAGTTTATTAGGGTGAGTCCGGGTGGTTCAGGAAGTGGAGGCGAGGTCTGGGATTTGCACGCCTTTGGCGATCTGTTTCAATACGAACCGGGCGACCTCCTCGGGTGACGCAGATCCCTCGCGGGCTATAATCTGTGCCACATCGATCCGCCGGCCGTCTGAGCAGACAAGGCTGAGGAACGCGGCTGGGAGATCACGTTTCTCAGCCGGGGTGGGACGCCACGGCTCCCGAGCAGCCTCGTCCTGGTCGGGAAGATCATTTCCATCCACGGAGGTCCCCACGACCGCAACCCGAACGTCTCCTCGCTCCAAGGAATGGGTGACGCTCCCGATCTCAGATTCGGTCACGGGGATCGTGGCCAGGAAGGAGGGGATTCCCTTCACAAGCAGTCCCAGCGAGAGGGCTGCTTGTCCATCCGGATTGTTAGTCTCTTCCACCGGTCCGTGTGCCACCGACTGAAGAACCGGATATTCTGGGCTTACGAAGGTGTTGAATTCGGTCATGGGCTCTGCAAGGTGGATTGTTGCTACTCTTCTGGCAACGGGGGTACAAATGCTATATTTGTTCCTGTGGGGCTACCCCAGATTGGTTATTGGGTCCCACCTGAGCATCATGTCGTAGGTGCTGTCCACCGCACATTGGGAAGGTCGGAATGGGACTTCACCGGTCCATGATCCGTCTGATCCTCCTCCGCCCGTGGCTTCTCCCCTGCCTTGTCGGACTAGCTTGGTCTAGCAGGGCTCGTGGCTGGTACCGCCGGCCTCCATTTCTACCGCTGCCGCCATCGTCGTACCTACGATGGCGGATGGAAACAGCCTACGGGAATGGAGACGCCGAACCACCCCTGACCGAGGTTGCGCGCTATCTTCGCTGGGCGAGCCGAATGCGGGGCAGTCGCTGAGCCTGGAGGCGCTGAGTTGATTGGACGGTTGTTGATCCTACTGGTGGCTATGCTGGGCCTCGGTCTCGACCTCCCCGACTCCGCGAGCCCTCATAGGTGAGTGGTTGCAGCCCGTGTTCGAGCTGGGTGCAAGCTGGAGGGCCCGGCAGAAGCTTCGCCAGATTGCCACAGATCCCGACTTGGATACGGGAGGTGGGGGAGCGGTCAACTCGTGGCTCTGTCGATGCTATTCCTAAGGCAGGTATCGGCTTGACTTATTGGTATACTCACCATTCGGTGGAGGTGAGTCGTTCGGAGGTCAGCGTTATTTCGATTGGCCCCGTATTGGCCCTTCGGAATGGCGGACGATCTAAGGTGGGAAGACTCCCGCAATTGAGGTTCCAAACTCCCTTTGACGGGGCTCTGCGTGCTGAGCAGTTCCACCACGGACTTTCGAATCCCCCACTATGATACAGGTTGGGTTGACCGGGAACGTGGCGTCGGGCAAGTCCACGGTCGCACGAGTGTGGTCGAGTGCGGGAGTGCCGATCGTGAGCTCGGACGATCTGGCACGGGACGCGGTCGCACCAGGTGGCCCCGCGCAGGCGGAAATCCGCAAAATATTCGGTGGGGAGGCATTCAAGAAGGACGGATCAATGGACCGTGACCGAATGCGACAATTCGTATTCAAGGATCCCGAAGCACGGAAGCAGCTCGAAGGGGCGATACATCCTCACATACGGGTCCTGCGGGAACGCTGGTTGGAGAGCCGGCGTCTCGAAGGCGCTCCGCTCGTCATCAGTGAGGTCCCTCTCCTTTTCGAGGTTGGAATGGAGGACCTGTTCGACGTTGTTGTCGTCGTGGACGCACCGGAGCAGGTGAGAGAAGAGCGCCTTGTTCTCGAAAGGGGAATTTCCAGGGAAGAAGCCAAGCGGATTCTGGCAGCCCAGGGTGATCCGGAGTTGAAGCTCGCGAAGGCGAATCATGTAATTCGGAATGGAGGAACCCTAGAGGATCTGGAGGTCTCGGCCCTGAGGGTCCTCGCCAACTTAAGGGTCTGAGCTCCACAAGACGGGGACTGATGACCGACTTCATGCGTATGGACCTACATCTACACACTCGGGGGTCGTGGGACTGTCTGTCCGACCCGGAGACGATTTTGGCGAGGGCTAAGAAGCGGGGCATTGATAGGATTGCGATTACAGATCACAATTCTCTCACCGTGGCGCTGGAGATGGCCAAGCGCCATCCAGATGAGGTCATCGCTGGTGAAGAGGTGAAGACTGCTGAGGGTGTTGATGTGATCGGCCTCTACCTTTCGAGTGAGATTCCGAAGGGGACGCCGGCTGAGGAGACGTGCCGTCAGATCCGGGATCAGGGTGGAGTTGTTTACCTTCCCCATCCCTATGCTCCAGGCAAGGGGGGATCCGGTCAGCTTGCCGAGACTCTGGCACCACATCTGGATGTGGTCGAGGTGTTTAACGCCCGCCTTTGGTACCGGGAGAGAAACGAGAAGGGCGAACGGTTGTCCCTTCGTTACGGACTCCTCCGTGGCGCTGGTTCAGACGCGCATAGCATTGGCGAGATAGGCAATGCCTGGGTCCAGCTGCCTCGGCATCCGAACGAACCGCAGGCCTTCCTTGGTGCACTGCGTTCGGCGACCATTCATGGGACCACAGCCAGCTTGCACGTCTTCCTGCTCTCGAACTGGGCCAAAGTCCGGAAAAGACTTCCGGGGGTGTGAGCTGCGGTGGTCCTAGCCGGATCTACCCCCCTTACACGCGCTCGAAGGTTTGGCCGATGAACCGGTACGAGATCCCGGAAACCCGTCACGCAGCAGTGAAGGCGGCTGTCGGCATCCTGAGGAGGGCCAAGCAGGTGATCCTCACCACGCATGTGAATGCGGATGCGGATGGGGCTGGATGCGAGGCGGCACTCCTGTCCTTTCTCAGGGACGTTGGCGTGGAGGCGTGGATCGTGAATCCGACGCCCTTTCCTGCCAACCTCCGCTTCATAATCGACGACGAGAGGAGGATCCTGGACCTTGCCTCTGACGAGACACAAGACCGGTGCCGAAAGGCAGACCTGTGTGTGATAGTGGACGTGGCTGAGAGGTCACGGGTCGGAAAAGTGATATCCTTGGTGGATCACCTTCCGACTCTCGTGATTGACCACCATCCCGTGGGTAGCGACGCCTTCGATGGACCCTCGCTCTGCGACAACACAGCAGCTGCGGCGGGAGAGTTGGTCTTCGACCTGCTCTGGTCAGAGGGTAGGCCTTGGACCCGCTCGATGGTAGACGGTCTCTATGTTGCGATGATGACCGATACTGGTTCGTTCCGTTTCTCGAACGTGACCTCGCGGGTACACCGGATCGTTGCGGAGCTGATCGAGCGCGGTGCGTCACCAAATGACCTGTATCGTCAGGTTTACGGACAGGTTCCGCTCCGCCGCATTCGGTTGCTCCAGGAGATCCTCTCTACATTGGATGTCTCCGCGGATCAGCGCGTAGCATGGATTTCGGTTCCGGCGAAGGTATTTCGAGACTTGGGCTGTACGTGGGAGGACCTCGACGGAATGGTGGATTACCCTCGGGAGCTTGAGGGCGTTGAGGTGGGGCTCCTCTTCAGGGAGCTAGAGGGTAGGCAGGTCAAGATCTCCTTTCGTTCGAATGGGGTCGTAGACGTGAACGCCCTGGCTCGTGCTTTTGGTGGAGGTGGGCACCTTCGGGCATCTGGCTCCCTGGTCAATGGTTCTCTCGACGAGGTTCGCGAAAGGGTAATAGCGCAGGTGATCGCGGCAGTGGCGTGACCAAGCGAAAGGGAACCGTTACCAGTAGGAGGGTCGGGTGAAACGCTATCATCGAGGTCGTATGTCATGAATTGGGCTAGAAAAAGGGTCTTGCGGGGGATCGGGAAACGGAGCTTGCTAGCCGCAACCCTCGTGGTACCCGTTGGTGCTGTTGCGACCTCGGCCCAGCAACGTCAGGCGATGGGCCAAGCTGCTTACACCGTGGAGCAAGCAGTGTCTGGAGGAGAAACTTACCAGACCGAGTGCGCGATGTGTCATCTGGTGACGCTTCTGGGTTCTGGAGAAGCACCGCCTCTGATGGGACCGAACTTCCGGACGGTTTGGGGCAGTCGAATGGTCATGGAACTGCTTGAATACACGCGTGCGGCGATGCCTCCCCAGGCTCCCGGATCGCTGAGTGAGGAGGAAACTTCCGCCGTCTTGGCGTACATCATCCGGGAGAACGGGGTAGGGGCTGGATCGGACGCTTTGAGCTTCTCGTCCGGGGGTCAGGTGGTTATGCTGCCAGATGACAACACTGGCTTAGCCAGTGCTGGAGGTGTGGAAGCGGTTTTCCCCATGCCAGGCCGTCCCGGCAACGTACCTTCCCCAAATGCCAGGAATACTCCCCCCGAGGGGGGTGTCGGTGAAGTCTATGAGACACCGACCTCTATTACTCGGACGTTTCGGGTTATTGAGGGATTCAACCCCGTTTCGGATGCCGAGCTTCTGGATCCTCCTGCTAGTGACTGGCTTCATTGGCGTGGAAACGTGAGTTCGTGGGGTTACAGTCCGCTGAACCAGATCAACACTGAGAATGTCGATCGTCTCCAGCTTCAGTGGGCGTGGGGGATGGAGGATGGGAGTCGAAGTCAGCCTTCTCCCTTGGTGAGGGACGGAATCATGTTCCTTCCGAACTGGGGAAACGTCATTCAGGCGCTGGACGCGACGGATGGAACCCTCCTTTGGGAGTATCGGCGTCAGTTCCAGGGCATTCCCGGAACGAGAGGAAGCGATGGCGACGCGCGCGTTCGGACACTGGCCATCTGGGAGGATCTGATCATGGTGGCGACCGCTGACGCTTATATGGTCGCCCTTGACGCCCGGACGGGCGTGGTGCGCTGGGAGACGCAAATATCGACTGGGCCGGGGCACAGGAGTACGACTGGGCCCATCATTGCAGACGGCAAGGTGATCAACGGGATTAACGGCTGCAACTTCTTGGTCGAGGAGAGCTGCTTCATCACTGCTCACGATGCCAGGACGGGTCATGAGCTTTGGCGCACTTTTACAATTGCGCGCCCGGGTGAGCAAGGTGGGGACACCTGGGGTGACCTTCCATTGGCATTCCGGGGTGGGGCGGACGTGTGGAGTGGGGGGAGCTGGGATCCAGAACTAGGATTGGTGTACTTCGGGACGGCACAGGCGAAGCCGTGGGCCGCGGTGAGCCGTGGACTGACTATGGCGGACTCGACGCTGTACGCCAGTTCGACGCTGGCGCTGGATATCAATGATGGACGCATCGTCTGGTATCGAACGCACGTGCCCGCTGAGTCTCTCGACCTAGACGCTGGATTCGAGCAGGTGCTTGTGGACGTCGATGGTCAGCCGGTCCTATTCACCGTCGGGAAAGACGGAGTTCTCTGGAAGTTGGACCGGCGCGATGGGCGTTTTCTGGGATTAGCGGAAACCGTCTACCAAGACATCTACCATCTGGACAGGAATACCGGGGCGCTTAGGTATCGGGAGGACATAATGAATATGGAGCCCGGGCAGTGGATCTCCGCCTGTCCTGCCACAGGGGGCGGCCACAATTGGCATCCGAGCTCCTATCATCCGGGGGCGCAGTTGCTAATCATTCCTCTACAGCAAGCCTGTATGGATTTTCGAGCCAATGAGGTGGTGCTCGAAGAGGGGACCTCAGTTAACGCGGGGAGTGTCATGCACCGGGAGATGCCTGGGGCGGACGGGCAATTCGGAAAGCTCGCTTCGTATGATGTTGTGACGATGGAGGAAGTCTGGAGCGTAAAGCAGCGGGCGGCCTTCCTGACTGGCATCCTTAGCACGGCCGGCGGCCTGGCTTTCGCGGGTGACTATGATCGATGGATTCGTGCCCATGACGTCGAGACCGGCCAAGTGCTTTGGGGGAGCCGGCTGGCCACCACCGTGCAAGGGTTTCCCATGACATATGAAGTGGATGGTGTCCAGTACTTGGCTATCTCTACAGGTCGAATGGGCGGAAGCCCCTGGCGGATCAGTGAGCGGCTCACGCCCGAATTGCTCAGCCCCCCGGGTGATCGGCACAACGCCATTTATGTCTTTCGGTTGAAGGACCCTTAAGACCACGTTATTGAACGGGACCGACACGAAGCTGTTCCATAACTATGAGAAGGCGGAAGGTGTAGTCTCATGACGGGACGAGATATCGGCGTTCCAGGAGCTGTGGCGGAAGCCCTCAGGCGTCTGAGGCAGCGGGTTCCGCCGGAGCAGTTAGACAGGATTTGGATCTTCCCACCCTTTGCGGATGGGAGGAGCGAGAGCGGTATCGTGGTTGCTGGATGCTATGCGGGAGGTGACCGTCGGGTTCTCGTAACCCTCTCCTACCTGGCAAAAGAGACAGGCCAAGGGGTGAGCTTCCACCCAAGTTTTCAGGAAGAGGGTGAGGCTCCTACGGATCGTTTGCCCCGTGTCATGAAGGGAGTCGTGGAGAGGTCAGGCGCCGAATTCGGATCCCCCCGTTCTACTTCGCTCAAGGGGGACCCCGAGGCGCTTGAGACACTCATACGCGAGTGGACGCCAGCGTATGAACCAGATGGATCTGAATCGACGATGCCTGGTGCAGGCCGATTCGGATCTTCTGAGGAGACATTCGGATGAATGAACCCACCGTCGTGCCTGTATCGCCGTTCATTCGGCTCTTTGGGCGATATCTACGCGAGCAGGGACTTCCCGTGACCCGGCAGCGCAAGGCTGTTGCAGAGGTCGTGTTTTCCTCCGAAGGCCATCTCTCGGTCGAAGAGATTGAGCATTGGCTCCGGGGAAGCGGGGGACACATAGGCAAGGCTACCATTTACCGAACCCTCGACCTTCTCGTGAAGAGCGAACTGGTGGAAGAGCACGACTTCAACGAGGGCTTTAAGCGTTACGAACATCGGTTGTCCCGCCAGCCAGAACATGAACATTTGATCTGTCTCGAGTGTGGGCAGGTGATGGAATTTAAGAGCCAGGAGGTCCAGAACATCAAAGAACGAGTAGTGGCGGGCTACGGATTTCGTCCGATTCGCCATCGGCTTGAGATCTATGGACTGTGCACATCCTGTCAGGATGCTGGGGCTGAGCCCCCAAGAGGTGGCCTGACCTGTCCTATAGAGAACGTGTAAGGTGAACTCGGATAATAGTATCAAGGAAATGGGTCGGGTGATCTCTCGCGGTCGAGGCCTTCACCCGGTGAAGCCGATTGCTGCCAGTCCCGTGAGGTCTGAGGTGTCAGATTCATTTCCCGAGAGGGCAATGGGCCGGGCAACGGCCTCCTCTCGAATCGATGGGAATCTCATCGCACTCCAGTTCGATGGCCCCTCAGCGTTCGATGCGTGGCTCTCATCGATTGCAGGAGCGAGCCGATTCATACACTTCGAGAACTATATCCTGCGGGATGATCCGATCGGGCACAGATTCCGCGATGCGCTGACTGAACGGGCACGGGCCGGTGTGCAGGTGAGGGTTCTCTACGATTGGATAGGATGCTGGGCGACTCCACGCAGTTATTGGAAACCGTTCAAGGAAGCTGGTGTGGAGGTCCGTGCTTTCAATCCTCCGTCCGTTGGTGATCCCTTCGGGATCTTACAGAGGGATCACCGGAAGCTGGTCGTGGTGGACGGGGAAATTGCCTTTTTGGGAGGGTTCTGTGTGGGACAGGAGTGGGCGGGCACACCTACCCAGGCTCCTTGGCGGGATACCGGAGTAGAGATGCGCGGACCGGCAGCGGCCGCAGCAGCGCGCACGTTTGAGCGAACTTGGTCTGAGCGGGGAGGAGAGGTCCCACCAGAGGCTCGGTCCGATCCATCGCGCTCCGAGCCGGCAGGGAGTTCAGCGGTATGGCTGATCGAAGGGATTCCGCAGCGCTCGCGAGTATACCGGGAGACTCAACTCATGGCCTCGGTGGCCAAAGAGCGTTTGTGGATCACGGACCCGTATTTTCTCGCACCCCGCCCTGTGTCGGCAGCACTTGCGGCAGCGGCGAGAGATGGGGTCGACGTTCGGGTCCTCGTCCCCGCTCATAACAATTGGCCGTGGATGGGGAGCCTCTCCAGGGGTGGCTATCGAAGTCTCCTTCGTGCGGGGGTCCGAATCTTCGAGTGGGAGGGAGGAATGATCCACGCCAAGACCTCAGTCGTGGACGGTCGCTGGTGCCGAATCGGTTCGTCCAACCTGAATACCGCATCGTTATTGGGAAACTGGGAGCTGGACGTAGGGGTTCTTGATTCAGAACTGGCTTCGCAGGTTGAAGGGCTCTTCATCGCCGATTTGGCTTCGTCGTTGGAGATCGTACTGCCTGGTAAGAAAGTGGGAATGGAGGTTGCCCGACCGAGTCACGCTGTGGTTCCCCGCCAGGGCCGGTTACGGGACTTGACTCCAGAGGAAGAGGTTTCTGATCCTGCTGTGCATGGCGAGCCCGGGCTGGGCACGGCCTCTCTCAATCCTGAGCACGCTTTCCTTGAACGAGCCAGAATCAGGAATTGGATGAGCCCCGGAGGCCAGTCACTCACCCTTGCCGACCTTGCGCGCGCGGGTTCGGCCTTGGGCGACGCCCTTGCTGGCCGCCGTGTCATGGGCCGTGAGGACCGGGTGGTTCTAGTCACCACGGCAGTTGTGTTGCTGGTGTGCGCCCTGACGGCTGCGTTGTTTCCCCAGGTCATGGGCTGGTTCGTGGCAGGGTTGCTGGGCTGGGTTGGTCTAGTCTTGGCCGTGAGGAGCGCGGTCCAAGCTTGGCGAGCGAGGAGCGAAGTGGATGAGGAAGTGGGGTAGTCTGGCCCGTGCAGGCTGGGAGGTGGCATGGCTGAGTCGGTAGGCGTTCTAATCGCTCTGAGCGCAGGATTTCTTTCGTTCCTGTCGCCCTGTGTACTCCCGCTCGTCCCATCGTATCTGTCGTTTGTAACGGGGATGAGCCTAGATGACCTCCAAGAGGGTGCGGATCGGGGTCGAACGCTGAGGTACGCCCTTCTTTTTGTCGGAGGGTTCTCGCTGATCTTTTTGCTCCTCGGAGCTTCTGCCTCGTTCTTGGGCCAATTCTTTCGCCTGTATGAGATCTGGATCGCCCGCATTGGTGGGGCGGTCATTCTGGCATTGGGGCTCCATCTCGCTGGGGTCCTGAGAATTGCGCCCCTCGTTCGAGAAGTGCGGATCCATGTTGCAGATCGACCTGTGGGCTATCTGGGAGCCGTCGGCGTGGGAATGGCATTTGGTGCAGGATGGACGCCCTGTATCGGCCCAGTTCTGGGGGCGATACTGACCTTTGCTGGGGTGCAGGATACTTTTTGGCGGGGTGTTGGTCTGTTGGGCGTCTACTCCGCGGGATTAGCAGTCCCGTTTCTCATGACTGCCTTGGCGGTGGACCGTTTCCTGCTTCTGTTCGTGCGGTTTCGCCGGTTCCTTCCGATGGTGCAGAAAGGGTCCGGGCTGCTCCTCGTTGCGCTTGGCTTCCTGCTCATGACCGGAACGTTCACGGCTCTTACGAGCTGGCTTGTACCCTTCACACCGGACTTCCTCTTGGAGCGAATCTAGCCTCTGCCCCCTCTCGTTCTTCCTCTGCGAGTGCCTGTTCCAGAAGCTGTCGCCGAAGCAACGTGGCGTAGACGCCTTTCCTGGCAAGAAGCTCCAGATGGGTGCCCTCTTCGACGATGCTTCCGTCGTCTAAGACCAGGATGCGATCTGCGTGCATGACTGCGGTCACCCGGTGGGAGATCAGAAATGTGGTCTTATCCCGTAGCGCTTCTCGGAGCTGGGAGAGGATCACTGCCTCGGTTTGGGTATCGACCGCGCTGAGCGCATCGTCCAGGATGAGGACCATGGGGTCACGGGCGAGCGCTCGAGCCAACGCGGCCCTCTGCTTCTGTCCACCCGAGAGGTTGATACCCCGTTCGCCCAGTCGGGTCTGATACCCCTGTGGGAACTCCACCACCTGCTCGTGGAGCTGAGCGAGTTCGGAGGCCTCCAGGATTCTGGGATCGAGCCCCCCCACCGACTCCCACCCGGCCTTGCTTGTGAGACCAAGCCCAACATTCGAAGCGATTGTCTCGGAGAATAGGAACGTATCCTGTGGGACGAACCCAATCACCTTTCGAAGGCTCTGTGGGTCATACTTTGGCAGAGGAATATCATCGAAGATGATCTGTCCCTGCGTCGGGTCGTAGATCCGCGGAATTAGCGATACGAGGGTGCTCTTTCCTGAGCCCGTGGGGCCGACCAGTGCTACGGTCTCCCCCGGATCGATGGAGAACGAGATGTTGTGGAGGACATCTCGTTCAGTATCCGGGAACCGGAATGAGACCCCTCTAAATTCGATCCGCCCGCGAGCGGATCTTACCGCTCCACCGATGCCGGGCTCCACATGTGGCCTCGATCGGAGGATGGCGTTGATTCGTCCCATCGAGGCCTCACCGCGCTGAAAGAGGTTCACGACCCATCCCAGTGCAATCATTGGCCAGGTGAGGAGATTGAGATAGAAGATGAAGGCAACAAGGTCTCCGATAGAGATCGTGTTTGCCACCACCTGGCCTGCACCGATCCAGATCACGAGTGCCATGGCCACCCCCGTCAGGAGACCGAGGACGGGGTGGAAAAGACCCTGAGCCTTTACTAGGAAGAGATTCCGGTCCATGTACTCCCGGTTCATCTTGTCGAAACGGCGGGCCTGGTCCTCTTCCTGAACATAGGCCCTAACCAGACGGACTCCAGTGAGGTTCTCCTGGATTTGGGTCGACATGGAGGAGAACTGTTCCTGTATGCTCTGGAAGCGTTGGTGGATGATTCTCCCGAACCACAGCACCACCGGAGGAAGGATTAACATCGGAATCAAGACCATCCCGGTAAGCCGGGGCGAGATAAAGATCATCAGCGTCAGCGTGAACGCTGACATCACCGTGGTGTTCACCGAATACATGACCGCAGGTCCCACGGCCTGACGGACTGCCAGCGTATCGTTCGTAGCGCGACTCATGATGTCCCCAGTGCGCTCCCGCCCGTAGAAGGCGGCGTCTAGCCGGAGAAGATGTCGGAAGAAGTCAGCCCTGAGGTCACACTCGATACAGCGACTGACCCCGTTCAGGAGCTGGCGCATTCCAAACCGTGCCACACCTCCCAGGACAGCGAGCCCGACAATGATACCGGCGTAGGCAGCAATCAGTCCTCGGTCGATGTCAGGCGACTCGAGCGCGTCGATTGCAAGACGTAGAAGCCATGGCCCAGCTACGGAGAACGCATTGGACACGACGACTAGGACGATGCCCATAAGCATCTTCGTCCGGTAGGGCCGGAAGTACGGAAGAACTGTTCTGAGGTGGCTCATTCTGTACGGATCCGGTGTGGTTCACCTCGGGATCGGATTAGGCCGAGTCAAGAACTGGAGAGGATCCTACGAGGAAGAGTATAGCACTGATCGCCTGCCGGAATGTTCCGCGAATAGTCCTCCCGGGCCGGGGTCTCCTCCTTCCCCTCACGATTATGGGGTGCGGAGTTGATCCCGAACTCGGCAGAGACGATAAGATCCTGGATCCCGCTCGACACAATCATTGTTGAAAGGGAACTGGAGATCGCCTCTGTGGTGTCGGATACCTGGACCGCGATCACGATGGCTGCAGGCGCTGCTGCCGGTATCGGCCTTAGCTGCATTTTAGGTGGGGATACACGTTCGACGACCTAGGGAACGGCCGTGGGCTCGCTCGGCGGGGAAGGGGTTGCTTCACCACTTGCAATGAGCACGCCGTGATCCGGTAGGGGATGAGGTCGGTTGTACAGTTGGAGAGTCGGGCGGTGCTCTCTCCTAGTCCTCATTGAGTTTCCTAGTATCCCGCCGACAGCCCTCCCCGCCTCGGATCTGCATATCCAACTAGCGTCCCATCCGCAAGCACCATGATTGCCTGTACATCGCCGGAGGTTCCTCTCCGCTCCCCGATCGCGTGTCCGAGCGCTCGGAGCGAGTCGGCGACTCCATCGGTGAGTCCCCCCCGCTCATACATGATACGATCGGGGAGGTGCTGGTGGTGGATCCGGGGGGCATTTACAGCCTGTGTCACGCTCATTCCGAAATCCACGATATTCACAAATGTCTGAAACACCGTTGTGATGATCGTACCTCCTCCCGGTGTCCCCAATACCAAGAAGAGCTCTCCCGCCGGATTTTCAACTACGGTTGGCGTCATGGCGGAGAGCATGCGCTTCCCAGGCTCAATCGCGTTTTGCTCTCCTTGGACCAGACCGAACTGGTTAGGAAATCCGGGTTTCGCCGCGAAGTCATCCATCTCGTTGTTCAGGAGGAAGCCAGCTCCTTCCACGGTCACCTTGCTCCCGTAGAGAGAGTTGAGTGTAGTGGTGACAGCGACCGCGTTCCCGGCTTCGTCTACTACGGAGAAGTGTGTAGTCTCGCTCCCCTCAGAGACCACTAGTCCGGGTCCAACATCGGCGGATGGTGTGGCGGCGGTAAGCGAGATGTCTGCACTCCGATCACGGCCGTATTCCCTTGATATCATTTGACTTAAGGGAATATCGACGTAGTCGGGATCAGCGAGTACCTGGTTGCGATCGGAGTAAGCCCTCTTCCAGCTTTCGGCCAGCAGATGGATCATCTGGGTCGAATGCCATCCGAGCTCAGCCACGTCGTATCCTTCGATAATGTGAGCCATGAGTGCCATCGTGGCTCCCCCGGATGAGGGCGGAGGCATGGAGTGTAGAGTATATCCTCGATACTGAAAGCTCACTGGATCTCGCCACACTGCGCTGTACGCCGCAAGATCCTCCAGAACAATTAGTCCCCCCCCACGCCTCATCTCTTCTACGATGAGATCCGCCGTCAGTCCTCCATAGAACCCGTCCACCCCATTGTCCCGAACCCTGGATAACGTGCGGGCAAGATCCAGCTGGCGGAAAGTCTCGCCTTCGGCTGGTGGTTTCCCTCCTGGAAGGAATGCCGAGCGGGTTGCATCGAATACCTCGAGACTTCTCCGGGCGCCCCTCAGAGAGCTTTCTAGTTGCTTGCCAACCTCGAACCCTTTTGCGAGTTCTACGGCGGGCCGGACGAGCCTTGCCCAATCCAAGCTCCCGAAGCGCTTATGTGCTTCCCAAAGCCCCATGACGGATCCAGGGACTCCCGCTGCAAGATGTCCCCGAACCGAGGCTTCAGTAACTTCCCCTTGCTCATCAAGGTACATGTCACGCGATGCTGCTTTAGGCGCCCGCTCTCGGTAGTCCAGAGTGGAGACGTCGCCGCTGGCCAGGCGGATGACCATGAATCCGCCTCCCCCGATGTTCCCCGCCTCGGGGTTCACTACTGCCAATGAAAAGGAGATCGCGATCGCCGCATCAACGGCGTTTCCTCCATCTTCCAGCACGGAGAGGCCCACCTTAGTCGCGTACGCATCGACGGTGGAGATCATGGCCGACGGCGCCCTCACCGGATTCACCCTGTCCGCGTATGTCCAGTTCTCCGGGAAGTCAATATCCGCACGGGGAAGTTCGTTCCAATCGCACCCTGTCGGGACAAGAGCTAGTGTGACGATGAGTGCGGGGACCAGCCGAGGGTGACCCAGGCGCTCCCTGCTCATATTAATGATCCGATGGTGACTCATGCTGCTCGCCCAGTCGCGTCATGAGATGGATCGCCGACCCGGCGAGGAGAGCGGCGCCTAGGGGGAGGACCTCTTCGTCTGCATCGAAGTCCGGGCGGTGGTGCACGTGCGGCTTCGTAAGAGCTGCGCCTAGCCACAGAAATGCGCCAGGTGCCTGCTCTGCCAGGAAGGCGAAATCCTCTGCCTCCATGTTGGGCTCTTGGTCTACGAAGCCATTATCTCCAACGAACTGGGTGGCGGCCTCCCTTACCCATTTGGTTATTGTTGGATTGTTGATGACCGGGGGATACCCGGATAGGAATTGGACTTCACACCGGGCCCCCATCGCCTCCAGAGTAGCGAATGCACGCCGGACCCCCTCCTGGATACGGCTGCGAACCTCAGGCTCGAAGTAGCGAAGGGTACCTTTCAGAACGACGCGCTCCGCGATCACGTTGGGCGCGGTGCCCCCCTGGATGGTTCCCAGCGTAAGGACTCCTCTCATCGCTGGGGAGATACCTCGGCTCACGACCTGTTGAGCTGTGACCACTCCAAGGGAGGCCAGTGCTACAGCATCCACTCCGTCGTGCGGCCGCGCAGCGTGAGAGCTCTTGCCTTCCACCGTGACCACGACCTCGTCTGAGCCGGCGAAGAACGGACCCTGGCGAAGAAACACCTTCCCAAAGGGAAGATGTGCGCCCACGTGTAACCCTAAAACCGCATCGACGCTGTCCATCGCTCCCTCCTCCACCATCCGCATCGCACCGCTCTTTCCCTCCGAATCCACACTCTCCTCGGACGGCTGAAAAAGCAGTCGAACTCGCCCAGGAGGAAGGATTCCTTCCTCCTTCAGGCCGGCGAGGAGATGGGACACACCCACGAGTCCTGCGGTGTGGAAGTCATGTCCGCAGGCGTGCATCACCCCGTCCACTGTGGAAGCGTACGACGCGTCGCCGACCTCTTGTATGGGAAGGGCATCCATATCGGCTCGGATCGCCACCGTCGGACCCTCACCGTTAGAAAGTTCGGCGATCACCCCAGTTCGGGCTACTCCCGTCCGGACAGAAAATCCTGCCGCCTCAGACTCACGTGCAGCCAGGCTCGCGGTGCGCACCTCTTGAAAGCTGAGCTCGGGATGCCGGTGTAGGTCCCTCCGAATCTCGACGAGGCGGGGCCTCAGGGATTGAGCGCGGTCCAGTAGATCCATCTCAGGGGGCGGTCCTGACTGGTCTGATAGGTGGGCGGAAAGACACTCGGAACTCGTTGCCGGGCTAGTTAGCCGTCCGTTAGCTTCTCTCAATGATAAGGTGCGCCTACGAGGCACCGGACTGCCTGCCGAAGATACCACCGGGAGCCGTGGCCCGATACCCGTAGAACCGCTGACGGGCACTCATCCGATAACGTTCACATGTCCGACAATCCGGTCAAAGAGTGGGGGCAGTTCGGGTCGGCAGGGGCCTTGGGGGATCCTAGGTGATTCCGATCCGCGGTCTCTTCGGTGGGCTCATCTCCGGCACTTCGCTGGACGGCGTGGACGCCATCCTCCTAGAGGTTCGAGGCAGAGATCCCGTTTCTGTCGAATGGGAGGTGCTCAGTTTTCTTTCCGAACCTTACAGTGTGGACGAGCGCGTTCGTATCCGGGCGGCGATCGAGTCTGGGGGCGCCAGAGAACTGGCGCTGATCCACGCCGAGCTCGGAAGGTCCTTTTCGAGGGCGTTTCGTGCCCTCCTGAACCAGTCTGACACCGACCCCTTCGAGCTGACTGCGGTCGGCTTGCTCGGGCAGACTTTCTGGCATGAACCTCCAACACCTGGTCACCCCGGGGTCAGCCTGCAACTCGGAGATGCCACGGTACTGGCTGAGGATCTTGGATGTGACGTGGTCAGCGATTTTCGCAGCCGAGACATGGCGGTGGGAGGTCACGGTGCCCCACTCGTGCCTTGGTCCGACTGGGTGCTTCTGCGCCGCCCCGGGATCGGTCGGGCACTCCAGAACCTCGGTGGGATTGGGAACGTCACCTTTCTTCCTGCGGATGGTGATCTAAATCGCGTGCTCGGTTTTGACACTGGTCCTGGGGTGGCACTTCTGGATCGGGCGGCACAGCTTGCCTCGAACGGGGCGGATCTATGGGATCTAGACGGACGTCGTGCGGCCCGTGGAACCGTGATCCGGGGCCTTCTGGCTGATCTTCTGACGGACGAGTTCTTTGTCAAGGCGCCGCCCCGATCTACGGGCCGGGAACGGTTCGGGGACAAGCGGCTCGAGGAGATCGTAGAGAGGGTCCAACCAGCCTCGGAAGTGGAGTGGGACAACCTTCTGGCTACGCTTACCGAGCTAACGGCACGGTCGGTGGCCTTGGCCTATGAGGCGTTTCTCCCGGTGGAAGCCGTGCACGAGGTAGTTCTCACCGGTGGAGGTGCGCGCAATCCGACATTAGTGGCGGCTCTGAGAAGGGAACTCGCTCCTTTGCAGGTAGAAGTCGGGTCGGACGCTCTCGGGATCGACCCCGACGCGCGGGAAGCCGCCGCGTTCGCGCTCCTCGCATGGGCGCACGTTCACGGTTTCTCCGGGAACTTACCCGCGGTCACGGGTGCGGTGGGTAAGCGGGTGCTCGGAGCGCTCCATCCCGGGCGAGGCTAGAGTGGGACAGTCTGATCGCCTACCGTTCGTGGTGCTTGGGTGCCTCCTTATGGTGATCACCGCGGCCGTCTTGACCTCGGTCTCAACCCCGGCACCCCATACGGGGGGGGACAATGCCGGATACCTGTCACTAGCCCACTCTCTCGCTTCGGGTCAAGGGTACACGGAGCTTTGGGACCCGGGCCTCCCTGCGCATACGAAGTACCCACCGATGTTTCCGCTTATCCTGGGCACTCTCATGATTGCCGGCGCCTCTAGCTGGATGGCCTTCAAGTTGCTGATGGCCATCCTTATGTCCATCAGCGTGCTCCTCGTGTTCGCGTGGGCATCCGAGCGAGTGGGCCCGCTTTCCGCGGCTGCCGTCGCGGTCATCACTCTTTTTACTGCCGGTTGGCTACAAGCTAGTCGTTGGGTCCTATCGGATCCCGCCTTTCTGGTTCTTACCTTCCTTTCACTCTGGGCAGTAGAGCATGCGACAGCGGATGCCCCTCGGATGGGCGGACGGCTTTCCTCTCGTGGATGGCTCGTCCTGGCTGGAGTGAGCGCGATTCTGGCCTTCTTCACGCGTTCCGCGGGTCTCCCTCTGGTGCTCGCTCTCTCGGTTTCCCTGCTTCTGTCTCGGCGAGTTTGGGCCGCGAGCCTGTTTGCGATGTGCCTGGCAATCCCGGGGATCTGGTGGCTGCTCAGGCTGCGAGGCGGTGGTGAAGGGGCATACCAATCCGAATTCTGGATGGTAAATCCGTATGAGCCTCAGTTGGGGGTAGTGACATGGACGGCGCTCCCCTCGCGGGCGTGGTCGAATCTCAGACTCTATGTCGGCGAGGTTCTTCCTGGCGAGTGGTGGTCCGGAGCCACAGGGGGGGTCCTAGTGGTGTTTGGGATTCTGCTGATGGGATTCGCAATGTGGGGTTGGTTAGAGAGGATCCGGCTTCGTCCGGCTACTGCGGAGCTTTTCGTTCCTCTCTACTTGGGCCTCATCCTCATTTGGCCCGAGGTCTGGTCGGGGGACCGGTTCATCCTTCCTCTCTATCCCTTCATCCTCCTGTACGCTGGTGAATCCGTCGCGCGTACCGTGCGGCCACTTGGCCGAATGGGGTCCATGACCGTGGTGTCGGCCGTCTTTCTCCTGTTCCTGCTCCCTGCTCTTCCGAGGTGGCTGTCGCTTGTGGAAGACGCCAGTGTGTGTAGAAGGGTTGCCCAAGCTGGAGACCCAATCCGATGCCAGGGGTCCGGGTTCGTGGAGTTCCGTGACGCGGCGGTTTGGTCGGGGGCAAATCTCCCCGAAGGGGCAGTTGTTCTCAACCGTAAGCCTCGGGCACACTACCTGTTTGGCGGACCGAGTGGTCGAATCTTCCCGTTCACTCGGGATCCCGACCAATTCCTTGCAGAGGCAGATCGCATGGGAGCGAGGTATTTGCTTTTGGACCATATCGACACGGTCGCACTCTTCTATCTTCCGGCGGTGATTCGGGCCCAGCCCTTGGCATTCTGCCACATCATTGGATGGGGAAGAGGAGACAGTCTAGGTACCAACCTGTTCGGGATTCTACCTGAGCAGCAGCGGCGTCCAGACGGAGATTTGAGCCAACTTCAACAGTGCCCAGAGTCATATCGAAGCGGCCCGGAATCGCGGCCCATCATTGACGGAGATCGGATACCTCGGGTGGGGGTGAGGGGCGGTCTCTCTCAGGTTCCTTCGGAGCCACTGCCATAAAGTAGGCCCATGAGTGCGCCATGGATGAGGAAGGAGAGGTACGGGTCATCTTCCGCTTCTCCTGTTTCGAGTAGGATCGAGATGGCGGGCACTCTCCGAATCGGGGAGAACTCCTGAAGGCGGGAGAAAAGTCCGCCCAATGGAGTCGCCAGGTAATCGACCGAGCCCACGATCGCACCCCTCAAGATCGGGGGACCAGGAAGATAGGGAGCCAGCAGCACAGCGTAGATGAGGCCGCGCCCTGCGCCCGCCAGAAGCTCATCCGCGAGTTCGCTGAGAGATGTGTGAGTGGCCTCACCGGGGGGGTTGTCCGCCGCCTCTTTCCTTTGGGCTATCAGCAGATGGTAAAGGAGCACGGCTCCAGCCGCTCCGGCTCCAGCCACTGCTCCCCTAGCCAGCGTGCGCGGTGAGGGCCTGTGCTTCCTGGACCACCTGCGCATTACGGAGACGACGAATGCTGTGACGGCGCTTGCGAGCGTTCCCGATAGCGGGTTGTGTGGTCGGTCTTGGTCATCATTTGGTGCAGGGGGTGGCTTGCGGGGGAGCGAACGGCCAGTAGACGAGAGTGTAAAGGTTTCGGGTAGCGAAGAGATCGCTGCCCTGAGGCCGAGGCCGAGGCCGTGCCAGAACGATTCTTCACTTCGAGCCATACCGTATTCCACTGAGAGAAAGTGTTAAAAGATTACCCGGTATCGGACCGAGCGGAAGGGGGTAGCCGGAGCATCCGCTGGCTCAGACCAGGGATCCCTCGTCTGGCACTCGTCCTCATTCCCTCCCTGGTGCTTCCCGTGATCGTGCAGGGACAGACAGTTCCCCCACACGAGGAGTATCGGACCCTCGAAACAGTTCACTTCAGGGTCACTTTCCCCGCGGAACTAGAGGAGCTGGGCAAGAACGCTGCGATCATTGCGGAGCGCTCGTACACAGCTCTGCACGAAAGCTTCCTCCGCGCTCCATCAGGCCAGATCGACCTGCTTCTTACCGATCACGCTGACTTTTCCAATGGAGTTGCCAACGTCCTTCCCTCAAATCGGATCGTCGTTGGGGTACAGCCGCCACTTGATGGCTTCGCCCTTTCTCACTTTGACGATTGGTTGGAGCTGGTCATCACCCACGAGTTGGTGCACATCTTCCATCTTGATCGCACGGGGCCGCTCGGGACCGCCGTTCGAACGATGCTGGGTAGGGTTCCGTGGAGTTGGCCTACATTCCCGGGATACACTACGTCTTCCCTTGGTATCGAAGGTGTTGCGGTGCACCTTGAGTCCGTTCATACGGAGGCTGGACGGGTTCACGGCAGCTTTTACGATGCCATTGCTCGAACCCGTGTCCTGGGCGGAGAGTCAGAGTCGGTGGGGCAGGGGCTCGGTCGATCGCCAGTCTGGCCAGGGGGAAGTCGACCATACGTCTTCGGCTCGCTATTCCTCCGACACCTCTCTGACACTTACGGAGAGTCCACCCTCGTTCAGTTCCTCGAGACGATGGCGGACCAGTGGATTCCGTATAGGCTGGATGCAGCAGCCCGAGAGACCTTTGGGCCATCGTTCCAAGAGCTGTGGGCCGACTGGATGAAGGGGGTCAAGGTAGAGGCTGAGGCACTGCGACAGCGTATCGATGGGAGAGGAGGATTCCCTGACCCTGAGCTCCTCACTGACGGAGGACGTTGGGCCCTGCATCCCACTCCAGCGCCGAACGGGAGTGGAGTTGCCTACGTGCGCTTTGACGGGCGATCTGATTCGCGTCTAGTGCTTCACACTTCGGCGGGTGAGCGGACGCTGACAAGGTGGAACAGCCTGGATCCGCCGGCGTGGCTCGACGACGGAGCTCTTCTTCTCCCGCAGGTCGAATACGTCGATACATATCGGCTCTACAGGGATCTCTTCAGGGTGAGCTTGGACGGAGAAGTGACCCGGGTGACACGCGGCCTACGCGTGGTACATGTGGACTTTCACCCCGGCAAAAAGGAGATGGTGGCGGTGCTAGCCGATGGTGGGGCGAACAAACTTGCCCTTCTCTCGCTCAATGGGGAGGTGATCCGGATTCTGCAGGATGCCGAGCCCGGCGTGCTATGGAGTTCCCCAGCGTGGTCTCCGGATGGGGAGCGGATAGCCGTGGTTCGACGGCGACCTGGAGGATGGACGGCAGTGCTGGTGCTTGATACTGAGCGCGGAGTTATCCATGAGATCCTCGAAGACAGGAGCCTGAATAGCTCACCCGACTGGTCGCCCGACGGAGAAACGGTAATTTGGTCTTCCGATCGGAGTGGCGTCCCAAACCTCTATGCAGCTCCATCGGTTAAGGGGATTCCAGACGGGAGAGCCAGTCCGGGAGGGCTGAGGCAGATCACGGACCTCTTGACGGGGGGAACCTTCCCTGCTGTAGACCCCATGAGCGAATGGATCTACTTGTCCGTGCTGAGCGAAGACGGCTGGGAGATCGGCCGGGTCCCATTCGACCCCAGTACGTGGTTCGATCCACTTCCTGTCGATCCCCGGTATGCTCTTGGGGGTTCTGAGATCATCGATGTGGACAGGGACCAGGACAGCCCGGATGCTCTTGCCGAAGTGGAGGTTCGAGACTATTCGGCTCTCCAGACTCTGCTTCCGCGGTACTGGCTTCCCATTCGAATCGAAGGAGAGTCGGTCCATGGTCAAGAAGTCCTTCCGGTAGCATGGGGTGCTCGCACTTCTGGGTCGGACCTGGTGGGGCGTCATGAGTACGATATGAAAATTGCTCTGCCCTTTGATGGTCCCAGGAATCGCACTGAATGGGGCGTGCACTATGCCTGGGCGGGGCTTGGAAACCCGACTTTCATGGTTGAGACAGGCCAGGAATGGGCTTCGCGCGCAGCACTCCTGGCCTCAACGGCTGATATGGGACAGCAGGATGCTCTTCCGGATACCCTCCTGCCCATTCTCTCGGAGCGCTGGTTGGGAGGGGCCGTTGAACTTCGCCTTCAGCGTATGCGCAGTACCGGCATCCTCTCGCTCGGGGGTCGGACCATCTCCCAGCGGCAACGGATTCTCGAGGTCGACGGCGAAGATAGCGAACGGTTCGAGTCGTTGCGGCCTTTGAGCAGCCTAGCGGAAGTCCGCCTGTCGATGGGGCTATCGACAGCGCGCGCCTATCCGTTCTCGGTGTCAAGGGAGAATGGGATCAGCGTCTCGGTTGGTCTCCGAGAGCGATGGGACCGCTCCGTCCCAGACAGCCTAATAGGTTTGAGTGGATCTGACGGGGCGTTTCGCGAGGCGGTGGCATCAGTTCGTGGGTATCATGGGATTCCCGGCCCTGGCTATTCCAACCACGTCTTAGCTTTCCGGACTTCCGTCGGTATTGCGGATGGACCCGGAGCTGGAACGGGGCACTTTAGCGTCGGGGGTGGAGGAGGCGACGGAAGAGGGGTTCTGGGGTTTACTCCGGGGAATGCTTTTCGCCGATTTCCTGTGAGGGGTATGTCTACGAGAGCTGTACGGGGGAACACAGCGTGGGCTATGTCTGGTGAGTGGCGTTTTCCTCTGGCGATGATTCATGCCGGAGTCGGTTCCTGGCCCCTTCACCTAGATCGGATTGCCGGATCTATATTCGTTGATGTGGCTGGAGTAGGTAGCGATGTGGGCGGGTCCGAGACCGAGTGGAGCACTGTCAGCTCGTTTGGGGCCGAGGTGGTGGTCTTCGGGTTACTATTATTCGAGGAAATCAGTCGGGTTCGCTTAGGTGTCGCCATGCCCCTTGAAGTGGCCGCCGGGTCGGATCGCCGTGCGTCCGTCTACCTGCAGACGGGATGGTCATTCTAGGCCGACGTACCCCTCCGGTGAAGAAATCCCCTTGACCCACTACATATCGTGTTCTATTGTGAACTTGGCAACTATATTTTGTGGTTTCAGGCTCGGTTGTCCACGTGATACTCCGCGGAGGATATAGGTTTTATTCGCTTCTCCACCGGTTAAGCTCGGCTTTCCACGACCTTTCCACAGCGCCTTCCACATACGACGAACCTGAACCGCCACGCTTAGCACAAGGAGCCCTACGATATGCCGTCCAGTGAGGAACGAGCCGACCCTCTAGGCGAACGCCTCTTCGACGATCAGGTCCCGGATGATCTTCCCCCGGTAGTAATGACCGAGAATGCCCGGCTTGTTCTTGCACGCCGGTACCTGAAGAAGGACGAGGAGGGGAACCCAACGGAGACGCCCGAGACCATGTTCTGGCGGGTGGCCCGGGTGATTGCAGAAGAGGATTGCAGCCACAGCGCATCCGAGGCGGCGGTGGAGGAACTGGCGCGCCAATTCTACGAGCTTATGACTACGGGGAAGTTCGAACCCAACTCGCCGACGTTGATGAATGCCGGCCGGCCCCTCGGGCAGCTCTCGGCTTGCTTCGTACTTCCGGTTCATGATGCACTTTCGAACGGAAGAAACGGGATCTATGACACCCTGAAATCGATGGCATTGGTGCACCAGTCTGGGGGCGGAACCGGTTTCTCTTTTTCGCGGATTCGCTCGATGGGAGACACCGTCCGCTCGACGATGGGTGTGGCTTCCGGTCCGATCTCTTTCATGCGTTTGTACGATGCCTCGACCGAGGTGGTGAAGCAGGGTGGGACTAGACGGGGCGCAAACATGGGGATCCTGCGTGTCGACCACCCCGACATCAGGGACTTCATCACCTGCAAGGACGACACTTCCCAGGTAACCAACTTCAACATCTCAGTGGCGGTTACGAACGCATTCATGGAAGCTGTCCGTACCGATTCGGAGTACGAACTGGTGAACCCACGGACGGGCGAGGGGGTGGGAACGGACAACGCTCGAGAGATCTTCGACATGATTGTGGGTGGTGCGTGGAAGACAGGAGAGCCAGGGGTGTTCTTCATCGACCGCGCGAACGAATTCAACCCGGTCCCGGCCCTTGGGGATTACGAAGCGACGAACCCTTGCGGTGAGCAGCCGCTGCTTCCCTACGATGTATGCAATCTGGGAAGCGTGAACGTCGGAAGCTTCGTGAAGGAAGATGCCGCTCCCGAGGAGACGCCGGAGGAGCGGATTGACTGGGATGGGTTGCGGAGGGTTGTCCACCTCTCGACCCATTTCCTCGACAACGTGATCGACGCAAACCGCTATCCCCTTACGGAAATCAACAAGCTGGCTCAGACAATCCGGCGGGTCGGGCTTGGCGTCATGGGGTGGGCGGACCTTCTAGTGCGGGTGGGCGTGCCTTACAATTCGGAAGAGGGGGTTCGGCTGGGCAGTCGTCTAATGGAGTTTGTGAACGAGGAGTCCCGGATTGCCTCGGAGAGGTTAGCCGAAATGAGAGGTGTCTTTCCGGCGTGGGAGGCGTCCATTTGGGGTCCGGATGAGAGCTGTGTCCATCGGGTCGATGGATCGAGGATTCGGCCGGAACGCCGGCTTCGGAATTGTAATCTCACTACAGTGGCGCCAACCGGAACCATCTCCATCTTTGCAGGGTGCTCAGGTGGGATTGAGCCTCTTTTTGCTGTGGCATTCATGCGAAATCAGGCGGGTGCGATGATGCCGGATGTCAACGAGGATTTCGTGCGAATTTCCAAGAAGCAGGGGTGGTACTCGGAAGATCTGATGGAACGGATCGCCTCGGAGGGCCACATTCACTTCGAGGAAGTACCGGAGGAGATCCAGCGCGTCTTCGTGACCTCGCACGACATCTCACCAGAGTGGCATGTCCGGATGCAGGCCGCATTCCAAGAGCATACAGACAGCGCGATCTCTAAGACAACCAACTTTGCAAACGAGGCCACTGAGATCGAGGTGCGGGAGATCTACGAGTTGGCCTTCGATCTGGGGTGTAAGGGTGTCACTGTCTATCGGGATGGCTCCAGGCCCATGCAGGTTCTCTCAACGGGAAAGACTGGGAAGAATGAGGCCTCCAGCGAAGAGAGGGTCGCGTTGGAACATCAGCTTGCGGATGCACGGGAAGAGGCACATGGTGTGAGGGTGGAGCTGGAGCAACTCAGAGGGCAGATGGAGGAGCAGGATAGGGACGCCAAGGCTAACCGCCACAAGCGACAGCGTCCTTCCCTTCTGCGCGGCCATACAGTCAGAATACTCTCTCCCCTGGGTGACCTCTATGTGACGATCAACGAGGATGAGGACGGTCGCCCTTTCGAGGTGTTTACCACATTGGGGAAGGCCGGTGGGGCGGCGAATGCTGATGCGGAAGCGATGGGTCGGCTCGTGTCACTTGCGCTTCGCTCCGGAATCCCGATCACGGCCGTACGGGACCAGCTCCGTGGGATCTCGTGTGACCGCGCTGTGGGTGTTGGGCCCAACAAGGTTTTGTCCGCTCCGGATGCAGTGGCCCAGGCGATCGAACGTTATCTTGCGGAGCGAGAGGGTATTCAGGAAGAGCTGCCGATCAGTTCGCCCTCCGTGGTGGGTAGTATCAGCGGGAGCCAGCTTGATCCGGACAGTGGACTCTCCACCTTACGCGTGGATCACTCCTTCCTGGGCGCCTGCCCCGACTGTGGTGCGGGCCAGCTCGCATATGAGGAAGGTTGTGTGAAGTGCCACATGTGCGGGTATAGCGAATGCGGCTGAGAAGTGTTTTGGGAATAGCGTCTGCCATCTTCGTTGGTGGCGCCATGGTATTGCTTGCTAAGACCGCAATAGTAGCGTATCGCAGTTCTGAAGATGATGTTGCCATGAATGCGTCTTCGCATCATTTCGAAAACAGGGCCAAGGATGGGTTGAGGTCGAAAAGCCAGGCATTGCAGCTAATTAAGATGGACCGCACGAATCTAGAAAGCAGTATATAAATTATTATGTATAAATAATTTATATACTGTACGATTAGGGATCTAGCTTCTAATCTTTCGCTGGGCCAACACAAAAACATGTCCCGGTGAAGAAGCGCAGTTCGCTCATCTATTCCACCTGACTGCCCGCCAACTCGAGAATGGTCACCTAGAGGTGATTTGCGGTGCGATGGGTCCAGAGCTTTGGCTTGGATGGATCGGTATGCTCCACGGCATCCTCGGGAACCCTGGCGGACCGTGAATGTGGCCCAGCGTTGGGCCCCTTGTTTAGGCCAAGCCTTGTCACCTTTGTAGACTAGGAAGTACTGCTGACGGACGGCGAAGTGTCGACCACTAACTTCATCGGCCCCCTATTCAGTGGGTCTCAGAGTGGGTCTGAGCACTTTGCCCGGCTCCCTGCTTCTTCATCACCAGTAGGTGGTACTGAAGGAACCCTTTCCGAAGGCCGATCTGTAACGCATTGCCGCCGATCATGTTTCCGAAGAGGGGAAGGCTGATCAGGTTCAGTCGCTGGAACAAAGGACTGAGCCGCTTAATCACCCTATCCCTCAGTCGGTCTAGCCTTATGAGGTTGGAGAGTTCGGCATCTGTCGTCATCTCTAGATTACATTCCTCGGCGGCGCGCACGCACTCCTCAATGGTACACAGGCTAGGCAAACGCCAACCCATTTTGAAGTCCTCGACGTGGCACTGGGTCACATCATTCAGGCGGGACCAACTCCCGGTCAGGAAGTCATCTGCAACCATCAGATATCCACCGTCCCACAGATGCTTAGTCGCTGCCGTGAAAAAACTCTCAGCGGAGTCGCTGTGGACGAAGGACTCTATCGCCACGATCAGATCCGCCTTTACATCCAGCTCTATCGTCTGGAAGTCGCCACGCACGAACCGGCATCGGTTTCCGAGATTCCTCTGAGCAGTCAATCTCACGGCGATGTCGTACTGCCGCTGGCTAATTGTTATCCCGACGAAACGACTGGCTGGGAAGGTCTCAGCAAGCTGGAAAACGGTCCCTCCCACCCCGCAACCCATGTCGACAACGGAGAGAGGATCAGTAAGACCCAACTCCTTGATTGTATTGGCGATCAAGAGATTGATGTAAGCGGACGCATCCGCGACCGTGACGACGCCAGGTGCCCAAAGTTGACGGTGGATCGAATGGCTGGTCCCGCCGCCTCCAACGAGGAGGAAACGGGGGGTATTCCGATCATAATACCGAGCGATGTGGTCATCAGACCTCATCTTTCCAACTCCTTGTCTACGACACTGCGTGCCGTGGTAGTAGCCAGGGAGGGGGCTCTTCTGAAGGAGGAGTCGGGCACTACATCGAGAGGAGGTAGGTCATCTTTACGATAAGTTGCCGCTCGCGGAACTGCTCCACCCAAGGAGATAACAAGATGGTCTCATCGCGGCGGACCTCGTCGTAGACGATGTAGATATCGCTTCCGGGCCGATAGATATAGCGGAATCTGGCACTTGTACCCCACTGATCGGACGAGGAGTTGTACTGTATGATGCTGCGTAGGGACATTGTCGGCGAGAGGCCGTAATCGAGCTGGAAGGAGCCGATCTCCGCTGTGAAGTTTCCAGCTGGGAGGGCCACGTCATTCTTAGAGAGCCGGGCAGAGGTGGCAATCTGGTCGTTCATCCGGAAACCGGCGTTGAGAGACCAATCCGTCCGGTCTCCGTCATAAAATTCCTGCGGCGCGTAGCTTAGCCCGTAGAAGAACCTGCGGGCTGGGTTGCTGTTAAACCTGATGTTCAAGCTCCAGAACGAGTAATCGCCCGGGTCGATGACCACATCGCGCGTAACCCGGAACGGCTCATCCAACCGCTCGAAACGACGGTTGAACACGAGGTTCAGATAGGCAGCATTATCGAATCGCGTTCCTACCATGTGGTGGTACCGACGACTTACCAGTCGGCCATTCTGGTCGGTAAAATATTCCACGTTCCACATCGGCTCCATCATCCGGATACCCCAACGCTCAGGTCTCGGATTCCCCTCGAAGTGGAACTTGCTCCTCTTGATCCCGACCCGCGGCACGAACCCGACCTCCGGGTTGAAGTTGTCTCCGAGGTCCGTGTACTCGGTGTAGATCCGCCATGATTGGTCGAGCCAACCTGCTCGGATATGGCCACCGAACTGCTCGTCGGAGATGCCACGCGTAGAAGTGCCCGCGAGGAACCCATCGACCGTAAAGGACGGTGTGATAGCGAGGGTCACATCGGTGGCATAGGTACGGTTATAGTATCCTCCGCTACTAGCCTCCTTATTGATAACGACTCCTCCAATCTTAGAGCGTTGGAGGATGTCCCTGCTGTAACGGGCAACGAGGAAGTTGTCTCCCGGTTCTCCGAAGGCTTCATCGGTCTGGAGATCCATGATAGAGATATTGTTTCTGCCCACCTTCCCAGTTAGCCGAGCTCCGCCAAGAATGGGGACGCTAGCTCCTGTGTCCGTGAGCCCGATCCGCCGGCTGAAGAACAGGTTTGCGATTCGTCCGGTGGAGTTTGTCGTCCCCACGGCGAATTGCCCGGCATTCTCTAGGAAAAACTCCCTCTTCTCCGGAAAAAAAAGAGGGAACCGTGTGAGATTAACCCGCTCGTTATCCACCTCGGCCTGGGCGAAGTCGGTATTGATCGTGACGTCAAGATTCAGCCCCGCAGTCACGCCGTATTTCATGTCGAGACCGATATCGCTCTGCGTGGAGTTGGCCGTGATCCCATCCTCGATATGGCTGCGCCCTCCTCCCGTGAGGTACGGTTTGATTCGCAGATCGCGCCCTCTGTTCAGCGACTCCAGATCCCTCAGGCTCCCCGCGAGGCTGACCCTTGTGAGGCTGAACTCCCTTGGGATCGGCGCCCAGAATACCTGCTCGTTCTTGCGGCTGATATTCCGCATGAAATTGATCCCCCAGGACTGCGGATCTCTATCGGGGAACCTGAGGGTCACCATCGGGATCTCGATCTCGGCGATCCAGCCCTCCGAAGTAGGGCTCACTCCGACAGACCAGACCCCATCCCAGTCGCGATTGATGGCGGAGACACTCGCTCGCCGGTCACGGCCCCCTTCGTCGGATATTTGCTGATCGAGTTGTGCGCCGGCTGGACTCACCACGAACATGTATGCGGATTGGGAGTCCATGAACGTATCGATAATGATCTGGAAATTGTCCTCGTCCAGGATGCGGTTCCCGTCGCGTCTCATCTCGGTTGCGAGGATGCCGGAGGGGGATGAGTCGAACGCACGGACTCCAAGATAGAGACTGCTCCCGTCGTACAGCACGCGTACTTCTGTCGTTTCAGTTGCCGGAGCTCCCTCAACGGGCTCCTGCTGGACAAATTCGTCAATGACAGCTGCAGCCCGCCAGACGGGGTCATCCAGAACTCCGTCTATCTCCGGGCCCTGTTCCACTCGGATGGCCCCAATTTGGTAGAGATCCCAGCTTTCCTGTGAGGATCCAGGTGAAGCCGTGACAAGTCCAAGAGCAATAGCGAGAAGGAGCCCGAAGGCCCACACTGGGTATCGAGCGTAAATGTGTCCCTCATAGGAGGGTGAAATCTGCTCTAGTGGCATCGAACGCAGAGTGGCTCTCAAAAAGACCTGTAGATAAAAAACAAAAAAACTCCTGGGCTCAGGCTTCAGAAATCCTGGTTGGAGTTGCGAGGAATATACTACATGGAACGCACGCAGCGGACTGTTGTCCAGGACCTATCCCAACAGGGGGTCGCTAACCCCAAGCACATAGATAGCGAGCATGCCCAGGATCCCGATGACCAACAGGTAGTAGATTGTCGGAAGGATCGTCTTCCTCAGGGTCGCACCCTCCTTCCCTAGTAGACCCACGGTTGCCGATGCAGCAACTACATTGTGGATCGCAATCATGTTCCCTGCGGCGGCTCCCACCGCCTGCAGTGCCACGATCATCATGGTCGACATAGCGAGCCGTTCAGCAACACCGTATTGGAAGGCAGAGAACATGAGGTTGCTCACCGTGTTTGAGCCAGCGATGAAGGCGCCCAAAGCCCCCGTCATCCCGGCGAACATGGGCCAGACTCCCCCCACGCTCGTGGCCACCCATGCGGCCATCTCCAATGGCATGCTCTCGAGGCCTGCCCCGTTCACATCCGAGTTGATGTAGACCCGGACCATCGGAACGGTGAAGACGAGAACGAAGCCGGCACCGACCAGAACCCGGGCAGAATCCCGTATGGCTGCCACCAGCGCGGGGGCCCTCATCTGGTGAAGGAAGAAGGTGATTCCCACCACGACCAAGAGGACGAAGCCTGGCAGGTAGAGCGGAGTCGTACTCGCGCTGATCCCAGTGCCAAAAATGTTGCGCCAAGGGATTGAGAACGCTTGAAGCAGTCCCTGAATTGGAAGTTGCGGAAGCCGCGTAATCACCAACAGGAGTCCGAGCAGCGCATAAGGTGCCCACGCGACCGCTCCAGAGATATCCCTTCCCCCGGGCATCTCCCCTTCCTTCACCTCTAGCCCACTCGTCCAGTCCGAAGGCCACCTCGAGGCGTCGGGAAACTCCCAAGTGTCCTCCGGAATGAGGAAACCACGACGTGCTGCGAAGACTACGATTGCGAGACCCACTGGAGCACCCAGGAGAGATGGGAACGCCGGCCCGAATACAAACCCGATGATGATGTAGGGGATGACGAAGGCGACTCCCCCAAAAAGCGTGAATGGCAGGATGGAGAGGCCCTCTGTCCAAGACTTATTCTCCCCGAAGAACCTCGTCATCATTACGACCATGAAGGAAGGCATGAGGACTCCGGCTATCCCATGAAGCAGTACGATGCGACGGGTGACTAAGCCGAGGTAGTCGGTCATGTCCATACCTACCGCAGCGATCGTCGCATCGAACGCCTCTCCTCCGAGACCACCGGCTAGCCCCACTAGCACCGGGGTTCCGACGGCTCCAAAGGTCACCGGCGTGCTCTGGATCATCATCCCGATCATCACCGCGCTCGCCGCAGGGAAACCCATCGCAACCATCAGAGGTGCCGCTACTGCGGCGGGGGCCCCGAATCCTGCTGCTCCCTCGATGAACGAGCCAAAGAGCCAAGCGATGATCACCAACTGCACCCGGCGATCGTCACTGATACCGCGAAAGCTCTTACGGATAGCGGCGACCCCACCGGATCTCTCCAGCGTGTGCAGAAGGAGAATCGCTCCGAATATGATGAAGAGGAGATCGAACGAGATGAACAGGCCCTGGATGGTGGCGGCCGCTAGCCGGACGATTTCCACCTGCCATGCGCCGAACGCCAGCACGACTGCTATGAGATAAACTGCCGGCATCGCCCATTTTGCCGGAACTCGGAATCCGACTAGCAGAACACCTGCGACCAGGATCGGCAGTACGGCGAGAAGCGCAGCTAGGCCAGGAGTCATGATCGTGCCAGGGTAAGCCGACAGTGGCGGTGGGGCAACCTTCAGGAGGGCGAAGGAGTGGGAGGGGTGATGGCCTCTCGGGTCTTGATCGGCGCACAGGTCCAAGGGTAAACTCGAAAAGACAAGGACATCTTGAGGCTACACCCTGTCAAAGGCGTGAGAGTGTGACTGAGTCCGTTGAAATCGACACCCAGGTCTTCATTGAGGAGGCAGAGCGCTGGAGCGCACAGAACTATCAACCTCTTCCAGTAATCTTGGATCGTGGTAAGGGGGTGTGGGTCTGGGACATCCAGGGAAACCGCTACTTGGATATGCTTTCGTCTTACTCCGCTCTGAATCAGGGACACCTACACCCTAGGATCATTGGGGCAGCTCAGGAGCAGCTGGAACGCTTGACGCTCACCTCCCGTGCGTTCCACAATGATCAGATGGGCCCGTTCTTAGCGGAGCTCTGTGAGGCCACCGGCTTCGAAAAGGCGCTCCCGATGAACACGGGCGCGGAGGCGGTTGAGACTGCGATCAAGATGGTTCGGAAGTGGGGTCTCCAGGTGAAGGGTGTTCGGGAGAACCAAGGGGAGATCGTTGTCTGCGAAGGGAACTTCGCTGGTCGCACGACCACCATCATCTCTTTCTCCTCTGAGGAAAGCTACCGCACCGGTTTTGGGCCGTTCACACCAGGTTTCCGGATCGTTCCGTATGGGGATGTCGAGGCGTTTAGGTCCGCCGTGAATAGGAACACAGTCGGCTTCCTTATGGAGCCGATACAGGGAGAGGGTGGAGTAGTGGTTCCGCCGGACGGATACCTGTCCGCGACGCGCGAAATCTGCACGAACGAAGGGATCGCTTTCATGGCGGATGAGATTCAGACTGGCCTGGGCCGTACCGGTCGACTGTTCTGCTGTGACTGGGAGGCCGTAAGGCCGGATGTTCTGATTGTCGGGAAGGCTCTAGGCGGTGGCGTGTATCCTGTCTCGGCTGCGATTGCGGACTCTGAGTATATGGATGTGTTCCGTCCAGGAGACCACGGCTCCACCTTTGGGGGTAATCCTTTGGGTGCGGCCGTAGCGCGGGCCTCACTGAGGGTTGTCCTAGATGAAGGGCTGGCGGACCGTGCGAATGTGCTCGGTGCTTGGTTCATCAAAGAGCTGCGAAGCCTAGCATCCCCTCACATCGATCACGTTCGCGGACGGGGCCTCATGCTTGGGGTCGTGATCAAGGAGTCGTCCGGATCGGCCAGGGTCTTCTGTGAGGCACTTATGCGGCGAGGGATCCTGGCAAAGGAGACACATCACCAGGTCATCCGTTTCGCTCCGCCTCTCGTCATAGAGAGAGAGACTCTTGAAGAGACCTTTGAGGATATCGCATCGGTACTCTTCGGGGAGGGTGTGGACCTGGCTTGAGTGGAGTGATCTAACCGAGGCTGAGAGGAGGATCTGGGTGAAGTCTTCACCAATCGATGGTGCCTTCCTTCGACGTATCCACCTGCTTCGCCTCACCGTCCCCGAGTAGGACCTCGTCAATCTGAGAATAAAGGAAGTCTCGCGACTTCTTCTCTCGGGGATCCAGCCCATAGTGATTGATCAAAAGAGTCTGGTGCTGCAGCCATTCCGCCCAGCAGTCGCTACAGATTTGTGACTGGATCCTTTCCCCTCTGTCGCTACGAAAAGGGGGCTTTTCCAGAGCCAGTTTCTCCTTCCCACAACGCTTACAGTGAATGCCTTGCAACGTCTTTCTCCACAGTAGACTCGCGGCTGTCAAATCAGTAGCTTTCTACCCTAGTTCAGGGTCCGGTTCCGGTTTCTTGCTCTTGCGAGTTACCCGGCGCACCCCGGTGGGTTTCTTTCGTGCGGAATGGTCCGATGTTGACGAAGTCGCAATTGGCGTACATGGAAAAGCGGCTAATGGAAGAGCGATCAAGAGCACTTCGTTCCCTTGGTCTCTTCGATCAGATGGCCAAGGCCGACCGAGAGTCAGCAGACTCTGACCTCAGGGCCCACACGGACCACATGGCCGATCAGGGCACCGAGGCGATGGAGCGCGAGAAAGCGGCTCTCTTCGCCACGAAGGAGGGCAGATATCTTTATCGGTTAGAAGAAGCGCTTCGCAGACTCTATGACGACCCGAAGAACTTCGGGACATGTCACACCTGTGGAACCCCAGCGGGCTTCGAGCGACTCGACGCTCTTCCTCACGCCAGATACTGCATCGACTGTAAGGTCAAGGAAGAGGGATCGATGTAGTTCTAGGTCGATGCCTCACCCGCTTCTTCAAGTTCTTCGATCTCCTCCTCCTCCTCTGTCTTGGCATGGAGGGGGCTCGTTTCTCTCCAGAGTTCCTCGATGTGGTCACGTATGTTCCGGATCTTGATCTCGATAGGCTGGTCCTGTAGGTGGTATCGCGCCGCGCTGAGTGCGCGGTAGGCACGCCAAAGGGCCGACGACGCTGGGGTCTGCTCATGGCTACGCCGTTTCTCTCCCTTTACCCGGGCCAAGATCCACTCCGTCATCTCCTCGTCTAGAAGCATCACATCACCATTGGACTTTGCTTCCGAGTCTACGAACTTCTGCAGCTTCTTCTTGAAGCTCTTTGGGACTCCAGCGACGACGTATATCGAAAGATCATCCCGCTCAAGCATTTCCGACGCCATTCGACCTCCGGTTTCCTCTCGGGTAATCAGTTGGTGTAGCTCTTCAGTTCTCTCGGCAGAGAATCAAAGCCCAATTCTTAGAGTGAAGCAATCAAATCATCGGCGAGGAGTTCCGCCTGCCATCGCCGAATTCCCCCCACAGACGCTACTTCTTCAGGGCGAGTCGGTGGGGATTCTGCGATCAGCTTCAGCACCGCGTTCGAGAGCAGCGTGCCGCGTCCCACTCCAAGCGCTTCAGCGCGCTTGTTCCTCACCGCCTTGAGCCTTGCTATCCGAGCCTCCACCTCCGGAGAGGGTCGTCTTCCAGACCCGTTGGGGCTGACCTGACCCGTCGGATAGCCTATCAGTTGATCCTCAGATCGAAGGTCCACGTCGCGGAAACGGATAAGGAGATCCTGGCCCCACTGGTGGGCGAGCGCCCGGCCCATGCCTTTCAACTCAGCCAGCTGTGACACTGAGGCAGGGTTCCTCCGAGCCGCCTCGACCAGCACCAAATCTCCGGCCACTCGAAACAGTGCTCGATCCAATTCCCTCCCCAGCTGATCTCGCCACGCCAGTGCCTCTCTGAGACGATCCACCTCTCTCGGCTCCAGTTCCCGCGCCTGTTTGATCCCGAGCACCGGCTCTTGGCCATTGGGCTCATGGAATCGGACCTTCTCCAGCTCGTGGAACTCCTCTAGGGCCCACTCCAGTCTATCAGACTCCACTAGTTCCTCTCGCAAGCACTCAGACAATGCAGCTAGATGAGTCGTATCGTGCGCAGCGTACTCGCGCATAGGGGAGGGAAGTGGACGCTGCGCCCAATCAGCCTTCTGATACTTCTTCGATAGATGGATGCCAAGGCGGTTATCCACCAAAGAGGAAAGCCCCAGGGCCTCAACGCCGAGGAGAGACGCCGCGATCTGCGTGTCGAACAACCCAGTGACGCTGATTCCGAGATCCCGGTCCAGAAGTCGGACGTCGAAGTCAGCACCATGCATCATCACCTCGACCGCCGGGTCCTCCAATACGGGGCGGAGCGCTGGCTCCAAGTCGAGCTTGAGGGGGTCGAGAAGGTAGGTTCGGCCTTCCGTGGTCAGCTGCACAAGGCAGAGTCGGTCCGTGTAGCGGTGATACCCAGCGGCCTCACAATCCAGAGCGATCCGATTCGCGGCTCCAAGGATTGAGCGCACTGCTTCCAGGCCCTCGCCGTCGTCGACATATCGGATCTCCATCCTTCTGTTGACTTACCCCGTTCCGATGTTTGATTCAACCAGCTGCCACTCTGGCCCGAAATCCAGAAAAAAATCTAGTCGCACATAAGCCCCGTAAAATGAACTAACGAACCACCATACCCTGGGATAGCCCTTTAAGTTCCGCGGAATCAGGGCTTTTCGGGTATCTTGCTCGTACCGTGATCGGGAAGCAACTTTGAACAAGTATTGCTTCCTCCTTACTGCCTCGAATTGCTCTTTGCCGATGCTCAGGACCAAGATCTTTTGCACTCTCGGGCCGGCCACCTCAGAGCCGGATGTCATAGGGCAGCTGGTCCGAGGGGGCATGGATGTTGCCCGACTCAATATGGCTCATGGTGATCGGAACTCGCATCGAAGAATGATAGAGTCGGTTCGAGCCGCAGCCGAAGATGTCGAGCGCCCGATAGCGGTTCTGGCGGACCTTCAAGGTCCGAAGATTCGCATAGGTGAGCTTGCGGAGCCTATGGAGCTCAATCCAGGCAACCAGGTTGCGATCGCTTTTGAGAGCCGGTTCCGACCTGGTCAGATTCCCACCACGTATGAAGGCCTTGCCCGAGACTTGTTGGAGGGTGATCGAGTCCTTATCGATGACGGTCTCGTCGAATTGGAATGCTTGGCAGTGGATGCAGACCAGGTGACCTTCCGGGTTATCCAGGGGGGAGTGGTCAAGAGCAATAAGGGTATCAACATCCCCTCTGGCGCTCTCTCAGCCTCGAGCCTGACAGAAAAGGACTTGGAAGACCTCGAATTCTCCCTGGAGTTGGGAGTCGAATATGTCGGGCTGTCTTTTGTCAGGCGGGCCTTGGATGTGGGCGAGCTGAAGAAGCTGGTGGCTGGCCGCGCGCTCGTCGTGGGCAAGATTGAGATGGCCTGTGCGCTTGCCGACATCGACGAGATCCTCGAAACATCGGATATGGTCATGATCGCGCGGGGTGATCTTGGGGTAGAACTCCCGTTCGAGGAACTGCCACTGGCGCAGAAGCGGATCATCCAGAAGGCAAATTTTCATGGGCGGCCAGTTATCACAGCAACTCAGATGCTAGAGTCCATGATTGAGCACGCTCGTCCGACCCGCGCTGAGGCCTCGGATGTCGCGAACGCGGTGCTAGATGGTACGGACGCGGTGATGCTCTCAGGTGAAACCGCGATTGGGAAACACCCGCTCCTCGCCCTAGATGCGATCTGCAGAATTGTGAGTGAGATCGAAGGGAGCGGGGTTCTTGCCTCCGGTCCCAAGTATCTTGGTCATCCAACACATGAGGATCGGTCCGGTGCCACCCCGCGGGAGCATGCGGTGGCATTAGCCACGGTAGATGCGGTGCAGTACCTGGCTGCACCGGCTGTGCTGGTTCTTACTTCCAGTGGTTTCTCCGCGAGACTCGTCTCGTCTCATAGACCCCCGGTCCCCATCTTCGCGGTAACCACGGATCCACGGACTTATTGCCAGCTTTCCGCCGTATGGGGAGTCCGACCCGTGCTGGCTCCCGAGCGGGACGTCAGTTATGAGTCCCTCACGGCGTTTGGAAAGGAGGCGATCCTCGAGTCGGGGATCGGATCATCCAAGGATTCCATCGTGGTCACAACAGGTTTTCCGTTTCACCAAGCGGGGACGACTAACACACTTCGAGTGGAGCGCCTCTGATCATTTGCGAAGTCGCGGCCCCTAATCCTCGCCACCTCGGCGGCAGCGTCGCGTGAGACTTACCTTTCTCGGCACCGGTACTTCCTTCGGCATCCCCGTCGTGGGATGCCGCTGCTCGGTCTGCTCTTCCAAGGACCCAAGGGATCGCCGCACCCGCCATTCCGCTTTGGTTTCCTGGGATGATGGACGAGCCGTGCTCGTGGACACGCCTCCCGAGCTTCGACTACAACTCGTACGAGAGGGGGTGGATCGGGTGGATGCCGTGTGGTTTACTCACGTCCATGCCGACCACCTTCATGGGATCGACGATCTGCGGATTTTTTCTCTCCGAAGTAAACGAAGCATCCCGGCCTATGCCTCTCAGGACTCCAGAGCCGCATTGGAACGCCGTTTCGCTTATATTTTCGATGCGACGGTCCGCCCGGACGCAGGATCGTCCAAGCCACAGGCGTCCCTTCACACGCTCTACGCGGGCCGGCCTGAGACCCTCGTTGGTGTAGAGTTCCTTCCACTCGAAGTATTTCACGGATCACTCCGGGTGTTGGGTTTTAGGGTGGGGGACCTGGGGTATATTACCGACGCAAAACGGCTCCCGTCTGAGACTCTGGAAGCTCTTGCCGGCGTCAGGGTGCTCGTCCTGAACGCACTCTGGTGGGGAAATCCTCACCCGACCCATTTCAACGTGGAAGAGGCGGTGGAAACCGCCCAACAACTAGGTGCCGAACGAACATTTCTCACCCATCTTACCCATCAGGTTTCCCACGAAGATCTTGTCAGCCGCCTTCCCCCGGGGGTCTTTGCGGCGTATGACGGTTTGATGGTCAAGATTCCAGACGACCAGAGTTAGTGGGACGAGAAACGATGTTGGAGAGAGAGATCCCGGTGCCTGAGAGGCAGGTAAGGTTCCAAACCTCTGGGAACTCCACTTTCGTAAACCTGTATTCCCAGCTGGGCCGGCCCTACCTTCCCTTCCTGGAGATGAAGGAGCCTGACCCCAATTCTACCCAGGGGAGGACCCAGAATGCGAGACCGAGATGAGACTCCCTATATAGTAGTTGAGAAAGACAGTGGGGGGGTGGGTGCTTTTCTCCTTGGTGCAATCTTGGGGGCTGGCGTGGCGCTGCTTCTCGCTCCGCGCTCTGGCGAAGAGACCCAGCGAGATATCAGGGAGAGGGCCACCCGGCTGATGGACGCTGCCGAGCAGCGGGTGCGTGAAGTCCAACAGCAGGTGGAAGAGCGTCTTGAGCAGGCCCGTGGGGAGATCATGGAGCGTGTGGACACGATTCGGGAGGCCGTGGATTCGGGTCGTGAGGTGGCGCAGGAGGCCCGGACCGACCTAGAGGGCCAGATTGAGCGGTCGAAGGCAGCATATCGAGCGGGCGTGGAAAATGCGCGTGAATTGGCCGAGGAGGAAGGCTGACGTTCGCTATGCTAAAGCATCGAGGAGGAGTTCTGACGCCGTGTGAGATCGCAACCTGCCTGCGCCCTTTGGGTTACGGTGGAACAGGACCATCTTCAGCATTGGTGATTGTCCGAGATACGAAACGGCATCGCCTCGTCACGCCTTCTTGGAACTGGCCCCGTGGCGTTGGTAATGAGACCCCCTGTACTTCTGCGACCTACTAGATGCCGGACGAGGTCAAGGGCCGGCAGATCATCGCTACCAATCGGAAGGCTCGCCACCAGTATTACGTACTGGATAAGTGGGAAGTTGGTTTGGTTCTAGCTGGTCCCGAGGCGAAGTCGCTCAGGGCAGGAAAGGTCTCCTTCAAAGATGCCTTTGCAAGGGTAGAGAGTGGTGAGGTTTGGCTTTATAGCCTCCACATCGCTCCCTACGACTCCGCGAACCGCTGGAATCAAGATCCGGAGAGGCCCAGAAAACTCCTTCTCCACCAGCACGAGATTCGTAAGCTTGTTGGTGCGGTCGAGCAAAAAGGACTTACCCTGATTCCTCTGGATCTGTACTTCAGCGGAGGATACGCGAAGGCGACCCTGGCCCTGGCGAGAGGAAAGCAAACTTACGACAAGCGGGAGAAGCTGAAACGTCGTACTCAGGAAAGAGAGGCGCAGCGCGCCATGCGCGGCGAGTAGGAGGGATGGCGTATCGTCTTTGCCGTTTCTGGCTCGTGGCTCTCTCTCCCCTCCTTGGCTTGTTCGGGCCCAAGCCCGCAGGTGCCCAGTCCCCTCAGTCCATATCGGTGAGTCTTCCGGGAGGGACGGATTCCACGCTCCCAGTGGAGAATGATCGTGGATACCCGACGATTCCGGCCAGTAGTTTAACGCCGTTAGGCTGGACGGTTGCTGGAGATCAGGTCGAGGGTGAAGTCGTTCTGCGTCACCGGACCGGCCTTGAACTTCGGTTTTGGCCCGGGTCTCCTTTTGTTTCTTGGGACGAGGTACTGATTCAGATGGTTAATAGTCCCTACTGGAATAGGGAAACCTTCTACGTTCCACTTCAGCTGGCCGTGGACCTTTTCCCCGGCTTCCTTCCGGACGCGTATGCATTCGACGAAGAGAGATATCTCCTCCTGGCTGAGGGAGCGGAGCCTGCCAGGCCGCCCTCATCATCCCCCCCCTCGATCCCCATCCCGCGCTCTGAGGCTACAAGACTACCTGCTTCCGGTCCCGAACCTCCATCGTGGTCTCCTCGCGACGGAGAGCGGGCCGCTACTGTCGTGATAATTGATCCCGGTCATGGTGGAGACGATCCCGGAGCGATGGGCTCGGGAGGTGTGGCGGAGAAAGATGTTGCCCTTTCGGTGGGACTGGCGCTAGCCCGAGAACTCTCGAGGAATCCGGCTATTGAGGTACGGCTCACTCGGGATCGGGACGTCGAGATCCCAATCTGGACGAGAGGTGAGTGGGCAACCGAGTGGAAAGGAGACCGCCGAGGAGCATTCGTCTCCATCCATGCAAACGCGCTTGTCGGGCGCGCAGGGGTACGAGGGTTTGAGACGTACTTCTTGTCCGAAGCCAGAACGGAGCACGAGCGGCGTGTGGCGGCCGCAGAGAACACCACATTGGCGCAGGCATCCGATCTCGCCTCCACCGGCTCCGATCCTTTTCTGGACGGGATACTCAGTGACCTACGTGCCTTCGATCACCAGCAGTGGTCAGCCTTGCTGGCAGAGGAGGTGCAGCGGGAGCTAAGTGAGTTCCATCCGGGGACTGACCGAGGAGTCAAGCAGGGACCGTTTGCAGTGATCACGAATGCGTTGATGCCTGCGGTCCTCGTGGAGATAGGGTTCATCACGAATCCGGAGGAGGAACGGCTACTCAGCCGTGACGAATTCCACAGGGACGCTGCTCTGGCTATCAGCCGAGCTCTTGAAAGATTCCTAGAGCGCTACCCTCCGGGAGGAATTCCGTAACCGATGGATCTTGGTGTAGAAATTTTTGGCGTCCAGTTCAGAAATCCGGTGCTCCTCGCGTCCGGGACATGCGGATTTGGAGCCGAGGTTTTATCCGTCACGTGTGTCGAGGCACTGGGAGGATTGGTTACAAAGTCGGTCACGCTTGAACCCCGTCAGGGAAACAGGGCTCCTCGGGTAGCGGAGTTCGGTGCTGGGATGGTGAATTCGGTGGGGCTGGCGAATCCCGGTGCACACATAGTCCGACGTGAGAAGCTCCCGTGGATTGAGAAGAATCTCCCCGAAACGCAGGTGTTCGTTAGTGTCGCGGGCCACACCACCGATGAATATCTCGAGGTTGTGGAGATCCTGGATGATAGTCCTGGATTCGTGGGCTTCGAGTTGAACCTTTCCTGCCCGAACGATGCTCGGAGGAGCGGATTACCCTTCGCTCTGGATCCAGATGCCCTGCATCAGGTCGTGAGGGGGGTCCGGAAGCGGACGGAGCGGCCGATCCTTGTGAAGCTGGCTCCGAACACACCTGATCTAGGGCCTATCGTAAGAGCGGCGGCGGACGCCGGAGGGGATGCGCTCACACTGGTAAACACGCTTCCCGGGCTGGTCCTGAATCCTGATACAGGTCGATCTGTGCTGGGTGCTGGAACCGGGGGGGTGAGTGGGCCTGCACTTCGAGCAGTTGGGCTGCACGCAGTGTGGAGTGCTGCCCGACTTACGAATCTTCCTTTGGTCGGTGTGGGTGGGATTGGCAATGGACGCGACGCCGCCCAGTATCTTGAAGTCGGTGCCTCTTTGGTCCAGGTGGGTACCGCCTCGTTTTGGGATCCCCGCGCTGCTGAACGGGTGGTGCACGAGTTGCACCGGTTTGGAAAATCGAGAGGGATTCGGAGGGTGGCCGACCTCCGGGGGTCTGCCACGGTGTCAGAGTCCCAACTCCTAAATCAACAAGAGGTTGGGGGATCCGATCGCGAGGGAGCGCTCAGTGGCTGAGGTCGTCATTGCGCTGGACGTCCCGAGCCATGCTGCCGCTTTAGATCTGGTCGATAGGCTTCCTCCAGAAGCGAACTTTTTCAAAGTAGGGTTAGAGCTGTTCATAACGGCAGGGCCCCCGGTCGTGACAGAACTCCGTTCACAGAGTCGGCGTGTGTTCCTTGATCTCAAACTCCACGACATCCCAAACACAGTTGAGGCAGCAGCCCGAGCTGCGGCCGAGTTGGAAGCGGATCTTATCACGATACATGCCCTAGGCGGTCCTCGGATGATTGAGGCGGCCCGGAGGGCAGTCGAGGGATCGGGCACGAAGCTGATCGCGGTGACTGTGCTCACCTCCCTTTCGGAGAGTGACCTTGCAGTGACATGGGGGACTTCCCGACCTGATCGAGGTGAGGAGGTCGCGCGCATAGCCAGCCTGGCGATAGCGAGTGGAGCCCACGGGGTCGTCACGTCCGCCCAAGAGGCTCGTCAGCTGCGGGAGCGGTTGGGTCCGGATTTGTTAATCGTGACTCCGGGGATTCGCCTGTATGATGACGAACACGATGACCATGCTGGAGTTGTAACTCCTAGACAGGCTGTGCGGGCGGGCGCGGACGTCCTAGTGGTCGGTAGGAGCGTGACACGCGCTCCGGATCCACGAGAGGCATTTGTCCGGATTCATGCGGAGCTGGTGGAGACATGAGCGACAGATGAGGGGGGCGTATCCGACCCATGGCTACGGTCCTGGTTACACTCCTGGCAGGGATGCTCACGGCGTCAACGGTGTCGCCACTCCGCGTGCGCACGCGGTAGCAGCAGTAGAGTAGAAGTTCGGGTGCTTCGGTGAACAAGACCGCCTTTCCCATGTTGGTTGTCCAGTGCCTAACCACTGTATCATTCCTAACAACGTCCAACTGATCTGGTAAATCTGATGGGTCTCCACCTATTCAATACAGTCTCCCGCCGGTTGGAGCCCTTCGAGCCGCTCAATCCGGGAAGAGTCGGGATTTATGGATGCGGCCCGACCCTTTATGGACCTGCACACATCGGCAACTTCAGGACTTTTCTCTTTTACGACCTGATTCACCGGTATGTGGAGTGGAGGGGGTTAGAGGTGCACTTCGTGATGAATTTCACCGATGTTGACGACAAGACGATCAAGGCGGCGCGAGCCAAGGGCACTTCTCTCCCTGAGTATACTGCGCCATATCTGGATGCTGTGTTGGAGGAATTGGATGCTCTCGGTGTACGTCGTTTCGACTCCTATCCGAGAGCAACCGAATACATCAAGGAAATGATCGAACTCGTCCAACGGCTTCTCGACCGTGGTTTGGCCTACGCGACTCCGGACGGCTCCGTGTTCTATGACATATCCGCCTTTCCGGATTATGGAAGGCTTTCTGGGAAGGATCTCAAGGAAGGCCGGACTGGCGACCGGGTCGCCACGGACGATTACGGTAAGGACGATGTCCGAGACTTTGCCGTCTGGAAGGGCGTGAAGGAGGGAGATGAGGAGGTCGGTGCGGTGTGGGATGCCCCTTGGGGCCGGGGCCGTCCGGGATGGCACCTGGAGTGCTCCGTGATGGCCCTGTCCGAGGTGGGAGAGACGGTTGATCTGCACCTCGGCGGAGAGGACCTGATTTTCCCTCACCATGAAGATGAGATCGCCCAGTCAGAGGGAGCCACGGGGAAGCTTTTCGTACGCCAGTGGGTCCACGCTAAACACTTGAAGGTCAATGGACGAAAGATGTCCAAATCCTCAGGCAATGTCGTGATTGTGAGAGACCTCCTGGACGAAGGCGTGTCCCCGGCTGCTATCCGGCACCAACTCCTGTCGGCACAGTATCGTACCGAGCTGAACTTCACGCGGGAGGGCCTCCATGCCTCGACGCGAGCGGTCAATCGGTTGCTTGATTTGGAGGCCCGCCTCAGCGCCCACCCCGGGAGTGAGGATGCTCCGGGGACGGAGCTTCCTGTGGTTTCGGAGGAAACCATCGCCGCCTTCACTCGGGCGATGGACGATGATTTGAATGTCTCAGAGGGAATCGCTTCTCTCTTCGGGTTCCTCGGTCGGTGTAACTCTATCCTGGACACCACTCCTGTTCTGAAAGAGTCTGAGCGTGCCGGTGGGCTTGCGGTTCTCGAGTCCCTGGACGATGTCCTCGGGTTTCTGGAGGTCGGAAGGCGTTCTCGGGTAGTGGACTCAGAGTTGCGGGAGTGGGTAGAAGAGCGTATCGGGGCCCGTGCTAATGCGAGGGCGGAGGGAGATTGGAGCGCCGCGGATGCTATCCGCAACGAACTCGCTGGCCGTGGGATCACTTTGGAAGATGGTCCGGCAGGAACCCGTTGGAAAAGTGAGCGAATTGGACGTTGACACTCCCAGGAGGCCAGACTACACTAAAACGCTCTGTATCTTGCTGACGTAGCTCAATTGGTAGAGCAGCCGCCTTGTAAGCGGCAGGCTGTGGGTTCGAGTCCCTCCGTCAGCTCGTTCGCCGTGCACCAACAAGGGGGCGCGGCGAAACGCTTGTGAGGGTCGGCCGGATACAGGCGTTTCGCCCTGAGCCGACCGTACGGTGGGGTACCGAAGCGGTCAAACGGGGCAGACTGTAAATCTGCTGGCTAATGCCTTCGTAGGTTCGAATCCTACCCCCACCATGGCGAGCCAGCGCCCCAGACACCTTCGGAAGCAATTGGATCAGGGACGGCAGAGAGGTTTCTCAGGACGCCATGCGGGAGTAGCTCAGTTGGCAAGAGCATCAGCCTTCCAAGCTGAGGGTCGCGGGTTCGAGTCCCGTCTCCCGCTTTTCGACGCTGGATCCTCGATGAGGACGGTCGGTGGCGAGGCTCCGGTAGCTCAGTGGTAGAGCGCTTCCTTGGTAAGGAAGAAGTCGAGGGTTCAATTCCCTCCCGGAGCTTTGGTCAGGAGGATGGCAGCTCCCGTTACTCGTGCAGGAAAAGCTGAAAAGAACAAACCGTTCCAAATGACTTGAACGAGACATAACGAGGCGAGCAAAACGATGGCCAAGGCGAAATTCGAGCGAACGAAGCCACATGTAAACGTGGGAACGATCGGACACGTAGACCACGGCAAGACGACGTTGACAGCGGCGATTACGG
>Ga0310123_10000209_pt1 | contig 52389 bp, 38 predicted proteins | sample CB6_AW_1057_MG_FD_203505 | JGI IMG/M metagenome (GOLD analysis project Ga0310123, IMG submission 203505) | Marine microbial communities from Western Arctic Ocean, Canada - CB6_AW_1057 | ecosystem: Environmental > Aquatic > Marine > Oceanic | place: Canada: Western Arctic Ocean | collected... | reverse complement strand
ATCTTGAAGACCTCGAGGATCTCGGCTCGTACCGAGCACATGGACAGCTGTCCCTGTGTGGCCTTGAGCTTCTTGTCCATCACGATCAACTTGCCGAGCGCCGCACTCGACAGGTATTCGACGTTGCTGAAGTCCAGCAGCACCTTGCGTCGCCCATCATCCTCGACCAGCGAGAACATCTGGTTGCCAATCACCTGGATGTTGGTCTCGTCGAGGATCTTCTTGTCGATGAAACGCGCCACCGTGACGTCACCGACTTCCTCCAGATCGAGTCGGCGATGACTTGCCGCCATGTGTTGCTCCCGTTTTACACGCCCGAGACTGGCCAAAGTGGCCCTGTTTTTTTTGAATCATGCGGTCTGCCGATTCGGCTGTCAAGTAGATCGGCGGCCGCCGAGCTCGCTTGGCGCGTCCGGGGCCGGAGCGTTAGAACCTCTCAGACCGTCTCCAGGCCCGATCACCGACACAACCGGATGCCACGATGAACGCGCCAGCCACGTACTCCCAAACCTGGGACCTCGACAGCCTCGCACCCAACCCCGACAGCGACGCATTCGGCGAGCTGCTGGGGTCGTATCGAGACGACCTGTCGGGCCTGGCCAACCAGGCCGACAGCCTGGCTCCGTTGGGGGATCCCGACCCCGAGGTGCTCAATGCCTGGGAACAGTTCCTGGAATCACTCGAAGACATTGCCAGCCGGGGCACCGAGTTGGACGCCTTCATCGGCTGCCACGCCGCGGCTGACGCCAACAACCGCCGCCTGCACCAGCTCGAGGCCGAGATGTCCGCCCTGGGGCCTCTGCGAGCCCGCCTGGCCCTGGCCGTCCAACTGGGCCTGCAGGCCGCCACACCCGAACAACTCGCCGAATGCCTAGCCGCCAGCCAGCCGCTGGCCCGCATCGCCTACTGGCTCACCGACCAGCGAACCCTCGCCTCACTCAGACTCCCTCGCGATCAGGAACTGCTGGCCTCCGAATTGGACGTCGATGGCCTGCACGCCTGGGGCCGGCTCTACGACCGGGTCTCAGGCGCCCTGCGGATCACGGTCATGGAGCAGGGGGAGCTGGTCGAGAGGTCTCCCGGGCAGGTGCAGTTCGACTCCGCCGACCGTTCGATTCGCCAGAACAACTACTTTTCCTCGCTGAAGGCCTGGCGGACCGCCGGGGACACCTGTGCCGATGCACTCAACCACATCGCCGGCACCCGCCTGACCAAGTACCGCCGCCTGGGTCTCGAGGACCACCTCTCGGCTCCCCTGCATTTCAACAGGATGCAACGCGAAACGCTCTCGGCGATGTGGGCGGCCGTCGACGACCGCAAGGACACTCTGCTCGGGTTCCTCTCGGCCAAGGCCCGCCTGCTCGGCGTCGACCACCTCTGCTGGTACGACCTCCAGGCCCCGCTGCCCACCACCTCGGCAGACGCCGCCGAAATCGACTACGACACCGGTTGCAACCTGATCATCGAGGCCTTCGGCCGCTTCTCACCGGACTTCGGCGAGTTTGCCCGCACGTCGATCGTCGAGAGTTGGATCGAGGCCGAGAATCGTGAGGGCAAGCGTCAGGGTGGCTTCTGCACCGGGTTCCCTCTACGTCAGCAATCACGCATCTTCATGACCTACGTCGGCACGCTCGACAGCATGTCGACGCTGGCTCACGAAATCGGGCACGCCTACCACTCGCACGTGCTCCGCGAACAACCGCTGTTCCTGCAGGACTACCCGATGAACCTCGCCGAGACCGCCTCGACCTTCGCCGAAGCGGTGCTCGGAGAAGAACGTCTCGAAGCGACCTCGGACCGCAATCAACAACTCGCCATCCTCGACACCATGCTCTCCGACTCGGTCGGCTTCCTGATGAACATCCACGCCCGGTTCCTGTTCGAGGATCGCTTTCACCTCGAACGCGCCGCCGGAGAACTCTCGGCCGAACGCTTCTCGGAACTGATGGTCGAATCGCAACAGCAGGCCTACCTGGGTGCCTTGGGCGAGGACGGCTGGAACGACACCTTCTGGATCTCGAAGCTGCACTTCTACATCAGCTCGTTGCCCTTCTACAACTTTCCGTACACGTTCGGGTACCTGCTGTCGCTGGGGCTGTATGCCTTGGCCCGCGAAAGTGGTGGAGGCGAGTTTCCGGAACAGTACCGTCGGTTCCTGTTGGCCACCGGTGACCGCTGCACCGAGGACGCGGTGGCGGATTCCTTTGGCCACGACCTGCGGCAACCGGACTTCTGGAACCGCAGCCTCGACGTGGTGGCCCAGCGGGTGGCGCAATTCGAATCGCTGGCCGGCTAGCGACGCAGCTCGTAACCCACAGTCGCAGAGATCCCCGCACCGTCGACGCCCGAGCCGTGCACGCGGTAGGGCCGGTCGAACAGGTTCTCCACACCCAGGACCAACGACTGGCTGGTCGTCATCTGCCAGCCATAGCGAACCGTAACGGTTCCGTAACCGGGTGTTCCCCCCGAGGGGATTCTCGAGTCGCGAAGATCTCGCGGGCTCAGCCGAGCCTGGCTTCGAGCCATCCACGCAAACACGTCCAGCCAGTCGGACCCCTCGGCCTCGTGCCACCGCAATCCGACGACTCCCTGTGCGGGCGGAATGCGACTGAGCGGCTCAGCGTCGGTCCGATTGCGTCCACGCGTGTACCAGAAGTTCCCGTAGGTGCTCCATTCCTCACCGAGTGCAAAGGACGCCGACAACTCGACTCCATCGATGTCCGCCCGGGCCACGTTGCGACGCTGGAAGAAGTCGACCCCCTCGACCGGATCCGTACCCACCAACTGACGCTCGATCAACCCGTCGATCACCATCCAGTAGTATGCCGCCTGCCCCGCAAAGCGGCCGGTATCCCACCGCAGGCCGACGTCGTGACTGGTGGCGAGTTCGGGTGCCAGCCCGGTCGTGGGCAGGTCGACACCCTCGTTGACATTGTCCGAGACCGACGTCAGTTCATCGAGTAGCGGTGCACGGAATCCCTGAGCGATCGTCCCGGTCAGCCTCCACGACGGACTCAACTCGACCACCACTCCGCCCGAGCCGGTCCAGGCCTGGAAACTTGGCGAGATCACCGTGTCGAGGGGATCGGTATTGGGAAACAGCGGATCGGTGGGATCAAACATCGCGACCGTCCCCCCGGCCTCGATGTGCGAATACCTCACGCCGCTGACAAGCGTCACACGCTCCAGTACCGGCCATTCCCATTCCAGGAAGGTGCCGAATCGCGAGTAGTAACTGTCGGGCGGGAACTGCGGCGTGAGAGGGGTCGACGTGCCGCCGACCAGATCGACACGGTTCTTGAAGGCGTCAACATCGTCGTGGTAACCGTCGCCGCCGAACCTCACAGACCCCCACTCTCCCAGTTCCCGCGCAAGCACCAGGCTCATGCCCACCGTGTCGACATCGAATTCCGACCGGTCCTCGATCAGGCTCGAAGGCGGTTTTCGCTTCAACGACCCCTCCCTGGTTCGCTGGTAACTCAGAGTCGCCACAAACGCATCGAAGAAGCCGTCGTCGAGCAACCCCTGCCAGCGCAGGTAGGCCAGGTTGCGCTGCTGCGGGTCGAAGAGCCGTCGCTCGCCGGGGAACTTGTCCGATCGCGGCACGTCCATCTGCTCCAGGTGCACCAACGCAAAGGTCAAAGCCTGGTCGTCACCCAGCGGCAGGTCATAGCGGATGTCTCCGGCGTATTGGCTGTAGCTGGTCAGCGGTTGTCGACCCAGCGACCCGCCTCGGTCCAGGTCGTTGACGTTCAGGTAGCTCGCACCGCCCCAGACCCCGCCATCGCCGGCAGCGGATTCGAAGCCCAGGCGGGTGTAGGAGGCCAGGTCTGCGGAGCGCAGCCGCTGAGTGATCGTCGTGCCGGTTCCCTCGAGCGACCCGACGAGCGCTCGGTCGGCCCGGCGGGTGACCACGTTCAGGACCCCGCCCAGGGCGTCGGAGCCCCAGAGGACCGATTGCGGACCACGGATCACCTCGATGTGGTCCACCTGCCCGGGGTCGATCGTGTTGAAGTACTGGTTGGGGCCGAGCCGGAAGATGCCGTTGTTGAGCCGAATGCCGTCGATCAGCAGGATCGTCTGCGGCCCGGTCAGACCTCTCAGAAACGGAGACGCCTGCCCTGGCCCGGTCCGCTGCACCAACACGCCGACCTCGCGTTCGACCGCCTGCACCATGTCGATCGGCTGTCGCCTGCGCAGCGAGGCAGCGTCGATGAGCGAGATCTGCCGTGGATCATCCCAGGCCTTCCGATGAGACCTCAGGCCCGCCGCACCCCGCTCGAACCGGCCATCGCCCTGGACAGGCACATCGCTACGCACCGTCGTCTCTGGCAACACGGGGGGAGTGCCCTGGGCCATGACGCCGGCGGCGAGTGTGACCAGCAGCCCGGTGACACCGCCGATCCAGCGCATCGATTCCCTCCGGCGCACAACGTCCCCTATCATCTTGAAGATCGGCAGGAAGTGCCGACTGCATGAGTGACCTTTCTCGGAGGCTTGGGCTTCGATTACGATGCCCGCTACGCGGATTTCGAGCGTGGTTTCCAATACTGAGATCTGTGCAACCAGGGAGCAGAGACACGTGGCCTTCACCCACCGCACGCTCGACAACACCCGCTGGCTCCTGGCAATCGCCATCGCGTCATTTGCCGGCCATAAGGCACAGGCAGCCGACGATTCGGCGATTGACTACAACCGGGACATCCGGCCGATCCTGGCCGACACCTGCTACAAGTGCCACGGGCCCGACGGCAATCAGCGGCAGGCCGACCTGCGACTGGACGTCCCAGCGGTCGTCGGCCAGAAGCTCGAAGGAGGACACACCGCCATCGTGGCCGGGTCGTCCACAACCAGTGCCGTTGTCTCACGGATCACCTCCCGGGACCCCGACGTCAGGATGCCTCCGGCCGACAGCGGCAAGAACCTGACAGCGGGCCAGGTTGAGTTGATCACGAAGTGGATTGACCAGGGCGCCTCGTGGCAGGGTCACTGGGCCTTTCAGACTCCCACCAGGCCGACACCCCCCGCCGCGGAGTTGCCGGGCTGGAGATCCAATCCGATCGACTCGTTCATCCTCGCGCGGTTGCGGAACCGAGGCCTGTCAGCATCACCACGGGCATCGCGCGAGGCGCAGATTCGCCGAGTCACGCTCGATCTGACCGGACTCCCGCCCACCATTCGAGACATCGACCGCTTCCTGGCCGACGCGCGGCCCGACAGCTACCGGCGGCTGGTGGACCGGCTCTTGGGTTCCACGCGATACGGTGAACACGTGGGCCGAATCTGGCTCGACGCCGCCCGCTACGGCGATACTCATGGCCTGCACCTGGACAACGAACGCTCGATCTGGCCCTATCGCGACTGGGTCGTCGACGCATTCAACTCGAATATGCCGTTCGACCGTTTCACCGTCGAGCAACTTGCCGGTGACCTGCTGCCCGATCCCAGCCTCTCGCAACTGGTCGCCACCGGGTTCAACCGCTGCAACGTCACCACCAGCGAAGGTGGTGCGATCGCCGACGAGTATCGGTTCAAGTACGGAGTCGACCGCGTCGAGACCACGTCCACGGTCTGGCTGGGCCTGACAATGGGCTGTGCTGTGTGCCACGAGCACAAGTTCGACCCAATCCCCCAGGAAGACTTCTACCGCTTCCTTGCCTACTTCAACAGCCTCACCGAGCGGGCCATGGACGGCAACGCCCTGCTGCCCCCTCCTTCGGTCAAGGTGCCGACCGCGGTAGAGCGAGCCGACCTCGATTCACAGCGCGAGCGGATTGGCCGAGCCCGCTCGGCCATCGCCGCGGCATTGCCGTCGATCACGTACACCGACCCCGGCCCCAAGTCCGACACCCAACCTCCCAAACGTCGTCAGTTGGTCTGGATCGACGACCAGACGCCCGCCGGAGCAAAGCTGCAATCCAGCGGAGACGGAGGTCCCTGGAAATGGGTCACCGGCACCAAGCCTCGGCCCCACAGTGGCAAACGCTCCACCCGACGTACGGCCAAGGGGCTGGGGCAGCATTTCTTCACCGGGGCCAAACCCGGACTGCAAGTCGGCAAGGGCGACACGCTGTTCGCCTGGGTGCACATCGATCTGCTCGATCCTCCGAAACAGATCATGCTCCAGTTCCACAGCGGCAACTGGGAGCATCGTGCGGTGTGGGGTGAGGATCGGATCGCCTGGGGCAAGTCGCAAACGGGCAGTCGCCGACGACTCGGCGATCTGCCGCCTCTGGGCGAGTGGGTCCGCCTGGAGGTGCCCGTGGCACAGGTCGCGCTGAAGCCCGGTGCCGTGATCGACGGCTGGGCATTTACTCAGTTTGGAGGCACGGTGCAGTGGGATACCGCGGGCATCGTGACCACTTCTCATACCGGCCCCCGCCTGTTCGCCTCACTGGCCGCCTGGTCGGCCCAGTTGGCCAAGTCGGGCAAGTCGGGCAAGTCGGGCAAACACATGCCGGCGGAGGTAGTGGCCGCGGCGAAGGTTCCCGCAGAGAAGCGAACTCCGGCCCAGGCCGCCACTCTGAAGGACCACTTTCTGGTCCACGCCTGCCGGCAGACCGTACCACAGTTCAAGACCCAGGCGGCGGAAATAGAAAGTGCCGAGGCTCGCATCGCGTTGATCAACAAGGGACTGGCCTCGTCCCTGATCATGAAGGACATGTCCAAGCCCCGTCCCACCTTCGTACTCAAACGAGGCCAGTACGACATCCCCGACAAGACCCGCCCGGTCCAGCCCGGAGTCCCCTCGGCCCTGCCTCCACTGCCGAAGGATGCGCCGGTCAACCGCCTGGGCCTGGCCCGCTGGCTGATCCAGCCCGACCACCCACTCACGGCTCGCGTCACCGTCAACCGGTTCTGGCAGCAGTTCTTCGGAACCGGTCTGGTCAAGACGTCCGAGGACTTCGGAGCGCAGGGCGAGTGGCCCTCGCACCCGCAACTCCTCGATTGGCTTGCCACCGAGTTTGTACGGACCGGCTGGGACGTCAAGCGGATGCAGCGGCTGATCGTCACCTCAGCCGCGTACCGGCAATCGTCTCGCTTCCGAGACGACCACCACCGCTCCGACCCCGGCAACCGTCTCATCTGGCGGGGCCCCCGTTACCGACTCGACGCCGAAGTGCTGCGTGACGCGGCCCTGAGTGTCGCCGATCTCCTGGTCGAACAACCCGGTGGCAAAGGGGTCCGACCCTACCAGCCCTCCGGCCTCTGGCGTGCCGTGGGCTACAGCGGCAGCAACACCGTGCAATTCGTACAGGACCACGGCTCCAACCTGTTCCGCCGCAGCCTGTACACGTTCTGGAAACGCACGGCGGCTCCGCCGACGATGCTGACCTTCGATGCACCATCTCGTGAGGCGTGTTCGGTGCGTCGAGCACGAACCAACACCCCGCTGCAAGCCCTGTTGCTGCTCAATGACGTCCAGTTCTTCGAGTGTGCCCGTGGCCTGGCCACCCGCATCCTTGCCGAGGGTGGCAACGACACACAGCGATTGACCCGCGGATTCCGCATCGTGACCTCCAGGCGGCCCAACGCCCTGGAACTGGCGATCCTGGTCCGTACTCTGAACCAGCACCGCGCCGACTACCGCAAGAATCCCGCAGCAGCCAAAAAGCTCCTCGCGATCGGCGAAGCCCCCCAGGATTCGGGGCTGGATGTCTCGGAGCACGCCGCCTGGACGGTGCTTTCCAACCTGCTGCTCAACCTCGACGAAACCGTCACCAAGGGCTGATCCCATCATGTGCCTTTTCGAGATGACCGCCCGAGCCAGGCGAGACCGAGACCTCTCATGAACCAACCCCCTCTCCCGCCCAACCCCGCCACGCTGTCGCACACGCGTCGGCACTTCTTTGGCCGCTCGGCCTGCGGCATCGGCACCGCGGCTTTGGCCTCGTTGCTGGCCGACGAGACCTCCGCGGCTACTCCGTTTCGGTCCCGGCGTGCACTGCCCGCCCAGGACATCGGCGTGATGGGCAGCACCCATTTCCCGCCTCGAGCCAAGCGGATCATTTACCTCTTCATGTCCGGAGCCCCCTCGCAGATCGATCTCTTCGATCCCAAGCCGAAGATGAAGGAGCTGTACGACACGGACCTTCCTGATTCCATTCGTCGTGGCCAGCGACTGACGACGATGACGTCGCGCCAGAAGCGATTCCCGATCGCACCGTCGATCTACAAGTTCCAGAAGCGAGGCCGATCGGGGACCGAGATCAGCGAACTGTTGCCGCACATCGGCAGCCTCGCCGACGAGATTGCCCTGGTCCGGACGGTGCACACCGAAGCGATCAACCACGACCCGGCGATCACCTACATCCAGACCGGAGCCCAGCAACCGGGTCGGCCTAGCATGGGGGCCTGGTTGTCCTACGGATTGGGCCGGTCCAACCAGAACCTGCCCGGTTTTGTCGTGCTGCATTCGACCTGGAGCTCGAAACGGGACGCCCAGGCTCTGTACACCCGCCTCTGGGGAGCCGGGTTCCTGCCCTCGAGGCACCAGGGCGTGTCGCTGCGGTCCAGCGGGGACCCGGTGCTCTATCTTTCGAATCCCGCCGGCGTCAGTTCCGCCACCCGACGCAACACGCTCGATTCGCTCGCCCAACTCAACCGCCAGCGGTTCCTCGCGGTCGGTGATCCCGAAATCGAAGCCCGAATCGCTCAATACGAGATGGCCTACCGCATGCAGCGATCGGTTCCCGAACTCACCGATCTTTCCGATGAACCCAAACATATTCTCGACCTGTATGGTCCCGACGTCGGGAAACCCGGCACGTTTGCCGCCAACTGTCTGCTGGCCCGTCGACTGGCAGAGCGTGACGTCAAGTTCATCCAGGTGTTCATCCGTGGCTGGGACCAGCACGGTAGCCTGCCACGCGACCTGCCGCTGATGTCTCGCGATGTCGACCAGCCCGCCGCGGCACTGGTCAAGGACCTCAAGCAGCGAGGCCTGCTCGAGGACACTCTGGTCGTCTGGGGCGGCGAATTCGGCCGCACCGTTTACTGCCAGGGGAAGCTTAGTCGTACCAACTACGGCCGCGATCACCATCCCCGCTGCTATTCGATCTGGATGGCCGGCGGAGGCATCAAGCCGGGCATCGTCCACGGGAAGACCGACGACTTCTGCTACAACATCCTCGAGGACCCCGTGCACATCCACGACCTCAACGCCACCGTGCTGCACTGCCTGGGCATCGACCACGAGCAACTGACCTACCGGTTCCAGGGCCGAGATTTTCGCCTGACTGACGTCCACGGCGAAGTGGTCGACCAACTGCTGGCCTGAACCGCAGCCGACACCAGGCTCTTCAACTCCTCATTTTTCGAGTTCCTGCTGATGAACCGACTGCTGCCCGCAGGAGCCCTCCTGGGGCTCGTGCTGTTGCCCGTCACCACCCAGGCCGCCCTGCCGGGGGTCGTCACCAACTCGCTGGGAATGAAGCTGGCACCCATTGCTGCCGGGGAATTCCAAATGGGTGCCGAGAAGACGATCCGTGACGCCGGCGCAGACGAACGGCCGGTACACGCGGTACGGCTGACGCGACCGTTTCACATCGGTGTCCATGAAGTCACCCAGGAACAGTTCCTGAAAGTGATGAAGTCCTCCCCGTCCTTCTTCGCAAACGACGGACACGGCAAGGGGCTGGTCAAGGGTCTCGACACCAGCGTCTTCCCGGCCGACCAGGTACGTTTCATCGATGCGGTGGAGTTCTGTCGAAAACTCTCGGCGTCAGCCGAGGAAAAGAAGGCGGGGCGTTTCTACAGGTTGCCCACCGAAGCCGAATGGGAATACGCCTGCCGGGGCGGCAGCGTGACGGCCTTCCATTTCGGTGACTCGCTGTCGGCCAAGCAGGCGAATTTCAACGGCAAGTACCCGTACCGCAGTCGCACCGGGGAATTCCGGGCGAGGACTGCGCGAGTGGGAAGTTTCGCCGCCAACGCCTACGGCCTGTACGACATGCACGGCAATGTCTGGGAATGGTGTCTCGACTGGTACCACGTCGATGCCTACCGCAAGCCGCGCGCAACCGATCCCCTCGGCCCGGCCACCGGGACCTCTCGAGTGATCCGTGGCGGCGGCTGGTACAGCGACGCTCGAGATTGCCGCAGCAGTTTTCGCTACGCCGAGCATCCTCTGGGCACCTACTACGTGATGGGCTTCCGCGTGGTGATGACCCCGTCAGCCGATGTCCCCGCCGCGCTGCGACGGTTCTGGGATGGCATCGACACCTCCGCCGGCCCCTCAAAACCTCAGGCTGCCGGCTCGGCGACCATCCTGCCGACCCGCGAGCAGCTTGTATCAGTCGGAGGTGAGTCGTGGCCGCGTTGGCGAGGCCTTCATGGCAACGGGACCTGGAACGGGCCGCGATTCCCCGCCCGATGGCCGGTCGCCGGACTCAAGTCACTGTGGCGCAAACCGATCGGCGGCGGCTATTCGGGGATCGCCGCCTCCGCCGGACGTCTCTACACGCTCGAGAAACTCAAGAAGCCAGCCGACACCGCAGCCGACACCGCAGCCGACACCGCAGCCGACACCGAACAGATCGTCTGCCTCGATGCCGCATCCGGAAAACGGCTTTGGACCCACCGATACACCGTGGCCTACAAGGGAGTCTCCTACCCAAACGGTCCACGCAGCACGCCCTCGGTTGTCGGCAATCGCGTCTACACGCTCGGAGCCGTCGGCCACCTCTTCTGTCTCGACGCGACCAGCGGCAAAGTGATCTGGAGCCGTGATCTGGTCAAGCAGCACAAGTCGACGGTCCCGCTGTGGGGCTTCTCGGCCTCGCCGATCGTCGTCGACGGCCTGTTGATCGTGCATGCCGGAGGCACCCCCAACGGCTGCTTCATCGGATTCGACCCTGAGACCGGCAAGCAGAAGTGGTCAAGCCTCGGCGATCCGCTCGGATATGCCACCCCGCTGGTGATCGAGCAGTCCGGGCGGAAGCAACTGGTCTGCTGGACCCCCTCGCACGTCCGAGGCCTCGACCCCCGGACTGGCTCGGTCGCCTGGTCACACGAGTACAAGGTCCACAACGGGGTTTCGATCTCGATGCCGATCTACCATCGAGGGATCGTGCTGGTCAGCAACTACTGGGAGGGCGTCCAGGCCCTGCAGCTGACCAGCGATCTCTCGCAGGCGAAACTCGCCTGGGAAGACCGACGCAACCTGCGGAGCCTGATGTCGCAGCCGCTGTGCCGAGGCGAACACGGTTACCTGCTCGACAAGCGGCACGGGTTGACCTGCTTCGAACTGGCCACTGGCAAGAAGGTCTGGGATGACGGCAACCGCATGACCCCCAAGGGCCGCAATCCCCAGGCCACGATGGTCTGGCTCGGCTCCAGCGACCGCGCGGTGGTGCTCAATTCCGACGGAGAACTGCTGTTGGTGCGGCTCGCCCCGGAGGGCTACCAGGAGATTTCGCGGTCGCGGGTCATTGGCCCCACCTGGGCACACCCGGCCTACGCCTGGGGCTGCGTCTACATCCGCAACGACGACACGATCGCCTGCATCGAAGTTGTGCCCGCAGCCCGCTGAGCCTCCGGCTGCGTCAGCTGCCGACCAGCTCCGGGACGATCCGTCCCGAGACATCCGTCAGCCGGTGGTCTCGTCCGGCGTGAAAATACGTCAGCTTCTCGTGGTCGAGACCCATCAGGTGCAGCATGTTGGCGTGCACGTCGTGGACGTGCAGCTTGTTCTCCGTCGCGGCAAAGCCGAAGTCGTCGGTGGCCCCGATCGCCTGGCCGCCGCGGGCACCTGCCCCGGCCATCCAGGTCGAAAAACCGCGCGGACTGTGGTCTCGACCCTTGCCGCCCTGGCCGGTCGGAGTCCGTCCAAACTCACCGGTCCAGAAGATCAGGGTCTCATCCAGCAGACCCCTCTGCTTCAGGTCGGTCAGCAGCCCTGCAATCGGCAGGTCGGTGGCCCCACAGTGCCTCTCGTGGTTCTTGTTCACATCACCATGAGCGTCCCACGTGTCGTCTCCATGTCCGCCTCCCGAATAGACCTGCACGAACCTCACCCCCCGTTCCACCAACCGGCGAGCCAGCAGGCAGCGACGCCCGAACTTCTCGGTGCGGGGGCTGTCCAGACCGTACAACTTCTGCGTCTGCTTGCTCTCGCTCGAGATGTCGACGGCCTCGGGAGCGTGCGACTGCATGCGGAAGGCGAGCTCGTAGCTGGCAATCCGGGCCTGTAACTCGGTGTTCCGAGGGTTCGCCGCCGAATACTTCAGGTTGAAGCGTTTCAGCAGGTCCAGTTGCTGCCGCTGCTGCTGGGTGGTGACCGATGCGGGGGGCTGCAGGTTGAGGATCGGTTCGCCGGAGGTGCGGAACTGCGTCCCCTGGAAGCTCGCCGGCATGAATCCCGAACTCCAGTTCGGAGGCCCATTGATCGGGCCTCCTTTCTGGTCGAGCATCACGACGTAGCCCGGCAGGTTCTGGTTCTCGCTGCCCAGCCCGTAGACCGCCCACGAACCCAGGCTCGGGTAGCCCTGACGGACCATGCCGGTGTTCATCTGCAGCATGCCGGATCCGTGAGCGAAACTGTCGGCGTAGCAGCTGCGGAGCACCGCGATGTCGTCGGCGTGACGTGCGAGATTGGGGAACAGGTCCGAAATCTCCAGGCCCGACTCCCCGTGCTGCTTGAAGACTCGAGACGAACCCAGCAGCTTGCCCGGGTTCCGCACCTTGAACAGCCGGTCCTTCTCGATTCCCGGCATCGTCTGGCCGTGGAACTTCGTCAGCAGCGGCTTGGGATCAAACAGGTCCACCTGGCTGGGTCCGCCGTACATGAACAGGCAGATACAGGCCTTGGTCGAGCGGGCTCGGTGCGACGGTTTCGGGTCCAGCTCGTTCGCGGCCTGCAGCTTGGAGTCGAAGAATCCGTCGGCGGTGAGCATCGACGAGAGTGCCAGGCCGGTAAAACCGCCGCCGGTCTCCCAAAGGAACTCGCGACGTGTTCGACCACACGGAGGATTCATGCGGATCAAGCCGGGTTCGGACAGCTCAGACATGGGACTCAGACTCCACTCTCACCGCGTGTAAGCAAACTCGTTGGTATTGAGCAGCACCAGGCAAAACGCTTTCAGGGCCCGTCGAGCCGGATCATCAGCCTGGCTCTTGTCGCCCGAGGGCAACCGGGCCTGGGCCTGCAGAAACCCGGTCGAGAACTTCAGTTCCTCGCTGCCGGGGCTACGGCACAGCGTGAGCCGAAACGCCAGTTGGACCTGGGCAGCGGGATCCGATCCCGCCTCGGACAGCAAGCGGCTGGCAAGACCGGCGGCAGCGGTCGTCATGAACGAGCCGTTGAGAAACGTCAGGGCCTGGGGACCGGTTGTGGACACGGCTCGCTGAGAACAGCTGTCGGCCGAATTCGGTGCATCCAGCAACGCCAACTCGGGAACCGCCAGGCTGCGCTTGGAAAAGATATAGATGCTGCGACGCCCCTCGCTTTGGGCCAGCGACTTGCCCCAACCACTTCCCGGACGTGACTGACCGGCCAGGACCGACTGAGGCAGCAGTGGGTAGACGCTCGCGCCACCCATCGTCTGGTTGAGTCGACCCGAGATGGCCAACACCGAATCCCGAAACGCCTCGGCGTCGATTCGTCGCTGTCGGAACCGCCACAGCAACCGCTCCTGCGAGTCGGCCTCCGCGGCCGCTGCGCTGTGCCGAGAATCCATCCGGTAGACAGCCGAATTCACGATCTGTTTCACGAGACGCTTGGTTTGCCAGCCGGATTCGACCAGATCCGCGGCCAGCCAATCGAGCAGTTCCTGGTGAACGGGCACGTCGCCCATTTCTCCGAAATCACTCTCGCTGGTCACCAACCCTTCACCCAGCAGGTGCTGCCACACGCGGTTGACGAACACTCGTGCGACCAGCGGGTTCGACCGTGAGGTCATCCAGCGTGAGAGCCAGAGTCGCCGGCCTGTGCTCTTTTCGAGGGCCCGCGGCGCCGCGACCGCCTGGCCTCCCAGCACAACCGGCACCCCCGGTTGCACCTCGAGCTTCGGCTGGTAGGGGTCGCCGCGTTCAAACAGCTGCGTCGCCGCCGCCTTCGCGGTGTCCTCGTACCAGATGTAGGCACGGGGTGGCTTGGGGGGCCGGGCCGCGGTGACCCGGGAGACTTCGGCAACCCATCGTGAACGCTGCTCTCGCTGCACATCGGTCAGCGTCTCCGACACTCGCCGCTCGAGTGTTCCGCTGTGCTTCTTGACCAGCTCCTTCTGCGGGTCGCTGCGCTTGTCGGCGGCGGTCCGGAAGGCCTTGGCAAAGTCGGCGGGCAGCTCTTTGTCCTTGCCGGTAGCCGAAACGTCCAGAACGGAGTTGCGGGCCGGGTCGACGAGAGTGGAGAGCTGCTTGTTGAGAGCGGCCAGCTGTTCATCGGTCTTTGTGTTCCGGTCGCGGTACGCGGCCAGCTCCGCCGCCGAACCCACCTCCCGGTCAAACTCCTCGCGGTGAGTCACCGACTTGATCTTCTCGGGACGTTTCAGCGGAGTGAACACTGCGAGGATGCCGTAGTAGTCCTTTTGCGAGAGCGGTTCGAACTTGTGGTCGTGGCACCGAGCACACCGCAATGTCAGGCCTAGGAAGGCTGAGGCGGTGGTGCCGAGCACGTCGTCGAGTTGATCGTAGCGGTCGGCGAACGGATCGGCCGGCTCGTCGTCCCAGGTCCCCAGCCGCAGGAACGTGGTCGCGATCTGAGTCCGGGCATTGCTTTCGGGAATCTCGTCACCGGCCAGCTGTTCGGTCAGGAACCGGTCAAACGGCAGGTCGTCATTGAAAGCATCGATGACATAGTCGCGGAATCTCCACGCGTTGGGCTTGGTGCCATCTCGTTCGTAACCGTTTGATTCGCCATAACGCGCCACATCGAGCCAGTGCCTGGCCCATCGCTCGCCGAATTCCGGACGAGCCAGCAGTCTCTCGACCAGCCGTTCCCACGCTCCGGCCGCGTTATCGAGTGCAAAACGCCGCTGCTGTGCCGGCGTGGGCGGGATTCCCAGCAGGTCCAGGCTCAGGCGTCGCTGCAGCGCGCCGCGGCCAGAGGCCGGGCGGGCGGCCAACCCCTGCTGCTCGAGCCGTGCGAAGACGAAGGCGTCCACCGGCGTCCGCACCCTCTCGGCAAACCGACTCTCGGGCAACTGCGGCCTGGTGATGGCCTGAAAGGCCCAGTGATCGCTTTGCCCCTCGTCCTGGGCTCGTACTGCCACACCACCGTCGGGACCACCGCACAGGGCGATCGCCAGCGAGATCCCGGTGATGTAACCAAGGCGTGAGCGCATGTCGTCAGGGCGTCCGGCAGTTCCCGTGGCGAGATTCTACCATCAGGCCGCAGAAGGTCCCAAGGCGACCCGAGTGGCAGGCTTTCCCGTTCTTATCGGTCGGACTAGGCTGGAAACCGCATGTTGACCCCTCCTGGTTGCGCGGTTCGCCCGTGAAGATTGCCCTGGCCCAATTGAACCCGACCGTCGGTGCCATCCGCTCCAACGCGGACCTGGCTCTGGCTGCGGTCGAGCGAGCGGCCCAACTGGGTGCCCAACTGGTCGTCACCTCCGAATTGCTCATCAGCGGTTATCCCCCCAAGGACCTGCTGCTCCGCGAGGCCTTCGTATCGGAATGCGACCGGGTTGTCGAAGTGCTCGCCGGCCAGCTCCCCGCCGATGTGGGCTTATTGGTCGGGCATCCGACTCACCGGGATGTGCCCGACGGTCGAGTGGCCAACGCGGCCAGCCTGCTTTGCGGCGGCCGGGTCCAGCAGACGATCCACAAGACGCTGCTGCCCAACTACGACGTCTTCGACGAACAACGGTATTTCCGTCCCGCTGTGTCTCAGGCGCCGGTCGTGTTTGGCGATCTGCGGCTGGGTGTGCACATCTGCGAGGACGCCTGGTGGGGAGAACCGGACACCTTCTACCACGACCCGCTGGCCGCCCAGGCCGACCCGATCGCCGTCCTGGCTGAAGCCGGAGTCGACCTGCTCGTCAACCTCTCCGCCAGCCCCTTCGAAATCAACAAGCCCGACCACCGCCTCAAACTTGCTACCCGCCACGTGGCCGCCCACGGCCTGCCGCTGGTCTTCGTCAACCAGGTCGGAGGCAACGACGACCTGGTATTCGACGGTCAGAGTTTTGCCATCGAATCCGCCTCGAACTCGGCCACCCGTTTGCCGGCATTCGAGGAATCGCTGACGGTGATCGACACCGACGCGTTCTCCGCAACAGCCTCGCATCCGCCGCTTTGCCGCGACACGGCCTTGCTGGAGGCGTTGACATTGGGCCTGGGTGACTACATGGGCAAGTGCGGCTTCTCGGACTGCATCCTGGGCCTCTCGGGCGGCATCGACAGTGCCGTAGCCGCATGCATCGCCGCGGGGGCCATCGGCCCCGAACACGTGCATGCCCTGCTGATGCCCAGTCGCTTCAGCAGCCAGCACAGTCTCGAGGACGCTCGGCAGTTGGCCCTCGCGCTGGGCATCGACCACCAGACTGTGCCGATCGAGACGATACACGCGGCGTACACCGAATCGGACATCGTGGGAACCGAACTGGCATCGGATCCCGCGGGCCTGGCCGACCAGAACCTGCAGGCGAGGATCCGCGGCGCACTGGTCATGACCCGCAGCAACCACAACGGCTGGCTGGCCCTGGCCACCGGCAACAAGAGCGAGTTGGCGATCGGCTACTGCACGCTCTACGGCGACATGGCCGGCGGATTCGCCGTGCTGTGTGACGTGTTCAAGAAGGACGTCTACGCACTCGCCCGTCACATCAACTCCACCGCCACCGCAGCTCCTCCGATCCCCGAACGAACACTGACCAAGCCCCCCAGTGCCGAACTGGCACCCGACCAACTCGACCAGGACACTCTGCCCGAGTACCCCGTGCTGGACGGGATCCTCAAGGGGTTGATCGAACAGGAGCGTTCCGTCGAGAGTGTCGCCGAGGAGTTTCCTCTTGAGACGGTCACCTGGGTCGTATCGCGGCTGGACCGCAACGAATTCAAACGCCGCCAGATGCCTCCCGGTATCAAGCTCTCGGCCCGTGCCTTCGGCAGTGGTCGGCGGATGCCGATGGCCGCCCGACTCGAATCTCCATGAGCCCCCCGATGAATCGACCTCACATTCCGAGTCCGTCTGCGGAGCTCCGTTACGGCATCAGCCACCGCGATGCCACGCCGCCGGTGGGTATCTTCCACCGCTTCTGGGGTGCCGCCAATCACGACGTGGCCAGCGGTGTCCACCGCCCGATCCGTGTCACCGCCTCGGCGCTGGGCGACGTCGACCCGGCCGGCACGACCTGGATCCTGGTCACCAGCGACCACTGCCTGTTGCGGCACGACGACATGGCGTGGATGAGGCGGGAGGTCCTGCAGGCCGCCTCGCTGCCCGCCTCGGCACACGTCGCCTTCTCCTTTGGACACTCGCACTCGGCCGGCCACATCTACCGCCATCGCTCGAGCCAGCCCGGTGGCGACCTGATTGCCCCTTACCTCGAACTGCTGCTGGAGCGAACACTCGAGGCGGTCAACGAAGCGGTAGCCCGCATGGAGCCCGCCCGGGCCACGTTTGCCACGACGACCTGCCTGATGGGGGCCCATCGCGACTTCGAGGACCCCGCCGACGGCCAATTCGTCTGCGGCTTCAACCCCGCAAAGCCTCTCGACCTGCCCGTCGACCTCCTGCGAGTTCGCTCGCTCGATGATCGCGAACTGGGCACGTTGCTCACCTACCCCTGCCATCCCACCACGCTGGCGTGGGAGAACAGCCTGATCAGCCCCGACTACATCGGCGCCCTGCGGGAGACCTTCGAACGCGACACCGGCTCGACTTGCCAGTTCCTGTTGGCACCCTGCGGAGACATCGGCCCCCGGCACGGCTTTGTCGGTGACGTGGAAGTTGCCGACAGCAATGGCCGTCAACTGGCCCATGCCGCACTCGCGGCATGGCATGCACTCGATCACGTGGCCGGCGATTTCGCCTACGTCGGACCGGTCCTCTCGGGCGCTACGCTCGGAGAGTGGCGATACCAGGGATGGGAGCGGCCGACCGCGGCGTTCACCCACGAGCAATTCACCGTCGAACTGCCCTACCGCGACGACCTCCGCGACCTGGAGACCGTCGAGAGCGAGCTGGCTGACTGGGACCTTCGGAGCCAGGACCCCGACAGCAGCAAACCCGACCGGGCCGGGACCGCCCGTGCGATGGCCGAGCGATGCCGTCGCGAATGGGAACGGCTGAAACCGCTTCCCGATGGAGACACCTACCCGCTGCGGGTGGACCATCTCAGGATGGGTGACGCAGACCTGCTGCTTGTCGAGGGTGAGCCGTACTTCCAGTTGCTGACGGATCTGCAGGCAGCGGTGCCAGGCCGCACCGTCATGGTCGGAGTCCTCTCGGACGGGTCCCGCTGCAGCTACCTGCCCACCTCTGACAGCTACTCGCGCGCCCTCTACCAGGTCGACGTCAGCCTGCTCGCGGCCGGGTGTCTCGAGACGCTTCGCGACGCCATCATACAGCGGCTGCGGGCTGTGACCTGATCAGCGTGATCAGCGTGATCAGCGTTGTCGCCAGAACGTGTCCTCGAGAACCCCCAGGTCATCGAGCCGTCCGCCCACCTCGTCTCGAAAGCGACGGGCGTCCACCGGGTAGCCTCGAGTCGGCCGGAGTCCGGGACAGGCGGCAAGCCAGAACGAGTTGAACGCGTCCATCGACAGCTCGCGGATGTACTTGGCCAGCATCGATGCCAGTGCCACCGGAAAGTGGCGTTCGGCCCTGGGCTCGAACAGCACCTCCATCGTTCCCAGCCGATACCGGCTGCACTCGGCAGACTCCTGCCGCCGCATCACCAGCCGATCACCAAACGCCTCACAGAGCAGCTCGTCGTAGCGATTGCGTCCACCGTGCTTGTCGGCCAGTACGAAAGTCGAGTCCTGGTCATCGGGGTCAACCAGTTCCGCCAGCAGCCCCAGGCTGCTTTGCGAGAGCACGATCGCCTTGTTGTCGCAGCGGGCCAGTGCACGGTTGTAGGCGGCTGCGGTCAGCACCGTGGCTCCGGCACGCGGTGGACCCAAGCCGAGCTCGCTACACCGATCCGACCATCGTTGTGCAAACTGGTCCACAACGTCTGCGTCGGCTGCGATGGGCAACGAGATGCCGGGCTGATCGAACCACGGCGCATCGCCCAGGCCGCACTCGCCGAGGGGACTCACGGCATCACAGAGTTCAACAAGACACCCGGGTCGCAAACCGCACAGCCGCAGGAAAGCCAACACGGTCGTTTCGAGCCGTTCTAGGGACCCGCCGGCCTGGTAGATCTTCTTGGAATCCCCGACCGCCATCCGTGAACCGTCGATCGGCGGCTGTCCCAGGACAATCTCGAATTCCGCCCACCCATCAAACTCCGCGGGATCCCCTGGAATGTCCCAAACGGTGGCGGCGACGACCAATGGGCCCAGGTTGGGGCCATAGCCGGCCTCGTCCATCCCAACCAACCGACCCATCGCGTTCCTGTCTTCCCCGAGAACCCTGCTGCAGGGCGTGATTCGCGTCCTGGCGCCGACCAGCCTATCCACTCAGCGGCGTCGACGCGCCGGCGGATCGCCCGAGAACGACATGAAGCCGGCTCCGATCACCGGTGCGCCACGCCCGTCAGGCGAACCACCCCATCCCTGCCAGCCGACCGCCGGTATCGTCCTGACCACTCGCAGACCCCAACGCGCTCCCGCAGCGGGCCGCTCAGCAACCAGCTCCGACCAGCGGATCGCCAACTCGAACCGCCAGACCTCTTCGTCGCTGTCCAGGGCAACTGCACAGCGTGGGTTCCATGAAGGATCACCGCCACACCGCTCGCTGACCTCACCACGCTCATCCACAGTCAACTCGTAACCGATCTGGTAATCCCGGTCCGTGTCCAGGAACACCGTCACCCGGTCAAACCCCGTGTGATCGGCATCGAACGTCCGCCCCGCGGCCACAGCACCACTGTTCGCGGAAACTCGCTCGAGCCGTCCGGCCAGGTACAGGTACTCGTTGTCGCATGCGGTCACGACAAACCCGCTGCCTCCCGGATCGATCGATCGAGCGTTGCCTCTCAATCGCATCTCGGGAACCGACTCCCAGCACCTGTCCGAGATGACCCCGTCGATGATCGGGCGCGTCGCGACTGATTGGCATGTGATCGAGTCGGCCGGCGGGTTGCCGCTGCGGATCGCCAGCCAGGTCTCCTGCACGGCAGCCGGTCGCCAGGGCCCCGGCCGTGCGGCCAGTCGGCGGTAACAGCTATCGGCCAGGCGATGCGATCCGCGCGACCGAAACAGTGACGCCAGGGTCAGCTGCGTTGTGGCCGAATTGTAGGTCGCCGCGGCTGTCCGTTTCAGGCTCCGGGCCAGGCGGATCGCTCGGTCAACCTCAGCCCGCGTCATTTCGGTTTGCCAATCCACCTTGGTAAAGTTCCGCAGCGGTCGCTGGCGGGTCCGCGACACGATGCCCGAAGCTCCCGCTTGGCCACCGGGCCCCGGCGGGATCGCTCGTGGTGCTGCAATCACGTCCTGGCTTCCGGTCTGCCTGAGCCGCTGCCAGCGTCGTTCTCGGCTGATCGTGCTGGCCAGCAGCCGCATCGTCGCAGCCGGTGCCGCCTCGTGGCCGGGGTAGCGGTCGACCAGTTCGGTGAGCAGCGTTTCGGCCAGCGGCAGACGACCGGTAGAGCGGAATCGCTCGGACAGCCTCCAGAGACTCCAGCCTCCACTGTGATCGTCCATGGATTGCAGCAAGGGCATCAACTCGGCCGCCAGGGACTCCTGGGGCCGAGTACCACTCTCGGCCAGCCTGACCCACGCGTCCAGAGCCCGGCTGCGTCGGAACTGTGCCTCGGCACTCGTACGGTCCCGGCCCTCGATCTTCGACAGATCCCGGCGTGCCGCGCTGCCCTGGGCCAGCCCCAGGCCCTGGCAGGCCGAATCTCCGGATGATCTTCCGGTCCCCTTCAACCGGACCAGTCGATCACCGGCCCATGAGCCCGGTGCCGATTCCCAGCGGTGCAACAGGCTCTGCTGGACCAGCGTTCCGACCACGTCGCCGAGTCGCGTGAGTCGTGTACTGGGCACGACTCGAACCGAGACCGACCCCGGGGCCAGGGTGCGTTGATACAGCCGGCGAGTCGTCCAGGGCACGAGTCCGGTCAGCGACCCGTGGATCGCCCATCGCGTCGGGTCGGCCGCCTGCTGCGTTGCCTGCACGACGGACCTGTGGACCAGGCGTGCCGCATGATCTCCGGATGAATCCGCATCGACAATTACGACACTCGGTCTCCAGGTCCGGATCAGGCCGACACACCGCCCCACAAGCCAGTCGTCGAGCCGACCTTCGGTGGCCGCCTGCCAGGTCCGCTGGAGCCGCTCTGAATCACCGGCCAGATCGGGTGCATCCAGTTGCAGCCGCCAACCCGCATCAACCCCCTGCCCACCCAGGGCACGCAGCGTGCGATCGGCACGCCGCCACTGGTCCGAAGACGCCGTGATCAGCACGCCCCTAGAACGATAACCCAGCTCGGCGCTGTCGCGGGCCACCACCCCCAGCGGAAGAGTCTTCGCACTGACATGGATCACCAGCATCGCCAGACGTCGACCGCGGCCACGGGCCACCTGCCAATGACGGCCTCCATCACTGGTCCGGATGATCACTCCCAGTCCACCCACGGCGAGTCCTGCTCCATCGCGTCCCATCGAGATGCCGTAAATCGGCAGCGATTGTCCGGTGGATTGGCGCTGCCAGCTTCGGCCGCCGTCGGGAGTGTGCCAGATGACGGATCCGGGCGAGCCCCCGATCCAGGCCTGGTTCCCGTGGGCGGCGACACAGCGGAAGGTCATCGTGTCGGAGAGTCCTGCGGGCAACGGCGTGGGCGGCGTCTGCCAGCTCGCCTGCCGCGGCGGTCTCAGCAGCAGCGAGGCTCCGTCACCCACCAGCCAGCCCAACCCCCCCTCGCTCACCGCCGAGCCCCACCAGGCGCGGCGGCCACGCGACTGCGGATCGCTCTCGAGGATCGCGCCATTGGCCCATGTGCCGAATCGCAACCCGCCTCCTGCCACAACGCCAGCCTGATCACTCGAAAACGCTGCTGTTCGCCAATCGTCGGATACGGTTCCTTTGACCGCTTGCCAGGTCCGTCCGCCATCGGCCGTCTCGAGAACTCCCGTCGGGTGCTCCTCGCTGCCGCCTCCAACCAGCACACCCCGCTTCAGGTCAAAGAAGCGGACGTGACTCAGCCGGCCCAGCGGCGTGTTGATCGACTGCCAGGTGGCTCCGCCATCGCGGGTCGAGAGCAACACGCCGCGAGAGTGGCCTGGACGCTCATCATTTCCCCCGATCCATCCCACCCGATTGGACAGGAAGCAGACGCTGCGGCACGCGATGCGACCCGGCAGCGGCACCAGGGACCACGTGCGACCGCCATCGCGAGTCGTCCACGCGACGCCTCGATCCCCCACCACCCAGGCCACGCGTTGGCCCACCCGGGCAATCGCATGTAGGTCGGCATCATCCTGGTCGGCTCGCAGCTCACCGGCCCGACAGACCGACGCCGCGGAGACCAGCGACAGCAGCAGCACCGCAGAGACTTCCCGAACCCGCACGCAGGGCACCTCGCTCAAGCCAATGACCGCGGGAATCTAGTCGATTCGGCACGGCATGACGAGAGAAAATCCGGCGGCTGTCACTCGCGGAGCGATGCCCAGGGCTCATCCCCGCTGACGTCGACGAGCATCGGGCCCTCGCAGGTGGCCGGAGCGAGAATGGCCAGGAAGACCAGCGTCTCGTCGCCCGCATTCCACGTCCCGTGCACGACTCCGGCGGGAATATGAGCGATCTCCCCGGGACCCAGGTTCCTCGAGTCCCGATCGACCCATTGCTCGGCTTCGCCCGATTCGACGTAGATGATCTCCTCCATCTCCGGGTGCCGATGGAATCGGTGAGCCTGCCCGGGCGGCATCCGCACTCGGACCAGCAGCAACTCAGCGGCGGCGGTCAGGCCCGGCCGCGACAGCCATTCGTGAGGCCCCCACGGCAGTTGCTCAACCTCGATGTCATCCGACCCGATGAACCGCTTCCACTCCTCGCCCATCGATTATCCGTCTCCGTCCTCACCGAGTGCGGCCAGGCAGTCATCCGCGGCCTGCAGAGACTCACCGAGCGGTCCCCGGATGACCAGGTCCGCGATCCCATCACACGGGGTCTCGTCCCGGTTGATGATCACCAGGCGTGCACCATACTGCTTGGCAGTCTCGGGAAGCCCGGCCGCGGGGTGCACGACCAGTGACGACCCCATCGCCAGGAACAGATCACACGACCCGGCCCAGGTCGCACACTGTCGAAGCACGTCGGCGTCGAGATTCTGGCCGAAGGAGATCGTGGCATGCTTGAGCGGACCGCCGCATTCGCTGCAACGTGGTGGGACGCCCGTTTGCTGAAACTCCGCCACCCACCCGCTCACGTCATCCCGCCACCCGCAGTCCAGGCACGACACCTCACGCGCGGTTCCGTGAATCTCAAGCACCTCGTGGCTGCCGGCCACCTGGTGCAGGCCGTCGATATTCTGGGTGATCACGCCCGAGAGTCGCCCCTGTTGCTCCCAGCGAGCCAGGACCTGGTGGCCCACGTTGGGCTTGGCCTCGGAGTACTCGCTGTGAGCCGCACTCTTCTGCCGCCAGTACTCGATCCTCGCGTCCTCGCTGGCCACGAAGTCGCTGAAGTCGACCGGTTGCACCTTGTCCCAGATCCCGCCGGGTGACCGAAAATCAGGGATCCCGCTCTCGGTGCTGATCCCCGCTCCGGTGAAGGCGATGGTCATTTCCGATTCGTTGATCCACCTTGCCAGTTGTTCAGGCATCGGTGGTCCCCGCCGGCTGTTGTGCCTGCTCTGCGACTCCCACGGCCACCGCCGTGGCCGTGGCATGGCTGCGGCAATGCGAGATACTCAGCAGATAACCGGCGATGCCTGCCTGTTCCGAGAGTTCCTTGACGGCGCCGTGAACGAGGACGCGCGGCTGGCCGCTGGGCCGTGAAACCACCTCGATGTCTCGCCAGGCAATTCCCTTGGCCCAGCCGGTCCCCAGCGCCTTGAGCACCGCCTCCTTGGCTGCCCAGCGGCCTGCAAAGTGCTGGTAACTGGCCGCCCGCTTCTGGCAATAGGCGACCTCCTGCTCGGTGTAGACCCGCTGCAGGAACAACTCCCCGTGCCGCTCGATCATCTCCCCGATGCGGACGATTTCGACGATGTCGGTCCCCAGCCCCAGGATCACTGCCTCTCCTCCCGCACGCTCACCATTGCACAGACTCCCGACCCGACCCAGCATAGGCGGGCGTACTCGACCCGTCCAACCACGGGCTTGCTCGCGAAACAGGTGCCGGTCATCATCGGTCAGAAGCCAGGAGACGCCCGCGATGAGAGCATGCCTTGCCGAGGGAATCGGCACATTTGCCTTGGTCTTCGCCGGCACCGGGGCCATCGTCGTCAACGCCGATTCCGGCGGAGTGGTGACTCATGTCGGCATCGCCCTGACGTTCGGCCTGATCGTGATGGTGATGATCCAGGCCATCGGCGATGTGTCGGGCGCCCACATCAACCCCGCGGTCACGATCGGTTTCTGGGTCTCAGGCCGTTTCCCCACACGAAGCGTATTGCCCTACATCGCGTTCCAGGTCACCGGCGCACTGGTCGCCAGCGGCTTCCTGAAGCTGCTGTTTCCCGACAGCCCAACCCTGGGAGCGACCGTGCCGGCGGGCTCGGTGGGTCAGTCGTTCGTGTTCGAGATCCTGCTGACCGGGACCCTGATGTTCGTGATCCTGTGCGTCTCGACCGGCTCCCACGAGAAGGGCCTGATGGCCGGCATCACGGTCGGCGCGGTGGTGACGCTCGCGGCCCTGTTTGCCGGCCCGGTTTCCGGTGCTTCGATGAACCCCGCCCGCTCGATCGGCCCTGCGCTAGTCGCCTGGCGGTCCGAGACATTGGGGGTGCTCTGGCTCTACATCGCCGCGCCGGTCATCGGGGCGGTGATTGCCGTGCCGTGGTCTCGCTGGATCCAGCCGGTGAGCAGCACGACCGGCGACGATCCGGGCGAAGTGGACCCTTAGCCTCAGCGGCTGATCCTGTTCACAACCCGCAAGCGGACCGGGCCCGGCCCAGCACCTCTCCCGCCTTCGCTCGAGCACGAGCCGCCCCGGCTCGCAGGATCTCCTCCAACCGCCCCTCCTTGGCCTCCAGCTCTTCTCGCCTGGCACGGGCCTCGGCAAAATGCTCCTGCGACAATTCGAACAGCGCCTGCTTGGCGTCTCCGTAGCCCAGCCCACCCGCGCGATACCGTGCCGCCAATTCCTCGATCTGCTCCCCGTCGGCGAACAGCTTGTACAGGTCAAACACCGAACACGCCGCGGGATCCTTGGGATCTTCGACCGGCGTCGAGTCGGTCTTGATTGACATCACCTTCTTACGGACCCGTTTGGCCGGCTCGAAGACCTCGATCACGTTCCCGTAACTCTTGGACATCTTCTCGCCATCGGTTCCGGGCACCTTGGCACTGTCATCCAGCACGCGTGACTCCGGCAGCACGAACACCTCGCCATAGATCGAGTTGAACCGTTCGGCGATGTCACGAGTCACCTCGATGTGCTGCACCTGATCGACGCCCACCGGCACGATGTCACTGTCGTAGATCAGGATGTCCGAGGCCATCAGCACCGGGTAGGTGAACAGCCCGGCATCGGCTGCCACCCCGCGTTCCTTCTTGTCCTTGTAGGCGTGGCACTTCTCGAGCCAACTGAGATTAGTGACCGTCAGCAGCAGCCAGGTCAATTCCGTGACCTCCGGCACATCCGACTGCCGAAACAGGGTCGCTTGCTCGGGGTCCAACCCCAGAGCGAGCAGGTCCAGCGCCGCGTCGCGGGTCAGAGACCGCAGTTGCCCGGCGTCTCGGATCGTTGTCAAGGCATGCAGGTCGGCGATGAAATAGAACGCCTGCTCGTTCTCCTGCAGAGCGATGTACTGGCGGATGGCACCGAAGTAGTTGCCCCAGTGAAAGCGACCTGTCGGCTGGATCCCGGATAAGACACGCATCAGTTCTGCCAGGCTCCCTCTGCTCAGTGATTCGCGTTGCCGACAGGCACCGCATCGAGTGTCCCCACCACGTCGGCGACCGACTCGACACCCAGTTCCAAAAGACACGCGTCCAACTCAGCGACCAACCGGCTGGCCAGTCCGGGATCGTAGAAGCTGGCCGTGCCGATCTGCACCGCCGTGGCACCCGCAACCAGGAACTCCATCACATCGTCGACGTTGGCAATCCCGCCGACGCCGATCACCGGGATCTCCACCTCGCGAGCCACCTTCCACACCGCGCACAACGCCAGCGGCTTGATCGCCGGACCACTCAGGCCACCGGTCACGTTGCCCAGGACCGGCCGTCGACGTTTCCAGTCAATCGCCATGCCCTGGTAGGTGTTGACCAGCGACACCGCGTCGGCCCCGGCCTCGCAGACCGCGGCCGCCACCGAGACGATATCGGTGACGTTGGGAGTCAGCTTGGCAATCACCGGCAGCGACGTCGCCCTCCGCACCCGACCAACCACCTCGGCGGCCAGTTCGGGATTCGTGCCAAAATCGATTCCGCCGCTGACATTGGGACACGAGATGTTCAACTCGATCCCCGCCAATCCCTCGGTCGACTCCAGCACCGACGCCATCGTCTCGAATTCCTCGACGTCGTGACCGGCGATGTTGGCGATCACCGCGGTGGGGAGTTGGGCCAGGTGAGGCAGGTGCTCCCGGACAAAGTACTCCAGCCCGTCGTTGTCCAGCCCGATCGAGTTCAGCAGCCCGGATGTCGTCTCGACCGTACGCGGCGGCGGGTTTCCGATGCGGGGCTGCGGAGTGATCGTCTTGGGGATGACGCCGCCCAAACTCTCGAAGCGGGCAAACGCCTCCATCTCTCGCGCATATCCAAACGTCCCCGAGGCCACCAGGATCGGGTTGAGCAGGTGTAGGCGGTTGAGATCGACGGCGAGCTGGGGCACGCGGGCCATACTAGTCGGCGCCCGGTACAGCATCAACGCCTGAACCCAACCGCCCGAGACCGCTGTGACGCCTGGCCGTGATCGCTAGATCACGCCGCCATGCGTGCGGTAGGGAGTCGCCACGTCGGGCATATCCAGCCCCCAGACCCGTTCCCAGATCCGCGGAATGTGGCGCAGGCCCTCGGAGACGAAGATCAACTGCTTGGTACGAATGTCCTGCGACGAATCGTAGATCGGCACAATACAGCCGACCGACATTGCGACCACAAAAACGCTCGACAACAGATTCTTACGCATCAGACATCCCTCCATGGATGTACGCGTTCACCGGCCCTGTGATGCCGTACAACGACGCTCAACAGGGGCCGAACTGAACAATCGGCTTGTGACGGGTGGAAGTGGGAAGCAAGTGAGGAAAGGGCGAAGTGAGAGCTGAGAGGCGAAGAGCGAAGAGCGGGCGGCGAATTGAGGTGAGAGAGGCTATTCGCCGGTGAGTTGATTGAGAGAGGTTTCTGTTTCGTTGGATCCAATTTCCGAAGGCGCTGAAGTCGCAGGATTGACCCGCGGTGGGGCCAGGGTCGAGGGGAGTGGTGCTGATGCCAGCGGTGCCGGAGGGTGGGGTTCGACCGCAGAGGAGTTCGGAATTGCCATGGACTCCTCGACCGACGGCTCCGACTCGTTGTCCTTTCCCGGCACGGCGGGCAATTCCCGGATTCGTGCCTGCATTTCCTTGCCCGGCTTGAACGTCACCACGCACTTGGCCGGCACGCTGACCGCGTCGTTGGTTCGTGGGTTTCGTGCGGGGCGAGCGGCCCGTTTTCTCACCCTGAACACGCCGAAGTTCCGCAACTCGATCTTTCCGTCGCGGACCAGCGTCTCGATGATCTCGTCGAATGTCCGCTGGACAATCTCCTTGACCTTTAACTGGGTCAAGTCCGCATCTGCGGCAATCGTCTTGACGATATCTTTCTTGGTCACGGTGTGCCCTGCAGACCCGACAAAGCGGCAGTATGGGGCGGATTGTTGTATCTACTGGCCTCAACGCGACTTAACCCTACTGCCAAACTCGATTTCATGTCAAGACGGACCGCCGCCAACACCGCAACGGCCACCTGCGTTATCGGCGCCCCGCAACCGGATCGACCAGCAGAATCGTCAAACTTCGCCATAATCCCCGCCGCCGTCGGATCCGCGGGTCTGGATACCGTCCTGCAAGATCATCTCCTGGATCGCTTCAACGCTGTACCGCTCTCCGCGTCCCGCCCCGGGACAATCCCCCTGAACCTCCCGCCAGGCTTCCGACGTTTCGACATTCGAGACCCAAAACGGCCAGTTCCGACACTGCTGCGGACGGACCGGGTAGATGGTGCATCGCCGCGCGCGCGGATCGAAAAACGTACAATCACCGTTCGCGTACTCCTGAAGCGAGGTTCTCCCGGCGTAGGGCCGCGTATGCATCACGCGGATCTCGCCCTCGCCCTTCCCGGTGTATTCGGCGATCCGGCGGATGTCGTCATCGTCGACCCAGACCACTCCGGGCGCCCCGGTGCAGCAGTTGCCGCACTGTGTGCATTCGAAGCACAGCCCGTCCTGGTACCACGGTTCACTCGCCATCCCGGGAGTCTATGCCACGTGGCCGAAGCCTCTCAACCCCACCCTCCGATGCGGTAGGTCTGACCGCCATCTACAATGTCGAGATGCAGAGTGAGCCGGGACTTCGAGTTGGCGGCATCGTGTTGTGCGGTGGCCACAGCCGGCGGATGGGGACGTCGAAGTCCACCTTGCCGTTCGGGACCCAGACGATGCTCGAGCGGATGCTCGAACTCGTTTCCAGCATCCTCTCACCGGTCGTCGTGGTCACAGCGGCCGACCAGCCGCCCCCGCCGCTTCCCCCGGGAATCCTGCTCGCCCACGACTCCCACGTCGACGCCGGCCCACTGGCGGGTCTGCATGCCGGTCTGAGTGCCCTGGCCGCCCACGCCGATGCGGCATTTGCCACATCCTGCGACGCCCCGTTCCTGCAGCCCTCGCTGATCTCCGAAGTCGTATCGCGGCTCGGATCCGCGGATCTGGCAATCCCCCGTGACGGCGACTACCATCACCCGCTGGCAGCCGTTTATCGCACATCCCTCGTCGACACCATCGACCGGATGCTGGCCGACGGTCAACGTCGCCCGATCCAACTGCTCGAGCACGCTGTTGCCCACGAAGTCGATGTCGAGAGCCTGCGGGGCGTGGACCCTGAGCTTGCTTCCTTCCGCAACCTCAACACACCCGCCGACTACCAGCAGGCCCTGGCAGATGCCGGCCTCTCCTGACCACGACCCCCAATCGCCGCCACGCCCAGTGACCTCGAGCAATCCGACACCTCGCGACGTTCGCATGAAGGGATTCGTCCATCGAGCCCTCGTCGGAGACGTTCTCGACTGGCTCCGCGGCCAGGCGCTGCCACGCGAACCCGAAACGGTCCTCGTGGCAGAACTCTCCGGACGCGTCCTTGGCCAGCCCATCGACGCCCCGATCGACGTACCCTCCTTCGATCGATCCGCGATGGATGGTTACGCCGTGCAGGCCGCTGCCACCGACGGAGCCGGCCTCTACAACCCGCTCTCGTTTGCGATCGTCGGCGAATCGCTCCCCGGCTCAGGGTTCTCCGGAACCATCGACTCCGGCTCCGCGGTCAGGATCATGACCGGAGCCCCGGTTCCTTCAGGAGCCACCTGCGTTGTTCCTGCCGAACACGCCAGCGAGACCGATGACCGGGTCGAGATCACTACTCCGGTCCCCGTCGGGCGACACATCGGCAGGCGGGGTGAGGACGTCACGGTCGGACAGCGACTCTTGGAAACCGGTCGACGACTCAGGCCCCAGGACGTGGCGCTGATCGGATCACTGGGCCTGGACCGTGTCGAGGTGATCCGGCAGCCTCGCGTTCGCTTGCTGATCACCGGCGACGAGCTTGTCGCACCCGGAGGCGTCCGCCGGGACGACCAGATCTTCGAATCCAACTCCCTGATGCTGGCGGGCCTGGTCCAACGCGACGGGGGACTGCTCGAGAACTCCTCGCTCTCGGTCCCTGTTGCTGACCAACGACCGGCGATCGCCCGAATGCTGACCGAGCCCGGCGCAGACGTGATTCTTGTCTCGGGCGGCTCGAGCGTCGGCACCGAGGATCATGCCCCGACGCTGGTCGCCGAAGTGGGCGAGCTGACCTTTCATGGTGTCGCCATGAGACCGTCGAGTCCGGCGGGAGTGGGTCGGGTCGGTGAGGCGCTGGTCTTCCTGTTACCCGGAAACCCCGTGTCGTGCCTGTGTGCCTACGACGTGTTTGCCGGCGAGGCCATCAGGCGTCAGGGGGGCCTGGCCCCCGGCTGGCCCTACCAGGCGATCGAGGGCGTGCTCGATGAACGGATCGCCTCGGACATCGGCCGACTCGACTACTGCCGTGTCTCGATTGAGCACGGTTCGCCTCGGGTCATCTCACCCCTGGCCATCAGCGGCGCTTCGATTCTCTCGTCAACCACCCGTGCCGACGGCTTCGTGGTGGTGCCCGCGGACCTGGAAGGCTACGCCTCCGGCTGCACGATCCGCGCCTGGCTGTACGATCCTCCCTCCAGCGGCCTGGGTGTGCCGGAATGACCCGCAGACCCTCACCCGAGACTCTCGCGGCTGCACGGCAGCAACAGTTCCTGGAAGTGGTCGATCGCGACACCGCCGAGAGCCGATTCCACGAGCACCTCGACCTGGCGCCGTTGGAAGCTGAAGAGGTGCCACTGGGCAGCAGCCTGGGCCGCATCCTGTCCCACGACGTGCTCGCCGACGTCGATGTCCCCGCCTTCGACCGCTCCAACGTCGACGGCTTCGCAGTGCAGGCGGCCGACACGGCCGGTGCGATGGAGGAAGAACCTCGGCAGCTGACGATCAACGACGAAGTCCTGGCCCCCGGGGTGCAGGCGTCGATCGATATTGCCGCCGGTACTGCAACCACGATCGCCACCGGAGCAGTCGTGCCACGCGGGGCGGACGCCGTGGTGATGGTCGAGCACACTCGGGTCGATGACCAGGGGCGGCTGCTGGTCGAACACGCCGTGGCCCCCGGAGCGAGGATCACTTTTTCCGGCACCGATATCGCCCGAGGCGAGACGGTACTGCGTGGCGGGCAACTGCTCACGTCGCGAGAAATCGGCGTCCTGGCGGCCATCGGACACAGCAGCGTCTCGGTCGTGCGACGTCCCAGCGTGGCCATCATCTCGACCGGCGACGAGATTATCGCACCGGGAGAGCCAATGACCCATGGCGGTGTCTACGATTCCAACGCCGCCATCCTCGCCGCCGCTGTCGAGGAGTTGGGCGGGCAGCCTCACGTGCTGGGGTGTTTCAGAGACGATCTTGAAGAGCTCTCCCGCGCCGTGACCGAAGCCCTCCAGCACGATGTTGTCGTGCTCTCCGGCGGCACCTCCAAGGGAGCCGGTGACCTGTCCTACCGGGTCGTCAGTCAACTGCCGCCTCCGGGTATCGTGGCCCACGGCGTGGCGCTGAAACCGGGAAAACCAATCTGCCTGGCCGTGACCGGAACCCGGCCGGTCGTGATCCTACCCGGTTTCCCCACCAGCGCCGTCTTCACGTTCCACGAATTCGTGGCACCGGTCATCCTGCGGCTGGCCGGGCGATCCGAAACCCAGCCGCACCACCAGGCGGCGACGTTGCCCATGAGAGTCAACTCAGAGCGAGGACGCACCGAGTACCTGCTGGTGAACCTCTCGGACGGGCCCGACGGACTGGCCGCCTACCCGATGGGAAAGGGGTCCGGGTCGGTCACCACCTTCAGCGGGGCCGACGGGTTCCTGACCATCCCGTCCCAGACAGAATACCTCGAAGCCGGAAGCGAGGTTCGAGTCCAACTGCTCGGACGACAGCTCACTCCGGCCGACCTCGTCGTGATCGGCAGCCACTGCGTCGGGCTCGATTACCTGCTCGGACAGATCCAGCAGCAAGGATTCACGGTCAAGTCTCTCTACGTAGGCAGTTCCGGCGGATTGGCCGCGGCCGCACGGGGTGAGTGCGATGTCGGAGGCATCCACCTGCTGGATCTCGACAGCGGGGACTACAATCTGCCGTTTCTCGACGAGGGGATGATGTTACTCGAGGGCTACCAGCGGATGCAGGGGCTGGTCTTCCGGGCGAATGATCCCCGCTTCGATGTGGACTCGTGGGAAACTGCACTCGCGCGAGCGCTCAAGGACCTCTCGCTCCGCATGGTCAATCGCAACGCCGGCAGCGGCACTCGTGTCGTGATTGACCGACTGCTCGAGGGCGCCACTCCGCCCGGGTTCGCCATGCAGGTCCGATCCCACAACGCGGTCGCCGCGGCGATCACACAAGACCGGGCTGACTGGGGAATCGGCATCGAACCGGTGGCCGATATGTATGGTCTGGGCTTCCTGCCGATCCAGCCCGAACAGTACGACCTGGTGATCCCGGCCACCCGAAACCAGCGCCCCGCAGTCCAGGCGCTGCGGCGACTGTTGGACGACTCCGAGACTCGAGCACACCTCGCAGGGCTGGGGTTCGATCGTTCGCCCTAGTCGAAGGCCGGCATCACCTGCCCGGCTTCGATCAATTTCGGCACCTCCCGCTGCTCGTGACGCGACACGGTCTTCTGTTCCGGACGAAACCAGAGCAGGTAGACGTCCAGCACGTCGTAGCCCGCCAGGCCATGGTGCTCGTCAGAAAGTGCCACCAGTCGGTCGATCATCCTGGCCACCTGCTGGTCGTTCTCGCGTGGGTCACTTTGGACCTGGAGCGTGATCCTGAGAATCCTGGGGGTGCCCCTGTGCATCTTCCGCTGGCCACCTTCCACCTGCGGAGCCGATCGTGGAAACTCCGAGTGAATTGCCTGGCGAAGACCGCGGAACGGCCCGGTGTGTACCTCGGTGTACAGCCACAATGCCGTGGTGAAGACGACTCCCAACAGCAGCAGCCCGCACGCGACCCAGACCCCCGAGATCCTCGGCGATTGATCCGGCGCGATTTCCACTGTGCTGCCATTCATTGTTCAGTCCTCCAGCCTCACCGCAGCCTGGCTCGCCGCCGGACCACCGTCTGACCATTCCACCCGCCCGGCACGGTCGATCACAAACCAACTGGTCTTGGCGACCTTCCCGTCACGATCTAGGACCCTCCAGGCCCGGGCAGCACCCCCGGGCACCTGGCCCCGCCGTCCACCGACATCCGAGAGCACGACCACATCAGGTCCGCCCTGGTCGTCGGTCTCGCGACGAAGTGACTGAGGCAGCCTCTGGCTGACGATCAACAGAATGTCGCTGCCGGGTCCCTGGCTGGCGCCGGACCGTCTTTTCAAGGCCCTGAGGACCGGTTCATCAGCCAGCGAGACTCTATCGGCCAGGAAGACCAGGTCGATGCGGTGACGTCCCAGGTATCGAGCCAGTCTCACGGTACGGTTCTTCGTGTCGTACAGTTCAAATTGCATTTTCGGCCCGACGGGCCGCATGCTTGTGACCTGGCCGCGTGGGCCCCTCATCCGAAGTTGTTCACTCTGACCCCGCTCCCAGATTGTCACGGCGCACAGCAGCACCGCAGCGACCGGCAGCATCCAGAACAGGCGTTGACTCGACATGGGGTAGAGGCCCTTTTCGGCAGCGAGACTCAATCCTGGGCCTCGGCGGCCTGCGAATCGGCGATCACCTTGTTGAGAGCCTTCAGATACGACTGGGCACTGGCCTCAATGATGTCGGTACTGATTCCCTTGCCATGATAATGCCGTCCGCCGGCGACGATCTCGACGAGCACCTCACCCTGGGCGTCCTTCCCCTTCGACACGCTGCGAACCTCGTAGTCCTCGAGGCGGGCGTCGATCCCGGTCAGACGTTCCAGGACCCGAAACACCGCGTCGACGGGCCCATCACCGGTGGCCGCGTCGCGCCGAATCGTCTCATCATCGCTTTGCAGCTCGATCGTCGCCGTGGGGATCGTGTCGGTTCCAGCCGAAGTGTGCAGGCTGACCAGCGTCCAGAAATCGACCCCCTCGCCAATCCGGTTGTCGATCAGGGCCGCGATGTCCGAGTCGTAGATCTCCTTCTTCTTGTCCGCCAGCGTGATGAAGTCGTCGAACACGGTCTGAAACACCGTGTCATCCAGGGTGTAGCCCAGTTGGGCGACCCGATCTCTGAAGGCGTGACGGCCGCTGTGCTTGCCCAGAACCAGGTTGGTACCGACAAACCCGACATCCTCGGGCCGCATGATCTCATACGTCGTTCGCTCCTGCAGCATCCCGTGCTGGTGGATGCCCGCCTCGTGAGCGAACGCGTTCTGACCCACAATCGCCTTGTTCCGCTGTACCTTCATCCCGGTGATTCTCGACACCAGCCGACTGGTCGGAAACAGCCTGCTGGTGTTCACACGGGTGTTGCAGCCGAAGTAGTCGCCTCGTGTCGCCACCGCCATCACGATTTCTTCGAGCGCCGCGTTGCCCGCCCGCTCGCCCAGGCCATTGATCGTGCACTCGACCTGCCGGGCACCCTCCGCGACGGCGGCCAGGCTGTTGGCCACGGCCAGGCCCAGGTCGTTGTGACAGTGAGCACTCAGGACCGCCTTCTCGATGTTGGGTACGTTCTGCTTGAGGTGCCTGAAGACCGCTCCGAACTGCTCGGGCGTCGCGTAGCCCACCGTATCGGGGATATTGATCGTCGTCGCCCCCGCGTCGATCGCCTTTTCGACAACTTCACAGAGAAAATCCATCTCGGTCCGTGCCGCATCCTCCGGAGAAAACTCCACGTCGTCGCAGTACTCCGCCGCGCGACTCACCATCTCGACAGCCGCCTCGACGATCTGCGACTTGTCCATCTTCAACTTGAACTCACGGTGGATCGAACTGGTGGCCAGGAACACGTGCAGCCTCCGCCGCTCGGCATCCTCGAGCGCCGCCCACGCACGATCGATGTCCTCAACCCGACACCGAGCTAGGCTGCAAATCGTCGCGCGGTCGCCGCAGGTCCGAGACACCATTTGCACGGCTTCGAAGTCGCCGGGCGAGGCGATTGGGAAGCCGGCCTCGATCACGTCCACACCCAGCTCGACCAGCGCATTGGCCACCTCAAGCTTCTCGGCCGTGTTCATGCTGCAGCCGGGTGACTGCTCGCCGTCGCGAAGTGTCGTGTCGAAAATCGTGATCGTGTCATTCGTCATGATTCTGGTCTCAATCGGTCCCGGCGAATCGTGGCCCGCCGTGGAACAACAAAAAACCCCGAGTCCTGTGAGAGGGCTCGGGGTTTGTCTCAGGCCTGCTGCAGGTTCAGTGTGTCGACAAACTAAGCCCTCCCACCTCTCGGGGGGCTAAGCAGAAGGCCCAGCAGCAATCGCTCGGTCATTCTCATGGTCGTCAAACACCTTGAACCTGCAACGAAGTCGAATCTAGCAGAAGCCCGAAGCCAACGTCAAGCTTCTGTGTCGCCGGGTACCAGCAGGGTCAGGGGACCAGCAACGCCATCCCGTCGGCTCCGGTGTCGGCCGCGCCGCTCAAGCCGCCCGTTTCGGGATCGATGGCCACCGCGTGCACCAGGGCCAATCCGCCATGACTGCGCGGAATCCGGACCACGTCGTGGGACTTGCGGATCTCCTCGCAGACCGACTCGGGGATCCGCCGCTGGCAGCGGATCAGGTCGCCCTGGCAATCAAAACGCGGAGCGTGCACCGCGTCGGTGATGCTCATCCCGAACTCGAGGTGGTTCAGGATGACCTGCAGCACCGAAGTGATGATCCGTGTGGCCCCGGGTGCTCCCAGCACCAGCACGGGCTTTCCGTCCTTCAGCACCAGTGTCGGTGTCATGCCCGTGGTCCTGCCTTTTCGCGGAGCAATGCTGTTGGGATTGCCCGGGTAGGGATCGAAATTGACCATCGAGTTGTTGTACATGAATCCCAGCCCCTCGGTGATGACTCCCGAGCTGCTTCCCAGCGAGTGTGTCAGCGAGACGCAGTTGCCCTCGGAATCGACGACGCTGACATGAGTCGTTCCCGAATCGGCCTGCTGCCTCCCCACGTCGATCGGCTCGCCCCGGGCAATCACGTCTCGCCACTCGGCCGCGCGCGCCGCGGACGTCATCCACTCCAACGGCACCTCGGCAAACTGCTCGTCCGCCAGGTGCCGGTTGCGGTCTGCAAAGGCCGCCTTCATGGCCAGTGAGACCTTGAGGATGTAGTCGGCGGAGTTGTGTCCCAGCGAGGCCAGGTCGTCGTCGCCGAGGATATTGAGGATCGCGGCCAGTGTCGGGCCGCCGTGGGGAGGCTGATTGCTGTGGACCGTGTAGCCCTTGTACTCGGCGGTCACCGGATCCTCTGTCCGAGGCTCGTAGCTGGCCAGGTCCTCGGCGGTCACCCAGCTGCCGTTGGCCGCGAGGTCAGCCGCCATGGTTTCGGCCAACTGGCCGGTGTGCAGGTCCTCGGGCCCGGCCAGGGCGATCCGACGCAGCGTGGTCGCGTAGTCGGGGTTGCAGAGCGTTTCGTGCATCTCGTAGGTCGAGCCATCGGGCTTGAGATAGATCTTCTGAGCTGCGGGAGAGACATCGAGTTTCTGTCGGCCGGAGGAGCCTTCATAGAAACTGGGAGGTTCTTTCCATCGCGCCGCCATCAGCGCGCCGACCATCCAGCCCTCCTCGGCCAGCCGGATTGCCGGAGCCAGCAGTTCGTCCCAGCTACGAGTGCCCCATCGTTGCTGTACCAGACCCAGGCCACGGCCGTTTCCCGGCACGCAGATGCTCTGGTACCCGTCCTCGTTGACCTTTCCTTCCAGGAAATAGCCCCAGCCTTCGGGGTTGGGCCGGATCACCTTGTCCTGCCACATCTCCTCGGTCACGCCGCTTCCGGCAATCGCCGGAGCGTCGACGATCGGGTTCATCTCGCCGGTCTTCCCCGAGAACGACGTCATCACCATGTAGCCACCCGCACCGCACGAATGCGGATCGACCAGCCACTGCACGGCCGCACAGGCTAGCGCTGCGTCGAACGCGTTGCCCCCCTCGGCAAGCATGTCTGCACCGACTTCGACGGCCAGGGGCTGGGGAGCGGAGATCATTGAGGGCATGTTAGGATCCGCTTGGGAGATCGCTCAGTCTGATTCCGAAGCCGCCGCGATCCCCGACGAGGGTTCTTCGGGCGGGGCATCAGGCGAACTGGCGAGCTTCGAGTTGAGGAACACGGTGACAGCAAACAGGACTCCACCCCCCACGTTGAGCCAGATGTTGGGGAACAACAGCATTCCCGCGGCAGCCACGAACATGCCTCGCTGCAGCCAACCCGCCTCCTTGCGACAGAAACCGGCGATGCCGGCCGCCAGGGCGATGACCCCCACGATCGCCGTGGTGACGGCCAATCCCAGGTCGTACATGGTGGGGTAGGCCGCCTCGGCCAGTTTCAACAGTTTGTCAGCCTCCGAGAGGTCCCCCAGGCCCTTGGCTTCGATCCAGGCGTCCCACTTCGAGCCATTCATCAGCAGCAGCGCGGGCCGGTACACGAACATGAACGGCAGCGTGAATCCGACCAGCGAGAACCGGAATGCCGCCAGGCCGGTCTGCATGATATTCGCCTTGGCAATCGACGCACTGGCGTAGGCGGCCAGGGCCACCGGTGGGGTCACCATCGACATCATGCCGAAGTAGAAGATGAAGAGGTGAGCCGCCAGGGGGATCACGCCCAGCTCGCCCAGCAACGACCCCATCAGTGTCGCCATCAGCAGATAACAGACCACCGACGGCACACCCATGCCGAGGATGATCGAGCAGACCATGATGCCCAGCAGAGCCAGCAACAGGCTGGTGGCCACCACGCTCTTGATCACCGCGCTGAAATCCGTCGCGATCCCCGTCTGCTGGACCACTCCGATGATGATCCCCACGCAGGCACTGGCCGCCACCAGCGAAACGCCGTTTCGCGACGCTCGGCCCATCGCCAGCAGCATCGACGGCCGCCAGGACCGCTCGCACAGTCCGAACACGAAGAGCCCGACGGTGCCCAGGATCGACGAATTCAGCAGGCTGCCCATCACCGCTCGCCGGGTGATCTCCTTGACGCTGGGATCCGTCCACGAGCCGGGCTGATAGGGCGAGAGGAACTTCGAGAGGCCCTCGGGGAGCCAGCCCGACCACTGCCACTGCAACTGGTTGATGACCACGACCGCGGCGAAGACCGAAAGAGCCGCCAGGCGGGTCCTCGTGGACAGCGGCAATTCCCGGCGAAAGATCGTACAGACCATGATCACCATCAAGGACCCCGAGACCGCCTTGAAGGGGGTGTAGCTGTCCAGCAGCAACCCGATCAGCGCGACGAGAGCTCCCACGAAGACCGTGGCTTCGAATTTCGAGAGCGGCTTGCGGTTAGCGGCATCGGACGCCCTGGCGGTCTGTCCGACCCGCCGCGAGTAGAAGTGGACGATCATCCAGATCGAGAGGTAGTAGAGGAGGGCGGGGATGACCGCTGCGGTGGCGACCTGTGCGAAGGTCACGTTGGGCTCGACGATCTCGAGCATCATGTACGCCCCGGCACCCATCACCGGAGGCACCAGCGCGCCGCCGGAGGCGGCCGCGGCCGTGATGCCGGCGGCGATATGAGGCTGGAAGCCGACATTCCGCATCATCGGAATCGTGAATGTCCCGGTGGTCACCGCGTTGGCAACCGCACTTCCCGACAGGGACCCCATCAGCCCACTGCCCAGCACCGAGACCTTCGCCGGTCCACCCGGACTCCCACCGAAAATCCGCTCAGAGAAATCGATGATGAACTGCGTGGCACCGGACATCTCCAGGAAGGCCCCGAAGACCACGAACAGAAAGACGTACTTGAACATCACCCCGGCCGCCGGGCCAAACACGCCCAGTGTCTGGATGTAGGTCGTGCTGACGATGTCGGCCGCATTCTGTCCCGAGTGAGGCAGCAGCCAGGCGGGCATCTCGGGCCAGCCGTACTTGATCGATCCGTAGCAGTAGTAGGTGTGAGCGACAAACGCGAGTGCCAGGGCGGGTACGATCCAGCCGATCGAGCGGCGAGTCGACTCGAAGACCAGCAACAGGCCAATCGCACCGATGATGACGTCCGTGCGGGTCTCACTGCCGGCGCGATCGCCCAGCGATTCGCCGCCGGCCCACCAGTCCTGGAACATCGGCTCCATCTGGAACACGACGTAACCGCAACTGAGTACGACGCCCAGGGCCAGGATCGCGTCGACGATCCGCAGCGATTTCCACCCCGCGAGCTTCTCGTGGAACGGGTTCACCAGGAAGCAGATCACCAGCCCCATCATGATGAACAGCGCCAGGGCCGACTGATGCTGCAGCCTCGGGTAGTTCATCTCGAGCACAGTGAACAGGCACAACGCTACCCCGAACACGGTCACGACACCCTGGCGAAGCCGATCTCCCACGGCGTGGGCACTCCCCTGCCGGTTCACTTCGCTGTTGCGGCCTTCGGATCAGCCGGTTTCTCGTCCGGTTTCTCGTCCGGTTTCTCGTCCGGTTTCTCAGCAGCTCCATCGGCCTCGGGCCAGATGCCGGCTTCCTTGTAGAAGCGAATCGCCCCCGGGTGGAAGTCGGTCCCGGTGTAGCGGGCGGCGTTCTTTTCGTTGATCGCCCGCCCGGCCGGGTGCTTGCTGGCGATATCGGCCCGGTTCTCCCAGATCGTCTTGGTCAGCTGGTAGGCCACCTCGTCGTCCATGCTGGCCGAAGCGATCAGGTGCATCGAACCAACATTCAGACCGTCGAAATCTGCCTTGAGATCCGAATACTTGTCTTTGCTGACGGTAAACGGCTGAAAGAACTCGTAGTCGGTGACCAGTTGCGTCAGCGCCTTGGCGTCGAAGGGAATGAAGACGATGTCGTGCGAACTGCAGGCCTGGGTGATCGAGCCGGTCGGCACGGCCCCGCCCAGGAAGGCGGCATCGGCGTTCCCATCGGCCAGCAGGTCGACGGCTCCACTTTGCGTGTTGTTCAGCGGTGAGAAATCCTTATAGGTCAGGCCATGTCCCTTAAGCAGCGGGCCGACGAACATCTCGAACCCTGCCCCCGAGGGTCCGACCACCACCCGCTTGCCCTTCAGGGCTGCGATGCTGGTGATGCCGGTCTCCTTCCTGGTGATGAACATCGCCACGTTGGGTGCCAGGGTCACGATCGCACGGATGTCGTACTTCTTGTCCCAGCCCGACTCGCCTCGCACGGCGAAGTAGCTGATCGCCGAGTTCGACAGGGCCAACTCGAGCTTCCCGTCCTGGATGCCTCGGATGTTGGCCTTGGATCCCTTGGTGCCCTTGGCCTGCACCTTCCAGTTGTTGTCGCCTTTCTGCTCATTGAGCACCTCGGCGATCGCCCCGCCGACCACCGCAAACGCTCCCCCAACCGGCGCGGTCCCCATGCTCAGGAACTGCCGGCGTTGGGTTCCGCCACTGCCCCCGGATCCCCCCGTGGCCCCACCACTTCCCTGGCCGTCACCGTCGCCGTTACACCCCGGCCCGATCAGGCACAGGCAGGCAAACAGACAAAGAACACCCACGAAGATCTCGCGTCGACTACGCATGGAACTCGTCCTTCTGTGCCTGAGCTGGCTGGTGTCAAGCGGTCAAAACCAGCGACGGTTCCCGGTCCATCGGACCGGGCTGATGCGATCCTACCATTCGCTCAAAGTGCCCGCCAGCTATGCCAACCGGGCGACTTGTGGCGAGCCGGCCGCGGAGCGTGTCAGGCGTCAGGAGTGCCGTCGCCGGTCCCTTCGCTCGACTGTGTCTCGTGTGCGGCGGACGGGCTCATCCCGGTTGCCTCGGCCGCCGCCGCCTCAGCCGGTGGCTTGTGAGCCGCTCCGTGGGGGGTGTTGGTCGCGACCAGCACGATTCCGACCCCTGTCAGCAGGATCCCGACGCCCATCATGGGCTTCATGCCACCGTGTGTGATGGACGCATGGATCCCGACAACCGTCACGGCACCACCAAAGACGATCGGCATCACGAGTTCGGGGATCGGCTTGCCCGAGAACGTCGACATCGCCGAAGTCAGGCTCAGGGCTCCCAGTGCCCCGAGTATTCCCGCGGCAAACCCCCAGGTCAGCGCCGGAGACTGCTTGCCTGTGAACGTGAAGCTGTCGCCCTTGACCTTCATCATGATCAGCCCGCCGACGATCGCCAGCACCAGGTAGGCCAGGCCGATTCCCACATACGGTTTGAACGGACTCCAGCCATCCGGCGGCGGAGCCGGCGGAGATCCGGGAGAACGCGAGTACTGCAGTGTCGGTCCGTACAGGCCCCAGCACAGGGCAGTCCCCAGGGCAAAGAGAACGGGCAACTGATGTTTCATGAGAGTCCTTTCTACAGGCCGCGGTCCGTGACGAAGCCCCGCCCGCAGGGCCTCAGGCGACCCCGGGGGGCGACGGGTGCCGACATCCTAGAGACTTCCGAGTCGCGCCGCATCCCCCTTGAGTCATCGCGGCGGCACCCCGGGTCACTCGCTCCGCAGCGAGGCCACAACCGGCGTCCGCACCGCCTCGGCCACCGCCAGGCCTGCCGCGAGCATTCCGACAACGACCACGACGGACAGCAGTTGGGCCAACCCGCCGGCCAATTCCGCGACGTCCGCGCCTGCCGTCATCAGGTGCGGCAGCATGGCCAGCAACGCCGAAACCGTGCCGCTGACCAGGCCCCACATCAGCAGGAAGGCGTTTTCGCTGAGCACCAGCCACCGCAGGCCGGACCGGCGGTACCCGACGGCCCGCAACAACGCCAGCTCGCTCTGACGCTCCAGCACGTTCCGCTGCATCACCGTCGCCAACCCGATCGTACCCAGCAGCAACCCCAACCCGCCCAGGATCTGGAACGTCGCCAGGTACGTGTTCTGTACCGCCAGGAACCGCCCCAGACTCTCGACCACCGGTTCGGCATCGAATCCGTATTCGCCGAGCTTAGACTCGAGCAACTCGGCCTGGCTTCGTCGGACCGTGTCCAGTTCCGCCAGGTCCCCGGGGGTCTCGCCCGCAGCCCCAAACCGCGTGTCACCCACCAGGAAGTACCGAAAACCCGCCTCCTCGGGAAAGGCGACGCGAAAGTGCTCCTCGGACATCACCAGCACGCCCTGGAAGACACTGGCATCGAGCATCCCCACAATTTCCAGCCACAGCGTCGGATTCTCCTCGTCGGGATACGCCACCCGGTCTCCCACAGCCTTGTGCAGGCTGTACTGCAGCGTGTTCATGTCACCGATGACCGGAAAGACCGGCAACTCACCGGCACCCTCCTCGGCGTCCGCCCGCTGCGGCAGCTCCTCGAGCAGTTTCCAGGGGTTCTCCTCACCGGCTCCCACGAATCGGAACCCGCCCCGGTCGATCGTTGCCCGCGACATGCCCAGGATCGTCGGCAACCGGGTCTGATACAGGTTCAGGCAGCTGGACTCCTCGCCCGCCTTCATCCGAAACGAATGCAGGTCCATCGTTTCCAGTAACGCACGATGCTCGGCGTCGAGCCCGTCGGCCAGTTCCAGCTTCACCCGTCCGTGGGCCGATCCCGGATCGAAGACAATCGGCTGGCTCGATTCGGCAACCAGCAGGAATCCTCCGCCCCCGGTCCCGGCATCGGGCCATTCGGCAACCGGATCACGGCGTCCGGCCGCGACCGCGGTGATCAGGAACGTGGCCGAGGCGATCATCGCCACCGACATCACGCTGCGAGATCTGTGCCGTGCGGCGTTCCGAAACCCGAGCCTTGTGAGTGCAGCGAATCCGCGGCCACCGATCCCTCCGTCCCGGCCCCGGCCCAGCACAACCGCCAAGATGGCAAGCGACGCGACCAGCAGCGAGATGCCCAGTACGAAGAAGACGACGATCCGGATCGAGAGGCCGGAAAACGCCTCCTGGGAAAGCACGCTGTCAGGAACCAGGATCCCGCACAGCAGCCCCGCCAGGGCGATCCCGCTCGAGATCCACAGCACACGTCGACTCCGACCAATAGCCTCCGACTGATCGAGCCCGCCTCTGAGCACCCCGGCCAACAGGTCCCGGGCCGGCAGTTTCAGCAGTCCCCGCGCCGAGACCACGATCGCCGCCAGTGCCACGGCGACCGAGATTCCGAAACCGACGAGCAGACTGCCGACCCGCACGTCCACCTCGAGGAACGACGTTCCCACCGCGTCGACCCACCAGTGAGTCAGCCCGTAGACCATCAGGTGTGCATATCCAATCCCGGCCGCCGACCCGACCAGGCCCCCCAGCACGGTCACCGTCAGGCCCTCGGCCACCAGCAGCATCAGCACGGTTCGGGGTGCAAGCCCCAGCGCGAGCATCAGGCCGGTACTCTTCACACGACGCTCGATCCCCAGTCGAAACAGCAATCCGATCAGGATCGTCGCCGCCCCGATCAGGAAGAAGCTGAACCCGATGAACAGGCCGCTGAAGGGGGTCGTTCCGCTGGCCGCCCGTACGCCATGTTGCTTGACCGGCTGCACAGACAGCCCCAGTGACGAGAGGTCCATCCCCTGTTCGATGACCTCACGCACCTGTGCCAGGGCAGCCGCGTTGTCAGGATCGATTGCCATCCGCAAAGACGTCGCGGTGCCGTAGCGGCTTTGCCACATCTGCGCCGCCGTCTTGTACGTCAGGAAGGCCTTGGGGGTCGCACGAAACTCGTCCCAATAGTCGTCGTCGCGTTGCGTCAATGCGTCGAGGTCCATCTTGAACGGCTGACGCCAGTCGCGGAATGTCCTCACATCGGTGATTCCCGGCACGTGCGGAGTCAACCCGCGGTCGTCGGCCGCCCCGGCCAGTTCGGTCACCGCATGCACGCGGAACGTCCGAGTCTCCTCGGGCAATTCGCCGTGCGATCCGACCAGGTGATAGGTCATCGTCAATCGCCCGCCCGGCTCGAGACCCAGATCGTCGGCGAGCCAGCGGTTGATCACGATCGCGTCGTCGGGCAGGTCGGCCATCACATCGTCAACGCCGCCACCTGCAAAGGGACCGAACGGAACCTTGGCCACCTGGCCGGGGACCAGGCCCGCCACGATCGAGTACATCGAATAGCGGCTCGGATCCTCGGCGTTGGACAGCCGGTTGGACAGGTGAACCAGCACCCGAGACCGGCCCGGGATGTCGTCGCAGGCGGCGACGATCGCGTCGTCGAGCACCATGCGATTGCTCTCCAGCGCCACGTACCCGTGTTTCTCGAGCCGTCTCAGCGACAGGCCGAGATCCTCCAGAGAGATCGACCGGGCCAGGGCCGCGCCGACCGTCTGGGGTGTGCTGCCGGCCACCACCAACATGTTGACACGAGCGGGGTAGTTGTCGAATCGTCGCTGCTCGCGATTGCGGACCCGCCGCTTGTTCAGTACCAGCGTCTCCTGGAGCGTCTCGAGTGCGACGTAGGCCAGCTTGGGCAGTTGCTGACTGGGATTCAGATCGAATCGGCCGACTCCACGCCTCGCAATGGGGTCGTCGGGACCCACCACTCCCCGGACGTCAAGCACCATGTCGATCGTGTCGTTCTCTCGTTCGCCCAGCAGCGTGTCGCGAGGAATCGCGTTGGGCAATTCCATCCACAGCCGCACCTGCTGTCCGACTGCCACCCGGCTTCCCAGCTCTGCGGCGACGCCTTCCGAGAGCACCACTTCACCCGGCTTGGGGGCGGCCAGGTTCCCGTGCTGTGTCAGATCCCAGAATCGGCTATCGACTCCGTAAACCATCACGCCCCCGACCCTCAGCCCGGTCCGTGCCCCGACCGATTCGGCCCCGCCGGTCTCGAGACTTCCCCGAATCATCATCAGCGGGGCCACCTTCGCTCCCGCTCCGATCGCCTCTTGCAGGTCACCGGCCAGCTCTTCGCGAACAAACCGATCCCGGCCTCCGATTGCCATGTCGACCTGTCCCAGTCGATCCAGGTGCATCTCGAGCAGGCTGGTCTGTACCGAATCGCCCACGACCAGGGCGCCGGTGATCACGGCGGTGGCCGCCACCACTCCGAGCCCCACGGCGAGATTGGCCCGCCAGTGGTGCCCGAGCGTCGCCATCAACAGCGACCAGCGAGTCATATGCCGACCTCCAACTCGACCAACCGCCCGTCGACCAGTTCGCAACGACGAGAAAACCTGTCGGCCAATTCCAGGCTGTGGGTCACGCAGATCAATACCGCTTGCTGCTCCTCTGCCAATTCCAGCAGCAACGAACCCACGCCGTCGGCGGTCTTGTGGTCGAGGTTCCCGGTCGGTTCGTCGGCAAGCAACAGGGTCGGTTTATTGATCAGAGCCCGGCAGACCGCCACGCGCTGACGTTCACCCCCGGAAATCTGCGCCGGCAGGTGGCTGCTGCGGTCTGAGAGCCCAACCCGTTCGAGCAAACCGGTGGCTCGTTCGACATCGCCGGAACCGCTGCCTCCCGAGGCCAGCAGCGGGATCATCACGTTTTCCAGGACCGTGCACTGCGGCAGCAGGTGGTGGTCCTGGAAAATGAATCCCACCTCGGTGTTCCGAAATTCGGCAAGCCCTACTTCGTCCCGGTCGAAGGGATCGCTGCCCTCGACCAGCACCGTACCGGAGGTGGGCTGGTCGAGTGTTCCGATGATATAGAGCAACGTGCTCTTGCCCGAACCCGACGGGCCGGTCACCGCCAGCCGGTCGCCTCGAGCCATGTCCAGGTCCACGCCGCTGAGGACTTCCAGCGGTGACCCGGCACCCGGGAAGGTCTTCCCGAGGCCTCGGACCTCGAGGTGAGCCTGTTGCTGCGTCTCTGCGACTGACACCGCGCTACTCCGGTTCAACCAGTTCGTCCAATTGCGATTTCAGTTCGGTGGGAATTTCCACCGAACTCAGCCCGTCGCTCTCATCCACCCGACAGCAGACCGTCTTCATCCGCCCGTGTGCAATCCGCATCTCTCCCCGGTGAAACTCGTATCCCAGCACCAGCGACGAGCGACCCACCGACGCCACCTGCACGGTGACTTCCAGTTCGTCTTCGAAGTAGGCCGGCGCATGAAACTCGCACTCCGCCGCCGTCCTCGGCCAACCGACCATCTGCCCCGATTCGTTTCGCTGCACGACGGAGGTGCCCAGCGACCTGAGGAACTCGTGTTCGACCGATTCCATCATTCGATAAAACGTCGTGAAGTGAATCAGGCCCGCCATGTCGGTGTCGGCAAACTCGACCCGCCGCACGCTCGTAAACGCCACGCTCATCGGACGCTCCGCGGTGCCTGCGTTTTTTCGGGAAAGAACCTGGCCAGCACCGACTCATCCGGTGGCCGGGTCAGCAGTGAGACAACGACCAGGACCAGCGCCGGCACGGCGACGATCGCCGCGACCGGCAGCATCTCGAGAAACCTGTATCGGGGATCCGGCGGATAGACTCCCATGTCGCCAAAGAACAGGGCCAGCCACGTGCCGACCATGGCCACCACGCTGGCAGCGGCGCCGCAGCTGGTCAACCGCCGCCAGTACAGCGCCGCAACCACCAGCGGCACCAGTCCCGAGAATCCCGCAAAACACCACAGGCCCAGGTCGAAAATCGCCGCCGGAGTCCCCAGGCTCAGCAGGTAGGTCACAGCGACAATTGCCACGATGAACCACCGGGCCAGTTGCACAACCCGAGTGTCGTCGACCGGACGGTTGCCCTTACGCCCTGCCAGCACGATGTCGTTTGTAAACATCGTGCCCAGGCACAGGAACTGGCTGTCCAGCGACGACATCACCGCGGCCAGGATCCCGGCTGCAAGCAACCCCGAGAGGACCGGCCCGGCAACCTTCGCCACCATGATCGGCAGCACCGTGTTGACGTTTTCCGGCGGGGTGGCAAACACCTGCTGACCGTCGACCACCGCCGAGGTCGCCCAGGCACCGACCATCACACAGGGGACCCAGACGATCAGGATGAAGAACGGGTGCACGATCACCGGCAGCTTGAACGCCGAGGCACTGCGAGCTGTGAGCCAGTGTTGAAACAGGTGAGGGAACATGCCGGCCGAGAGGGGGATCAGCAGGAAGCTGAGGAAGAACAGCGGGTGAGGCTTCATCACCAGCTTCTCGGGATGAGACTCCAGCACTCTGCCCGTCGCCCCCTGCAGGCTCTCCAGAAAACTCTCGCCCCCGCCGATCTCACGCGCGATCACAACGAAGGTCACCACGCCCAGCACCATGAACACCGTCGTCTGAAACGCGTTCGCCCACGCCGTGCCACGCATGCCGCCTGTGAATACGTACCCCAGCACCACCAGGCAGATGACCAGCGACCCCAGCCACGGTGGCACGCCGTGGCCATCCGCCGCGAACAGCTCAGGGAACGCACCCCGCGTCACTCCGTTGATCACCGCACCGGCCCCCAGCACCCCCATCAGGAGGTAGGGAATCACCAGCCCCACCAGGACCGGGAACAACAGGTAGCCAAACGCGTGGGAACCCAGCCGGTCGCGGAAGTACTCGACCTGGGTCGTGTAACCGTACTTCTGCCCGAGCTTCCACAGCTTCACGCCGATTACGAAGAAGCACAACGAATGGACGATCCCACTGGAAGAGGCCATCAGGCCGTAGACCCCGATGCCCAGCTGGTACGACTTGCCGGTCGAACCCACCAGCGCGAAGGCCGTCATCGTGGTGCCGAACAGCGACATCAGCAGTAGCACCGGGCCGATCGAGTGGCTGGCCAGCAGGTAGTCGCGGCTCGTGCCCCGAGACATCCTCGATGCCAGGGCTCCCAGCCCCAGCAGCAACGCCAGGTAACCGGCGATGATCGCCAACTGCGTCACGACCCGTCCTCCCGCGGCGCCATTTCACCACCGGCCGTCGCCTCGGTCGTCTCTGTCGTCTCGGTCGTCTCGGATTGCCCGTCGTCGGGCCAGGCCACCAAGGTCCCCACCCACCAGAGGGCCACGGCCAGCAGCGTGACAACGACCTGGTAGAACAACGGAGCCGGCAGGAAATCCAGGACCAGCGTCCTGGAGTCCCAGAAGCCGGGGTACTGCTGGATCGCCACCAGCACCACCACGCTCAGCCAGAACGCTCTGCGACCCCACACCGCCGACGTGGCACCCCGTTTCGTCATGCCTCAGCTCCCTCACCCGCCGGCTGCCTCATCGCCGGGTCATCGTCTCGGGGCGGCACCACCTCACCCATCGCCTCGAACAGCGACCCCACGCCCGGTTCCCAGACATTGCCCATCAGGATATTGGCCAGGTGTCCGACGCACTCGGGATGCTCACGCAGCAGCGACCCGAAGCTGAAGCCAGGTGTGTAGAACGCATACACGAGCTTGTGGAAGTGCATCACCCCCTCGTCGAACTCGTCCTTCCAGCGACCGAGGATCTGCCCCGAAGTGTCTCCGGCGGCCAGCGCGTCGATGATCGCATCGGCGGCCATCTCGGCCGACTTCAGTGCCAGGAACACTCCGGTGGAGTACACCGGGTCGATGAAACCCACCGCGTCGCCGACCAGCACCCACCCGTCTCCGGCCGCCTGCGACGCCTTGTAGCTGAAGTCACGAGTCGTCCTCAGCGGGCCCTCTCGCGAGGCCTCGGCCAACCGGTTCTGAATCGCCGGGCAGCGAGCCGTCTCGCGTTCCCACAACGCTTCGACGTCGCCGCCCCCCCTGGGAAACATGTACCTCAGGCTGCCGGTACACCCGACGCTGACCATGTTATCGGGCAGAGGGATGTACCAGAACCACGAGCGTTTCCCCTCGGTCTGCAGGATGATCGTCGCCCCCTCGTCACGTCCCTCGTCACGCCGGGCGTTGCGGAAGTAGCCCCAGACGGTCCCCTTCTTCAGACGCGGGTCCGGTTGCTTGAGCTTCATGCGGCTGGCCAGGAACGCCGAGAGTCCGCTGGCGTCGATCACCACCTGCGAGTTGACCACCACGTCCTTTGCGGCATCGGCACCGGCGGCACGCACCCGCACGCCGCTCGCCCGGTCTCCCTCGAAGAGCACCTCGGTCACCTGCGTCTCGCTGAAGACCTCCGCACCACGTTCCTCGGCACACTCCAGCAGCATCCGGTCAAACTCGTCTCGCCACACCTGCCAGGTCTGGGAACTCTCGTGAGGCTTAAAGGTGTCGAAATAGAACGGCCTGGTCTCCTTCCCCGATTCGGTCACGAACTGGACACTGAACTTGACCGGGTAGGCACTCGCCTTGAGCCGATCGATCAGCCCCAGCCGTTTCAGTGTCCAGTAGGTGGCCGGGACCAGCGATTCGCCGACGTGAAACCGCGGCACCGCCTCGCGTTCAAAGACCACGACCGAGTGTCCGGCCTCGGCGAGCAGCGCGGCGGCCGTGGCGCCGGCCGGGCCACCACCGATCACGACGACATCGACACTGTCAGTGGTCAGGGTCTCGAGAGTCTTCATCACCCTAGCCGGTGTCCTGGAGTGGAGCCGGGATTTCGAGCAGGTCGACCGCCGGGTGCTGGTTGCAGAAGATCGTCGCCAGGCGACCGTAGGTCACCGTGACAGAGTCCATCTGCAACAACTCGGCCAGCTCATCCCCGGCGGTGATCCGCAGGACCGCGCCCAGGTCGATGTGTCGCAGCACGTTGTGGTCGATCAGCACGCGGCCCAGGGGGGTCTCGCCCGACACGATCTCGTCCCGCACCTCCGGCGTCACGTAATGAAAATTGAAGCGGACGATGCCGAATTGCACCACCTGGCTCGTGCCCGCCTTCAACAGGACGATCTTGCGGCAATACAGGCCCTCGCTGTCGACCTGCTCAATGATCCGCACCTCGACCGGACTCCCGTAGTACTCCTCCATCGTCACGGTCATGTGCTGATCGTGGACCAGCATCCGCTTGTAGGGCTCGGGAGTCAGTGCCCCCGAGACGTGCTCGGCCGAGCGGACCAGTCGCTCGCCGTCGCCAAAGAGCCCCACCAGGGCATTGAGTTCGTCTTGAGGATTCACGGCCTTTCCTGTGGCACCCGTCCCTAGGTGTAGCGAACTCGGCGGTACTCCGGCTCGAAGTACTCCGGCAGCAGGCTGTCGGCCTGCAAGAGTCCCTTGCGGGTCAGTCGCACGTGGTCGCCGTCGATCTCGAGATAGCCGGCCTGCTGCTGATTCCCCAACGCCTCGGCAAACTCCTCGAGCGTCCGCACGCCGAACTTCGCGTCCAGGGCCGCGGTATCAACCACACCTTCCTTCAGCTGCAGCACGAACTCGCGGATCAGCCGTTGCGCATTGCTGGGCCGCAGCGCCCGGTTGATCGGCAGCCCGCCCGCAGAAACCGCCGCCTGGTACTCCTCGATCGCGTCCAGGTTCTGGTAATGCACTCCCTGGAAGTGACCGAAACTCGAAACGCCCAGGGCCAGGATGTCGGATCCGCGGAAGAGATTGTCGCGGTAGATGAACCGGTCGGTCTCGGGGTCGCTGACCATCTCGTTGCCACTGGAGACGTGGTAGCCGACTTCGAGCAACCGGTCCATCGCCTCGCTGACCCACCGCCTTTTCGTCGGCCAGTCGGCCACCGGCGATGCAACTCCCTCGTCATTGATCTGCTGCGAGTAGACCGTGTTGTACGGGAGCTCCATCTGGTAGATCGTGATGTTGTCGGGCTTCATCTCGATAGCCTTCTCGACACACGCCTGCCAGTTCGCCTCGGTTTCTCCGACCATCCCGGCGATCAGGTCGATGTTGACCTGGGGAAACCCGACCTGCTGGATCCAGTCGTAGGCCTTGAAGATCTCCGGCGAGAGATGTGCGCGACCGTTCTCTTCGAGAATGGCGTCGTCGAAGTTCTCGACACCCAGCGAAACGCGTGTGATCCCGATTTCGGCGAGCGTCTGCACCTTGTCGAGGCTCAGGGTGCCCGGCTCGCACTCGAAGGTCACTTCACGAGCCGTCTCCCAGCTGAACGACTCGGCGAGCGAGTCCCTGAGAAACTTCAGTTGGCGAGAGCTGAGGTAGGACGGGGTCCCGCCGCCCAGGTAGACGAAATCGAGTTCCCGGCCGGAGACAGCGTCTCGTCCGGCGACCATCTTCGCCTCGCTCGTAATCGCCTCGACGTAGTCGGAGATCGCCGTGGCGTTCTGGTTGGTGTAGACGCGGAAGTAGCAGAACTTGCACCGTTTGCGGCAGAAGGGAATATGCAGGTACATCCCCAGCGGCACCACTTCGGGTTCCTCGACGTCCCACGCCGCGTCGATCTCGACAACCGCCTCGCTGGTCCATTGAGAGAACGGCGGGTAGTTGGAGATGAAGTAACTTCCGACTTCGGTGGTGCTGCTGGTATCGGTTGCCATCATTTCGCTCCGAAACACAGGAGCCGGGCCTTGGACCCTTCCGAACCGATCAGCAATCGGCCACCGGCCACCGACGGCGCGGCATTGAAGTCGGACTTGCCCCGGTACTTCCACACCTCCTTGCCGGTTTTCAGGTCGACTCCGTAGACGTGCTTGTCGGCCGAGCCGAAGTAGACACGGTCGCCGGCGATCACCGGTGAGCTGTTGACCTGGGCGCGGGTCGAGAAGACCCACAGCCGCTTGCCGGTCTTGCGGTCGATGCAGTGCACCCGCTTGTCCTGGCTGCCCACCACAATCCGATGGCCGAGGATCGCCGCGGAGGCGTGGTAGGGCTGCATCTTCTGAGGGTCACTGTAGCGCCAGATGACCTTCTGCTTCTTCCAGTCCACGGCCAGGACTTCTCCGTCGTGCGTGCCGACGTAGAGCATGTTGTCGACGATCGCCGGCGAGGCGATCATGAAGCTGCCCAGCTCCATGTCGTGTTCCTGCTTGCCGGTCTCGATATTGATCATCCTCAGGTGCTGGTCGCAGCCGGTCACGAACGTGTACTTGCCGGCGATCGCCGGCGAGCCATTGATCCGGTCGGCGGTGGCAAACGTCCAGACTTTCTTCCCGGTCCGGGTGTCCAGGCAATACAGGTTCGCGTCCCAGGACCCGAAGATCACTCGATCGCCGATGACTACAGCGGAACTGTTGACCTCGGCCTGCGTCTGAAACACCCAGCGTCTCTTGCCGGTCTTGCGATCCACCGCGTGAAACACCCCATCCTCGTCACCGACAAACACGGTGTCGGCCGACACGGTCGGCGCCGCCGGGAAACCGGGGATGAATGTGTCGGGTTCGGGCTTGGGGGCCGAGAGGTACTTCCAGAGCAGCTTGCCCGACTTCAGATCCAGGCACTGCAGTTCTCCACCCAGTGTCGAAGCGTAGACGCGGCCTCCGAGGATCGCGGCGGCCGACGTGAAGACCATTCCGTCGGGGATCGGCTGAGACCAGATCAGTTCGAGAGTCTCGGGCAGCGCAGATCCGGCGACACCCCGTAGCTGGTGACCATTGCGGAAGTTGGGCCACGACGACTTCTCGTCCACCTTGGCC
>Ga0310123_10000208_pt1 | contig 52503 bp, 36 predicted proteins | sample CB6_AW_1057_MG_FD_203505 | JGI IMG/M metagenome (GOLD analysis project Ga0310123, IMG submission 203505) | Marine microbial communities from Western Arctic Ocean, Canada - CB6_AW_1057 | ecosystem: Environmental > Aquatic > Marine > Oceanic | place: Canada: Western Arctic Ocean | collected... | reverse complement strand
CGCCGCCCACAACGGGGTTTGCTCCACCTGTTGCGTTTCACAGGCGGGGCCTGACCCCTTCTTCGAGTTGCAACGAGTGCTGGTTGAAAAGGGGTCAGGTCCCGCCTGCGTGCCGTTCTGGGTGGAGCGGGACTTTCTGTGGGCGGCGTCTGACCCCGTCCCATTCCCGAGTCTGTGTTCTTCAACGGGGCTAATCGGCCTGCAGCGGGTAATCGGCCAGGAAGGCAGCGATCCCCTGCAGCAGCTCGTCGGGTGCGTCTTCAAAGACCAGGTGCCCGGCATCGGGAAACCGCAGCGTGCGTGCCGCGGGGAACCGCCGCTGGAATTCGGCGAGGAACTCGAGCGTGAAGCACCAGTCCTGTTCGCCCCAGGCCAACAGCACCGGGTGATCCTGGAACCGGGCGAGTCCCTGTTCGGTTTCGACGAGGGTCTGGTAGCTGGGATGCCCCGCCCGCAGCGGGATGTCCTGGATGAACCGGTGGACCGCCACGCGATTGGCCCAACTGTCATACGGCGCCAGGTAACCGGTACGTGCGGCGGTTGAAAGCCGCCGGGGGTGGGCGAGGGCCATTTTCAGCGCGGCGCGAGAGAAGAGGTTGAGTCCACGGACACAGAGAGCACCCAGGAACGGGATCCGCAGTGCCGCGATCCTCATCGGCAGCCGCTTCGATCGAAACGCAGACGTGTTGGCCAGCACGAAGCGGGCGAACTGTTCGGGGCGGCGGGTGGCCGCGGTCATGCCAATCGCTCCGCCCCAATCGTGTCCGACCAGGGTGATGTGATCGAGTTCGAGGCGGTCGATGAGCGTGACGAGGTTGTTGGCGTGCTGGTCGAGTCGGTAGGGGTAGTGGGCCGGTTTGTCGGAGAAGCCGCAGCCGACGTGGTCGACGGCGATCACCCGGTGGTCCTCGGACAGGCCGCGGATGCAGCCGCGCCATGCGAAGCTCCAGGTCGGATTGCCGTGCACCATCAGCACGACCGGCCCGTGACCCTCGTCGACGTAGTGGTAGCCGACGCCATCGAGGTCGAGGCAATGAGATTCGAAGGGGTACTCAGCTTCGAACCCGCTGCGGCTGGGGCCTTGCCGAGGTTCACTCATGAGCGGCCACCAGCCCCGCGGCAACCCGTTCGAGAGCCCGTGCGAGGCGATCGATGTCGTGGTCGGTATGAGCGGCCGAGAGGCTGATCCTGAGGCGTGCGGTCCCGTCGGGCACCGAGGGCGGTCGGATTGCCGGCACGAAGTGCCCGTGTTGGGCCAGGAGTGAGGACGCTTCGAGGGCCGCCGACGCGGACCCCAGGATCACCGGAACGATCGGTCCCTCTTCGGAGCTGGTCTCGAGTGGGAGCCCGGCGAGATGTTGGCGGAGTCGGCTGCCGAGTTGTTCGAGGTGGTGTCGGCGGTCTGGCTCGAGGTCGATCAGTTCGAGTCCCAGGTCGGCGGCGGCACAGGTGGCGGGGGGGATGGCGGTTGAGAAGACCTGGGTCCGGGCATGGTGCCAGAGGTGGTCGATGAGTGCCCTGCTGCCGGCGGCAAAGCCGCCGGCGGCCCCGACCGCCTTGCTGAGGGTTCCGATCCTCAGCGTGACGTGCTGCTGGACCCCGAGTCGTTCACAGCTGCCGCGGCCCGATGGTCCCAGCACCCCCGTGGCGTGTGCCTCGTCGACGAGCAGCATGGCGTCGAATTCTGCTGCGAGATCAGAGAGTTGTGCGAGTGGCGCGATGGTGCCATCCATGCTGAAGAGGCCATCGGTGACGATCAGCCGCCGTCTCGAGTCGGCGGCCTCGGTGAGTTGTCGTCTGAGTTGATCGAGGCCGTGGTGGTGGTAGATGTGCAGGCGGGCCCGGCACAGCCGACAGCCGTCGATCAGGCTGGCGTGGTTGCGGCGGTCCGAGAACACGGCGTCATCGGGTCCGATCAGCGCGGTGATCGCGCCGAGGTTTGCGGCAAACCCCGACGGGAACAGCAGCGCCGCGTCGGTGCTCTCGAACCGGGCAAGGGACTCTTCGAGCCGGCAATACTGTGGGGAGCGTCCCGAGACCAGTGGGCTGGCACCGGCTCCGGCGGGGGCCGAGGCCGCGGCGGTGAGCAGTCGAGGATCGCGAGCGAGGCCGAGGTAGTCGTTGGAGGAGAAATCGACAAGCTGCTGTCCGTCGACGCGGCTGTGTCCAGGTCCCAGCGGTTCGACGACTCGTCGAGGCCTGAGCAGGTGGTCCCGCTTCAGGTCATCGAGTCCATCGGTCAGCCAGGCCGGATCGCGAGTCATACGAGCGGGTCCGGGTTGCTATTCGAAACCGTTGGCCGCCAGCCATCGTTCGGCGTCGAGGGCGGCCATGCAGCCGGTCCCTGCGGCGGTGACCGCTTGGCGGTAGTAGTCGTCGGCCACGTCCCCGGCGGCGAACACGCCGTCGATGCTGGTGTTGGTTCGCCCGGCGGTGGTCCAGACGAGATACCCGGCGTCGTTGGTTTCGAGTTGCCCGTCGAGGAAGTCGGTGTTGGGCGTGTGTCCGATGGCGGCAAAGTAGCCGGACGCGTCGAGTTCGGTGGTGTTGCCCTCGTCGAGCGTGCTGCGAATGCGGACACCGGTCACGCCATCCTGGTCGTTGCCCAGCACTTCGTCGACAACCGAATTCCATTCGACCTGGATCTTCTCGTGCTCGATGGCCCGGTCGGCCATGATCCGGCTGGCTCGGAATGCGTCACGCCGATGGACGATATGGACTTTCGAGGCGAACTTGGCCAGGTAGGTGCTCTCTTCCATCGCGCTATCGCCTCCGCCGACGACGACCAGCGGCTTGTCACGAAAGCGGGGCAGTGCTCCGTCGCAGACGGCACAGGCCGAGACGCCGGCATTCTTGAACCGATCTTCACTCTCGAGGCCCAGGTAGTTGGCTCGGGCGCCGGTGGCGATAACCAGCGAGAGGGCTTCGATCTGCGATCCGGCCAGGGTTGTGAGTTGGAAGGGGTGGGTGGAGAGATCGACGGAGACGACGTCGTCGGTGGTGATCGTGGTGCCGAAGTTGATCGCCTGCTGCTTCATCAGCTCCATCAGCTCCGGCCCGCTGACGCCCTCGCCCAGGTGCGGGGCCATGTAGCGTCGCTTGTCGTCGGCGATCGAGTTGTCGAGGTAGCCCGAGAGGTCACCGGCGGGGAAGCCGGGGTAGTTCTCGACCTCGGTCGTCAGAGCCAACTGGCCCAGCGGCAGCGTTCCTCGCTGCCGGTTTTCTTCGGTGATGGCGCCTTCGAGGACCAGCGGATCGAGGCTGGCCCGGGAGGCGTAGATGGCGGCGGTCCATCCGGCCGGGCCGGAACCGATGATCACAACTCGCTGGGCCACGGGAGAGGTCTCCTGCCAATCGATGCCGCGGGCGGCTTGGGACAAGCGACCTTAGCCCAGAGACTGATGCCGTACAACTGAGGCCCGGCCGCGGGGCGGGACTCACGGTTGGTCGTCGTCGGAGACAATCGGCTTGGAGGCGTCGATCCCCAGCGCGCAAACTCCGGAAAATATAAACGCGACCAGGCAGACCAGCAGCATGTTGTTCCAGTCGCCGTGGGTGGGGTTTTCTCCCAGCACCGCGTCATAGATCAGCGGGCTGCAGGCGGCTCCGATGTTGCCCCACATGTTGCCCCAACCGAGTACCGAGCCCACGTGGCGGCCTCCCACGTCCTGCTTGAACGCCCAGTTGGCCGGGTTGCCGAAGTCGATCGAGAAGGAGACGACGCAGAAGCAGATGGTCATGGCCACCGCGGAGTTCAGAGGCGAGTCGGCCGGGAATGTGGAGAACAGCAGGCAGCAGCCATAGGCGGCGGCCCCGGTGATCTTGGTGCCGAACAACGGCCAGCGGCGACCCCACTTCAGACCGATGCGCGCCGTGAGCAGGTCGGTGGCCTTGCCACCGGTGAGCATGCCGATGGTACCGGCCGCCAGCGGGATCGATGCCAACAGGCCCCGTTGCAGGATCGGGACATCGTGGACGTCGGCGAGGTAGCGAGCCAGCCAGGTCACCAGGAACATCCAGGCGACGTTGCCGCCCAGTTGCATGAAACAATCGCACCACATGCTGAAGCTCTTGATCAGCGGTATCAGCGGGGCGGCCCCCACGGCGTTCTCTGCACCCGCAGCGGCTCCGCTTCGACCCTCGGCAATCCGGTCGAGCTCGGACTGGTTGCAGCGTGGGTGCTGGGTGGGATGGTTGCGGATGATCAACCAGTAGATCCCGGCGACCAGGAAACCGAGGGCGCCAAAGACGTACATCACCGGCCGCCAGCCGGCCACGTAGATCTTGCGGATGTCGTCGCGAAAGCTGGCTTCGAGCAGCAGGCGGTGGAAGCGGCGGCGTTCGGCGACCGAGAGACCCAGGCTGCGTCGCTGGGGTAGCGGGACCGAGAAGAGACTCTCGGCTCGGATGTGGCTGGCTTGAAGATCCTGTCCCTGGCGGGGCAGGTTGACGGCCTGGTGGATCGGTTCGTCGAAGAAATCCGCGTCGTCGAGCAGACTGTTGAGGGCTGTGACGAGGGACCCGGTGGTGGCGGGGTCGAGAGTGACCGAGGTGGGGTCGGCTGTGATCGGTTCCCCTTGCTTTCGCTGAGTGTCTTGTCGAGCGGCCAATTGACGGTAACGACTCGCGGTCGCGAGGATGGCACGACGATCGGCCGGTTCGAGCTGCCTGGTGACGAATTGCCAGGCCCGCTGCTGGGGTGTGGCAACGTCCTGGGCCGGCTCGGATGTGGGTTCGCCTTGTGGGGCGTTCTCGGGCAGGCTGCTTGCTGCAGGCGCCAGGTTGTGGCTGAGCCGGCCGCTGTGAAGAATGTCGGCAGGTTCCAGCAGGTCACTTGTGCCGTCCGAGGAGATGGGGACAAAGAGCACCATCAGGAAGGCGGTCAGCAGCGGTGCCAGGGCCCCACCGCAGCGGCCTCCCAACGCCACGATCGAACTGGCCGCTGCTCGACCCGTCAGAGGGATCCACTTGCTGATCACCGAAGCACTCGTCGGATAGGCACCGGCCTGGCCCAATCCGCAACCGGCTCGCATGATCAACAACCCGAAGAGGCCGGAAACGACGCCGGTCAGCATGGTGAAGATCGACCAGATGACAATGTAGAGCGTGAGCATGATCCGCGATCCGTAGCGGTCGCTGAGCCATCCCGAGGGGACCTGGGCCAGGGCGTAGGACCAGAAGAAAATGCTGATCATCCCGGCGATCTGCGACTGCGTCAGATCGAGGTCTTCGCGGATGTAATCCGACGCAAACGAAACGCAGAAACGATCCAGGTACAGCAGAACCGACATCAGCAGCGAGACCGCCATGACGAAATAACGCACCCGCGACTGGGGTTCGCGAGACTCGGGGTCGAGGGTGGGCTGAACGGTATTCGCGTCGGCCATGGTGTGCGGGTTCGTGTGAGGCCAGGCAAGGGCGATGCACACTAGAACCCTGATGGCCGCCACGTCAAGTCGCCGCCGCGACTCGGTCGCCGCCGGCGTCGGCGCAAAAAAAAGAAGCGTCCCGGGTCACTCCAAGTCACCCGGAACGCTTCGCATGCGGGGTGGACAAGTGCGGGCCAACGCCGTTCCACCTCGATGGCTTAGACTCATTGCACTCGGTGTGCCAATTGAACCGAATTGCCCGGCAATTGGACATAAGGCCGATCGGCAACAGGAGTTACATTCAATTGGGCCGCTGGCAGCCATCTCGCCTTGGGGCGGGTCGACTGTATCATGCTGCAACACCTGTAGCGTTGTGATGCGGTCAATCCTGCCGCACTTGATAGTTGGGTGCCGAACAGGATACTCGAAGGTGAGATCAGCGCGGCGAATCTGTGCGGTCTTTTTCGGAGTCGAGGAAGAGCGGGATGGTTGAATCGTCAGGTGACAAGGGTGCGATGACGGTGCCCCGGTTCGTGGCGTGCAAGGCGGAGGGTCGTCGTCTGGTGATGCTGACGGCCTACGACGCGATGTGGGCGGGACTCTTCGACGAGTCGGGTGTGGACGCGTTGCTGGTCGGCGACACGCTGGGCATGGTGGTCCAGGGTCACGACACGACGTTGCCGGTGACACTCGAGGAGATGATCTACCATGCTCGGATGGTGGTCCGTGGCAGTCGTCGCGCGTTGGTGGTGGTCGACATGCCGTTCATGACGTTCCAGGTGGGCCCCGAGCAGGCGATCACCAATGCCGGCCGGATCCTGAAGGAGACGGGTGCATCGGCGGTGAAGCTGGAGGGTGGTGAGAACCAGGCGGAGACGATCCGGGCCTTGAGTCGAGCCGACATCCCGGTGATGGCTCACGTGGGCATGAAGCCTCAATCGGTCCGCATGCTGGGCGGGATGTCTCGGATCCAGCGAGACGCGGAGCGTCTGCGGATCGATGCCCGAGCGGCCGAGGAGGCGGGTGCCTTCGCGGTGGTCCTGGAGTTGATTCCGCGGGGGATTGCCGAGGAGATCACCGGTGCGTTGTCGATTCCGACGATCGGGATTGGAGCCGGGCCCGGTTGCGACGGGCAGGTGCTGGTCAACCAGGACATGCTGGGCCTGGGCAACGGTTTCAACCCGAAGTTCCTGAAGCGGTACGCCGACCTGCGATCGACCGTACTCGAGGCGGTCTCGAGCTACGCCGAGGACGTCCGTGCGGGGGCTTTCCCCGGCGAGGAGCACAGCCACGAGTGAGCTGGCGTGGCTAGGCGGCGTGTGGGACCTGGTCGCTGCTGGTGTGTTGACCCTTGAGTGTCGCCTTGGCGGCCTCGGGCAAAGCATCGACGACGTCGGTGGCCAGTCCGAGGACCTTCATGACCCGGATGATGCAGTAGGTGAGGTCGAATTCCCGCCTGCGGTGTCCGTGCCGTGCCATTCTCTGGTAGGCGTGATGGTTGTTGTGCCATCCTTCGCCGAAGGCGAGCAGGCCGACCCACCAGAGGTTTCGTGAGCGGTCGGGGGTCTGGTAGTTGCGGTACCCCCAGACGTGCGTGGCCGAGTTGACGAACCAGGTGACGTGGTAGACCACCACGATTCTGAGGCACATGGCCCACAGGAAGACCGAGAGTCCCAGTCCCCAGGCGAAGTGGCCGACGGCGAAGAAGGCCCCAGCCGAGAGGAACAGGAAGGGGCCGTAGGTCGCGTGGAGGAATCGTTGGAGCCGGCTGCGGTAGAAATCGGGCGCCCATCTCTGGAAGAGTGTCTCGAGTCGTTTGGGGGAATCATGGGGCTGCAGCCAGAGGAAGTGGGACCACCAGAACCCGTGGTTGGGCGAATGAGGGTCCTCGGGCTCGTCCGAGTGTGCGTGATGCTTACGATGGGTCGCGATCCAAAACAGGGGGCTACCCTGTCCCGAGAGCATCGCACACAGCGTCAGCAGGCCTCGGACCGGTGCGATGGCCTGGAAGCTGCCGTGCGTCATCTGGCGGTGGTAGCCGAGCGTGACGCCGAAGCAGCCGGTGAGGTAAAAGAAGACGACGAACATCACGACGGCCTGCCACGAGATGTAGAAGAATGCGGCGACGGCTCCGGTGTGCATCAATGCCAGCCAGATGACGTTGGCCCAGTTGATGCCGTCGGAAAAACGTGCGGCGAGGTTGGGGGCGGGGGGTGCGGCGACGGCGGCCAGTCCCGCGGGAGCGTGACCAGCGAGATCAGCGTGATCCGAGGGAGTCGTAACAGCGCTGGTGGCTTCGGGCATCGTCGGCGTGGTAGTCATATCGATCATCTCATCGAGGTCACTCGGACGTGCCGGCGATCTGTGGCCGGCCGGGGATTATAGTGCAACCATCGGCTGAAAGTGTCGCCTGAGGGTCAATTCCCTGTCACACTTGTGTCATCTTTTCTGCTGCGTGGTCCTGCAGCGTCCCTGCGTTGTTGACTCTGAGCGATCTTGCCGCGAATCGTCTGCTCGAACTAGACTGGTGTGAGATTCGGATTCGAAGTGGTCCGAAGGCTGTACGAGGCAGGCGGGGCGTCGATGGCGACCGAGACGAGTCCAACCGAGCCGAGGGACGTCGCAGTGCGGGCGTCGTCCCGTTGGATTCTGGGTCCGTGGCGCGACCTGGTGCTGTTCGTGGCGACACCGGTGCTGGTGTTGCCTCTGGGCCTGGCGATGTCGTCTCAGATCAGCGGCGAGCAGATCCTGTTCTGGGTTCTGGCGTTTGGCGCTTTGGGGCATCACCTGCCGGGGTTGTTGCGAGCCTACGGGGACCGCGAGTTGTTCCAGCGTTTTCGCTGGCGGTTCATCGTGGTTCCCCTGGTGCTGCTGCCGATCTGTGGTTTGTTTTTTGTCGATCAGCTGGTGGGGATGAAATTGATCGTACTGTCCTGGGGCGTATGGCATTTCCTGATGCAGACCTACGGGTTCGCTCGGATCTACGACGCCAAGAGCGGCAGCGGCACTCGCATGTCGCGGTGGCTGGACTGGGGCATGTGCATCGGCTGGTTCGGTGCCGCGGTGCTGCACAGCCCACGTCGCGTCGGCGAATTCCTCGGCATGGCCTACCAGGCCGGTCTGCCGGTCGACTTGAGTCTGCCGATTGATGGAGTCCGGGTCTGCTGGGACTTCTTCACGCTGGTGGTGACGGTGCTGGCTGTGGGCCAGCTGAGCTGGAGGGCTTTGCGGGGTCAGCCGATCAGCGGGGGCAAGCTGTTGCTGCTGGTGATCTCGTTTTCGTTCTTCTGGTACTGCAACGTGAGCCTGACGAACCTGGTGATGGGCATTGCGATGTTCGAGATCTTCCACGACATCCAGTACCTGGCCATCGTCTGGTCGTTCAACCGTCGTCGAGTCGATTCGGGAGCGGGCGTGGGTGCGTTGACCCGGTTTCTGTTTCGCAATAGCGGATCGTTGGTCGGCCTCTGGATCGGTCTCTACGTCGGCCTGGTGCTGGCGTATGGCAGCCTGAGCATCATTGTCGACCGGGTCTCGTCCGAGCAGTGGCGGAACCTGTTGTACGGGATCATCGCGACGTCGAACCTGTTGCATTTCTATTACGACGGTTTCATCTGGAAGGTCCGCGAGGCGTCGACGCGTCGATCTCTGGGTGTGGGCGACTCGGCAGCGTCTGCCTCGGTTGCGCCCACCGGTGCGACGGCGATCGCCTGGCGTCACTGGCTGTCCTGGTTGGTCATGGCGGGGTTGGCCTGGGTGCTGTTTATCACCGAGAGTCGGCGGGCGGAGCGTGGTGAGGTGGGCGACCTGGAGATGGCTCGCGCGGTGGTGCAGCAAGTCCCCGGCAGCGTCCCGGCCCGCAACGAGTTGGCTCGAACGCTGATCAACGTCAACCAGTTCCCCGAGGCGATGGCACAGGCCGAGATGGCCATTCGGCTCGAGCCGGGTGTCTACAAGTCCTACGTCTACCGCGGGGTGTCTCGGATCGAGTCGGGACGTCATCAAGAGGGCCTGGCGGACCTGTTGGAGGCCGAGCGCCGGCACGCTCGAGACGCGTACCTGCAGTACCACCTGGCGATGGCGAAGCTGGAGTTGGGTCGACCCGAGGAGGCGGTTCGACACCTGGAGTCTTCGCGGCAGATCCGCCCCGCCAACCCCGACGTCCACTACAACCTCGGGGTGATCCGCATGCAGGCGGCGATGCGGACTGTGGACCGGGAGCTGTTGGCGGATGCGGGAGGACATTTCCGGGAGGCGATCCGGCGGGATCCTCTTCACGCACACGCGGTCTGCATGCTGGGGGAGGTCGAGCGTCAGCTGGGTCGAACCGAGGCGGCGATCGAGCAGTTTCGCCGCAGCCTGATCGTCGACGGCAGCTTGCCCGAGGCCCACCACGGTTTGTCGCTGGCCTTGCGGGAGACTCGGTCCTTCGACGAGTCGAACCGGTCGCTGAGCCTGGCGGTCTACCACGCTCTGGTCGAGGTGCGGGTCGGTTCGGGTGTGAGGGATCAGAGAATCGAGCAGGCGGTGGACTGGGCCGAGGAGTTGCAGGAGCGATCGGGTCGCCTCGACGTACTCAGCCACGAATTGCTCGGGCTGGCACGTGCCTCGGCCGGAGATTTTTCGGGCGCCGTGGAGTCCGTCGACGCGGCTCTCGAGTCGCCTCGGGCAACCGATCCCGAGCTACGTCGTCGCCTGGCCGCCCAGAGGCAATCCTGCCTCCGGAGGATTCAGCCGGTTCTGCCTGGTCCGCCGGAGGGTCCCGGCCCTGATGGCTAGGTTTGTGCGGCCACGCCGGGCCTGGGGTCCGGATCTGATACGAAGCGGTAGCCGGTGCCCCGAACCGAGAGAATATGTCGGGGCTGTGAGGCGTCCGGTTCGATCATCCGCCGCAGTCTCATCACGAAGTTATCCGTCGAGCGGGTTGTAATCGCGTCGGGTTCGCCCCAGACATCGCGCAGGATCTGGTGCCGGCTCAGCACCACTCCCTCGTGATCGATGAAGTACCTCAACAGCTCCATCTCGGTCTTGGTCAGGTTGTGAGTCTGCTGGTCGACGGTCAGTTGAAAGCTGGGAAAGTCGATCGTGACGTTGGCAAAGACGTAGCGGGTGTCTATATCGAGCCCCCCGTGCCGGGTGCGTCGCTCGAGCAGATTGCGGACTCGGCTGAGCAGTTCCGGGAGTGCAAAGGGTTTGGTCATGTACTGGTCGGTGCCGGCATCGAACGCCTGGGCCTTGTCTTCACTGAGCGTGCGTGCGCTGAGCACGAGGATCGGCAAGTCGACGGTGTTGCGGCGGATCTCGCGACAGATCTCATAACCGCTCATCCCCGGCAGCATCAGGTCGAGGATGACGATATCGACGGGCGGGTCGGCCTCTTCGAGCTGCTGCAGCGCGGTGGGTCCGTCGCCGGCGAGGTCGACCTGGTAGCCCTCGTGCTGGAAATTGAAGGCGAGTCCTTCGGCCAGGGTCAGTTCGTCCTCGACAATCAGGATTCTCATGCCGCCACCCGCCCCGGCAATTCGACCTCGAAGATGCTCCCGGGCTGGTCAACGCGATCCTGGACGCGGATCCGTCCCTTGAGCGTGTGGACGAGGGTGCGGACGATGTAGAGGCCCAGGCCGGTTCCGGTCTGCTGTCGGGTCAGTTCTTCGCCGCCGCGGAAGAAGATGCGGAAGATCTTTTTCTTCAGTTCCGGAGCGACTCCTTCGCCGTTGTCGGCGATGCGGGTGACGATCCGGCCGCGGCTGCGGGTGCTGACGGTGACCTGCACTTCCGGCTGCCGGGACCCGTACTTGATGGCATTGTCGAGCAGGTTGCCGAAGATCATCTCGAGCACGATCGGGCGGGCGTGGATGGTGGCTTTCTGGAGGTCGAATTCGAAGACGTCCTCGTGTTGGCACTTGTGCCGGTCGCAGGCGGCCTGGGCGCAGCGCCGCAGCAGCGGTTCGAGCTCGATGTCCTCGGCTTCTGAGTCGTGGCCGATCGCGTCGAGTCTGCCGATTTCCAGCAGGTGGCTGATCAGGGTGTCCAGTCGCACCAGTTGCCGTTGCATGACTTCGTAGAACTCGCTGCGGCGTTCCTCGTCGAGTTCTCGGAGTTGGAGGGTTTCGAGGTAGAGCCTGATCGAGGCGAGCGGAGTCTTGAGTTCGTGGGTCACGCTGTCGACGAAGTTGGCCTGTCGCCGATTGAGCTGGATTTCCTTGATGGTCAGGAAGAGGTAGAACGAGAGTCCGATCAGGACCAGCGCGAAGGCGATGGTGCCGATGGTCAGGGCGCCCAGGGAGTTGAGTTGTGCAAAGAGGACGATCCAGCAGACCATCAGCGTGACGTTGAGCACCATCAGCGCGGCGGAGAGCGTGATCGGCCAGTGCAGCGTACGTCGTTTGCGGATGTAGTCGGCCAATGGCCGGTTCCCTGTCGGCACGGGCGGCTCGAAGCGGCCCTCAGAATATCATCCCGCAGCGGTGTCGGCGAGTCGGTCCTTGCGACGCACCTCGACTCGAAACAGCCGGTCAATCGCCAGTCGGAACAGGATCCACAGTGCCGCGACACTCTCCTTCCAGCTGATCTTCGATTCTCCGAATCGGCGGTCCTCGAACACGATCGGTGTCTCTCCGAAGCGGCTGCCCAGGCGGGAGAGTCGATATAGGATTTCTTCCTGGAAGGCGTAGCCGCGGGCGCGGAAGAGGTCGAGGTCGAGTTCGGCCAACTGGGCCACGGTGTAACAGCGAAAGCTGCCGCTGTTGTCTTGGGATGAGAGTCCCAGCATCAGCCGAGCGTAGAAGTTGATGCCGCGACTCATCAGATGCCGCCGCCAGTTCCAACCGACCACGCCACCTCCCTCGACATACCGCGAGCCGATTGCCACATCGACGGTTTCCATCATGGCTCTCATCGCCGGGATGTGCCGCGGGTGATGGCTGAAGTCGGCGTCGAGGTTGATCAGCTGGTCGTACCCCCGGGCAATTCCCTCGCGGAAACCAGCCAGGATGGCCGTCCCCAACCCCAGTTTTCCGGCACGATGCAGCACGTCAACTCGCGGATCGGACCCGGCCAGTTCATCGGCCATCCTGCCGGTTCCATCGGGCGAGTTGTCGTCGACGATCAGGATGTCGGCATCGGGGGCCACTTCAAGCAACTCCGGCACCAGCCTCTCGATGTTCTCTCGCTCGTTGTACGTGCAGACGGTAATCAACAGCCTCGGGGCCGACGCGGCCGTGGGGGCAGGGGCGGGTGTTGAGTCACCGTCTGACATCAGGTCCGGTGGTGCCCTGGGTGTCGGGGTGTCGGAAAGAAAGCGGTTTGATCAGGACGCGAGCAATTCGCCTGCGATCTGGTCCCATTCGGTTTCGAGCGTTGCGTCGCAGTTGGGCCGACCGGCCTGGCGGTACCAGTGGGCGGCGTTGGAGAGATCTCCTTCGACGCGGTGCAGGTGAGCGTGGACCCAGGCGGCTGTGGCGGAGTCGATCTCCTGCACGATCACGTGGCCCGCCTCCCAGCCTTCGCGAGACGAGAGCCACATGGCCCGGAGTTCCTCCGAGAGTCCCTGGGGCGGGGAGTCATGTTTGAGAGTGGTCTTGAGTTCGTCGAGAGTCATGAGGGAGTCTCTGGGTTCTGGCGTGTCTCGGATTCAACCGCGGAGTCGCGCGTGGACTGCGTCGACGACGGTTTCGAGCGGAATCCTCTCCTGTTGCAGCGAGTCACGGTCCCGCAGTGTCACGGTCCCATCAAGGGCGGTGTCTCCATCGATGGTAACGCAAAACGGGGTCCCTATTTCATCCTGCCGTCGGTAGCGGCGTCCGATGGCTCCCTGTTGATCGTAGGCCGAGGCGATGCCGGCCTGCTTGAGGTCCTGGTAGAGTCGCCCGGCGGTTTCGGGCATGCCTTCTTTCTTGATCAGCGGGAACACGGCCACCTTGATGGGAGCCAGCCGGGGGTGGAGTTTCATCAGCACGCGGCTCTTGAGATTCCCTTTCTCGTCGGGCTGTTCATCCTCGTGGTACGCCTCGCACAGGAATGCCAGCGTGGCCCGGTCGGCTCCGGCGGCCGGCTCGATCACGTGCGGAACGAACCGTTCCCGGCTCTGGTCGTCGAAGTAGCTCAGGTCCTTGCCGCTGCCTTTGTGTCGAGGTTGTCCGTGTTCGTCGGTTTCTACGATCAATTCGTCTCCTTCGCGGACCAGTTTCCCCTCCATATGGCTCCTGAGGTCAAAGTCGCCACGGTGAGCGATCCCTTCGAGTTCCCCGTATTCCCCTTCGGGGAGGAAGGGGAAGGCATACTCAACGTCGGCGGTACCGACTGAGTAGTGCGAGAGTTCATCGGGGTCGTGGTCTCTGAGGATCAGGTTGTCGCTGGTGATGCCCAGGTCGGTGTACCACTGGAATCTCCGTTTCCGCCAGTACTCATACCACTGTCGCGACTGGTCGGGGTGGCAGAAGAACTCCATTTCCATCTGTTCGAATTCGCGTGACCGGAACGTGAAGTTCCGGGGAGTGATCTCGTTTCGAAAGCTCTTGCCGATCTGCGCGATACCGAAGGGGACCTTGACCCGGCTGCTGTCGACGACGTTCTTGAAGTTGACGAACATGCCCTGGGCGGTTTCGGGTCTGAGAAACGCGGTGTTGTCTTCTCCCGAGAGTGCTCCGATGATCGTCTTGAACATCAGGTTGAATTCGCGGGGATCGGTCAGTTGGCAGTCCTGGTGTTCTCCGGGAATCTTGCTCGGCTTGCGAGGGCACTGGCTGGTGGCCACGTGATCGGCTCGGAAGCGAGCCTGGCATTCGCGGCAGTCGATCATCATGTCGTGAAACAGGTCGTAGTGTCCCGAGGCCTTCCAGACCTGCGGGTTCATGATGATCGAGGTTTCGACTCCGACCATCTGAAACGTGGTGACGGCTCCCTGGGGCACATCGAGTTCGTTGTGGTTGGTGACCATGTCGCTCCACCACGCCTCACGCACGTTGCGTTTCAGGAGTGTCCCGAGCGGCCCGTAGTCCCAGAACCCGCTCGAACCGCCGTAGATCTCCGATGAAGGAAAGATGAAGCCCCGCCGTTTGCAGAGCGAGACGATGGTATCCATGGATTTCCGCATGTTGTCCTCGGTCGAAATCAGGCGAGCACGCTGATGGTGTTGTCGTGGGAGTTGAAGCAGGGGACCAGGTCGAGGGTATCCCGCCGCGCGGCCAGCGCGATGTCTTCGTCGAAGCCGAGTTCTCTGAGGTTGCGACCCCCGTGGCTGTCGCGGATGGCCTCGAGCAGCAAGTCGGGGTCCTGGTCGAGGTGCTCGTCGAGGTGCTGGTAGAGTCCGATGGCGATCCGGGTGGCATCGCAGGCGTGGGTGTCGAAGCCGGTGTGCTGCCGCAGCGCCAATCCGATGGCTCCGGCACACAGGCAGTCTTCGGCGGTGACCTGCCCATCGGTCCCGGCACAGACCAGGTGCACCTCCTGCCCCCGCTGCAGCAGCGTCTGGATGACGGCATTCATATTGGAGAACGCGGCCACGAGCACCAATTGCGCGTGGCGACACGCTTCGAGGGCTGCGGTGCCGTTGGTGGTGGTGAAGACAATCGTGCGGCCAGCGACGGTTTGGGAGGTGAAGCCAGCCGGCGAGTTGTCCAGATCGAAACCATCGATCCTGATCCCGCCTCGTTCTCCGGCCAACAGCGGAGCCTGTCGGGTCGGGGAGTCATCCGGGGCCAGCTGGCTGGCCAGCTGACGCGCGGTGTCGACGTCGCGGCAGGGCCTGATGCTGTGGCAGCCGGCGGCCAGGGCGTGGGTGAGCGTGGTCGAGGCGCGGAGCACATCGATCATCACGGCGACCGAGCCGCCCAGCCGGTCGGGATCGACGGTATTGGGCAGCAGGTGAATCGACAGCGGGGGCGTCATGGGTGGGATCATAGAAGCGGGTGACGGGAGCGGCAAGATCAGCGTTCGGGGTGGGCGGTGTCGGTATCAGACCCTAGACTCGATCCGAGTGGATAGCCACGGGGAGGGTGAACGGGCCGGTGGTGAGCAGGTGACTGAGCAGCAGTGGACTCGTCGCGAGGCCCTGGCGGCAGCGGGCGGCCTGTTCGGCTTCTCGGGGCTCTGTGCATGCGATTCGACGACGAAGTCGTCGGGTCCGGCCGCCGGGGTGAGCTCACCGCGAAAGTCACGGCCTCCCGAAAAGCCCCTCGAGGCGGCCTACAGCCGCAGGCACGGTATCGACGTACCGCGAACGGTTCTCGAGTGTCCGCGGGGTGCCTGCATCCTGCTGCACTTTCCTCTCCGCGAGGATTACCGGCCGGATTCGATGAGCGACCTGTTGTCGGGGCGACCCGGCACCGATGCCGACGATGGCCAGATCGTATCCGAGGTGGGGACGGCGTGGCATGTCGAGCGTGCCGGCCAGTTGGCACAGTTCAACTGCTGTGCCTATGCCGCCGGCGACGTGATCGGGCTGGGTCCCGGCGACTGGTTGTGTGGGGAGGTCAACCCGTTGACCGACGGGACGAATCCGATGCAGGTTGTCCTGGAGAGTTACTACGAGCGGGTGGCGGAGTTTGCTCCACCGTTTTCGGAACGAGCGATCGAGACGTTCGAGGCATCGTCGCAGCTGCGTGAGGACGACGTGGTGTGCCTGGTCGGCAGCCACGGCCCCGAGTTTCCTCACGCGATGCGTGTCCGTCGTCGAGGCGATCGGAACTGGGTGGTGGGGAAGTTCGGCGAGGACCCGATCCTGTGGACGCCGCTGGGGACTGTCGGAGGTGCCTACGAGGGTCAATTCGATCGGGTCTGGGTCTTCCGGCTGTCGGAGTCTTCTTCGAGAGGCCAGTCGCGGCCTCAGTAGTCCTCGTCAGCGGGGGCGGCGGGAGGCGGCGGGGGTTGGAGGTTCAGGAGAGCAGCAGTTCGAGATCGTTCTTGGTGAGGTTCTTGAGCACGCTGCGGTTTTCCAGCAGGATGGCATCGGCCAATTCGCGTTTCTGCTTCTGCAGCACGGTGATCTTCTCTTCCACGGTGCCTTCGCAGATCAGCCGATAGGCGAAGACCGGCCGGGTTTGTCCGACGCGGTGTGCCCGGTCAATCGCCTGCATTTCGACGGCCGGGTTCCACCAGGGGTCGAGCAGGAAGACGTAATCGGCGGCGGTGAGGTTGAGTCCGAGGCCACCGGCCTTGAGGCTGATCAGGAACAGGCCGCAGTCGGGGTCCTGTTGAAAGTGGTCGATCCTCGCTTTGCGATCGCGGGTCTGTCCATCGAGGTATTCGTAGGCGATGCCCTGTCGATCGAGTCTCCTGCGGACAATGGCCAGCATGCTGGTGAACTGCGAGAACACGAGTGCCTTGTGGCCTTCGGCGACGAGTTCTTCGAGCAGGGGTGCCAGCGTGTCGAGTTTAGCCGAGTGTCCGTCGACGAGGTCGGGGTTGAGCAATCCGGGGTGGCAGGCGACCTGGCGGAGTCTGAGCAGTGCTTCGAGCACGTGCATCTTGGAGGAATTGAGCCCCTGGTCCTCGAGCCTCCCCAGCAGGCTCTGGCGGTAGTGCTCGCGCATTTCGTCATAGAGCCGTTGCTGTTCTTCTCCCATCTGGCACTGGATGGTCTGTTCGAACCGTTCGGGCAATTCGGCAGCGACCTCGGACTTGGTCCTCCGCAGGATGAACGGCGAGAGGCCTCGGCTGAGCAAAGGCCGGTTGCCGCTCTCTTCGCCGGTGAAGCGTCGAAACAGTGAACTGCGGCCGAGCATGCCGGGGTTGAGGAACTCGAAGATCGACCAGAGGTCACCGAGGTCATTTTCGATCGGGGTCCCCGAGAGTGCCAGGCGGTTCTCGGCAACGAGCAGTCGCGATGCCTTGGCGATCTGGGACCCGGCGTTCTTGATCGTCTGGGCTTCATCGAGCACGACGTAGTCGAAGTGGTAGTCTTTGAGTTCGAGGATGTCTCGACGGAGCGTTCCGTAGGTGGTCAGGATCACGTTGTACTGGTCGAAGGACTCTCTGAGTTCGGCTCGATCGAGCCCTGAGTAGTCGAGTACTTTCAGCGAAGGGCAGAACCGTTCGCATTCTTCTTTCCAGTTGAAGACGAGTGACCTCGGCACGACGACCAGCGAGGCGGCTCTCGAGCCGTCGGCTCGATCGGCCAGCGCCGCGATCACCTGCACGGTCTTTCCCAACCCCATGTCGTCGGCCAGGCAGCCACCGAACCGGAATTCCTCGAGAAACCTCAGCCACCCGAGTCCTTCTCGCTGGTAGGTCCGCAGCGAGCCCTCGAATTCCTCGGGCTGCTCGGCCTCGGCAATTCCCTCGAACGACTCGAGCCGGCCCCGGATCTCCTCGAATCTCTCATCGACATCGACATTCGTCTTGGAGGCGAGGAGCGCATCGAGCAGTGCGACCTGTGCGGGGGCGAAGCGCACGTGTTCATCCTCGACGACGCCCAGTTGGCCGATCATCGCGTACTGTTCGGCCCACTCGTCGGGCAGCAATCCCAGCGACCCGTCCTCGAGCCGGATCGCCGACTCGCCTCGAACCAATGCCGCGAGCAGTTCGGGGAAGCGGACACGTTGTCCAGAGAAGTCGATGTCGCCGTGCAGTTCGAACCAGTCGATTTTCGAGCGGATCTGCATCTGCAGTTCGCCGGCCTGGTGCACCGGCATCCCGTCGGACTGCACCTGCCAGTCGAGCTTCATCAGGGCCCGGATTGCGGGGGTGAGTTGAGCGAGAGAGATGTCGAGTTGCCGGAGTCCCCGCCGATGCTCGTCGAGTTGTTCGAACCCGGCTTCTTCGAGCTCATTCCAGGCGGCGGACTCGCGGCCGAGGTGCCTGCGGGCACAGCGGCGCTGGTCCTTGAGCACGATGGCCGACTGCGTACTGTGTGCGGCGACCCGTGTGTCGGCGTAATCGAACTGGAGCGTGGCCGAGAGTCGCTCTCGTTGCCAGCGTCGCCCGCGGGGAACACTCAACAGGAGCACCGGCCGGGGTGTGACGTCGATGTCCTTGAGTGCCAACGGTTCGGGGAGATCGAGATCGGGGAGTTGGGGCAAGTCGAGCAGTCGTGTGACGAGTTCCTGCTGGTCGCCCTGGGGCACCGCGAACGGCAGGTCTCCGGTCAGCAGAGTACTCCAGGCGGCCGCCACAGCTCCCGAGTGCCGCTGGACCGAGGTCTTGGTGAGGAACAGGCCTCCGGCGAGGACCAGCAGGGCCTCGGCCAGTTCACATTCCTCCTCGGCACGGTGGAACAGACCCCTGAGCCGCCACAGCGACGCCTCGGAGTCCTCCTCGAGTGTCAGTCGGAAATCCCAGGCGGGACCGTCATCCCAACTCAGCCGTGCTTCATCGGGTCCGTCGGGGTCAAAGAACGCCAAGCGGTTGGTTTCGCAGAGTCGGGGCAGGAGCATGACGGCCAGCGGATCGGGGACCCGGTACCGGTAGGTCGAGGGTCCGGAAGCCTGCATGCGTCCGGCGGCCGCCGTTTCGGTCGGGATTCCACCAGCGAGCAGTGTCAGCAATTCGCGGTCATCGGGGTCCTGGATCGCATCGACGCGTCCGCCCCGGATTCTCAGTGGCTTCCATTTTCCCCAGCGGCCATTGGCCCGCCGTTGTCTCTGAGAGGTCTGCAGCACCAGTTGCCCGGCAGTTCGGCTCTGTGCCAGGTCGATCTCGTAGACGATAACCCGTTCGGGTTCCTCAGCCGTGACCTGTCGTTGCAGCAGCTCGTGCAGTTCACCCAACCGAGCTTCCCAGTTCCTCCGTCCTCCGCCGCGGCCGAAATACTCGGCAAAGTCATCGTCGTCCTCGGCCAGGTCCTCCAGCAGCGGCGACCGCCAGTCGCCACCCACCTGGTTCCCGTTTCCCGCAAACGGGGGAACATAATCGGCAGTGGGGCTGCCGGCCAGCAGCCCGTCTCGATCGACGATGAGGATCGCGGCCCAGAGGTGTCGGCACTGGGCCTGGCGGTCGTCTCGGCGTGAGCAGCTGCACAGCAGTTGCAAGCCGTCGTCGGAGTGCAGCAGCTCGGCCTCGAACTCGCTGTCGTCCTCGATCACCGTGGTCAGCGACGACGGTGTCATGGCCGTGACCCGGATCACCTCGGTCTTGAGGAACTCGGAACCGCGAAAGCGGGTGTCACCGCGAAACTGTTTCTCGAGGTGCTCGGCCAAGCTCACCAGTGTCTCCCGCCTCGGGCGCAGTCCGTCGCTCGCCACTGACGGGCGAAACCCCCGTTTTATGTCACTTGCCGAGGGGATTCAAGCGAGAGGTTTCGCATGTCGATTCTTACTTGGTGAGAACGTCTCAGGCGACGTATGATTATTGAGAGCCTCTCGAACACTCCTGTCGGTAGTGAGGCCGGGTGAGGCCGGGTGAGAATGGACGCACACGAGAACAAGGCCAACGGCGACGCGGACCGGCGCAGCGGTGTGCCGTTGCCGGTCATCGGGGTGCTGCTGTTGCTGGTGATTGCCGGCGGCGTAGCGGCCTGGACCGGCCTGGTACGGACGACTCGTTCGGCGGGCGGCTCCGAGAGCGGTGTCGGCGGCAGTGACCTGGACGGGGGCGATGCTGTCCCGGTCGACAACCGGTCCCTGGCACTTTCGGACGCCGAGGCCAAGTACCTTCAGGATGCCGAGCACCTGGGTGGCTTCGTACTCGGAGATCTCACGCTGCCTCTACTGGGGGCCGCGATTGGTGCGCGAGATGAGTCGGCGCTCTCGAGCTACCTCTCGGAGGGGTTCTCGGGGGAGTTATTCGCCGAGCACTCTGGTGAGTCGGTATCGCTGGGGGTTGCTGAGGCGCGCACGTGGAAGGCGCAGCGTGATCCGACCCGTCCCGTCGACGCTGCGGAATTCGTCGCGGCGGTGCTGGGGTGGCGTGACGAGTTCAGCAAGCTCGAGTCGTCATCGCTGAAGGTGATGCTGATGCGGCCCGAGACTCATGCCGCCTTCGACGGTCCCTGGGTCGGTTCCTTGAAACTGCGATTGACCGGATGGGACTCCGAGGGCCGGATCCTCGAGCGGGAAGTACGGTTCCGATGCAAGTTGAGTTCACTGACCGAGGACCAGCCACGACAACGGGGTTGGTTGTCCGAGTGCGTGGCCTACGAGGCCCGATTCACCCGTGCCCGCGAACACCTGCTCGAGCCGATGCAGGCTGCGACGGGAATCGACGTGTCCGGTCTGCACGACAACTGGAAGCGAGCCGACAAGAGGAACCTGCCTTTTCTGACCGGCGGCACGTACCTGGTCGACTACGACCGCGACGGACGGATCGATGTCCTGATCACGGACCTGCGCGGGTTGGCTCTGTACCACGGCGAGGGGGACGGGCGGTTTGCCAATGTCACGTTGGCGTCCGGGTTGCCCCCCTTGTCGGCTCCGGGCGAGCCGCCTCCCCTGGGCGCCGTCTTTGCCGACTTCGACAACGACGGCTTTCCCGACCTGCTGCTGGGCTCCAAGCCTTACCGCAACGTGGGGGGGACACGTTTCGAGCTGCTGGTCATTGGTCGCGACACCTCGTTGAAGCTCCCCCAGAGCGCCTCGCAGTTCTCGGTCGCCGACTTTGACCGCGACGGAAACATCGACCTCTACGTCGTCGGGCTCTCGGAAGGATCCCCCGAGGGTCAGCCCTGGATTGGCCAGGCACGAGGCACCTACCACCAGTTGTGGAAGAACCGCGGGAATTGGCAATTCGAGGAGGTGGCCGAGTCGAGCGGGACACGGGGCCGGGGCGGGCCGACGTTTGCCGCGGTCTGGTTCGATGCCAACGGCGACGGCTGGCCCGACCTGATGACGTCGTGTGAAACCGGAAAGAACGACTACCTGATCAACCAGGGAGATGGCACGTTTGTCGAGGCCGAGTTGCCCGACGTCTACGGCGGCTTCTCGATGGGGATTACCGCCGGTGACATCAACAACGACGGCTGGCCGGACATCTACGTGGCCAACATGTATTCGAAAGCCGGCGAGCGGATCGTCGACAACCTCCGTCGCGGAATCTATTCCGACGACGTCGACGCCCAGATGCGCGACTTCGTGAGGGGCAACGAGTTGTACCGCGGGCTGGGTGCCGGGAAGTTCGACCGGGTCGGCCAATCAATCGGGGTCGCCGACGTCGGCTGGGCCTACGGACCGGGCCTGGTCGATCTTGACAACGACGGTTGGCTGGACCTCTACGCTCCGGTGGGGTTCCAGAGCGTGACGCCGGAGCGTCCTGACGGGTGACGCTGCGTGTGGTTGGCTGTCGTGTCACAGCCGTTCAACAGCACCGCGCAGGTGCCGTGTCTGCGAGATCTCGATTCGGAGAACGGGGAGTTCTGGGTTTCCAATCCCTGGAACTTCTCTGCCAGCGGCGAGAATCTCAGCGCCTACGAACGCAATGGTGTGTTCCTGAACGATCGTCGGGGCGGGTTCCACAACATTTCGCACAGCAGCGGAGCGGACAATCCCGGCGACGGCCGCAGCGCCGTGTCGTGGGACATCACCGGCGACGGGATGCCCGAGTTGTTCATCCGCCAGGCCGGCGGTGGACCGCTGGTGATCTACCGCAACAAGTTTCCTCGGGCACACTTCCTGCAATTGAGCCTGAGAGGCACTCGCAGCAACAGCCTGGGCGTGGGGGCACGTATCGAGTGCGAGGTTGGGGGGATGGTGGTGAGGCGGTCGCTGTACCCGGTGGTCAATTTTCTGTCGCAGTCCCCGGCGCTGGTGCACTTGGGCGTGGGGCAGGCCGAGGTGGTGGATCGGCTGACGATCCGGTGGCCTTCGGGCGAGGTTCAGACCTTCGAAGCGGTCCCGGTGGACCGGCACCTGAGGATCACCGAGGGCTCGGACGAATTCCGGACGCTGTTGCGGTCGGCGTCGATCGGCCCCTGAGGCTCATTCGGTTGCCGCTTCCGGTAAACGACCGATGTTGGCACAGGCGTTGCCGATCAGCAGGCTGAGTACTCCGCTGCCGAATAAGAACCAGAACATGTAGCTGTAGACGTGCGCGGGCAGTGAGTGCTCGAGCGGGTCGTCGAAGAAGATGGTCTGGGCCAGCGGGACATAGATCAGGCTGCAGAGCAGTGCGCCGGCGATCGCGGCGGTCCCCAGGCCCTCGAGGGCCTGGAGCCAGGGATTCATCGCCAGTGGCCAGGCGACCAGTCCCAGGGCCAAGGTGAGCCAGGCGACGAACTGGGGCGCCATCAATGCGACATAGGGATTGAGGTCCTGCCCATCCAGGGCATTGGCGACGCGTGCGTGGAGGGCACCACCGAGGAACCCGGCGGATCCGGCCAACACCGCACACGCCAGCGTGCCCCCGATAATCATCAGGATCGAGCGGCGTCGGATCCCCTCGGCAAGGCCGGTGGCGGCACCGAGCATGACGCCCAGCAACAGCAGGTACACGGCCACCCGATTCTTGCGTGGTGAGGCTGCTTTGATGGCCCGTTCGGCCTCGCGTTTAATCTGAGCCTGTACCTGCACGGGGTCGGGGCTGGTTGACATGGCCGGTTGTGAGTCGGCATCGGATCCGTCGAGGACATTGAAGGACGATTGCTTGGGCGGGATACCCAACGCCTGAATGGCGTATTGGAATCCGTACAGCGAGATTTCCGCATCTGCCGGGCCCTGTCCGGGGGCCAGCGGATCGGCCCTGAGGACGAACTCGGATTGCACTTGCCAGGCGACGAGGCTGGCGGCGAGTCCCATGACCAGGAACAGCGATGTGATCAGTATTCGCTGTAAGAAGCTCGGCCTGGTGCTTGCCGGCGGTGCACTCGAATCATCCTCGACCATGCTGGCTTCAGGGGGCGTCTCAACCGATTCGGCTTCGGGAGTCGGGGGTGAAGTTTCATTCATGGGGATTCCAGCTGTTCCGTGGTGGCGGGTGCATTCATGTTCGTGTCCGGGGCGAAGTGAGCCCGTCCTTCGCGGACCAGTTTAGCAGAGCCAACCGGCTATCGGGACGCCGATGTCGGTCGAGGCTGTGATTGCGGTTGAGGCAATCGGCGGCAGGCGGCGGCGGCCTGTCGCCACATTTCTGCCAGCTCGCGTTTTCCGAGCGCCTCACAGATGTCGGCCAATCGATCACGGACCTCGGCATTCTCGGGAGTCCGATTGGCCTGGAGGTTTTTTTTGGTGAGTTCCTGTTTCAGTTTCCGGGATCGTTCGTGCCTCACCATTTCGCGTTCATACTTGTCGGTTTCCCCGAGACGTTGCCAGGCCTGTGCCAGCTGGTATCGGCAGGCGGTATCGTGCGGGTCGGTTTCGAGGATTCTTTGCAGTGGCGCCACGATGGCGGCTGTCTGTTTCCGGTCAACTGCCAGGTCGACCTGCAGTAGCACGGCCACCCGTTGATTGGGATCGAGTTCGAGTGCCTGGTCGAGCAGTTTGCTGGCCGTCTCTGCGTTGCCCAGTCCACGGTGGCAGTCGGCCTTGAGCGCCAGCACCAACGCATGACCGGGTTCAGCGGTGTCGAGGATCTCGAGGGCCTCGGGGTAGTTGTTCTGTCCGATTAGCGAGCGGGCGAGGTTGCGCAGGACTTCCTGGTGGACGCGCGGCGAAATCGCGTCGGGTCGTTCGATCGAGAGCGCCTTGCGGTAGTTCTCGACGGCCACCTTGAAGTCTTCGAAATCGAACGCCATGTGTCCGATCAGCGCGTGGGCGAGGTAGTTGCCGTGTTCGAGCTTGATGAGTTCCTGCAGGTGAGAGACGGCGGTATCGAAGGCGCCGAGGTTGTAGAAGATTTGCCCGAGCCACCGGTGGGCGTCGGCCGAGCGGGGATTGTCCTTGAGCAGTTCCTGAAACTGCGCGGCGGCGAGCGGAAGTTGATTGAGCAGGAACAGACATTCGCCGGTCAATTCGAGTGCTGGTTTTCGGAGTTCACCGATCGGCTGAACCGCTTCGAAGGACCGCATCGCCGCGTCGGGGTGCCCTCGCCGCAGCTGGTAGCCTCCCCGCAGCAGCGCCACGTGGGATTCGTATCCGTCGTGTGCATCGAGTGTCTTGATTCCCTCGAGCACCGCGTCCTGGTCACCCTGTTCGAGTTGCTCGAGGCTGTCGCGGAAGACGAGAGCGGGGTCGGGCCGTGAGACGGTCCAGAGACCGGCAGCGGCGGCGACCACGGCGAAACCGGCCAGCAGGAGCAGGAGGTTGCGGGAGGGCTTCACGGGGAATCGCCGATCGAGTTGAACCAGATTTCCACCGGTGCCCGCGAGTCCGACTGGGTATTGTTGCCCAGCATGATGTCGACATCACCGTCGCCGTCGATGTCTCCCAGTGTCAGGGTGGGGTGGTTGCAGAGGTGGGCCTGGAGTGCATGGGGGGTGAAGGTCCCCTTGCTGGTCTGTTCGATCCACAACAGCGAGGGGACTTTCAGGCTGCTGAGCAATTCGCTCCGCGAGACCCCCTTGAGTTCTCCGACGAAGCCGCAGGCGACGATGTCGAGGTCGCCGTCGTTATCCATATCGGCCGCCTCAGCCCGGTGCACGCCGTAGAGTCGTGCGAGGTGGTGGGGGGTGAAACTTGAGCCGTCCCCGGCGTTTTCGAACCAGCGGACGCCGTGGTCGGGCTTGAGCATCGCGTCGTCCATCGTGTCTCCGTTGGTCATCAGCACGTCGGTATCGCCATCGCCGTCGAGATCGACCAGCTGGATTCCCGATGAACCCCAGCAGGGATGAGGTGCTTGGAAGAGTGTCCTGGCGGTAAAGCCGAGCCGCCCGTCGCCCATGAAGGCGACGACCGATTCGTGTTCCTGGGCAATCAGTGAGACGAAGTCAAGTCGGCCGTCCCTGTCGAGGTCGACGGGAGCGACGTGGATGGCTCCGTGTCGCTGGTCGAGCTGACGGAGTTGGTAGGACTGTGCCGAGGGGAGGCCGGGTCGGCCGGAGTGTTCCAGGATCAGCACTCCGCCGGTCGTTCGCCAGCCGAAGGCTCCGACCACCAGGTCGAGGTCCCCGTCGCTATCGAAGTCAGCGGCGCGGACGTCGGCGACCCGGGGGAGGCCGGTGGCGAGATCGATGGGGGTGAAGCGGCCAGCGGGGTACTGCCTGAGCCAGGTCACCTTGCCGAGGTTGTGATCGATGGCGCCGAAGGAGCCCAGGTCGGCGATCAGGAGATCGCGGAGTCCGTCACCATCGAGATCAACCAGGTGGCTGCGGGCCGGGTGCCCGACCCGGGCCAGCACCGTCATCTGCGGGGTCCAGCTGGGCGCCGCGTGGCCCATCAGCACCAGGCCATTGGCCATGTCGAGCGCGATCAATTCCAGGACCCCTTGGCGGTCGTCTCCGAGCAGGTCGACGAGTTGGACGTTGGAGATGACGATCGGGTCGGTGGTTGCGTCCGCAACGGTCATTTCCTTGATCTGAAACGCAGGGGGTCCGGTGTGAAGCTGGTCTGCGAGAACAGGTCGTACCAGCGACTCGGGCGCTCGAGACTCGTACCAGCGGATGACTGACTCGGTGTTGACAATGCCCTTGATCTTGGACCCGTAGCCCTTGAACGTGGCCATCTGTCCGATCCGGGATCGCCACTCGGAACTGGGCAGGATCGACGGTTCGGGGTAGGTGTGGCACTGTGTGCAGAGCGTCTTGACAGTGGCGGCGGTGACGGGTGTGCGTGCGGTGGAGGCGGTACTGGGTCCCGGGAGCCTGGAGGGGCCGGGGGAATTGAGGTTGGCGGCGACCAGGGTGATTCCGATCACTCCGGCGATGATGAGAACAACGAGCAGGGTGGACCGCGAGCGGCGGGTTGGCTGGGGGCCGTTCGACGGATCCGCGGCGTCGTGCATGGCGGGGTGAACTGTTGGGAGAGTGGAATGGGAGGGGCAAGGTGGATGGCGACAGCGGCTGGTGCCGGGGCCTCGATTGTAAAAACAAACTCCGCCGGGACGCGAGAGCGGTCCGGGCGGAGTTCGTAATCGAGAGTGTCAGCCGCGGGGCTGGTCAGTCTGTAAGTTCGGCTTTGAAGTCGTTGGCGCCGGGTCCCTGGACGGTAAATTGGAGTCCGGAGGAGTCGATATTTGCGTACTTCGCCGGCAGCGAACTCTCGGCCTCCTTGAATGTCCCCTCCCCTTCCATTTGTGCGCGGTAGATCTTCGTGGGGTCGGCCATGCTGGGACCCGTGTCTCCACCGCCTGCCAGAGCCGGATCAGCCAATCCGGCGAGGTCACTCTTGGCGGTGGACTTGGCGACCGAGACCTTGTAGGCGCCAGGCATGGCACCGTCGTCGGTCGAGAAGGTGCCGATCACGGCTCGTCCGGAATTGTCGGTCGTCCCCTGGCAGGTCCGGGCCCCATCGCCGACGGCGTTGAAGGTCACCTGGGCTCCTTCCACGGGCTGGCCCTTGTAGGTGACGGTCAGAGAGACGGGTACGCATCCTTCACTGGCGTTGGGGGGGCCGCAACCGGTGGCTAGCAGCGAGACTGCCAAGAGGGCACAGGCGGCTACAAGAGAAGATGTTCGCATGGGCTCACCAAGTCCTATCCGAGGTTGGGTGTGATTCAGGAACGAGGAGACGCGGAACGGAGTTTCTATTCCCGCGGAACTCTTCCGAATGGGAAAGCGGCGATGCCGTCCCCACGTCGCGTCATCCCCGACTGCTTGACCTGATATGTACCTAAAAGACGACCCCGCCGCAATGGACGGGGTCGTCATTCGAATCTCAAGGTGTCGGTACCCCGGGGGGCAGGGCACCATGGAAGTGGAGGCCTAGAAGTCAGCCACCACGCCCGGAACTCCACCCTGGAGCGGATCTTCAAGGGGATCCGGGACACCGTTGTCGTGCCAGGGAATGTTCCCGTCGCGCCGATCGCCCAGCCGCTGGTAGGTGCGGTAGTTGATCGAATCGTTGAGCATTCTCACGCGACCGTCGACGAACAGGAAGTGGGCCCCGTTCTCGTGGTTACTCTTAAAGCCCTGGCTCGTCTGCCAGTTCCGCCAGTGGTTACAGCCGGCGGGAACCCGGTCCCAACCCGGCTCGTAGACACACTTGATCGGGAAGTTGATCGGAGCGGTCGTGGCCATCCAGGGAGCGTTCCAGTGGTACCAGCCGTTTCGGGCGTGGTCGCCGCACTGCGGCAGGGCCTCACCCATGAGAATGGTCTGTGACGCTCCATCCTGGTTGGTAATGGCACTCATTCGAGCCGCCCAGTTGCCGCGGGCGAAGACGCCGGAGACAAAGTTGGCGTTGGCGTAGTTTCCGTGACCGGCGCGGCCGCTGAGGAAGTTGTTGCCCGGGTAGCTGCGGCACCAGCCACTCAGCGAATTCATCCGCTGGTTGCCCATGCTGCCCATGTAGTTGGTCCGGGCACGGTCACCACTGTTACTCATTTTCGGCGACCCATCACTCGGACACATGTAGGTCGGAATGACGTAGGAGCGGAACTTCTTACCCCAGCGAGGCTGGTCGTCGATTCTGGGCAGCCACGAGTGGTCGGCTCTCCGGTTTCGGAAGTCGATCCGACTGTAGAGCGGTGCCTGATCGACGAAGGGGAGCAGGTGCACCAGGTGCGTACCCTTTTCCTGGGCCCACCAGGTGTGCCCCTGGGCCCAGTGAATCGCCCAGATCGTCGGGGGAAACATCCCGAATGCATCGTGGTAGTTGTGCATCGCGACGCCCAGTTGCTTCAGATTGTTCTTGCACTGGGCACGCCGAGCTGCCTCGCGGGCCTGCTGGACAGCAGGCAGCAGCAGCGCGATCAAAATAGCAATGATCGCGATCACCACCAGAAGTTCAATCAGCGTGAAGGCGCGTTTTCGACTTCTACGTTGAGTCATGCCTCCCCTCCTTACCAAGTTACACCAATGAATTCGAAAAAACCAATCAGCTGGGATACGCACCATCGACGATGGTCAAGCCGCTTAGCGGATGAACAAAAGAAAGTTCCATGGCGAGGTACGGTTACCCTGGAAATCTCAAGACCGATCCGAATCCGAATGCCGACCGACAAGTCGAGCACGGGAACGGACCGAGATTCCAATCTTTTTACATCAAAGGCATCGGGGTCAGTGGACACAAATCTAACGGATAAGTCAACGTGGAAGGTCATTTTCTGAAAAAAAGGTGAGATTCCCAACTCAGGCTTCGACCGGGTGCCGCGGAAGATGCTTCAATGGGTCAGGATCCAGCGAGATCTGCTCTCAGGGCGTAGGCTCAGGGAGAGTGTCAGGTGTTGAGTTACTGGAGTCGGAACGGTGTGGCAGCGTCATTTGAGGACCGCGTTGATTCTCGGCGTCGTCGTGGCGTTGCTGGGTGGAGCGTTCTGGAAGCCGATTTCGGTGGCGTGGTCGCTGCACGAAGCCCGTGGCCTGTTGCGTGATCGGGAGAGTGAGCAGGCGGTTTCGGTGTTGCTCACTGCACACCGGATCGACCCGGACCATCCCGAGGTGAATTATCTGCTGGCGCGGGGTTTCCGTCGATTGGGTCAGTTCAAGCGTGTGGTCGGGCACCTGGACATGGCCGAGGGATTTGGTTGGCCGGCGGAGTTGATTCGGCTCGAGCAGTTGATGGGAGCCGCCCAGGCGGGCCAATTGAACGCGAGTGCTCCGGAGCTGTACAAGTTTCTCAGTCGCGGCGGCGACTACGGTGACGAGGGGCCGGAGGTGTGCGAGGCCCTGGTCAACGGCTATTTTCTGAGTTACCAGTTCGGCCTGGCCCAGCCACTGCTCGACGAGTGGCAGCAGGCCTATCCCGACGACGCCCAGTGTTACATGTTCCGCGGGCTGTTCTACGAGAACCGATCGAACCCCAGCAAGGCGGTAGGCGAGTACCGCAAGGCGATGCAGTTATCGGGCAACCGGACCGACATCCGCCTGCGGCTGGCCGAGGTACTCAAGAAGACCATCCAGTATGACGAGGCGATCGAGCAGTTCGAGATTTGCGGATCCGAGGAATCGAGTCATCCGGAAGTGCTGACGGGCCTGGGCCAGTGTTATCACGGCCAGGGCGAGATCGAGAGGGCTCGGGAGATGTTCGAGCGGGTGTTGGAGAGTTCGCCGGAACATTTCGAGGCTCAGTTGGCGTTGGGTCAACTGGAGGAGACAGCGGGTCGTCCCCAGGAGGCCTTGCGGTGGTTGCGTCCGGCGTGTCGTCGCCGTCCCAGCGACACCGAGGCTCGTTACAGCCTGGCGTTGAGTCTTCAGGCGGTGGGTCGTCAGCGGCAGGACGGGGCTGCCTGGCCGCCCCCCCCGGCCAATTCGGGCCTCTCCGTCGCCCAGGCCCTGGCCTGGACGACTCGTCGGGCCCGTGCCGAGTTGACTCTGACCGAGGCGTCTCACCATTTCCAGTTCGTCGCCGACGCCCAGCAGGCGATGGGCCGGGTGCAGGTCTGGACGGATATCATCCGCTCAGAGCCTCGCAACGCGGACCTGCGTTTCAAGATCGGCCGCCATCTGCTGAAATACGACAACCCCCACCATGGCCTGGGCTGGTTGCTGTCGGTTCTCGAGATCGACCCCTCGCATGCGCCCACGCACCGGTTGCTCTTCGAATACTACGAGAGCCAGGGCAAGAGCGAGCGTGCGGCGTTTCATCGGAAGCTGGCCGATGAGGCCGATGAGGCCGAAGCGGCGATCGGGGAGAGTGCAAGTTCGACACAAACCGGAGATCAAGACGATGGTCGATGAGAGCCAGTTGCCTGTGAGTGAAGGTGACGAGGAACCGGATGCGGCCAGTGGTGAGGGCGAAGGGCTTGGCCGTGTGTCCGATTCGGAACCGACCGGGATTTCAGACTCGGCCGGCGAGGCCCCGTCGCTGAAGAGCAGTTTCGCTCCGGGGAAGTCGGCGAGCGCGACGAGCAAGATCCTGTTCGTGCTGTTTGCCACGGTGCTGATCCTCGGCGGCATCTACGCGACCTCACCCGATGAACTCAGCGACACGTTGTCGATAGAGCGGGAGGGATTCGACGAGGAGATGAATCGCAAGATGATCCTGGGATACAAGACTCCCTTCCTGATGCCGGGGATCATGCAGCCCGAGATCCGCCCGACCTCGGAGGTTCGATTCGCCGCCGATTGCCCGGCGATTGGGGTCACCGTGGGCAAGGCCAGCCGGGTCTACCCGATGATCACACTGATGCCCAGTTTCACTCTACAAGGTGAAAACGGGGGGATCGTCAACGACAGTCTCGGCGGGAAGTTGCTCACCGTGACCAACGATACCGACGCCGGACTGGTCCGCGTGTTCGGCCTGTCCGAAACGAGTTCCAGGAAGACGATCGGGCTGTGGCTGATGGGGAGGGACGACGGGGGCGGCATGAGTCTGACTTTCGACAAGGAGAGCGATTTTCGGCAGGACCAGACCGAGATCCCCGACTTGGCCGATTACCCATTCGAGGTCTCAACGCTCTCGAAGTGGAAGGCCAAGCATCCCGAGACGGACGTGTATGTCGGCGAGTTCACAACACCGGACTTGCAGATGGAGTCGACCCTGGGTTTCATGAGTGCCACGGAGCGGATTGAGGCGGACAGGGTGCTCAAGGAGCGTAACCGCCAACGCAAGGTGCTCTCGCCCAAACGCAGCTCGAAACGAGAAGATCGCTCGAAGACCGCCGAGGGCAGTACGTCATCGGACGGGTCTTCGAAGCCCAAATCGTCGCCAGGTCCGGCTGAAGCCGGATCACCCGGCAAGGCTTCATCGCCGGACAACCGTCGTTGATCGGAGTCAAGGAGGGGGTTGATGCGGAGTCTGTTCGGCCTCTTCAGTCGCCGGCACGTGCTGGTGCATCTGGCGTTCGCGGCCGGGTTGATCGGTGCCGGCTGTACTCCGTCGGCGCCACCGGTCGCCGGCGGCCCCGGCACGAAGACCTCCGGGTCCCTGTCCACCTCCCCGGGTGGCGAAGGTGTTGCCGGTGACGAGCCGATCGAGACGGTGGCCAGATTCCACGACCGTGCCGTTGCGGCGGGCATCGACTTCAGTTACCGCAACGGCCAGGAGGCGGGTTACTATTCGATCGTGGAGTCGCTGGGGGGCGGCATCGGCCTGCTCGACTTGGACCGCGACGGGGACCTGGACCTGTTTCTGCCCGGAGGCGGCCGATTCGGGAAGGACGAGACGATCGGGGGACGTGCTTCGGGGCTGTTCCTGAATCGGGGTGACTGGAACTTCCTGGACGCCGCGGACCAGGCAGGCATCTCGAGCGAGTCGACCCGGTTTTCTCATGGTGCCGCCGTCGGCGATTTTGACTCCGATGGGTTTCCCGACGTGCTGGTGACCGGATACGGCGGCGTGGTGCTGTGGCGGAACCTGGGAGACGGCACGTTTGAAAACGCCACGGCCGACTCGGGGCTCGACGATGACCGCTGGAGTTCCTCGGCCGCCTGGGGCGATCTCAACGGCGACGGTCACCTCGATCTCTACGTCGCTCACTACGTCAACTGGAGTTTCCAGAACCACCCGTATTGCCCGTCGAAGGAGACGGGTAAGCAGGACATCTGCCCGCCCCGCCAGTTTCAGCCTCTGCCCGACACCCTGTATCTCTCCAACGGCGACGGCAGTTTCCAGGACAGTTCGGTCGCCTCGGGGCTGGTCCAGCAGGGGGCCAGTGGCAAGGGGCTGGGCGTGATGATGTGCGACATCGATATCGACGGGGACCTGGACATTTACGTCTGCAACGACACCGTGCCCAATTTCCTCTACCGCAACGACGGGCGTGGGGTTTTCGAGGAGGTGGCGATGCAAAGCGGTGCGGCGGTCAGCGAGACGGGGGTTCCGGAGGGGAGCATGGGGGTCGACCTGGGCGACTACAATCTCGACGGTCGGCTCGACCTGTGGGTGACCAATTACGAGCGTGAGAGCATTGCGCTTTACCGCAACGACGGCCGCGGGATGTTTCGTCACGTGAGTCACATCGCGGGTTTGACGACCGTGGGCGGTCTTTTTGTCGGGTGGGGCACTTCGTTCCTGGACTTCGATCTCGACGGCGACGAGGACGTGTTTGTCAGCAATGGGCATGTGATCCGTCATCCCAGCGAGGCTCCGCTGCGGCAATTGCCTCTGTTGTTCGAAAACCAGCAGGGTCGACGCTTCGCCAACGTGGCCCCTGGAGCCGGCGGCTACCTCTCCTCACCCCACATGGGCCGCGGTGTGGCCCGCGGTGACCTGGACAACGACGGCGACATCGACTTGGTCGTGTGCCACACCAACGAGCCGGTCGCTGTGCTCGAGAACCGGACCGACCGTCGGGGTCACCACTGGCTGGGGGTCCGTCTGATCGGAACCGCCCCGACGATCGCGCGGGACGCCACCGGCGCGATCGTGACGGTCCGCGTGGCGGGCATGCCCGACCAGACGCGGCAGATCAAGAGCGGCACCAGTTACGCTTCGTCGAACGGACCGCGGCTGACCTTTGGCCTGGGCGATTCGCCCGGTGTGGAGGGCATCACGATCCGCTGGCCCGGCGGGGCCAGCCAGGAACTGGGCCCCGTCGTTGGCGACCGTGTGCTGGTGATTCGCCAGCAGCGGTCGTCCGACTGAGCCGCCAGCGGCGGGGGGGTGGGCCCAACCAGACACGGCCCGTCCGCCTGGTTCGAGGCGAGCGGGCCGTGTGGATGGGTTGAGGTCAGTCGGGGAATGGTGTCGCCGACTGGACTTCGGGTTGGTGAGGCTTATCGACCTGGGGGTCCCCCGCCACCGGGTCCGCCGCCGGGAGGTCCAGCGGATCCGCCCGCCGCCTTCATCATGGCCGCTGCGGTGCCGGGGTGCTGGACCATGCCTCCACTGCCGACGGCCTTCGCGATCTTCTTGGCGCCCGCGTCGCTGATGCCGGTGCCGGTGAGCATGGCCAACTCGAGGTTCTTCAGGCTGGAGATGACGGCGACGCTGGCGTCGGTCACCTTCGAACAGCCCATCAGTGTCAGCCTCTCGACGTTGGGAGTCTTGGCCAGAGTGGCCGCGAGCGCGTCATCGCAGCCGCCCCCCTGGAAGCCGATGTCGGTGACGGTTCCATCGGTGACGAACACCATGCCGCCGGCCGACTGGAACGCCTTGGCGGCGGCCTGTTCGGCCGCGTCGGTGATCGTGGAGAGGTCGCTGCGATTGGCCATCGCTTTGTCGTCTTTTTTCTTCTCCGTCTCCACGTCTGTGCCGGGATCGCCGCAGCCGGCCAGACCCATCAGTAGCGAGAGGCTCGCGACGAGTAGTCCACGGCCGACGTGAGGCAAAATGCGCGTGTGCATGGTCAGTCCTTACATGATGTGGAAGTGGAGGGGATGAGTTGTTCGATTGGGTGTGACCGTCTCGAGCGGGCCAGCAGGGGCTTGTGATCAGCTGCTGGCCGCGCCAGCCTGCCAGGCTGCCAGGCTGCCAGGCTGCCAGGCTGCCAGGCTGCCAGGCTGCCAGGCTGCCAGGCTGCCAGGCTGCCAGGCTGTATGAGTGTCTCGATTCGGTGTTGCAATGACAAGCTCGACCCGGTTGATGGCTTGCTGTTGGATGGCACACACTGGAGTCGGCGGCCCCGGGCTTTATTCCCGGTGGGTTGCTGTGGACCCGCCTACGGCTTGTGCAGCGGTCCCGGTGCCCCGTTTCAGGGTGAGCTGTCGGTCGGCGGATCCGTCGCCGAAGTGCTCAGTCTGCAATGATCCGTCGGGCCAGCGAACCTCGATCCGGTCGTAACTCTCCTCGGCCAATCCGACATGAACACGCGGGTCGTGGCTGGCCAGGAAACTGCTGGCGGGGTTGAGAATCCTGTAGTAGCGGTGGGTGCCGGCCACCACGGTCAGTTCGGCTCCGTAGGCATCGCGTTGATGTGCCGGATCGAGGAGCGTGAGTGAGAGCCAGTGTCCCTGCTTGGGGACGTCGTTGCGATAGAGCCGGGCGCGGCCTCCGGCGGTGGTGACCAGAAGGTCGAGGTCTCCGTCGTTGTCGATGTCGCCATAGACCAGTCCGCGGCCCGAGTGGGGTTCCCGGCAGAAGTCTCCGGCCAAGTGGGTCCGTTCCACGAAGCTACCCTTGCCGGTGTTGAAGTAGAGCTGATTGCGGTCGACGTATTCGGCCCAGTAGGCCACCGGGTCGGCGACGGTGGCCTGTCCCGACTCGGTCAGCGCGTCCAGGTCGATCGTGTCGCCGGTGCGGTCGGCGTCACTGTTGCGCCACTGGCAGGGCAGGGCCAGTCCGTTGACCAGGGGGATGTCGAGGAACCCGTCGTGGTCGAGGTCGATGAGGGCGACGCCCCAGCCGGTATGCCGTCGGCTGGGCAGGCCGAGTTTCCACTGTTCAGTGGCGTCGCGGAACTGGCCGCGGTCATTGATGTAGAGCGTATTGGTTTCGTCGGTGAAGTGAGTCGAGAGCAGGTCGAGGTCTCCGTCGGAATCGACATCACCGATGGCCAGTCCCATGCTCGCTTCGCCGCGGCCCAGGAAGTTGTAGGCCGACCCGGTCTGGAGCCCCTGGTCCTGGAACGTGCCGTCCTGCTGGTTGATCCAGAGTCGATTGGGGTACATGTCGTTGGCGACGTAGAAATCGGGCCAGCCGTCGGCGTTGAAGTCGGCCGCCACGACACAGAACCCGGTCCCCTTGGCCCGTTCCGAGTCGATGCCGGCGGAGGTTGTGACATCTCGGAACCGCACCACCTGGTCGGGCCCGGGTCCTTCGTTGTGAAACAGCACGTCGGTCGAGGGGTTGAATTCCAGGGGCGAGCAGTACCCGACGTGGCCTCCGCCGTAGTCGCAGGCCCGCTTGTGGGCGTCGAAGGCTTCGGACCCGTACTGGGTGATGAACAGATCGAGTCGTCCGTCGCGGTCGTAGTCGCAGAAGGCGGCCGAGTTGGCCCAGCCCGAGCTGGTGATTCCGGCCACCTGCGACACGTCCTGGAAATGGCCCTTGCCGTCGTTGAGGTACAAGCGATCGGGTCCGTAGTTGGTCAACAGCACGTCGGGGTCTCCGTCGTTGTCGACATCCCCGATCGCGCAGCTGATTCCGTAGCCGGTGTCTCCCAGCCCCGAATCGGCGGTGGCGTCGCTGAATCGTCCGTCCGATTCCTGGCGGAAGAGCCGGTTTTCAATCCGCAGAGTTCCAGGCAGCTTGCCCACGGCCCGGGGCGAGGCTCCGCTGTTGACCAGGTAGATGTCCAGGTCGCCGTCCCCGTCATAATCGAACATCGCTCCACCCGAACCGTTGATCTCGGGCAGGAAGTACGTTCCCAGTGGTCCGATCGCTCGGCGGAAGTCGAGACCGACCTCATCGGAGATGTCGACGAACATCCCTTTCTGTTCCGGATCGGCCGTGTCCTTCCATTCGCCGGGCCCGCAGTTGCGAGTTGAGTCGGCGGAGTCGATACCGGGCACTGCCGGGTCACTGTCGTTGGGCGGTCCGCCCCCGCAGCCAGCCAGTGCCAGGCCGATTGAGGTGACGAGGGCCGGGAGCAGGCCCGGGGGGACTCGAGGGTGATGGGAGTTGGCAGAGGGCATCAATCGGATCCGGGCCCACCCGGCGGGGCGGCGGGTGGTGGGTTGTCGGCGGGGTCATCGGCTCGTGCGGTACCCCCTCCACGGGCCAGTCGAATCTCACGGTCTGAGTCGCCTCCGGCAAACGACTCCCAACGCCGCGAGCCGTCGGGCCAGCGGACGTCGATGCGATCGAAGTGTCGTTCCTTGAGACCGACATGGACGCGGGGGTCGTGGCTGGCGAGATAGCTGCTGGCGGGGTTGACGATGCGGTGGTACCTGTGATCTCCGGCGACGACGATGACTTCGGCTCCGTAGGCATCTCGGTGGTGGGCCGGGTCGGTGATCTTCAACCTCAGCCAGTGCCCGGTCTTGCTGACGTCGTTTCGATAGAGCCGTGCTCGGCCGCCGACGGTGGTGACGAGCAGGTCGAGGTCTCCGTCGTTGTCGAAATCGCCGTGGATCAACGCCCGTCCCGAGCCGGTTTCGCGGCTGAAGTCCCCCGCCTCATCGGTCCGTTCCACGAAGCTGCCCTTTCCGGTATTGAAGAAGACCTGGTTGCGGTCGTCGTATTGAGCCCAGTACCGGAGGGGGTCCTTGACGGTGGCCCGTCCGCTCTCCTTGAGTACGTCGATGGTGATCACTCCGGTGGGCCGATCCGGGTCGTTGCTGTTGGTTCGTTGCTGGCAGGGCACGACGAGGCCGTTGACGAGCGGGATGTCGAGGAAGCCGTCGTGGTCGAGGTCGATGAGTGCCACGCCCCAGCCGGTGTGTCGGCGGCTGGGCAATTCGAGTTTCCATGTCCGTGTCACGTCGTGGAACTGCCCGCCGCGGTTGAGATACAGCGTATTGGTTTCATCGGTGATGTGAGTCACCAGTAGGTCGGGGTCTCCGTCGGAATCGACATCCCCCATCGCCAGCCCCATGCTCGCCTCGTGCCGACCCTGCCGATTGAAGGCGGCCCCGGATTGTGCGCCGAGGTCTTCGAAGGTTCCGTCCTGCTGGTTGATCCAGAGCCGATTGGCGTAGAGGTCGTTGGCGACGTAGAAATCGGGCCAGCCGTCGGCGTTGAAGTCGGCCGCGACGACACAGAAGCCGGCTCCCTTGGCATTGTGCCAATGAAGTTTCGCGTCGGTGGTCACGTCGCGGAAGCGGACGACTCCGTCGGAACCGGGTCCGTCGTTGTGCAAGAGCAGGTCGGTTGTCGGGTCGTAGTAGGCCGGCGAGCAGTACCCGGCCTCTCCGTTACCGTAGTTGCACGCCTGCCTGTGAGACTCGAGTGAGTCGGTCCCATATTGGGTGATGAACAGGTCGAGCCGTCCGTCCCGGTCGTAGTCGCAGAAGGCGGCCGAGTTGGCCCAGCCGGAGCTTCTCAGGCCGGCGGCGTCGGTGACATCGCGGAAGTGGCCGCGGCCGTCGTTTTGGAACAGGCGGTCGCGGCCAAAGTTGGTCACCAGCACATCGAGGTCCCCGTCGTTGTCGACATCGCCGATGGCACAGCCAATTCCGTAGCCGGTATCGCCCAGTCCCGAGTCGGCCGTGACATCCGAGAGCGTGCCGTCGGCTTCCTGGCGAAACAGCCGGTTCTCGGTCCTTTGCGTCGCGGGCAACGCGGTCGCGGCGTGGGGTGAGGGGCCGCTGTTGACCAGGTAGATGTCCAGGTCGCCGTCCCCGTCGTAGTCGAACATCGCCCCACCCGAACCGTTGATCTCGGGCAGGAAGTAGGTCCCAGGCGGGCCGACGGCGCGTCGGAAATCGAGTCCGATCTGATCGGAGATGTCGACAAACATCCCGGCGGCTATAGTCCTTGGTGGACCACCCCACTCGCCCGCCCCACACTCGGTGCTCACGCCCCTCTCCACGCCGAGCCGAAACTGCGGGGAATCGCCCGAGCGGTCGTCGCAACCGGCTCCGATTCCGCTTGCGACCAGCCCGCAGCAGGCCACCACCGTCCTCAGCAGACCGGCAGTCGCGAGTCGGAAGAAACCTGGCTGTGAGTCCATCAGTCGATTTCGGGATGCGGGTGCGGGGCGGATTGGGTCGAGGAGTCCGGGTTCGATTTTAGCTTGGCGACCTCCTCTATGGGAATGGGCCCCCCGACCGGTGTCGCGACCACCAGTTGAGTCCACCCAGCGTGAACCAGGCCAGCAGTGTCAGCAGCGAGAGTTGTCGGCCGAACTGGTGCGAGGCAGACGCGAAACGAAAGTGTACCACCCAGTCACCGGCGGCGGGTATGCGGACCATCCGCCAGCGTCCCCAAGCGGTCTCGATCCTCACGGACTCCTCGTGGGCACCGGCCCGCGTGCGGGTGGCCTGCCAGCCGGGGTAGGCCTGGTCGGCGAGCACGACTGCTCCGGGCTGCTCACACCGCAGCACCAGTTCGAGTTGTTCACCGCGATCGACAAGTGTTTCGATCACCCGCGGTGGATCGGCCAGATCGCGTCGCTGGGGCGGCGGCTGCCGTTCCAGCGACGGGTCGGTACCGGCTTCCCCGAGCGGGTTGGCCGGGTCGTCGACCACGACGAACCAGGCGCGGGCGGCGGGTTGTGCCGGGTCGAGTGTCCAGGTGGTGTAGATCGCTGCTCCGGGCAGCCGGCCGGCTCGCGGACCGAATTGCAGCCGTGCGAGGCTCGAGTCTTCGAGCGATCCGGTTTCGCGGAGGCCATCGGCGGGGCGTGGTGCTGGGGACTGCGAGTCAACGACCAGCCGCCGCGTACCGGTCCATTGCATCATCGACCGGTCGGCCTCGGACTGCCGCGACGGCATCCGCGGCAGCAGCACACCGAGCGTGTCGCGGCGGGACGGGGGCGGCAGCGGCCACCAGTCCTCGGGCCAGCCGTAAAGCGAGCGGGCACCGGGAAGTGATCGAGATTTCCAGTCGACGTCGATCTCGGGCAGGGACGAGTTGGAAAAGGGGGCCAGCCCTACTGTCATCGGCAGCCGGCCCAGCGGGCTGATAACCCGCGAACCACGGTGCCGCGCCAGCCTCTTCAAGAGGGGACTCGTGTCGGCCGGGGCGTAGGTGTCCCAGCTGAAACGCACCGGTCGCAAGAGCATCGCGGTGCCACCCAGGTCGACGGCGATGAACAGTACGACCAGCCCGGGCCGGCGGGCCAGGTACCCGATCGGAGCGGCGGTCATCCCGAGTACCGCGGTCGCCGCGAGTACCAGCACGGGGATGGCCAACCCGGTGGCGAGCAGGCGAGTCATCTCGGTCGCCGGCGTCAGCGAACGGCTCATCAGGTCGCCGGTTGTGTAGCCGTGTTCGAGCAGCGTCGCGTGCGAGGATTCCCCAGGCGGCTCGAAGAACGCGTCGGTCTCGGACGCCGTCGAGACGAGGGCCCAGGCGGTCAAGGCGATGGCCAGTATCGCGACCAGGCTGAACGACTGGCACCATTGTCCCAGGCGGGGCGAATCAAGTCGTTCGAGGCCACGTCCGGCCAGCAGCGCCCACCACAATCCCGCCACCACGCTCCAGCGGCCCGGAGCCGGGAACCAGGCGAAACCGGGCCAGCCCGACAGTGACCGGAATCCGGGGAGGTACCGACCCAGGCTCAGGGCCAACGCGACCAGCAGCAGCACCGCCCAGAGCCTCACCCGTCGGTCACTCTTCCAGTCGGCCAGCCCGAGCACGGCGAGTCCGAGCGTGAGCAGGCCGACGTAGCCGAGCGTCTCGTGGGGCGAGGCCTGCCACGGAACCCAGGTCGATCCACTCCAGAGCGGATCGCTGTGCACGAGCGTCGGGACGAGTTGACCGGCGAGCAGGTGCCAGGGGGGTGTGGAGTGTGATTCGAGGTATGAGCCGCTGCGTCCGCGGGTGTCGCCGACTGTGGCGAGTTCGGCCGAGGGGACCAGTTGCGCGGCGGCGAGTCCGGCGGCGAAGAGAATGGCCAGGGCGACGCCCCCACAGCGGAACAGGATCGTGGTTCCTTTCGAGGGGGTGACGAGGCGTTGTCCGAGCGAGAGTCCTGCGAGGGTGATCACGGTCATGAAGGCGAGCTGGAAGTGGCCGGCGGTGGCCTGGATCGCCAGCACGCCGGCCAGCCCCAGCAGCGATCCGATCGAGCCGTCCTTGAGCCACTTCCAGGCGGTCCACACTGCCAGGGGCAGCCAGCAGGCGGTGGCAGCGGCCCAGCCGCGATCGGCGTGGGTCATGAAGAAGCCCTGCCCGGCAAACACGATGCCCACCAGCAGGCTGCTCAACCGGCCCAGGCCGAAGCCCCGGGCCAGCAGACGGCCGAAGAGGGCCGCGGCAAGGGTGTGCAGCACCAGCAGCACGCTCCAGGCGCGTGCCGTGCCGAGCACCCGGTAGGCGAGTTGATGAGGGGGATAGTAGGCGGCAATCTCGGAGTGGGCCACCGCAGGGGTGCCGGTGCCGTCGAGCGAATTCCATTCGGGGACCGGGTCTGTGGCAATCGCGTCGGAGAACCAGTCGAGCAGCGGCAGGGTGTGGGTGTCGAGCGAGGGGCTGCTGGCTCGTGCACCCAGGGCCACCGGCCAGTACCAGGCCAGCACGACCAGCAGCAGCAGCCAGGCGGAGGCGCGTTTCACCGTGGGACCCGGATCGGGGATCGGCCTTCGACGAGCATCAGCTCGCAATCGACAGGCACGGTCGGGAAGGTGTCGATTCGCCCCGAGGGCCAGCTTACCACCAGGGGGCCGACGGAGGTCTCTGACCCGGTGCCGAAGATCAGCTGCCGTTGATTGCTGGCCATGTAACCGTCGCCGGCGGTCTGCTGCCGGTAGAGTGACCCTGTTCCCACGGTCAGCCTCAGCCGGGTGCCGATGGCGTCTCGGGCCGAGCCGGTGGCCCGGAGCCTGAGAGCGACATGGTGACCGTGTGTGGGGGAGGTGCAGGTGAGCAGTGCGACGGGGGCGTCCATGTGCGAGATCAGCACGTCGTTGAGTCCGTCGCGGTTCCAGTCGAGCCGGGCCATGCCGCGGCCCAGCGCGTGCTTGTCGAAGAACTCACCCACTCGATCGGACTGCAACTCGAGAAATCGACCGCCTCCGGTGTTGTGCAGGTACTGGGCGGGCATTTTGTAGAGGGCCTGCCGGTCGGGGAATCGTTCGACGTGTCCGTTGGTGATGACCAGGTCGAGTTGTCCGTCGAGGTCGGCGTCGACAAACTGCGTGCCCCAGCCCAGCAGGTTTATGCTGTTCTCGTGCAGTCCGCTCCGCTGGGTCAGGTCGGCGAAGAACTCGTGTTGAGGGAGCTTACGATAGAGCGTATTGGACTGGTTCAGGAAATTGGTGACAAAGAGGTCAAGCCGGCCGTCTCCGTCGGCGTCCCCGGTGGCCACGCCCATGCAGGCCTCGGCCCGCCCCCCCAGGTTGACGGCCAGCCCGGTCCTCATCGCCTGCTCCTTGAAGCGGGGCACTCCGTCGGGGTCGTTGCCCTGGTGGACGAAGTAGAAGTTGGGGACCGAGTCGTTGGCCAGGAACAGGCTGAGTCTTCCCGAGCCGGAGAAATCGGCGGCGACGATGCCCAGGCTCTTGCCACGGGGCCGCACCAAGCCGGCCTGCCTGGTGATGTCGCGAAAGCGTCCATTGCCGAGATTCAGGAAGAGCTGGTCCTGCGAGGCGGGGAAGTCGAGCGGGCTGCAGACTCCCGAGCGCATCGTCCCGGGCTGCCCCCGCGACTCCTTCTTGAGTGCTTCGGCCTGATCGGGTGAGCGAATCTGGTTGCATTCTCGGGTGTAGACATCGTCGCCGGAGAGGAAGTTGGCGGCGTAGAGGTCGGGGAGCCCATCGTCGTTGAGGTCAACCAGCAGGCAGCTGGTGGTCCAGCGGCTGCCGGCGACTCCGGCTGCGAGGGTGCAGTCACTGAAGCAGCCGTCGCCGTTGTTGATCAGCAGCCGATTGCCTCCGATGTTGGCCACCAGCAGGTCGGGAAACCCGTCGCAGTTGAAGTCTCCGACCGTGGCACCCTGGCCGAAGCCGTTGCTGTTGAGGCCGGCCTGTGTGGTGACGTCGCTGAAGCGACCGTCCCCCGAGTTTCGAAACAGCCGGTCGAGGTGCGTGACCTGCGAGTCTCGCTCGGCAAACACTCCACCCTGGGGCAGAAACAGGTCGGGCCAACCGTCCTGGTCGAAGTCGAGCGCGGCGGCTCCGCCCCCGGTCATTTCGAACATGTATCCCGGCCCCTCGCCGGTGGAGTTGCCTCCATTGAGGTAGCTGAAGCGAATCCCGCTCGCCTGGGCCTGATCCTGAAACGCGACGTCGACATCGGCCAGTTGGGGGGAGGTGACGGTGGCCTGGACTGCAGCGGCCCATGCGGGCAGTGGGAGCGCTTCGAGGTCCACTTCGGTGACGGGGTTGGCCGAGGCGAGAGTGCGGATGGGGTCGAGTGTCTCGATGAGCGGTGCCAGCCGCCTTGCCATGCTGGCGGCCCACCCCTGCGGTTCGGACTCCTCGACCCCCTTCTTTTCGGCCCAGGTCGCCCAGCCGTAGGCTTCCCAGATCAGCCCCAGTTCCTCGGCCAGCTCGGCCATGATCTTCAATTCGCCAAATCGTTCGAAGGCCCAGGCGGCGCTGACTCGCGTGGTGTAGCGGTTGATTCGCCGGGATCTCTCGAGAAACGGTCCGGCGTCGTCTTCTCGGCCAAGCTGGACCAGCACCAGCCCGAGTTGGTAATTGGACTGGTGGTGGTTGGGGTCGCGAGAGACGGCTTCCCAGTAACAGCGTGCGGCGACTCGGGGCTGGTCCCGGGAGGCGGCGAAGCGTCCCAGGGCGGCCCAGACGCCGGGGTGGGTCCTGGCGGACTCGGGCAATTGGGCAAACCACTTCAGGAACCCCGGATCGTCTCCGGCCTGCAGCAGCAAGCTGGCGAGCATCGACTGGGCTTCGGTCAGGTCCGGGTTCAGTGCCACCGCCTGGTAAAGCAGTTCCAGGGCCAGTTCGAGGTCCTGGTCCCGCAGGGCGATCCAGCCCATCGAGATCAGCGGTGCGGGGTCGAGGGGATTGCCGTGGTGAAATCGCTCGACGATCCTGGGTTCGACGATGCTGCCTTCACCGACGGCCAGGATCTTCAGGTGCAGCGGGTTGAAGTCGTCCTGTCGACAGATAGTGATCCGGGGCGTGATGGCTTCCCAGCTTCGTGAAGCGACCGAAAGCAGGTAGGCCAGCCGGTCGTTGGCGAGCCGGTGCAGGGGATCGCGTTCGAGTACGCGGCGGTACTGCGCTTCCGCGGCGGACATGTGGTGGTGTCGGTCGATCAGCAGGTCAGCCGCCTCGATGCGGGCGGCCTTCCACATCGGGCCGCCGTCGTCGGGGTGCTGCTCGTAGAGTTCCAGCGCCCGGCGGGTGTCTCGGAGTCCGGCGGCGGCCCGCGCGGCCAGCAGGATCCCTTCGGGCCGCCGGGGTTCTCGGGCGAGCACCGATCGAGCCCACTCGTCCGCCTCGTGAAACTCCAACTCGTCCAGGGCTAACTGTCCGAAGTGGAGTTCGATGGTCGAGCGGGAGGACCAGCCGATGAGTCCGCCAGCGACGAGCAACAGGGTCAGCACCGCCGGTGCGATCCGGGTCAGGAACCGTCTTGGTGGAGTGGTCACGGCCATGAAAGGGCCCGCAGGGGTGTGAGACCGGCCTCGGCAGGTCCGACTCGAACGCCGCACCGTTAGAGAAATCCTCAGGGATCATCGTAACCGGTTGGTTTCGGCCGAAACAATGGGGTTGTCGGCCGGGGGGCTCGTGGAGGATAGTCTAGATCGTCTTCCCCGTTTCCCGGCGGCATGTCCGTGACCGATTCAGCCAGCCCGCGGGTCCGCCGTGCGTACCGCCTGTTGCAGTGCAGCGTCTGCGGCGTGCTGATATTGGCCCTCGCGGGGGCCGTGGTGCTCAAGGTGCAGCCGGTCCGCGAGATGTTTCATCCGTGGCTGGCGATCTACGTCAAGGAGTCCGGCCACGAACAGACCGGCCACTTCTATCTCTACGACCCGACATTGGGCTGGAAGAACGTGCCGAACCGGACGGCCACGACCCGCGGCCACCGGTTGTCGATCAACAGCCTGGGGTTGCGTGACCGGGAGTACAGTTACGAGAAACCGGCCGGGACCCGGCGGATCCTGGTGCTGGGCGATTCGTTCACCTGGGGCTACGGAGTCAGCGACGAGGAGGTATTTACCGAGGTGTTGGAGCGTCGACTGCAGTCCCAGGGCCGGAACTGGCAGGTGATCAATACTGGCGTCTCGGGCTGGGGGACCGGCCAGCAGTACCTGTTTCTCAAGAGCGAGGGGCTGAGGTACCAGCCGGACGTGGTGGTGCTGGCCTTCTACCTGATCAACGACCCCAAGGAAGTGCGGCTCTCGGACGTCTACGGACTCTCCAAGCCGGTCTTCCTCGACACCCAACTGACTCTCGGCAATGTCCCGGTCCCGTTGCCCTCGCGGCCCAAGTCGGGAATCGAGTCTCCGGTCGAGAATCTCGAGCTGGTGGTGACACTGATCGAGGCGATCGAGCGGGAGTGTCGGCGGCATAATTGTCGACTGGTCGTGATGAAGTTCGGCGTGTTTGTCGATCCAACGTTTCAAGGGCTTCAAGAAGTAGATGAGATGTTCGAGGCCAAGTTGTCCCGATTGCGGGACCGGGTCGCGTACCTGGATCTCGACGAGGAATTCCAGGAACGCAAGATCCGTACCAAGTTCCTGGTTGCCGGGAACGAGGACAACCACTGGAACGACTTTGGCCACGAACAGGTCGGGGTCATTCTCGGCGAATTCCTGGACCGGCAGGATTGGCACGGGCCGGCCGAGACTTCGAAGCGAGAGATTATCGAGCAGCCCGCCGGCAAGGGGCGGTGATTGGAGACGGGAACGTGAGTCGTGAATCAGGCAGGACCGGTGTGGCCCGGCGGGGTGCAGTCAACTGGCAGGTGATCGCCCTGGTGCTGGGATTGGCCTCCGCCGTGGTGCTCGGATTGGTGTTCGAGCGGTGGCGGACCAACACGCTGCGGGAGAATCGCTTCGCCGCTCCGCGTCGTGAGAAGGTGGGCCGGTTGACGATGTGGTTCGACGAGCAACCCGAGGAGGTGTTCGACATGTGGCAGGCGACCGGGCCCCACAGCAACCTGAGGAAACAGGACTACGCCGATCCCCAGACCTGTCGGCAGTGTCACAAGAAGAACTACGACGCGTGGTTTGAGCACTCGCATCGGAAGATGAACCTGCCGGCGTCGGCAGAAACGGTGGTGGGAGATTTTTCGGGCGAGTCGTCGATCGACTACCTGGGCGGGAAGGCGACGTTCGAATCGACGACTCAGGGTCACCGGATGACCTTGGTCCGGGACGGGCACACCCGGGTGTACGGGGTGGAGGAGACGATTGGTTCGAGGTTCTTCCAGTACTACTCGGGGCGGCTGGTTGAGGGGCCTGAGCCGGCCGCACACCCGATGTACCAGGCCGCGTTCGTGTTGCCTTTTGGCTACTGGATCGACCAGGAACAGTGGGTCCCGGTGGTGCATGTTTCCAAGGAGGTGGCCGACGGGCTGCGCGACGATCCGTTCGAGGTGCCGGCGGCGGCCGAGGACGGCAAGGACTACTTCAGTTACCACCGTCACTGCGCCAATTGTCACAGCACTTTCGCGCTGGGCGACCTGATACTGCGCGCCTTGCCCCGCCTGGGCCACTACTCGCCCGAGACCATGCACTTTTCCATGCCCGGCTACATGGCCGATGCCCACCCCAAGTTGTGGCCTACCGGTAAGCGGTCCTTTGATCTCTCGAAGGGCGAGATGGCCGTCCTGATGACGGCGGTGGCCGAGTTCCACGCGTCGGAGCACGCGGTGACGATGGGAATCAGCTGTGGGGCCTGCCACCTGGGTGTGAAGGAGCACGCCGAGGGCCGGATGAAGAAGCCCCCCTTCTTCCCCAACAGCCCGCATCTGCACGTCGAGTTCCAGGACGAGGAGAAGAAGCGTGACATCGAGTTTGGCGCCACCTCCCGTACGATCAACGCCGCCTGTGCCCGTTGCCACAGCGGTAAGCGGCCCGAGTTTGGTGCCGGGATGTCGACCTGGAATTCGATCGAGTTCACCGACGCGCTTCGGAGCCCGTGCTTCCAGGAGGCCAGCTGTGTCGACTGCCATGAGCCTCACCAGGCGATCGGCAAGGCCTGGACCAAGACGCCCGCCCAGGACGACGCCTCGTGCCTGAAGTGTCACCAGCGATTCGCCGACGACACGCTGCTGAAGGCACACACGCATCACAAGGTCGGATCCAGCGGCAGCCGTTGCATGAACTGCCACATGCCGCGTCTGAACGAGGGCCTGCAGGACATCGTCCGCACGCACCTGATCTACAGCCCGACCCACTCGGACATGATCGAGTCGAACGAACCCAACGCGTGCAACCTGTGTCACACCGACAAGCCGATCGACTGGACGCTCGAGCACCTTGGCAATTGGTACAAAGCGGAGTTCAACGCCGAGAGCATTGAATTCAGCTACCAGCCCAGGGAACAGCCGGTGGCGATCGGCTGGTTGAAGCATCATCGCGAGGCGGTGCGGTTGGTGGGCGCCGATTGCCTGGTCCGCACCCAGGCGGACTGGGCGCTGCCCGAATTGATCGGCGCACTCGACGACGACTTTCTGGTCAACCGGCAATTCGCTCGGACCGGAATCGAAAAACTGGTGGGCCGCTCACTGAAAGCGACCGGGTACCGGTTCTACATGACTCGAGACGAACGAAAACAGCCGCTGGTGCGGATCCGCAGCGAGTGGCTGAGGCTGGCTGGTCAGGCCGGTGATGAGAAGGTCGGCGGCGAGGAGTGAGCGGGTCGGGGTGTGGTGTGGGAGAAGGGTGCATGCGGCGCAGCCGGAGGAGAGTGGTGCTGGTGCTGGCCCCGGCCGTCGTGCTCGGTGGCTGGTGGCTCTGGGGGTCGGGCCCGGCTCCGGACCGCCCACCCGATCCAGACAGGGATTCGCCGGCGGCCGGGCCGCGGGCGATCGGACAGGGACGGCTGATTGGTTGGTGGCCCAAGCCGCCGGATCACCTGGCCGGAACCGCTGAGGTGACCTCCGATGAGGCCTCCAGCAACATGCATCCCACCGACTACGCCGGTCCGGATCGTTGCAAGAGCTGTCATGCGAAGAACCACGAGGCCTGGAGTGGACATGCCCATCGTCTGATGAACTCGGTGGCCAGCACCGGGACGGTCCGCGGAGACTTTTCAGGAACCAGTGCTCTGCATCATCTCGGCGGCCGCGCGACGTTTTTCAGCGACCGCGAGTCGGCCGGGGGTGAAGCCCGCTGGTGGATGAGGCTGGTGCGGGGGGAGGTCGACCGGACCTACCGGGTCACTCAGACGATCGGTTCCCGGTTCTACCAGTACTACGTCGGCCGTCTCGCCTCGGGCCCGGAACTGACCGGCCACCAGTACTACACCACCGACCACGTGTTGCCGTTCGGATACTGGCTGGATCGTCGGCAGTGGGTGCCGGTGGTGCATGTGCACCGCGAGTTGCCCGAATTGGACCGCGAGGATCCATTTGCCGGGTCGGGCAAGTTGCAGCGATTTTCGCCCTATGCCCAGGGCTGCAACGGCTGCCATACCACGTTTGCTCTGGGCGACATGTTCACCCGCGAGCCTCTGAGGCTGGCACGGCATGCACCGTGGCAGATGCACTGGAGCCTGGCGTCCTACATCGAGGGGCACCGGAGCGAGTTCTTGAAATCGGAGCCGGCCGGGTCGGGTGAGTCGCTGCTGCGGAGGGCCGCGTTGATCAGCGAGCAGGAGCTGCAGCAGCTGGGTCGCGAGCTGTCCGGCATGGATGCTCGACAGTACGGCGTCACGCTGGGGATCAGTTGCGAGGCATGTCACCTAGGCAGTCGGCGTCACGCCGAGGATCCTCGACAGCTGCCCGGGTTTGCTCCCCGCAGTCCTCACCTGCTCGCCGAGACCTCGGGAGCGGAGATCGACCCGGGCCGCAACCACACGAACGTGAACTGGGCCTGCGGCCGTTGCCACGCGGGGTCGCGGTCCGAGTTTGCCGCGGGGATGGGGACGTGGAATTCGATCGAGTACACCGACGCGACCCGTGGAGCGTGCTATTCGAAGTTGAAGTGCATCGACTGCCACGACCCTCACCAGGGTATCGGCCGCCGCTGGACGCGGACCCGGGCCCAGGATGAGGCGGTCTGCCTGGGGTGTCACCAGCGGTTCGGAGCCGAGGCGGCTCGGGCCCGACACACTCGCCACGCCGCCGGCTCGGCCGGTGACGGTTGTCTGGAGTGCCACATGCCGCGGATCAACGAGGGTCTGCAGGACGTGGTGCGGACCCACACGATTTTTTCGCCGACCCACGCCGGGATGCTCGAGTCCAATCACCCCAACGCCTGCAACCTGTGTCATGTCGAGAAATCGATCGACTGGACGACCGGGTGGTTGCAGAGTTGGTACGCGACCGATGCAGATCGATTGGACCTGGACGGGGTGTACGCCGACCGGGGTGGTGCGGTGGCGGTCGGCTGGCTGGAAAGTGACGACGAGGCGGTACGGCTGGTCGGGGCCGACGCGGTACTCAGGCAGCGGGCCGGCTGGTCGCTTGAGCTACTGGTCGGGAGACTGGATGACGAGTTCCTGATCAATCGCCAGTTCGCCTCTCGGGGGATCGAGGAGTTGTTGGGGGTGGACCTGCAGGAGCTGGGCTACCGGTTCCACGGGTCTGCGACCGAGCGTCAACCGGGCCTGCGTCGGGTGCGCGAGCTGCTGCTGGGCGGTGCGGCTGAGGGGGCAGAGGCGGTGGAGGCGGGGAGACGATGAGCAGCCGGGCGGAGACGGGTGCCGGAGAGGGTGCTGCGGGGGTCGGCTGGCGTCCCGGTTGGATTCTGGCTCCGGGCCACGACCTGGTGTGGTTCCTGGTCCTGCCGGCTGCTGCGGTGCTGGTCGCGATGGGGTGTCATCACTGGTTGCCCTACGTCGCCCTGGCCTCGGTCAATCTCTGGGTCACGATCCCTCACCACTGTTCGACCTGGGTGCGGACCTACGGATTGGCAGAGGACTGGCAGCGGTGGCGGAGTCGGCTGTTGCTGGGTCCGGTGTTGATTGGCGGGATCGCGATCCTGGGCCACAATTGGGCTCCAACCACGCTGCTGCTGCTGGTGACGATGTGGGATCACCAGCACAGCATCATGCAGCAGCACGGGTTTGCCCGGATCTACGACTTCAAGGCGGGCACCGGGACACCTCGCACCGGCCGTTTCGACCTGGCACTGAACTGGGTGTTGTACGGCAACATGTTCCTGACGGCTCCGCTGTTTGTGCAGTACTGGGTTCGCGAGTTGTTCACCTGGCGGGTCCCGATCGGTGTCGAATCGGTCCAGGCGATTCAGGGCTTCAGTTGGGCGGCCACGGCGGTGGTGCTGGCCGCCTACGCGGTGCACCTGGCGGGTTGTCTGAGGCGAGGCGACGGGGTGAACCCGGTCAAGCTGCTGTTTCTGTTGGCCAGTTACGGGCTGTGGTACGGCACGGCCTGGCACACCGATTCGATCCTGGTCTTCGGGATCGCTCATCGGCTGATGCACGGTCTGCAGTACATGGTGATCGTGCGGATCTACCTGGCGAGAAAGGCTCGGGATCGCGGCGAGTCGGGTGGAGGTTTGGGATTGAGTCTTGCCGGGCGGGGCGGTCTTTGGCGGTTCGTCGGGATCAGCCTGCTGTACGCGTTGGTCTTCCAGTTGGTGGTGGGGCAGCCTCAGCCGCTGGAGTCGTTTGGTTTTGGGGTCTTCGAGTTCAACTCGGTCTACGACGCGATACCCGAGCTGGGCGTGGGCCGTTTCAGCGAGCGGCAGATGTACGAGTTGTTTGCCATGGCGATGGTCGATGCGGTGGCGATGGTGCACTACTACTTCGACAGCTTCATCTGGAAGGTCAGTGACCGGACGGTGCAGGAGGGGTTGAGGTGAGCGGTTCGAGACGGGGCGTGATCTGCGGCGTGGTGGGGAGCCTGGGATTGGCCGTGGCGGTGTGGGGCTGGTCGGAGAACCGTGCGGCGAGTGAGTGTGTGGCGGCGCTGGTGGTGGCGTTCGGAGCGGGGGTTTGGTGGCGGCGACCGATGTGGGCGACCGGCAAGGGTGGGTACCGGATCGTGTTGGTGCTGGCGGTTCCCGCGGTCGTGCTGGCCGCTCGCGAGTCGATCGACGGTGAGCTGGCTGATGCGTCGGAGATGTACCTGCGAGGCCGGATGAACTACGCCGATGTGATGATCGGGCTCTATCCGGATCGCGACGGGTACCGCTTCCTGAAGGCTCAGCAGATGGGTCTGTGTCGTCAGCAACCGGACAGCTCGGCCGGAGCCTGCCGGGACCTGGGCCCGGTGACACTCGAAGAGATCCGCGACGAACTCGAGCGGGCGATTGCGACGGGGGTCACGAGCAACGAGGACCTGTTGAGGATCCATGCCGAGGTGCTCGACGAAGCGGGGGCGGAGCCTGCGGTGGTCGATCGAGCCAGGCTGTTGTTGCGACGGCATCACCCGCCGCGCGGCGCGGCGGATTGACCGCTGCGGGCTAGGGTCCCAGCGATCTGAGTTCCTGCCGGGCTGCTCTGAGTTGTGCGTCCTCACCCCGGGAATCCTCGCTCAGCAATTGAACCGCCGTCTGCAGATGCCGGCGGGCCTTGTCTCTCTGGCCGGTGTCCTTGTAGAGGCGTCCGAGTCCCAGTTGGGCGACGGCGAAGCGGGGATTGATGGCCAGGGCCTGCAGATACTGTGTTTCGGCCGCGGCGTGGTCATCGAGTGAGTAGTAGGCCGCACCCAGGGCGAAGTGGACGTGGTGGGCCTGATTGGAGAGCGGTTCGAGTTCGAGGGACCGCTGGTAGCGCTTGATTGCGGAGGGAAGTTGTTTGAGGGCGGCATCGACCAGGCCGCGGTTGTAGTGGGCCTTGGCATTGAGTTGGCCCGAGTATTTCAGGGCGCGGTCGAACGACTTGCCGGCGTTGTTCAGATCGCCTTCGGCGTAGTGGCGGGTGCCCAGCGAGAGGTGGGCGTGGTCGTACCGCGGCAGCACCCGCACCAGGTGCTGGTACCGCTGCAGTTCGCGTTGGCTCCGCAAGGCCCTGGTCTCGTTGAGCCCCGCGACGAACCACTGGCTGAGCGCCAGCGCGGCGACGGCCAGGAAGAACGGGGCCCACTTGGCCGCGTGGATCTGCCCGTCGCTCAGCGGTCGAGTCTCGTGCGAGGCATCGCCTTCGGCGATGCCCAGCCCGGCCTGAGTCCCGCTCTCGCGAACCTTCCAGATGAAACCGTCGAAGTAGAAGTGGAGCAGGGTCGAGGTCCAGACGACGGCGATCAGGATGTTCTGAATGGGGACGATCGAGATGCTCTGTTGCAGGCTGCTGACGAACCCGTAGCCGATCACCAGCCCGACATAGAGGCCGAGCATCGACGCGCTGCGGCGGAAGAGAAATCTCGAGAAGCTGCCGACGTTCGGGTCTCCGTCGACCCGCTTGCGATTGAAGACCCAGACGATGGCCAGGTACTGCACGTCGTGGAAGATCTCGAAGAGCGCGATCCCGAACAGGATGTTGTCGATCTCGACCATCGCGTACCACCAGTAGGCGAAACTGATGGCGAGGGTCATCAGCTTGAGGAAGTTGGGGGGGTGGCCGGCGGCGCGTCGGGAGAGGAGGTGGACGAGGTAGGCGACGGTAACCAGTGCGGTGCCGCAGTTGCACAGGATGCGGACGCCGTCGATCCAGGCGGGCCCAATCAACGGCCCACCGGACTGGTGGAAGACCTCGAGCACCTGGTAGACGCGGCCGTCGGAATTGACCAGTCCGGCACCGAACCATCCCAGGCACAGCAGCCAGTCGAGTCGCACAGTGCGAGGATCGTGGTCGCCTCGCTTGGCGTCGTAGATGCGGGCGAAGCCGTAGACCTGCATCAACCCGTGCCAGAAGCCCCAGGCCACCAGGATCACCATCATCCCCTGCCGGAGTTCGGTAAACAGCAGCGGCAGCGTGGTGCCCAGCAGCAGCAACGGCACCACGGTGAAGCGGAGCCGGAAGCGACGGAAGAGTGCCCGGTCGCCGTAGGCACGCATCAGGCCCGGCAGGTGGTGGCCGGTGGCTCCGAAGGCGGCCACGAAGGCATAGATCGCGTCCGGCGCGAAACTCAGACGCGACATCCACAGCACCGGCAGAATCACCAGCGGGGTGGCGATGAACAGCAGCAGATCCCAGGCGGCTCCGATGATCCACGGAGACCGTCGGGGCAAATCGGCGGTTGCCGCGGCAGCCAAGTCGCCCCTCGCCATCTCCTGGCTCACCGGTTCGCTCCTGGAAGAACCCCGCCTTCAGGCGAGGAGTCAAGTGGGGCAGTCAACGGGCGGGAACGGCCCGGCACAAGGCTGCAGGAGTCAGTATACGAGCCATCGGTGGAGTGCGCGAAGAGCCTCGAGGCTCAGCGGCCAGGCCGCAACAGCCTGCGGCCGGCCAGGGGATGGCGGGAGGGAACGAACCGAAGCCGACTTGGGGCACGATCGATGTCGCCTTCGACCGGCCTTGGGGGAGTACCCGGTTGACGTCCCGACGGCGGCTGGGGGTGTTTCTGGAGCTGAGGCGAGCGAGGGGTGACGGGTGGGGTCGGGGGTGCTGTGGGTGATTGCGTGGACGGGAGCGGCGGAGCCGGAGGCTCGGCGGCACCGAGCGCCACGCGGATCGGTTGGGGCTCGGGTCGCGGCGGCTTCGGCGGCTCGGGGGGTGGGCTCGTCTGCAGCGGCTGCGGTGTTGGCTGCGGTGTTGGCTGCGGTGTTGGCTGGGGTGTTGGCTGGGGTGTTGGCTGGGGTATTGGCTGGGGTATTGGCTGGG